>Ga0210039_1000121_pt1 | contig 87433 bp, 81 predicted proteins | sample CryGeyCG2114_250_3_FD_185460 | JGI IMG/M metagenome (GOLD analysis project Ga0210039, IMG submission 185460) | Groundwater microbial communities from aquifer - Crystal Geyser CG17_big_fil_post_rev_8/21/14_2.50 (SPAdes) (version 2) | ecosystem: Environmental > Aquatic > Deep subsurface >...
CCGGCCGGGCCGGGCGCGGAGGCTAAGTCGCGCAGATAGTCGGATCGGTCGACCAGCCAGCTCGCCGCGACCTCGAACGCCGGCGTATAGGGGGTGAGACCGTCAAGCTGGGCGCCAAGCCGTTCGAGCGCCGCCGCGCCGCTCGCGCTGACCCCGTCGATGCCGGAGGCGCGGCAGAGGAGCGATACCACCGGCTCACGTTCATCGAGCGCTCGTCGGACGATCGCGCCGATATCGGCGGCGCCGACCCGGATTTCGCGCATCGCCGCGACCCGCACCAGAGCGCCGCCATTGGCCTCGGCTAGCAAGGCGAGCACCGCGAACAGGTCGCGGACCTCCTCGCGTTCGAAGAAGGAGCCGAGATGGCTGGTGGCGAGACCATGGTGCGCCAAGATATCGGCGGCGATGTCGAGCCGGGCATTGGTCGGCGCCAGCACCGCCTGGTCGCCGAGCCGCACGCCAGCCTCACGCAAGCGAATGATCTCTTGTGCGACCAGTTCGCCTTCGCAGGCATCGTCGAGCCCCACCAACAGCCGCGTCGCCGTCCCCGGCTCCTCGCGATCGGCTTCGGCATCATAAGCAAGGCCGTTGCGCCCGGCCCGCATCTCCCGCGCGAACGCCTTGCTGAGCGTCACGATATGGTCGGTCGAGCGATAATTGCGGCCGAGTGGCCGCCGCTTGCCACCCGGGAAATCGGCCTCGAACCCTGCCATGTTGGCGGAAGACGCGCCGCGCCACCGGTAGAGTGACTGCCGGGCGTCGCCCACCACCCAGAGCTGCGCCCCCTCCCGGCGAAGTTCGATCAGCAATCGTGCGCTGGCCCGATTGACGTCCTGGTATTCGTCGACGAGGACATGGCTATGCCGCCCGGCAACTTGCTGCCTTATGCCCTCATTCTCGATCAACAGCCGGGTCGGCAACATCACTAGATCGCCGAAATCCACCGCGCCCGCGTCACGTAGCGCAGCGGTATAGATCTCATAGACCCGCGCCGCCTCACAGGCGCGCTCGGCGGCCTCGATCTCCTCGGCTGACCCGGCTGCTGCGAGTGAATCGTCGGCGCACCGGGCGAATTCCTCGGCGTCGACCAGTTCATCCTTGGCGCGCGAGATCGCACCGAGGATCGTTTTCAGCGCCTGCTCCGGATAGCGAAGGTCGTGATAATGCTTCAGCCCCATCAGGGGCAGCCGATCCTCCAGGAGTTCGATCGCCTGGGCGCGATCAATCAGCTGGACGCCAGCCGGAAGACCGAGCTTGTCATAATAGCGCCGGATCAGGTCGAGACCGAACGCATGGAAAGTTCCGGTCCACATCTCCGCCGCCGCTCCGGCATTGGCGAGCATAATCCGCTCGGAGATTTCACCGGCCGCCTTGTTTGAAAAGGTGAGCGCGAGGATCTGGTCGGGCGCGACCTCACAATTGGTCAGTAGATGGTCGAGCCGCATGACCAAGGTGCGCGTCTTGCCTGAGCCCGGCCCCGCCTCGAGCAGCAAGGCGGGACCGTCGAACTGCGCGGCATCGATCTGACTCTGGTCGGGCTTGGCTGCGCGGCCCCCGGCGCTATTCTTCGGCTCCGCGACGTCTGGCCCCAGAAGGCTGTCGAACAACTGCCGGCGAACAAGGGCGGGCGGGAGTTTGAGCAAGCCCGCAATCTCCAAGGCGTTTTTGCGTTCGTCGAGAAACAGGCGCTTGGCCAAGGCGCGCGGCAGCAGGAACTCGCGGCCGAAGACATTGGCTTGCAATTCACGCCGTTCCCGCGGTCCATAGGAATCGACGCGGGCGAGAGCCCGCGAATTGCTGGCATCGGGATCCGAGCCGGTGCAGGCGTCCTGCGGCCGATGCAGTCGTAAATGGCCGATCTCGTGGGCGATGTACGCCGCTGCATCTCCGTCCGGGACATCGTTGCGAACGTAGATCCTTGACCAATCGCGCAGTAGCTTGGCGTCGCTCGTCCCGATTAAGGCATCGCCGGGCGAGACCGACTCAATCTTGAATCCGAGCGCGGCAGCCGCAGCCGCCACCGCCGTCGGTCCGTCGGAATCCGGCGCAACATGCTCGCCGCGAAGCTTTCGCGCCGCCAGCCTCGCTAGATCGAACGCGGTCATGGCTCGTCTTCCAACCATCGTCGCTTGAAGACATCGGGAACCTCGGACCGGGTGAGCGCCGCGGCAAATTCCTCCGTGCCCTCGTCCTGAGGCTTGCCCCGGTTGCGATTTTCGGCCGTTGCGAGCCCATAGCCAGGCGGACCGGCAAGAAAGTCCCGAACGGCGGTGCGCGACTGACCGAGCAAATCTGCAAGATCGCGAAGGCAGCGCTGCCCGAGGCCGCGCAGGCGACGCTGCTGGAGCCGAATCAGGAAGTCGCGGTCACGCACGGCTGGCTCGATCGCAAGCCAGGTCGACGGGCGCGCCAGTTGCTGCTCAGCGGACCCGGCTTCGGGACGGCGCGCGACTTCGCCGAGATAGTAGCTCTGCAGGCTGAGGACGGCAGCCTGCTGCTCGTCGTCTAACACCACCGACTCGAAGTCGGCAGCCGCCGCCGCCGTTTCGACTGCCGAGTGCGCAACGAGGTGCTCGAACAATTCATCGATTGCGGCATCGTCGAGCTGGGCGACCAATTCCGCGTCCCAGAGGCCCTGTTCGATAAACTTCTCGGCCAGGCTGCCGAGGTCAGGATTGGCTTTTGTCATAACTCCTTCTCCGCCAGCGCATCCTGTATGATGCGCGTAAATTGCTGCTTGAGTCCGGCTAGCGTACTCTTCGCCTTGCCGGTCAGCCGGACGAGGTCTTCGGAACCGTCGGGTGCCTCGATGGGCAGGTCGCCGGACATGATCAGCATAAACAGGCGGCGCCGCTCGGGCGTCTTGAGATATTTCTCGGCGATCGCGGCCAGCGATGCATCGCGCGCCAGCCGTGCAGCGCACATGCCGCCGTCGCTCCGCTCATGCTCCTCGCCGAACGTGACGCTGCGGTTGCGATGGCGCTTGAACAATCGGCGATATGCATCCTTGATCCGGTTCTTGAGCTCTCGATGAAAGGTGATTTCCCACCAGTCGATCGAGTCGTTCTTCGCCAAATCGTCGAGGAAGGCGATCATCGCCTCGTGAACCAGCTCCCGCTGTTCGTGGCCGAACTTCTTGCAGACGGCGTGGGCGAAGGCATAGGCGCGCATGATCAAGGGATGGCTCAGACGATCGCTGAGCTCCTTGGCCCCCTCGACGCGGTGTCGGCGAACGAGCCGCACCAGCGCCGCCTCGGGAATGTAGCCGCTCGCGCTCTTCTGATCGATCTTGGCCGCGGCCAAGAGCTCTTCTGGCGTCAGTTGCTCGGCCCATTCCAGGGCGCGGGCGACGAACGCCGGGTGGAAAAGTTCTTCCGGGTCTGAACCATCCTCACTCAACGCTTGTCTTCCTTGCCCTGTGGCCATCGATGCTTGCGTATCGTCGTTACCGCCGGAAATCGTCTGGGCCTTGATTCAAAAAATTCCGGAAGCTTTTGCGAAGAAGCCGGGAAATGTCATGCCCAGTCGCAGCACAGTGACCCTTGAACCGCAAGCTAACCCACGCAAGCCATTACCCAAGAGGTATAATCCACCAAGCGCCGAACTCTGAAACGTGAATGAACGACCGCTCTCAGGATCGCCGTCAGTCCAGTGGAGCTGCGACAATGAAGGCGCGAAGCCGCCATGCACCATCGTGAGAGGAAAAGAGGGCTTCTTTTGATTGCCCAGGGACCGTCTCGTCCTGGCAATCAGGAGACACCTCATGTCCAAGTTCACACGCCGCGGCGGGCAGTCACCCGCTGCACAAATCACCACTGCTATTATCGAAAAACTCGAGCAGGGAACCAGGCCATGGGTAAAGCCATGGCGCGGGGTTCCGGTATCACGACCCCTGCGCAGCTGCGGCACACCCTATCGGGGCATGAACACCTTCTGGCTCTGGATGATCGCCGAAGCTGCCGGGTTCCTGTCGCCCTACTGGATGACATACCGGCAGTGCCAGAAGCTCGGTGGGCAGGTCCGCAAGGGCGAGAAGGCGACGATCGCGATCTTCTACAAGAGCTACCACAAGCAGATCGAAGGCGATGATGATGAAGAAGGCACCGAGAAGCGACGCGTCCTCAAGGCCTACGCTGTCTTCAACGCCGACCAGTGCCATGGCTTGCCCGAGATGTATCGTGCGAAGCATGAATTCGAGCCAGTCGAACCCGCGGGACGGGAAGAGCGGCTCGATACCTTCTTTTCAGGGGTGGGCGCCGAACTTCGGCACCAGGGAGCCGAAGCCTATTACGAGCCGATCCTGGATCGGATTACGATGCCGCCGGCGTCGCTGTTCGCTGGGTACGACCACTACTATGCAACGCTGGCGCACGAACTCTCGCACTGGACCGGGCATGGCTCGCGCCTCGGCCGCGATCTCAAGAACCGCTTCGGAAGCGAATCCTACGCGGCCGAGGAACTGGTGGCGGAGCTGTCTGCCGCAATTCTCGGCGCCGAGCTCGGCCTGCCAGTCGCACACCTCGACCATCATGCGAGCTATATCGCGCATTGGCTCGAGCTTATGAAGTCCGATGATCGGGCCATGCTAACGGCAGCCGCCAAAGCAGAAGAGGCTGCGAGCCTCATCCTGAGACTTGGAGGGCGTTCGGGTGCCGGAAGCGAGGCTGCGACAGCCGATCTCGCCGGAGCGGCTTGAGGGACATGGGTTGTGGGCCGCTCCGTCAGCTATCCGTCCGGCGCAATCGTCGCCTTCCGCACCCTCGAGATTGAACACGATGATGATTGGGATTGGGAATGTGAGTGCCTGGTCGAGGAGGTGATCGAAACCGCGCGCAGCATGTTTCCCTCGCTTGAACGCTGCGACGGGTGGCGCGGCCACGAAGACCGCATCCTGCTGCGCAACGCCTTTGCCGATTGCGGGATCTCTACCTACTGCGGCCTTGTGGCCATCTGGCTCGCCGAGCGCGACGACAGCCGGTATTGGGAAGCCGATGCCTATCGCTCACGCTCTGGGCGGTTACAGCGCTGGCTTTCGCAGGTGGCGAGCCGGTTCGAAGCGATATTCGGCGACCTCTGCATGATTGGGCGATTTTCGAACGGCGAAGTGATCTTCGAACGCATATCTGTTCAAATGATCAGATAGATGCTATATGGTTCATATGAAAGGATGCGTCGATGGCAACGAGAGCCGCTGAAGTCGAGGAAGGCGATGGCAGGGTCCTGACCACCGCAATCGCCCGAATTGCGGAGTTCTGGGGTCTGACCAACGCCAAGCTTGGGTCGGTTCTCGGGCTGTCTCAGGCCACCGTCTCGCGTTTGCGCTCGGGCAGATCCGAGCTCGATCCGGCCAGCAAGTCGTTCGAAGCAGGCCAGTTTCTGCTACGTCTCTTCCGCTCGCTCGACGCACTGCTCGGCAGCGACGATATGGCCGCGCGAGCCTGGCTCGCGACTCCAAATCTCGACCTCGAGGCGCGGCCCCTCGACCTGATCGACAGCTTCAAGGGTCTCATGACGGTTTGCGACTATGTGGACGCCCACCGCGCTCGCGTCTGAGCTGCGCCGTTACCGCAGGACCATCTGGCGTGTAGTCGAGGCGCAACACCGCATCTCGACCAATCGGCTTGCCGCAACTCTCGCCGACCAGAAGCGGCTCGAGGAACTCGCCGATGCGGCCAAGCCCGATCTGCCCAAGACGGCGCGTGGGCTTCACTACCTCCTCGCCTCGCCCTTTCGCTACGGCCATGGTGTGCCCAGCCGCTTTCGGCGCGCGAACGAGCGCCCCGGCATCTTCTACGCCAGCGAGGCCGAGCAGACCGCGATCACCGAAACCGCCTACTGGCGGCTCCGCTTCATCGGCCGCTCGCCCGGATTTGTCCCCGGCAACCGCACCAGCGAGCATCTGAGCTTCTCCGTTCCGGTCTCCATTGTCCGCGTGCTCGACACCACGCGGCCGCCTCTGTCGCGCGACAGCAAGCGCTGGGTCGATCCAGTCGACTATTCCGCGTGCCAGGATCTGGCCGAGGCTGCTCGTGCCGCAGGCGGGCAGGCGATCCGCTCGTCTTCGGCGCGCGATCCGCAGGGTATCAATCTCGCGCTGTTCGATCCCGCGTGCTTTGCCAAGGCCGAGCCCGATCACGGACGCGGGTGGCATCTGCGCCTCGAAGGCAGGCGTCTCACTGCAATGGCAGCGTTTCCTTCAGGCGAGGTGCTGGAATTCACGGCCGAGCAGTTCGGGCTACCGTCGCTCGGCTGAGCCCGACTTGGATAATTCCTCTTGGCGCGGCCTGCCGGAGCCAGACTTCCTGCCTGTCCTGTTCGCTCGCGCGGGCCCTGGACCGGTCCGGTTCCGCCGCAACCCGCGCAAGGCTGCGGCCCGTGTGGCCCGCGCCAGCCTTGCCTTGCGGGGTTTCCCGCTGCGCGGTGCGTCGGCTCCGTTGACCGGGTCCCTTCGGGGCCCGGCGAACAGGCCGCAGAAACCTCTCTCTTCCCCTGCGGCAGTCGCCTTCGCTCAGGAGGAAATGACCTATGTACGACAGCTTCACCGCCCAGCTTGCCGGACTCGATCTGGCCAGCTTTTCGATCCAGCCCGCACCCTTCAACGAAACCGATTTTCCCACCGAAGAGGCGAGCGAGCAAACGCTCGCAGCCGTCTGGTCGGACCTGTTCGCCCTGTTCGCCGACACCGCGCTCGAGGCCGATGCCGAGGACATCGCCTGGGGCTTTGTCAATCTCTTCCACCGCGCGGCGAGCCGCAAGTCCGCGCAGGTCGATCGCGCGAGCGACGAAATCCGCGCGCTGCTTGCCTCGGCCGACGGCTCGGAAGTCCACTCGAGCAATCTCGAAGAACAGGTCGAGCGCGCGCAGGCGGCCGAAGCCAGCATGCTCGTTTTCGAGCACATGCGCGAGGTCGCGGCGATGCTCTACCGCGAAGAGACCGGCGCGTCCTGGAAGCCCATGTCGGGATCGCGTGTAGCGCACGGAAGAAACCTCACGTCGGCGGTCATCGATGCGCGCGATTTCCTCAAGGCCCGCTCGGAACGCCGGCGCACCGCGCTCACGCCCGAGGGCACGGCAGTGATCTTCGCCGGAGGCCGCGCGAGCTTCGCCACAACCGAGCAGGCGAAGAGCTATGCGGATAGCATCTGGGCCACGCTCGACCGAGTGCGCGAGCAGGTACCGGATATGCTTCTCGTCCACGGCGGCGACGGCAAGGGCGCCGATCGGCTTGCAGCCACCTGGGCCGAACGCCACGAGGTACAGCAACTGACATTCGCTCTCGATCGCAGGCTTGGCGCCCGGGCCGGGTTCAAGCGCAACGAGCAGATGCTGTCGATGACCCCGCGCTACGTGATCGCCTTCCCCGGTAACGGCGTCACCGAACGTCTCGTTATCGAGGCCAAGGCGCGCCGCATCACGGTGGTCGACCGCCGCGGTCCGCTGGGGACGAAGCCTGGCGTGGGCTGAGGCCATGCCCTTCGAACGCGCTGTGGCGGTCAGGAGACCGCTGATTGCGTGTCCCCCGTCTGTGGAGGGGCCTCGGCGTGGCAGGGCCACTGGCGCGCACCGGAAGCCTGTGCGCGAGGCAATTCACCCGCTGTTGCGCCATTTTGGAAACACGATCGCAATCCGCCGGCCCCAATTCCTCTTTCGCAGCGCCAGCCAAGGGGCGCCGGAAACAGGAGAAATCTGAATGAATATGCATGCAACAATCGTCGCGGTTCGCGGCCTGACTGACGTTGACCTTTGGAATGACGCGATGTCGGTCTACCAATCGGCAAGATCCGATTTCGAGCGGTTCGACACAGCCGTCTGGCAGCCGCTTGCGGATAAACTCGACCGGGTCTCTCCTCGGCCTGACCTTTGGTTCGAGGTCGTGGCGAAGAGCGGACAGACGGCTCGTTATCAGGTCCCTGCTAACGACCTTCATGCCTGGGACGATCACATATCCGCCGCATTCCGAACCAAAGCCGCCGAAATCCGGCGCGCCTGGCTCGATCACAAGGCCGCCCAGGAGCGGCTCGGCTACGAGGCAGCTAGCGATGAGGTCGAGCGCCTTTGCAACGTAATGTGCGATCGGGAGCGCGACCTGCTTCTCATGCCCGCGCCGGATCGCCGGGCGCTCCTATGGAAGCTGGAGCGGCTGTTCGGGTCCGAGGTGCGCAACGAGGATGAGTTCTGCGACAGCTGGTGCCCGGAATGGATCAACGCTGTGATGCACGATGCCGGGCGCCTGCTGCATGATTGTGAGGCCGCGCTCATATCCCCGGCGCGGGCTCTCGCTGCTTAGCAGCTCTCGCTGCTTAGCAGCTCGCTGGCGTTGGCGAGGCCGCGCATCCAGCGACCACGGCCTCGCCGACCGACCGGCAGCTCTTTCGCGCGCTTCACACGGCTGTCCCGAAGGCCCCAGGTTCAGACTCCGCGAAATAGCGCTATGTCTTCGTCATGGACCTCGACGACCTGCTTGGATGATACTTCTCATCCACCGATCTTGCGGCGGTAAGCCCCGATGTGCTGGCCTCCGGTTTGGAGCGCTGCCAGGTCGATCTCGGCCTCGAGCAGGATCGCGGCAAGCGCTTTGCGCTGTGGGCGCTGCTTTACATGCTTGGCTCTGCGCCCGACCTTGAGGCAGCGTTCAAAGATGCTAACGACCGGGAGGCGGCCCGCAATTTCATGGACCTGCTGGCGGCCAGCGAGGGCGAGGGACAGGGCGGATAGGAGAGCGGCGTCCAGTGCGCCTTCGCCGAACCACCCGAACCCAATCCGGCTTTCTTCGCGAACAGTCCTGAATCAGGTCAGCTGAGGCCGGCAACGCCTTTGCCTTCGGGCCGTGTTGGCAGCTACGCTGCCTGCCCGCACCACCCCTTGCAAAAGGCGTTTCCCTTGGGCCTGACGGCCCTGCGGTGCAGTCCTCCCATGCCCCGCTTCTTTGGCAAGTTCGCAAGCCGGAAATGGTTTCCGGTTTGGCACATCGAAGGACCAGTCACATGACCAATCTCGTAATCCTCACCGGCCGTCTCGCGCGCGATCCCGAATCCCGCGAGACCAAGGGCGGAACCTCCGTCACCGGCATCACCGTCGTCACCGACCGCCCCGCGCGCGACAAGGACGGCAAGACCTACAAGGATGAAAACGGCTACACCGCCAAGGACAGCGAATTCCACCGGGTGACCTGCTTCAACGGCCTCTCCAAGACCGTCGGGCAGTTCTGCACCAAGGGCCAGCTGGTCTCGGTCCAGGGCCGGCTCCACTATACCCAGTGGGAGGACCAAGAAGGCGTCAAGCGCTACGGCTGCGAGATCCTGGCCGACAAGGTGGACTTCCTCTCGCGCGGCAACGCCAGGGATGGCGACGGAGACAACCGCGACGCGCCCGAGATCGACTGACGTCATCGAACAACCGGCGAGCGACGAAGGGGCTCTGCCGCAAGCGCGGCAGGGCTCCTTCTCGTGTTGTTCAGGAAGCAGCGGGCGTTCCGCTGCGACCGGATGCAGACGGTTCGCTTCCCAGCCGCCGGAGCGCTTCGGCTTCACCGAGCTTGCCGAGCATTTCGCTGGCCTGTTTGAGGCCTTTCTTCGAGAACGCCTCGACACCTGATCCGAGCATCAGCCGCCCCAGCTCGAGGGCGGCTTTCTCTTCCAGGTCGCGCTGGCGTTCGTCGAGAGCCAGCCGATCGGCTTCGAGCTTCCTGAGCGCATCGATCGCGCTTCGTTTCGTCGGCATTCGTGGGGTCCTTTCTACGTCTCCTCGTCGATGCCTCCACGATCCAGTCTGCCGGGCTCCCCGGGGTGTAGGAAAGAGCTTTTTGCGCTGCTCGTTGGCCCCCGCTTCATCCGAGAGGTTGGGAATGGTCCTGGCTCACGGATCGTCCATGGTGATGGCCTTGCGGCTCCCGCGTCAAGGACGGCGGGGCCCCACCATTTTGCCTCCCCTTCGCTACGCTGCGGTCCGACAAAATCGTTGCCCCCACCGCCGCTGACGCGGTCGCCCAGAGGGCGATCCTGGACCCGGGATCCGCAAGACCATCGGCCGACCTCCTGTCGTCTCAAGGACAGGCATCAGGAGGATATCATGGCTTCACTTGCTCCAATCGCGTTGAACGCGGAACGCTACTTCGAAGCACTGGCGGTTGCCGAACGGCGCGCGCTGCACAGCTACTTCGACCAGCATATCGTCGAGGACGATGATCTGGGTTACTTCGCGCTCGACGAGGGCGACTACAACGCCCTGCCGGCGCACCTGACGAACCGGGTGGTCCACACCGTGCGCGGGGGAATGCTTGACGAGTTCTGAGGACGAAGAGAGGGCGGGAACCGGCGACGGTTCTTCGCCCTTTTTTCATGCTCGCCGGACGATGGTTCGGGGATGCGGAGCGGGCTGTGGACGCGCTCTGTCCCGCGCATCTGGCGATGCGCTCCTGAGGGCGCGACCTTCTTGTTCTGGGCCCCGCGCGCACTTGCGAACCGGCGGCGGGTCGGACCAGCGCGCGCGGCGGGAACGACAGGCCCCATTCCGGCCGCTTCGCACATGGTCCTTTGCCGCCGCCTCCTTCGCAGGTGCGGTCGCTTGTTGGAGGAGAGCAGAAGGTCCTTCCCCGGCGGTCAACCTGCCGCCATCGCAGAGCTGCTGGCGATCTAGGGATCAGGGTAGGAAAATGCCTCCGGAAACGAACGCCCTGGGATCACTGGTCCTGCCCGCGCAATGGGCAACAGTGGGCACACCGTACGCAGCGGTGCTGCCGGAGGTTTCATTGTCTCTTCAATGGGATAGATATTGATTTCGCGAGATGCAGCAACTGATTTGACCGTGATGCATGAAGCGGATTCGCGATTTGGGCGTAAATCACTCTACCATAAGGCCTTGAACAGATAGGCGAACTTTCCGTTTTCCTACAGGCTGTCCGTGATTTAGTCTGATCCTCGCCTTCCGCAGGGTGGACCAGGTTCCTTTTCGTTCAAGGAGCTTGGAAAAGTGCAACGTCATCAAAGTCTGCAGAGCTATGTTCCGCCGCTGATCGCGGACTGGATCAGGGACCAGGCGCGGCTCAAGCAGGTCAGCGTCAGCATCGTCGTGCGCGACCTGCTGGTCGCCGCCTGGACCCGCGACAACGATACGCTTCTGCGCCCCACCGGGGCCGATCCGGAGCGGCAGCGGGTGTTCGCCACAGTCGCGCTCGACGCGCTGCTAACCCACCATTCCGACGAGTCTCTGAGGGAGCGCACGCTGGCTGCCTATCATCGCCGGCTTGAGCGGCTCGGCCTGATTCCGGCTTCCGGCAAGGGAGGCGAGCATGAAGCATAATCTCGTCAACTTCACCCGCGGTAGCCAGCTGCTGGGCCACTTCGGCTTCATGTTTGCGGCGGGCCTCAAGGGACCGCTACTTGTCACCGTGCTCGTCATTCTCGGCCTTGGCTGGTGGGAGGTCCAATCCTCGCTCAGCGAGCACGAGGTCTATCTCCTGTGGATGCATCTCTACGCCTCCGCCTACGGTTTCATGGAGTTCGATCCCGCCAAGCTCGTGAACCTCAAGCTGGGCGACGGCGAGACCGCCGCCTTTCCCATGTCGGTCGTCACCCAGTACCCGCCGATGCGCGGCGCGGTCGCCGCATTCGGGGAGGCCCTGCGGAGTACGTTCTTGGTTGCAAGCCTGGTCCTCGTCCCGCTGTTCATCGCCTTCTGGTGGATTGCCGAACGCTTCGGCGAGCGCTCGAAACAGAAAAAGCATGTGCGCGGCTCTTCGCTCGCAACGCTGCCCGAACTGGAGCGCGAAATTGCCCGGCACAACGCCCGCGAACGAGCGCGCGATTATGGCAGCGAAATGGGTTGGGCATGGCGTCTGGCCGGTCGCGCATCACTGCGCGAAGCGGGGCTGTATACCCCCGCGCATCTCGCCGGCGTGAGCTGGCCGTGGCGCCGCGAGCAGAGCCACGCCATGCTGGTCGGGACGACCGGCACGGGCAAGACCGTGGCGCTGACCGAGCTGGTCTCCGAGATCCGCGAGCGAGGCGAACGCGCGGTAATCTTCGACCTCACCGGGGCCTTTATCGAGACCTTTTACGAGGCGGATCGCGACGTCATTCTCAACCCGCTCGACGCCCGCTGCCCGGCGTGGAGCGTGTTCAACGACTGCACCTCGCGCGCCGAATTTCACTCGGCCGCTGAATCGCTCGTGCCCCACGACGGTGGCGGCTCGGAACAGTTCTGGGTGCTCGCCGCGCGCACCATGTTCGTCGAGACCTGCATCAAGCTCGCCGCGGAAGGACGGGGCAGCAATCAGGCGCTCGCCGACGAGCTGATGAACGCGGACCTGTCCGATCTGCACAAGCTGCTTGAGGACACGATGGCGGGTCCGATCACCACGCCGAGCGCTGCCAAGATGGCGGAATCGGTGCGCGCGGTGTTCAACGTCAACGCCAAGGCGATGCAGATGCTGCCATCGGACGGAGAGCCATTTTCGATCCGCCGCTGGGTCAGGGGAACATGCGAACCGGGCTCGCTGCTGTTCCTCTCGGCGCGCTACGTCGACATGAGTGTGCTCTCGCAGTTGCTCACTTTGTGGCTCGATACCGCGATTAACACGCTGATGACCGGGCGGCGCACGCGCGACCTCAAACTGTGGTTCCTGATCGACGAACTGGGAGCGCTGCACCGCCTGCCTTCGCTCGAGAAGGGCCTACAGACCGCGCGCAACTTCGGCGGCGCGATCGTCACCGGCGTGCATGCGTTTGCCAAGCTCAAGGAGGTCTACGGTGAGAACATGGCGATGACGCTGTCTTCGCTTGCCCGGACCAAGCTGATCCTCGCTACCGCCGATCGCGAAACCGCGACCTGGTGCTCCGATGTGGTCGGACACCGCGAGGTCCGCGAAATGGAGGAAGGCTACAGCTATGGCTACAACAATGCCCGCGACGCGGTCAGCCTGACACCCCGCCGGCAGGTCGTTCCGCTGCTCCTTCCCGACGAGTTCATGGAGCTTCCCAGCCTGTCGGGCTTCATCAAGTTTCCGGATGGATTCCCGGCAGCGCCGGTTACGCTGACACCGCGCGAGTGGCCACGGGTCGCCGAAGGCTTTATCGTGCGTGATGCGCCATCGCGAACCGGCGCAGCACACCGCAGCGACAGCGATCGTTCTGATACTCAGGGCAATGCGGAGCATCGCGCAGGGAGCCACGACGATGGCGGCGAGCCGCGCCATTTGGCGCGAAAGGATCGCCTATCGGTTGAACCGCAGAAGGCACCTTTGCGGAGCAATCGCGCGGCTCAGTCGAACGCGTCGAAGTCGGGCAAGAATGGGAAGCAAGCCACGGCCAAGGCATCCTTGCCCACCGATCCTGCAATCGATACGCGCCTTGCATCCCGGTCGAGCGCCAAGCCAGAAGCCGGCACACACGCGCAATCCGAATTGCCGCTCGGCGAAGCCAGGGAGAGCTCGGAAGAGAGGCGTGGCATGACGGACAAGCTGTCGCGCCCGGATGTCCCTGATCCGCAAGCAGTGCAGGACGCGGCCCGGGACCGTAACCGCACCGATCACCGGCAACAGGAGGATCAGCAGCGCGCGCTGCTCGGAGGCGCCGCGCGCGAACAGCAGGACCGCGACCTGGGCGATATCGGGCCCGATATCTGATCGCCTGGCGGGAGGCTTGAGGGGCCAAACGGGATCCGCCGCCAATGCTCTCTGTCGCCAATGTCCGCTCGCCGTCGGCCGCGGCGAGCTACTTCGCCGCCGACAACTACTACGCCAGAGCCGATGCCGACCGTTCGGGTCAGTGGATCGGCAAAGGCGCCGATCTGCTGAGCCTGGAGGGTCGCGTCGAGACCAAAGCCTTCGATGCACTGTTGCGCGGCGAGCTGCCCGACGGATCGGACGTCGGCAATCCCGGCCAGTGGCATCGGCCAGGCACCGACCTCACCTTTTCGCTGCCCAAGAGCTGGTCGCTGCTGGCTCTCATCGGCAAGGACGAGCGGATCGTGGAAGCCTACCGCGAAGCGGTCATCGAGACGCTCGCCTGGGCGGAAAAGAATGCCGCCGAAACTAGGCTAGTCGAGAAGGGGCAGGTGCGCACGGTCGCCACCGGCAACCTTGCCATCGGTCTGTTCCAGCACGACACCAACCGAAACCAGGAGCCCAACCTGCATTTTCATGCGGTCGTCGCCAATGTGACCCGCGGGCCCGACGGAGTGTGGCGCACGCTCAAGAACGACCGGCTGTGGTCGTTGAACACGCTCCTCAATTCGATCGCGATGGCGCGCTTTCGCACGAGCGTCGAGAAGCTAGGCTACGAGGCCGGCGCGACACTCAAGCATGGCAACTTCGAAGCGCGGGGGATCGGCCGCGAGCAGCTGATGGCATTCTCCACCCGCCGGCAGGAAGTGCTCGACGCACGCCGCGGCACGGGGCTGGAGGCAGGACGGATTGCCGCCTTGGCGACCCGTTCAGCGAAGGAGTCGATCGAGGATCGCGGTGTGCTCGCCGTACGCTGGGATCAGGCGGCAAAGGAGATCGGTCTCGACCTCGAGCCGCTGGTCGAAGCCTCGCATCTGCGGGCCGCGTTGCAGGAGCGCGAGGCGGCGCGGCCGGCCACACTGGTCGAGCGCGGGATCGCCCGCCTGCGGGAATTTGCCGCGCGCATTTCGGGCGAAGAGCGCGACCCGCTGGTGCCGAGCCATGTCTTGAAGAAAGGTCCCGAAGCCATTGCGGCGGCGCAGGCGGTCGCCTCTGGCGTGCGCCATCTCTCACAACGCGAGGCAGGCTTCGAGCGCGAAGCGCTTTACAAGGCGGCGCTCGACTTCGGGCTGCCCACAACGATCTCCAACGTCGAAGCCGCCGTCCGCTCGCTGGTCCGCTCGGGCTATCTTCTGGAGGGGACGGGCAAGCACAGGGGCTGGGTCACGAGCCGCGAGGCGGTTGAACTCGAGACGCGCATCCTTGCCTGGGCCAACGAAGGGAAAGGAGCGATCAAGCCCGGCATCGCAGGTGACGAAGCGGAAAGTCGCGTTCAGGCTTCGGCCGAAATCAATCACGGCTTCAAGCTCAACAAGGGGCAGCTTGGCGCCGCGCGGCTCATCCTGTCCTCAGCCGATCGCACGATCGCCATCCAGGGTGTGGCTGGCGCGGGCAAGTCGACCGTGCTGACACCCGTGGCTGAAGTGCTGGGCGAGGAACGCCATCCGGTCATCGGGCTCGCGGTCCAGAACACATTGGTCCAGATGCTCGAGCGCGACACCGGCATCCGCTCGCAGACGCTGGCTCGCTTCCTGAAGGACTGGGGCAGGCTGATCGACGAGCCGGCGAATGGCGCTCGCCATGCAGAGGCGAAGGCAGCGTTGAAGGACCATGTCCTGATCCTCGACGAGGCCTCCATGGTCTCGAACGCCGACAAGGAACAGCTGATCCGCATCGCCAATCTGGCCGGCGTGCACCGCCTCGTCCTGATGGGCGATCGCAGGCAATTGGGCGCGGTCGATGCCGGCAAGCCGTTCGCGCTGCTTCAGCAGGGCGGCATCGCCAAGGCCGAGATGAACACCAATCTGCGGGGCCGCGATCCGGTACTGCGCCAGGCGCAGGCGGCCGCGCAGGCGGGTCTCGTGCGATCGGGGCTCGACCATCTCAAGGAGCACACCGTCGAAACGGAGGGCGACGGCGCGATCGTCGCGGCGGAACACTGGCTCGCGCTTCCCCCCTCTGAGCGCGAGCGGACAGCGGTCTATGCCTCGGGCCGCAACATTCGCTCTGCGGTCAACGAGGCGGTCCAACGCGGCCTGCAGGCGAATGGAGAAATCGGCCCCGAGAAGGTCGCACTCGAAGTGCTCGATCGGGTGAACTTGACCCGCGAGGAATTACGTTACCTCGCTGCTTACAGGCCCGGGATGGTGCTCGTGGTTGCTGAAGCCGAGCGTACCTTGAGGCTCAAGCGCGGCGAATATGCTGTTGGCGACATCGACGAGGCGAAAGGCATCGTTCGGCTTGAGGATGAGCGCGGTCGGCAGCATGCGTTCAGGCCCGCACGAATGCGGAAGGCCGGCAAGGACGACAATTTGGCTCTGTTCGAGCAACGTCAGCTAGAGATTCATCGGGGCGACCGAATCCGCTGGACTCGCAACGATCACCGACGCGGACTGTTCAACGCCGACCGCGCCAAAGTCGTTTCAATCGAGCGGGGTCGGGTGACGGTGGAGACGTCCAAGGGCGAGCAGCTGCAGCTGAAAGAGGGGGACCCGATGCTGAAGCGGATCGATCTCGCCTACGCGCTCAACGCGCACATGGCGCAAGGGCTGACATCCGATCGGGGCATTGCCGTCATGGACAGCCGCGAGCGCAATCTCTCCAACCAGAAGACATTCCTGGTCACCGTCACCCGTCTGCGCGATCACCTGACGCTGGTGGTCGACAGCGCGGCGAAGCTGGGAGGCGCGGTGGTACGCAACAAGGGAGAGAAGGCGTCTGCGCTGGAGGTGACCGAACGCCTGCGAGATGCCGCAGCCTTGGGAGTTTCGAAGGGTCGTGGCGAGCAGCCGGCGCGTGAATCCGAGCGTGAATTGTCTCGCGAAAAGGTCCGGGCAATCGACTTCGGGATATAGCCTTGCTCCTGCTAACAGAAGCACCCTCGCTCCCGCGATGGCTGTGGTAGCGAAACTTCTTTAGCTCTACAGAAGGCACGCCGCTACGGCACCCTCGGTCCCGCCTGCGTGAAAGGAAGGGAAATCAATATATTGATAGCGGCACAAATTTGTGTCAGCTTGAACATATAGAGAACGCGCAACGAGGCAGGCCTGGAGAAAAATGGGGAAACGGGAGGCGTTTATCTTGCTATGGGTAGAGGCAGGGAAGACGCTCTCGTGAGACAGCGTCCGGAACTTGCGTCTCTCCTGGATCAAAAAGTCAAATAGGGGCGCCAAAATGAACATTAAAAGCAAGAAGCCGCGTGGAGGTCAGATGAGGTGCGCCAAGAGTAAGATTAATTCAGCAGACGTGCTCCCCAAAATTACCGCTCTATACGAGCGCGCTTTGCCGGCCAGCCGGAGCGGTCCTCTCTACGGTGCCTTCCCTTACCCGACAAAGATTTCCCCCGAGGCCATTGCCCTGTTCATTGCCGCTCACACGCGTCCGGGCGACACCGTTTTTGATGGATTCGCAGGGAGCGGCACCACCGGCCTCGCGGCCCTTCTGTGCGAAAACCCGTCAGATGAGCTGCGAGCCGAGGCCGATCGGTTGGGACTCAACGTCGAATGGGGCGCCCGGAATGCGGTTCTCTATGAGATCGGAGCGCTTGGCTCTTTCGTAGGACGTACACTCAGCAACCCCCCAGAGCCCCGCGCCTTTCGAAAAGCTGCCGCCGACATTCTAAAATCAGTCGAAGCGGCTTGCGGCTGGATGTACGGCGCGCTTGACCCCGAGGGACGCCAAGGTGCTCTGAGACATGCCGTCTGGAGTGATCTCCTGACGTGTCCAGATTGCCAGGGCGAGACAAGTCTTTGGGATTCGAGCGTGTCACTGGCTCCCGCCAGAATCCGCTCCACTTTCAGTTGCCAGATGTGCGGCTGTGAAGCGCCTTTGGATGAGGCGACGCGGAGCGTAGAGAATTCCTGGGACGACGTCATCGACGCGAGCGTCGAAAGGCGGTCACGCACCATTGCCCGCATTTACGGATCGACTGGAAAATCGCGGTGGTCTCGGCCGGCCAGCAAGGCCGACTCTGAGCTGATTGCTCAGATCGAAGCGGAGCCCATTCCCGATTGCGTGCCAAAGCAATTGATCCCTTGGGGCGATCTGTACCGCCGCGGTTATCATAAGGGCATCACCCACCTTCATCAATTCTACACGCGCCGCAACCTGATCGTCTTTGGCCGCTTGTGGGAGGCCGCAGGTCGCTATCCCGAAGCGATCCGGGGGGCTCTGCGGTTCTGGCTGCTCAGTTACAATGCGGCGCATGCAACCATCATGACGCGGGTTGTCGCAAAATCCGGCCAGAAGGATCTGGTCGTGACCAGCGCACAACCGGGGGTGCTCTACGTCAGCGGTTTACCGGTCGAGAAAAACCTGTTTGCCGGACTCCGCCGCAAACTCAAAACAATATCCGATGCCTTTGGAGTGGTCTATGGCAGGCGTGGGCGCGTAAGCGTCCATCAGCATTCGAGCTGCGAGGTCGATTTGCCGGACGGCAGCATCGACTATGTTTTCACCGATCCGCCCTTCGGCGGAAACATCCCCTACGCCGAAATCAACTTCATCAATGAGGCCTGGCTCGGAGAGTTTACCGACCGCCGTGACGAAGCAATCGTCAGCAGCAGCCAGAAAAAGTCCATTCGTGAATATCAGGAGTTGCTGACCGACGCGCTTTCTGAGGCCAATCGCATCCTCAAGCCAGAGGGTAAGGCTACGCTGGTCTTTCATTCTGCATCTGCCGAGGTGTGGAACGCGCTCCGCGGCGCCTATTCGGATGCCGGGCTTGGCGTCGAGTGCGCGGGCGTTCTCGACAAGACCCAGGGCAGCTTCAAGCAGGTCACGACCGCCGGCGCTGTCAGAGGCGATCCTGTTCTTCTTCTCGCCAAGGCACGAAGTGCCGCGGCGATTGATGAGGATTGCGTTTGGACCGTCGCTGAGCGCCTGAGCGTTTCGGCGTCCAGCCTAGGGGTGGGAGAGCAAAGTGCGCAGCGACTCTATTCGAGGTTGGTGAGCCACTTCCTGACACGCGACCAGGACATCCCACTCGATGCCGACGAGTTCTACCGGTGGCACAACGCACGCGAAACAACGAAAGCGAGCGAATTTGTCAGTGCCTAGTGAAATAGCCGAGTTCCGTGAGCAAGCCCGTCACCATGAGGCGGAGCTACCGAGCGCTCAGCGCAAAAGCCTCGGCCAGTTCTTTACCGGCCTTCCGTTAGGTCGTGTACTGGCACATCTCGCATTGGAGCCGGAGACGCGCACGATCCTCGACCCCTTTGCGGGAACGGGCGATCTTCTTGACGCAGTTCAAGAGGCGGCAGCCGCGCGCAATATTGAGATCGAGCGCTTGGACGCAATCGAGTACGATCGATCGACAGCGACATTTTGTAAGACGCGGTTATGCGCCCTTCTTCCCGGCGGCACATTCGAGAGCGACACCGTTACCGGCGACGCCTTTTCTAACACGCTCCGCTTGCCGGTGCGACAGTATGACCTTGTCGTCACCAACCCGCCCTACGTCCGTTATCAATCGCTCAATGGTCGCGCCGAGGGCGTCCGGAAAAATCTTGCCCAACGTGTCGAGGATTTGGCGCCGTCGGCGTCAAAAGGAGTCTGGACGGCCCTGTCGGAAAAATACTCCGGCTTAGCGGACCTCTCTGTTCCCGCATGGCTCCTTTCGGCGATGCTGGTTCGGCCTTGCGGACGCCTCGCCCTTGTGGTGCCGGCGACCTGGAGAACGCGGGAATACGCGGACATTATTCGCTATCTCATGCTCAGGTGCTTCCGGATCGAGGCAGTCGTTGAAGATACGCAGTCCGGCTGGTTTTCCGACGCTTTAGTACGCACGCACTTGATCGTTGCGCGACGGCTGACCGACGATGAGGCTGCTGTGCCAATTAGCGAAAGGACGCATCTTGGCACCATCCCATGGCTCGAAGTTTCTCCAGAGGCCGCCGCAGAGAGTTCGCTCTTGGGCGCCGCATTTCCCGGAGATTTCCCGGAAGCTCAGTTTGCTGTTCGCGCCGCTGACTGCGAATTGCCGCTTGGGATAGCGCGACGACCATTCGATCTTACCAAGGAGTGGCTTGACCTTAAGCACCAAGACGCGCGCCGCAGCTGGTTGGCTCATCTTGAGCCGTTTAGTTCGCAGGCTGGGACCGCCAGCCACCATTCCACGCCCATTCTCATTCCCGAGGCGATCGCCGCACTTCTCGCGGACAAGCCCGAGCCGGCTGTTATATCGCTCGAGGAAGCAGGGGTTTCGGTAGGGCAAGGATTAAGAACAGGGGGGAACCGCTTCTTCTACGTTCGTGCGGTCGGGAAGCCCCGCAACGGGACCCAAGCGGTCAAAATCGACCCAGCCTTCGGCGGAGATGTGATTGAAGTCCCGGAGGCCTCCCTTCGTCCGGTTGTGCATCGCCAGGCTGACCTTCCGCAATTTTGTAAAGGGCACATGCCAGACACCCGTGTTCTCGATCTGCGCCAGTGGGCTCATCCTGACGACCTTGAAGCGCTCAAGCGCGCAAGTCCGATTGCGGGGGATGCCTTGCCGCAGGAGATGCCACCAACACTCGCGAGCTATGTTGCGAGTGCTGCGCACAAGCAAATCGCAGGCGGGAAACCGATCCCGAAATTATCCGCCGTCAGAACTAATGTCCGGGCCGCGCGCCCTGGAATTGCGCCGCGCTTTTGGTACATGCTTCCGGATTTTCAGCCGCGTCATATGCCGCAGGCCTTCGCCCCCAGAATTAATCACGATGAACCATCTGTCTTCGCCAACGTGGAGCCGGTCGTCCTTATCGATGCCAACTTTTCCACTTTTTGGTCGAAGGGCATGCAGTGGCCGACCGGCGCGTTGGCTTCGCTTCTAAACAGCGCATGGTGCCGCGCCAATATGGAAGCGCTCGGAACGCCGCTCGGAGGTGGCGCCCTTAAACTCGAAGCTGTTCAGCTCCGTAAATTGCGCCTTCCCAAACTCGGCGAGACCGCCACCCGAGACCTCGCGGCACTTTGGAAGCCACGTCCAAGTCGTGACGCGCTGGACGCGATCGACAAGCTGGTGCTTTCCGCGGTGTTCCCCTCGGCAACGGACACCGAAAGAGCAGAAATTGCCGCCGCGCTTTACGAAGGCTTGGCATATTCAATTGATCGTCGACGCAAGGGGGTGGCATGACAGCGGATATCGAACAGGCGCGGCAAGCAATCGCTCGCTGTTCGGCGCTACGTCAGCAAGCCAAGGTGGAAGCGGTCCTAAGAGGCGAGTTTCATTCCTGGCTCAGAAAAATTTTTCCTGAGCAGGCCGATGAACGCTGGATCGATCACTACGGCGAGGGCGCTGAGGCACTCACTAAGATCGCCACAGGAGCCGGGACGGACGCAAACCGTTTCATCGACAATCTCATCGGCTCGACCACGATTGAGTACGAAGCAGACCTTCGAAACAAGGCAAAGTTCGACGAAGGCTACAGACAAGTCCGGGAGCATGCAGCCGGCCTCATTCGCAAGGGTGTTCCTGTTTCCCAAGTGCGGGGAGTTCTCTCGGACACGGTTGAATGGCACGCCTACGACGTTGAGCTGGACGAGCTCGTTGATCCGGCAGGATGCACGCCCGATGATGTGCAGCTTAAGGAGATTGCGAGCCTCGATACGTCCGCAGCTGACGATGAAGCTGCAGAGCGCCTGACGCTGTTCGTCCGAGCGCATCTCGCCCGCGAACAATCCCGGCTCTTGTACTCTTCCAACCTGTCGCTCGACCTTGGACTAGAGAGCCTGGCTTACGGTCGCAATCTCGAGCCTCTTCGCGGCCTCGTCACGACGGCACGAGCGGCTGACGGCTCAGCTGAACTCGCTTCGACTCTCTGGTCCCGTTTTGTCGACCATCTGGAAGGTGAGGCGGGAGACTTCCGCGTCGAGCCATATGTGGACGAGCTCTATCTAAACATTCTCGCGCGGCTCTTGAGCGCTAACGCTCTGGCAGGAATTGCACTGTCGAGCGACGAAGCTGAATTGAGGGCGATCCTCGACGGCTCCCACTTTCGAAACCAGTATCAGTTAGAAAATCTGGTTGAGCGCGACTACTTCGGCTGGATTACGAGCCCCGAACATATTGGCGACTTCATGCCGATCGCGCGTGAGATTCAGCGCGATCTTTATGCCTACGACTTCTCCTGGCGACCTGAGCAAGACCTGTTCGGGCGGCTCATGGCCCAACTTGCCAGACGCAGCCAACGCAAGCTGCTCGGTCAGGAATGGACGCCAGTATGGCTTGCCCGCCACCTGGCAGATCGGGTTCTTTCGGAGATCCCGGAAGGGCAAGAGCCGCAGATCGTGGACATGTGCTGCGGCTCGGGCGCGATTCTCGCCGAGATTATCAATTCCGCCCGCGAAAACGCAAACCTCAGCGGCATCGAAAGTCTAAGGGGCGTTGCGACCGGATTCGACATCGATCCGCTCGCCGTCGCGTTCGCAAAGACCACATGGGTTCTGGCGCTCGCGGAAGAAATCAAAGCCGCGGCCGATCCGGTCACAATTCCGATTTATCACGCCGACTCCCTCTTCGCCGTGACACCTGTTTCGGCCTCTCTTCCGATGATGGGTGCAGGCGACACGATCAACATCACCCTTGACGGCCAGAGCGTCACCTTGCCTGCCGCGCTCGTCCAGCCAGAGTACCGCGAGCTATTCGACCACCTTGTGGACTGGGCCTACGATGAGGCGCTCGATCAAGAGAGCGAACCGCCATCTGCGGCCGATGCCGATCAGGTGCTAGAGACCAATGCTGCCAATTTGCAGATCAGCCTTTCGCCCGAGCTCAGGGCGAGCGTTTCATCAGCGCTGCTACAGTTGGCGACCCGCATGAAAGAACTTGCTGCGGCCGGCCGCAACGGAATTTGGGCTTTCATTTTGCGCAACACCTACCGGCCCGGCCTTCTCGCTGGCCAATTCAACGGTCTTGTTTCGAACCCGCCTTGGCTCGCGATGAGCGCTCTGGCCGATAATCCATATCGCGCGGTGCTCAAACAAAGAGCCGACCTGTACGGCATCACCCCGGCCGGCTCGTCTTTCCTTCATCTGGAACTCGGCACCACACACCTTCTTCACGCCGTTGATCGCTATCTCCAGCCGGGCGCGGCTGTCGCTTGCCTACTGCCAGGCACGCTCTTGAATGGAACGCACCACCAGAAATTCCGCCAGCGCGCATACCTTTCAGGAGATCGCTCCGTGCCCTTGCAGATCGACGAAGTATGGCAAGTTGCTCCCGGCACTTTCAAATATCCGAGCGTGGCGGTCATTGGCGAAAAGGCCGCTTCATCGGCGGCGGCGAGCCAAGACGTAGAGACAGGCCGGGTGGTGAAGCTAGAGGGAGCTGAAGAGGTCGACTTTTCCGTGCGCGTGCTCAGTGAGACGCGAACCGCCTGGTTGCTGGAAAAAGGCGGGAAGCCGGCTTTGGCTCAAAACGGCCAACAGTCCGCAAAGCAAGGTGCCGACATCATGCCGCGCCGCTCCGTCTGCATCGAAATCGTCAATAGCACGGGGAACGAATACCGCGTGAAGACGCCGACGCGCGAAGACGAATGGGGCTTCACAGTTAAGCAGGCCAAAGAGCTGCAAGATGAGACGTTTCCGGGCCATGCCGCCCCGGACTTCATTTACGATATGGCGCAGTCCGAAAATCTCTTGCCTTTCATCCTCGGCGTCCACCGGGCACCGGTCGCGCTCCCGGCGATGAGAAACCCGCAGGGAACATGGCAATTCTACAAGCCCGCCGATGTTCGCAGAATGGGGTTTCGCAACACGGCAAAACGTTTTGCCGAGATCAATGACAAGCTGAGCGGTGATCCCCTTGAAGAGCGGATCGACTACCGCCTCAAGCTCTCCAATCAGGTATTTGGGGACGGCAAATTTCTCGTGCTTTCAGGTGCAGGCGGTACCTACATTTGCGCCGCCTGCATTCCCACGGCGGAAGCCGAGAGGCTCGTGATCGACCAAACATTATACTGGCAGGAGGTCGACAGCGAGCAAGATGCTTGGTTCCGCACAGGAATCTTGAACAGCAACGCTTTGACCCAAGCCATACTGCCCTTCAATCCCGAGGGCGACTTCGGTCCGCGGCATATTCACACGCTGCCTTACCAACTCATGCCAGCCTATGATCCTGCAAATAACCTCATGCGCTCGATTTCCGAAGCCGCAGAGAAGGTTGCGGCAGTAGCCTCATCTCTTGTCGCTAATGACAATTACGTCAATGATGCATCCAAGTCGCTTTCACATCGCCGGCGCAGGCTCCGAGAGCAATTGATCAAGAACGCCGATTACCAAGAGCTTGACCAACTTTGTGCGGTATTACTCGGCATCGACAGCGCAAAAGAATGACGCCGGGCAGGGGGCACGATTGAAACTCAAAAGGATCAAAGTCAAAAATTTCAGGCTCCTTCGGGACGTGGAAATCGTCCTCGAAGATGGCGTCACCCTGATCGTAGGGCGTAATAACAGCGGTAAGACGTCGCTCTCAGAAATCCTCCAGCGCTTCACCTCGGAGAAGAGACTGCCCTTCAAGATTCAGGACTTCTCGACCGCTTGTTATGATGAATTTTGCGCAGCCCTTTCTGCTTGGCAGGCCACCGCAGATGAAGAGGAAACAAGGAAGCTCCTGCCCTACATCGAGCTCCGGCTCTACGTGGAATACGATCCCGCTCAGCCACTAGGATCGCTTGGCGAGTTTGTGATCGACCTTGATATGGATTGCCGGGAGGCGTTGATCGTCGCCCGGTTCGAGCTTGCAGACGGCGCGATCGCCTCGTTGTTTGACGAAGCGCCGGAAGGCGGGATCACAGAGGACAATTGCGCGGCCTTCTTTCGCAATCTTAGCGAGCGGATCGAGAAGCACTTCGTCATCAAGAGTTGGGCGGAAGACCCGAACGATCCTGAAAACCGGAAGCCCACCAAGCTCTCCACGGTTCAGGCGGTGCTGCAAACTGGCTTCGTCAATGCCCAGCGCGGTCTTGATGATGTCAGCGGCCGAGAGTCACATGTTCTTGCCAAAGTTCTGGAGGCCCTATTCAGTACCGCATCGATGGAATCGGCTGCCGAGGAGCAGAAGCAGATCGCCTCACGGCTCGAGGACGCCGTGAGCTCCATTCAGGAGGGCATCGACAAGGATTTCCGCGAAAACCTCGACAAGCTGCTGCCCACTTTGCAGGCTTTGGGCTACCCCGGTCTTGGCGGCCCGGAGCTCACAACCGAAACAACGCTCGATGTGAAACGGCTTCTGAGCGATCACACGAGCGTGCGTTACAAGGGGCACAGCGGGGTCCTGTTGCCTGAGTCCTATAACGGACTCGGCATGCGGAACCTGATTTTCATTCTGCTGCAAATCTTCAGCTTTTATCGCGAGTTTAGAGCTGAACCCGGCGCGACCGATTTACACCTCGTCTTTATAGAAGAGCCCGAGGCCCACCTTCATCCGCAGATGCAGGAGGTCTTCATCCGGCAGCTTCTGGAAATCGTCGCGCTGCTCAACAAGCAGCATGCCGATGAGCCGCCTTGGCCGGTCCAGTTCGTCGTCTCAACCCATTCCTCTCACATCGCCAATGAGGCGCACTTCGAAACAATCCGCTATTTTCTGCCGTGTGCGGAGGATGCCGAGAAGGGGCTTTGGCGGACACGTATCAAGGATTTGCGCACTGACCTCGCGATCAGCGAACCCGACAAAAAATTCTTGCGGCAGTATCTAACGCTCACCCGTTGCGACCTCTTTTTTGCCGACAAGGCAGTGCTGATCGAAGGAACCAGCGAGCGCCTCCTTCTTCCTGCCATCATCGCAAAGCTAGACGAAGGCCGGCCTCAGAAAGACCAACTCGGCAGCCAATACCTCGCGGTCATGGAGGTCGGGGGCGCGTACGCACACAAATTCCTCAAACTGCTCGATTTCCTTGAACTCCGCAGTCTGATCATCACGGACCTCGATCCTGTCGAGAAAGCGGGCGGAAAGAAGTGCACCGTTCGCCAAGCGAAAGCGACGAGCAATGCCTGCCTTAAGGACTGGTTTGGCAAAACACGTGAGCCGCTTGAACTCGCAGGCCTAGCCGACGATGAGAAGATCAAAGACATTGTGCGGATCGCATTTCAGCAGCCGGAGGAGAAGGACGGCGCTTGCGGACGCACACTTGAAGATGCTTTCATTCTCGCGAACCCGGCAAAGTTCGCCGCTGTCGGATCGACCGTTGAAGAGCTTGAGGTGAGTGCGCGAGACCTAGCAGAAGCAGAAAAGAAATCTGCTTTCGCGCTCACCTACGCAATCGACGATCAAGACTGGGAGATTCCCCGCTACGTCCGGGATGGCCTTCTGTGGCTTTCCCAAGGGCACGGATCGCCGCCGGCCGTGATTGCTCCGCCTGCCGCCGTCGTTGCCGAAACTGCCGCTGTGAATCCTGGGGAGGGAGCTGGCGATGCAGGCTGAAGTAGTTGAGCTTAGCCCGGCGGAAAAGGCCAGCAAGATTGCTCTTGAGAAGGTCGAAGAGAGCATCATCGCAGGACAAAGTTTCAAGCTGGAGGCAGGGGCCGGTGCGGGCAAGACCTACTCCTTGGTTGAGGCGTTGAAATTTTTGATCGCGACGCGGGGAACGTCCCTTGCCAAGAGAAATCAGCGCATCGCCTGCATTACTTTTACCAACGTCGCCAAGGATGAGATCGCGAGCCGCACCGATCGCAGTCCTGTCATTCATTGCGACACGATTCACGCATTTTGCTGGTCCGTGATAAGCGGCTTCCAATCTCAGCTCCGTCAGTTCGTGACTGAAATTCCGCAGTGGAACGAGCGCCTTGAAGAGATCGGCGAAGTGGGCGCCAGACGGATCGAATACAGTCTGGGCCACCGGAGCATCTCGGACGACGCGCTATCAATTCACCATGACGACGTTCTTACGCTTGCTGTCCGCCTCACTGAGTTTGAGAAGTTTCGGCGCATCCTTGCCAGCATGTACCCCTACATCCTGATCGACGAGTATCAGGATACCGACGCCGCTTGGATGGAGGCTGTGAAGGAGCGTTTCCTCGGAGATGCCAACGCTCCCCAATTCGCGTTTTTTGGGGACCACTGGCAGAAAATCTACGGAACTGGTTGCGGCAATCTTGAACATCCCGCCGTGCGCGAGATCGGCAAGGAGGCCAACTTTCGTTCCGTTCCGGCTATCGTGAAATGCCTAAACAGGATGCGCCCCGAGCTTCCGCAAGAGGTGAAGGACCCCGACGCAGATGGGCAGGTTGTCGTTTTCCATACCAATGATTGGCCCGGTATGCGTGAGACAGGATACAACAAAGGCGATCTCCCCGGAGACAAAGCGGTAGAGGCGCTTTCCGCAGCGAAGGAATTGCTCACCGCTGAAGGGTGGGACTTTGAACCCTCCCACACAAAAATCCTCATGCTCACACATCGGGTGCTTGCCGCGCAGCAAGGCTACAGCAGCCTGCCCGTCGTCTTTCGGTACAATGAGTCCTTCACGAACAAAGAGCAGCCACATATTGCGTTCTTCGTCGATCAACTGGAACCCGCCCGTCGGGCATTCGAAGCCAAGCGCTTTGGCGAAATGTTCGACTATCTCGGCACAAACAAGCGATACATTCTCCGCGCAGCGGACAAGGCCACCTGGTCCTCATCGATGAGCAAGATCATGGATTTTCGGACGTCCGGTACGGTGGGTGACGTTCTTGCTCACCTACGCGAGCAGAAGGTTCCACCGCTGCCGTCTGCCGTGGAGCGACTAGAGCAGAAGCTGGCCGCGTTCGACCCGGACGGCGAAGAGGAAATGCCGAGAAACCTTCAAGAGCTTCGTGACCTTCACGATGTGCCGTATTCGGAGATTGTGAGCGTGACAGACTATCTCGAAGGGCATTCTCCATTTGAGACCAAGCACGGCGTCAAGGGCGCCCAGTTTGAGAACGTCTTGGCCGTGATGGGCAGGGGCTGGAATCGCTACAACTGGGACAAGATGCTTGCGAACGCGGCCAATCCCGATCTCGTAGCCGACAAGGATCGCAAAATGTACGAGGACAACCGCAATTTGTTCTACGTTGCCTGCTCGCGCCCGCAGAGGCGCCTTGCCGTGCTGTTCACACAGGAGCTGTCAGACATGGCAATGCAGACCGTTAGAAACTGGTTCGGCGAAGAGAATGTCCGATCGCTTCCCTTGTGAACGACTTTCCCCCCCGAGATCCTTTTGCTTAAAAAAATTCAATCGCGGAAAGCACTGTTTCCTCGGACTAATCAATTCGTGCACACTTACGCTTTCTCGGAATAGATTTTGCGCGATCAGAATTATCGAGAGGGCCAGACCGCAATCTGAAGGTGTCGGTTTTGAGAGGCGGCTCCGGAACGGCTAGTAGAATCGGATGATCAAAGTTCTATCATCGCGCATTTTCCGTTTTGGGGGTTGTCGCTCAACCGCGGGAGGTCGGCAACGGCTCAATTCCGTCGATCCTAGAGGGCTCTCCCGAACCAGATCACTCGCCCGACCACGTGGACCTCTGAGCGGTTCATGTCGCTCCAGGTCGGGTATGCGGGATTGTCGCTGGCGATCGTAATCTGCTTGCCGCCGGGTTTGATGGCGACGCGCTTCACCACAAGTGCGTCGTCGGCGCGCAGGACGTAAATCCCGTCACGAAGCCGTGATGCGTGATCGGACGCATCAACCAGTACTTCATCGCCGTCGCTGAGCGTGGGCTCCATGGAGTCGCCCATCACGCGCACGATCGACAGGCTGGCGCTCTTCGCCGACGTCAGACTTCGCAGCCAGCGCTCATCGAACCCGAAGCGTGTTCGCGCAGTCTCGCTTGCCGCCACCGCGCCAAAACCCGCAGATGCCTCGACATCGAGCACGGGGATTTCCACGAGGCCGTCCCACACGACATTAGCCGGGCCGCCGAAAACCTGCTCATCGACACCGAAAAAGCTAGCCAGGATCTTGCGGTCTTCATCGTCGAGCTTGCGGGGCGAGCCCCGCTTGATGAATTGCTGGATGTAGCTGGTATTGCGCCCTAGCAGCCTCGAGATCGAAGCATAGCCATATTTGTGCTTCTGGATCAGCCGGTCCAGCTCTTCCCTGACATTCTCCATGGTCAGTCCTCTACGTTTTCTCGTCGGGTATAGGATTCTTCCTAGACTCACGAAATCCTTCCTAGTAGGAACATAACAGGAACACAAGCAAGATGCGAGTCGAGGCGAGGAGCGATGACGTTGTTGGACCGGATCGAGATACATCTCATCCAGCACCGCATTACCGCGACACGCTTCGGCCGCCGCGCAGTCGGTGACCCGAGGTTCGTGCTCGACCTGAGATTAGGAAGGCGTCCCAGACGACGCACCCTTGAGCGGTTAAATGCCTATCTCGATCGGATCGAACGCGGCAGTGAAGACAACGGCCTTACAAGGACCGATCGTCTTCCTGCCGGTCCGCGAGCCTGTCAAAGCGGCGAGCAACCTCCTGCCACAGCCGAGCCCCGTCCTTTTCACCGGATCGAGCAAGGGCGTCTATTTTACCGGCAATGAAAGAGGGCCCGCGATCGCCGTGTGCCTTCTCGACCCATAGCGCCACGCCCCACAATTCCTGTTCTCGAGTAAGCGTCACATCAGCCAACCGACAGCGCCCGCGATCGCGAACAGCATCGCGGCCCCGATCAGCCACGCTTCGAGACCAAGTTTCCATGTGTCCGCCTCATCATGGGCGCGCTCTTTGTCGGTCTGCCAATCGCGCATCAGCACCACGACTCACGTCGGCCGGTCCAGGTGCGGGCGAGATTTTCCGATACGAGCTGATCGCCCAATGACCGGCCGCTTCGCACTATGACGCGGAGCTTGCGCCCGTACTGGTCCTCGCCGCGATTTCCGATCGGCCGCAGTTCGAACCCGCCTTCGTTGAGCAGCACCACGAGCCGATCGCGCGCACGAATTCCTCTCGCGTGTTCGGCATCGCATTTCGGCGAGGAGATCTCCGGCGTGTCGATATCGGCAATGCGGATCTTCGCGCCCTCAAGCCAGATCGTGTCGCCATCAACCACGCACGTCTTTCGGATCGTTCCGCACACGGCAAAGGTGTGCGCCGCTCTGGCTTGCGCGCTAGCTGAATTAGTCGGCCAATTCGTTCCGACGAGCCCGCCGATAGCTCCCGCCAGCAGACCACCGCCAATAAGCATCGCGAGCGAGCGGCGCTTCGTCCGCTTCTGCCGACTTAACTCCCGGCGGAAGTCGAAGATCAGCGCACCCGGTTTGCTGCCGCACAGCTTCTTTGATCTGCGCCGGAACATCATGCCGAGGCCACACAGGTCGTGATGAGGAGCGCGCGTTTCATTCTGATTGTCTGCCATCACCCCTGAAAAGAGCCAAGTTCTGCATATCGAATTTCCGAAGCTTTTGTGCTAAGATGTGGGCACCTCCTCTCCCAATTTCTTTCAGGGAGAGTGGAGATGGGCGCGCTGGTGTGCGAAGGAGATGGTCGATGAGCGATCCAGATAACTCCCGGAACCCCGGTGGCCAGGATTGGCAGGGCTTTCGCGAGGTCGATCGAGCCATCGCCGAGGACCGATTAACGGCTTACACCTGGAAGAAGACCTGGGCCGATCCCTGGGGCAGACTGAAGGTGATAGTCGTCACCCTGCTGTTTGCGGCTTTCTTGATCTACCTCGTAATTGATGAGGTGAACCGACTGAATTAAGGTCGCCATTCCTTAACACCGTCTGCCGCCTCAGCGGATGCGCCCTTTGCGTCGCGAGTCTGTCCATCGAGATAGTTCTTCAAAGTGTCGATCCGCTGTCCACCCTGCAGCTGAACCCGCTCGACGTCGTGCGCGATCTCCTCACGACCGCTTGACTGTTCAGTCAGGCCTACGCCTACGCCGCCGAGCCCGACCGAACCCCGCACATCGCCTTGAGAACTTACGTCGGGGCGTGAGACTGGCGCAAAGGAAGGCAGAACAAGCTCGTCGGCGATGTCATTATGCAACTGGTCCGCATAGCTCTCGACGAAGCGCGCCTGCAACTGCTGCCCTTGGGCGCTCATCTGAAACTCTATGTCATCGAAGTGCACCGGGCCATAATAGTCCCGGTTGGCCTCGATCTCGGCCATGCCCCACTCGCGGTAGGCCTGGCTGAGATTGAGCGATCCGGTCGCGGTGGCGCTTTCGTACCAGCTCGCCTGATTCTCGAGGCGGCTGGCAAGCTCTTCGGCGCGGCGTGCTTCAACGATATAGCTCTGCGCCTCGGTGAGCGAGGTGGTGAGACCCGAGGCGCTGCTCGAAACCAGCGCTTCCGAGCTCGAACTTGTCTCGCGCAGGAAACCCTCGCGCGTGTTCGACCAATTCTGGCTCTCGGAGATCTGCCTGAGCGCGCCGAGCACCCGCGACCGGTCCTCGGAAGCGATACCTATGTCGCTGTCGGTCCATGACTTGTTTCGCCCTCCGCTCACCTTACCGCCCAGTTCGACCGGCCCGAGTTCGCCGCCTGCTCCTGCGGAGGCTTGACCGTTCAGGAACCATGAGACCGTGATGTCATCTGCTGCGCGGCGCGACAGGCCGAACTGCTGCTGAAGCGTGCGGGATGCGTTGTCGACCTGGCTGAACGCGCTGCCAATACTGTCGCTGCTGGAGGTGCCGCTGACGGACTCGTTTGAGCGGCTCGCCGACCAGGCATCGCGGAGTTCGTGGAATCGGGTGACCGCGGAGCTCGTCGATTGCTGGGCGAGGTTGGAATATGTCTCGCTCTGGCCCCGGCTCCGGCTCGCCATGGTCGAGAGTCTGCCGCTGAAATCCTGGCCCAGCGTCGGGCTGAAGGGATAGCTCGAATTCGGCACATGCGCGAACTCGGCTCCGGGAAAACTGGTGGTCTGTGTGCCGCTGTCGCCGAAGCTGCGGGTCTGGCCCGCGCCGTAGGCGATATTGGGCGCAAGGTTCCCTTGCGCGAACTGGCGCGAGAACACGCTCGAGTTGTCGATGTTCGAGTTACCGAGCGAGACATTGCCGGTGCTCGCCTCGCGCGCGGCCTCCTCGGCCGCGTTCTGGCTCGGATTGAGATAGGAGGTCGCCTGGGTGGAGATGGCCATAGCGCCCTTGGCCACGCCGCCGGCAAGGAACGGCACCGAGGCGACGAGATAGCCTGCGAGCACACCGATATCGTTGTTGACGTCGCTCATTCCGCCGAAGGTCGCTAGGCTAAGCCCGGTGCTGCCGCTGGCCGCCGCGACATCGCTGGCGCCTTTGAACATCAGGATCATGTGCAGGATCACGAACAGCGGTCCCCACGCTGCAAGATAGAAGAAGCCGGTGACGTAGCCTCTGAGGGCCAAGGGCCCGGTCTTGGGCATCAGGAACAGCGGGAAGATCACCGGGAACAGCGCGTAGAACACGACGGTGAGCACGACATTGAGGATCGGCACCCATTTCATGGCATTGTGCGCGATCGAGGAATAGGTGCGCTCGGTCTGGATATCGGCGCGGGTCTGCGCGAAAACATCGACGCTGGTCGTGCCGCTCGCACCGGCAAAGCCGTGCATCGCCTGGTTCATCGCGTTGATGGTGAGGACCTGGCGGAATATCGCGCTCGCGCTTTGCGAGACGCCGCTCAGATACTGATAGGCGACCGGCAGGTCGGCGAGAAGCTTGGCCCTAGCGAGCGCTTCGGTCTGGCGCGGGTAGAGCTGGCGGCCCGCGACCAGCGTCATCTCGTCGATGAGGCCGGCCCACTGGTTCGAGAGCGTGGTATAGGCTTCGCGGCAGGTAACAATCGAGGCGGTGACGCTGTCATCAGCCTGGCGGGTCACGAACTTCTGCGCGCGCGCCGCGCTGCCCGGCGCGATCGCCGCCCAGATGTCGTTGCTCTGCGACAGTTCCTTCATCGAATAGCGGCCAAGCAGCAGATCGTAGAACACGCATTGCCGGACATGCTCGTCGAAATTGGCTGCGAACTCGGGATCGGATATCCGCAATGACCGCGTCGCCTCGAGCAGCCGTGCGCCGTAGATCATGCCGTTCTTCGAATAGTTGAGATCGCTCGGCAGGCCGAAAACCAGTTCGGCCGAACGCGTGAGATAGTCGCCGGCCTGGCTGGTGAAGCTCGCCATCAGCGCCAAGCCGAGTGGGACGTTAGCGACTGTGGCTGGAGCGAGGCCCGGATTGACGCGATCGGTGACGTGCACGTCCATCCGCGGCACCATCAGGCACATGTAGATGAGTGTCGCGCCGAGAAACCAGTTGAGCCAGGCGCGCCAGTCCTGAATGAAGGCAAGCACGATGACGGCGAGCGCCATGCCCATGACCAGCGCGACCTGGATCAGGCTCTTGTAGCCGCCCGCACCGGTCCAGGCGGCGACCGCGTTCAGGACGTTGACGATGTATTCGCCGCCGCCGACCGTGAATATCTCGACCACTTGCCTTGCCCCCTTACGGAACGATCGAGCGCGACTGCAGCCCGCGGGACCAGTCGAGCGCCGCTGCCATCGACGGCGACATCGAGGCGGCGAGCATGTTCTCGATCATTGCGGTCTTCTCGATGATCTGGACGATCGCGGTAATGCGCGCCTGTCCGTTCGCCTGCCGGTGCGCGAGCTGGCTGCGCACGTCCGCCACCTGCGCGCGCCACAGCGCGAGCTTGGCTTCGTCGGCGGCGATGAAGCTGGCCATCGAGCGGCCGGCTTCGGAGACGATCCGCTCGAGGATTGCGTGGAGCAGATCGATGCTGGCAACCTCGGCGAGCGTCGCGCGGTCGTCGGTCGCCATGCCGCGCCCGAACGCCGCCTGCACAGTGAGAATCTTGTAAAGCGGCAGCGACGCGACCTGGAGCAGTTCCTTTTCCGTATCGCCGATCGCGGTGTCGGTGCGGATCGCCTCGACCATGTTGCCGATCAGAAGGGCGACGCGCGGCCTGATCGCCTTTGCGCTGGCAAGGGACAGCTGCTGAAACGCGGGATTGAGGCACTGGTCGGCTTCGTCGCACCGAAACACGCGCACGCTCTGGCCCTGCGTCCCGTCGAGAAGCGCGGTTACCAGCGTCGAGGAGGCGTCCCCGGCAAAGGGCACGAATTTCCCCGGCGCTTCATCTGCCGGCGGCACGTAGATCACCGTGCCGATCAGCGTCATCGCGTATTCGGCAAGCTCGCGGTCGAAGGTGCCGCCGGGGTTGAAGAAGGCGCTCTGCTTGAGGACATGCCAGGTGTAGTTGCGAGGCACCCCCGGATTGACGTCGGCGAAGTCCTCGCCGCCGTTCTCGCTGGTCGAAGCGCGCTGCCCGCGCGTGCCGCAGCCATGCTTGGCCGCGGCATAGTCGGTGAAGATGCCTTCGGAATTGCCGATCGCTTCGCAGATCGCCTTGTCGGCAAGATCGCCCTTGGGCCAGATGCCCCCGACCAGCCCTTGCGCCATCTCGCAGGAGTTGATCGACAGCTCGTTCATGAGCTGCGCCTTCTGGCTGAACTCCTGCATGATCTTGTTGCACTCGGGGCAGATCGTGTCGATCGCGAGGCTGAAGGCGAAGCCGACCGCATTGTTGGCGACCGCCTTCAGCAGCGCGACCATCTCGCTGGCATTGATGAAGGAAAAGGAGCCCGCGAAGATGTCGATCCCACCGCAGCCGGCTCGTGCGCGCGGCAGCTGGAGATTGGCGATGTTGGTCGTCTTCTGCGGAAAGCGCGTCCACACGTTGCCCATGCTGTAGTAACCCGCCGACTGGCCTTCGAAGGCGGTCGGACCGGTGACGTTTGCCGCCCCGCCCATGTCATCCATGAACCGGTCCATGCTGTCGCCGACGTTTGCCGATGCGGGGGCGACCAGCGGGGCGGCGATCATGCTCGTGGCGGCCAGCGCAAGCGCGATGGTTCTGAGCCTAGTAATCATGTCCGGCTTCCTTGGAGGTGAGGAGATAGATGCGGTCCTGCAGCTCGTCGGCCGAGAGCACGCCGTAGCCGATGGGGATCGGGCGCTTCCCGACGCTGTCCCACAGCACCACCGCCGGGGTGATCCCGGGCTCGAGCCCCATGCGCGGCCGCTGACCCTTCTCGACGCTATAGTCCGGGAAGTGCCGCGATGGCCCGCCATCGGTCGAGATCGCGCGCACGGTGATCCGCCAGCGTGCCGCGACGGCCTTGACGATCGGGCTCATGACCTCGCAGGCGCCGCAGGTCTGGGCGAAGAAATAAAACAGGCCATAGCGCTCGGAGAGCCGGGCCATCACCAGGTCGCGCTCGGCTGCGCGGGTATCCTGCCACTGCTTCTTGGCGAGCGCGCCGACGGGACGTTGGAGCGTATAGTCGAGCGCCGGATCCTGCCACAGCGCGCGCTGCCAGACGTCGGAGAAGAGCGAGGCGCGGTCGAGCTGTTCGCGCTGGAAGCGAATGTAGGCGGCGACGTTGTCAGGCGTGGGGTGAAGGATCGCCTGCGCCTTCAGTTCGCGCAAGGTCCCCGTGATCGCGTCGAGTTCTTCCGCGGCACTTGTCGAGGCCTGCGGCTGCGGCTCGGCCTCTCGAGGCGCGGGCGCAGGCCTGACGCAGTAGAACCAGTAGCCGAGCTTGCGCTCTGCGCAGTAGAGCGCGTCGGCGGCATCATTCGTGGCGCCTGCTTCCTGGGCGGCCAGCGGCCAAGCCATGAAACTGCTTGCAGCCGCCCAGAGCGCGAGTTTGGTGGCGCTGAGCATCACTGTGCTTCCCTTGCGTAGTAATCCTGGATTTTCTGCTGGATGAGGGTGCCGGTCTCGAGCTCGTCCGGCAGCCGCGCGGCGTCGGTGAATTCGGCATAGACTTCGGAGAAATCCATCTGGCTGAGGTCGAGGCGGGCGAACTCGTCGAGCGTGAAGCCCTTGCAAGTCTCGGTCTTCGGCTTGCCCCAGGGCTTTGGCAGCTGCCGCCGTCCCTGCTCCTGCAGGATCCGCGAGAGCTTGGACTCAAAGCAGCAGTAGACCTTCTTCTTGGTCAGACACACGCCGAGGAAGCTGTCGGAACAGTAGGTGCCGACGTAGGCGCACAGGCCCTGCGCATCGCGCTCGTGTAGCAGGACCTCCTCGCGGTCGCAGCCAAGCGACACCAGCAGGCTGATCCCCGGGATGAGCGGGAATCCCTTGCCCTTGCAGCAGTTGAGCACGCCGAAGACCTTGGACGAGCAGGTGTTGCGGGTTCCGCGAAACAGCGTCAGCGTCTCCGGGTCGAACTGCCCCCGCGCTTCGTTCATCGCGTGGAGCGCGGTCACCGCGTCCTTGAACTCGTCGTTCGCCTTGCGCTCGATCGTCTCGCACGAGCCGTCGATGCAGTAGACGTCGCCATCGCAGACATATTGGGTGCCACCCGTTTCACCGGCCGGAAGCGGGCATTCGTAGACGCGCTCCCAGGTTTCGCATGCTTCGTCGGCGCTCAGACACTCTTCACGGACGAAGCGGCAGCTTCCCTGGTCCTCGAGCGCAGAGCAGTCGCTGGCGGCGCTTCGGCTGACACAGCTGTAGCTGCGCTGCCAGGCCCAGCAGGGCCGGGTGACCGCGACGCCGTCCACTATGCGCGTTTGCGGATCGCTGTCGGTGCAGACTTCCGCGTCGAGCGTGCAATCGCCGTTGCTCGGGAAACCGGTGCACTGGCTCTCGTCGGGGGCGGCAGACACGTCCGTCGTGCTTGTGACTGCATAAGGCGTCCGGCCCGATACCGGAGCGTCGCAGGTCATCTCGGTCAGCGGTTCGCCAGGTTCCGAGCAGAACCGTGTGTGCCCGTTATCGAACCATTGCAGGCAGCGGCCCTCGCGCTGGCCGGTCGCGCGGCAGCTCGCGCCGGCGAAGCCTTCGCAGACTGGCTCGCCCGAACTGTTGAAGTCGCCGAACCTGCTGCAAAGATAGTGATACTGCGGCCGCCGGGTAACGCTTGCGACGAGCGGGACCGCGCATTGGCCGGCGCTCTGGTCGATCCGCGTGCCCGTATTGCAGGTCGCGAAGTAAGTTCCTGCCGATCCCGCGCCCGGAGGAAGCGGCACGCAGGTTCCCTGCGCGCCGCCTACCGCCATGCCGCTGGTGTAATTGAGCGGGGTCTCGCTGATTGTCCGGCTCCGCGCCAGCATGTCCGAGATGTCCTGCGTGTCGAACTCGGCGCGGGTGGCCATGCTGTCGCGGATCGTGCGCAGCGCCGGGCTGGTGGCTGCAGAGGCGCGCGCACGCGCCTCGATCTGATCGGGGTTCTGCGCCAGGTCCTGCAACCCGCGCGTCGCCTGCGGATCGTAATTGGGTACGCGGCTCGCATCGACCGGCGCCGAAGCCGCGTCGCGCGCGCTATCAAGCAGGTCCCTTGCTGTCTGCTTGCCGTCGGCCTTGGCCGCCTCGGTGGTCTGGGCGGTGCTCGCGTTCGGCACAGCGAAGATCAGAGCGAGCGCAGCGGCAATCATCCGCGTCATGGCCGGTCTCCTTCGAGGCGGGCGAGGTGGAGCCGGGCAAGCGCCCCGCCGGGCCCACCGCCTCCAGCAAAGGTTTCGAGAACATGGGCGACGCTGACATTGCCCGCGATGCGGTCGTGCGGCGGTACCGCGCTCGTGCAGTCGAACCCGTCGCACGGGCTGAAATCGGTGCTGAGCATGACGAAGCTCGGCGCGGCCTTTATGTCGAAGGCCCGAAAGAGCCGCGGATCGATGCCGAGCGAGCCGACTTCGCTGCCATCGCTCCAGATCGCCGCGAGGCGCTTCTTGAAGCCTTCGTTGTCGCCTTGCGGAAAGCCGCGCAGCACCGTGACGCCGCCCGCGCGGCCCATGTCGCGCACCAGCGCCTTGAGCGCCTCGGGCGGCATCGACAGCGAAGCGAAAGCGATGAACCGCGGGCCTTCGCCCAGCGACGCCGCCTCGGCTTGCGCCTGGGCTCGAACCATGGCGTCGAAGTCGAGCGCATGATTAGTGAGGTCGGTGCCGACGCTTCGGCCATAGGCCGCACGGTTGGCCTGCGCGGCGTCCTGCGTGCTGCGGGCATCCTCGACGAGCACGTCTGCTCGCTCGCGCACCGCGGTGGCCAGCGCCTCTGCATCGCCGGCATGCTCGGCTGCGCGCGCACGGATCGCATCGAGATCGAGGTCGTCCGATGCGCTCTGCGCGAGCGCCAGGCCGCCAATCGAAAGGGCGAGGACAAGCGGGACAAGGAGGAGGGGCTTGTTCATAGTGCGCAGCAGTTCCTCTTGCGCCAGACGAGGTAACCCATGTCCTCGCCGATGGCGGGGACGACCTGTCCGGGTTCCTGGAGGGTGGTGGAGGTGCCGATCGGCGGGCAGGCGTAGCGCCCGCTCGTCGCCGGATTGGGATTGGTGGCCTGGAAGCGGTATTGCTGCTTGCGCATCACCGGCATCAGATATTTGCCGCACAGGCCCTTGGAGCCCATCGTGCCCCACGAGACGAGTTCGCGGTGAAGTTTGTAGGCAAACCGTGAGAGCACGAGCCGCGAGGCTTGCACGTGCCCGATCGAGGCCGAGACATTGCCGTTCATCGGGTACATCGAGCCCTGGCAGCCCGCGCACCAGAACATCTCGTCGATTGGCAGCTTTGCGGTCGCCGCAGCGCAGTCGGCGGCGCAGGCCGCCAGCGCCAGTGGATTGGCGAACAACACCGCCTCGGGATTGATGATCGCGGTGAGCTCGCTGTCCTGCCACAGCGGATCGATCTCGGAGATGTAGAGAATGTCGATCGAACCGGGCTCGAGGCACAGGAAATCGGCGACGATCTCCATCCAGTAGATCAGCGGATAGGCATACCAGTGGACGTGCCAGCTCGAGTAGTACTGGCTCGCGCCGCCGATTGCCGAGGGCCCCGAGATCGAACGAAACCCGATGTCGAAGCCGGGATCGAGCTTCATCCCGCCGAGGTTGACGAAGCACCAGGGCTTCATGCTGACATCTGCGAGCCGCACCGGCTCCCAGAACCCCATCGCGATTCCGGGCCTCAGACCGCACAGGCACACGGGCAGGTCGGGGTTGTCGGGATCGGGCCGGTTGGAGGGCCAGATCTCGAGCCCGCCGACCGAGATCGGGAACAGGCACGACCAGCAGATGTCGGTGATCGGGTTGACGAAGCTGCCCGTGCACTTGCCCGGTCCGGCATCGGTCGCGGCGGGTGTCGCCAGCGCAAGAGCCAGGATCGCGAGCAGTGTGGCGGCAAGTTTGCGGAAGAGCCTCATCGCGCTGGCTCCCTCTTCGCGGCAAGTGCGATCTCGCTCACCGCGAGCAGTCGGCCTTGCTGGCGCACGCGCGCGGGCACGGCCCTGATCCCGAAGCGCTCGGTGAGCTTGCCGCCCTGGTCGAAATAGAAGCGGCGCTGACGGGCCTTCATCAGCTCGAGCGGCGCGCCACTGACGAGGATCAGCTTGGCCTGGCGGCCCTGCTTCAGCGCCCAGGCGACCTGCGCCGCGTCGTCGCCGTCGAGGAACAGGAGGTCGGCGCGTAAGGCTACGCTGTCGAGCGGATTGACCCGGGTACCAGCGGCATGGATCAGCTCGCCTTTCGCGCCCCTGATATCTGCGGCGAGCGTGATCGTCGGGTCGAACGACCAGCTTCGGTCGTCGATCGCGTGCGCGATCCCGGCAACCGGGTCCGGGCGATTGACGCGCGCCACGGTGCGGCGCTGCAACCGGTCGTTGAGCCTCGCGGTTTCGCCCGATTTTTCCATCGCGATCAGGCGCGACTGGATCTGCTCGAGCAGATCGCGCTCGATCACCGGAAAGACAGCGCCCTGTTGGCCGTAGTCGCGCGCCTGCGCGGCACCCGGCAGGGCCAGGACGATTGTCAGGACGAGCGGGAGCCGGATCACAGGATCGCCCTCCCGCTGCCGAGGATCTGCCCTGCGCAGACAAAGCCGATCGCGCCGTAGCGGCTGTCGAGCCCGCGCGGATGATCGGTTCCGGTGTAGTAGCAGTTTGCAGGAATCTTTCCTGCGGGGCCGCGCGTCAGCGGTACGCCGAGCCGGGTCTTGCTGAGGCGCGTCGCGACCTTCTCGCCGTTGATAAGGACAGCCATGCCGTCATGGCTCACGATGTCGCCGGGCAGGCCGAGCACGCGCTTGCCGAACATCTGCGGTTCGGACCCGAAATGGGTTTCGACCAGCACACTCGGCGGCGGCTCGAAAAAGATCAGGCTGCCGCGTTCGATGGGCGCGCGCTTGTCCAGCCAGAACGCCCAGTTGGGCAGGCTCGGGCTCGCGTTCAGCAGCAGGGCGTGGTCCTTGCTGAAGGCGTCGAGCGGCGCCCAGGCCAGCGGCAAGGCGCACAGCGCGCAGAGGATCAGCGGGCGGCGCCAGTTGCGAAGGCTAGGACGCATCATCGGCGCGGCTCCTGCTGGAGCTTCTCGGCAATCCGCCGCTCGAGCTCGGGCGTGGCGTCGTCGGCCGCGCCCGCGAGCACCGCCTCGGCAACCAGCACGACCCGTCCGTCGCGGCCCATCTCGGCAACCGACGCTTCGGCGGCCTTGAGGTAGGCAAGACTTGCCGCCTGCACCGCCTGGGGCTCGGCATCGGCGCGCGCGGCTTCGTCGACGAACTTGCCGATGGTCTCGGCGAGCCGGACGGTGACGATCCGCGGGCTCGCGTCCGTGGTTACCTCGCGCGTGATCCAGGCGGCCCAGAGCAGCGCACCGGCAAGGCCGAGCGTCGCAAGGATCCCGAGCGCCAGCCTGGGTTGGGGAAGCCGGAGTTTAGTCATGACGCCTGTCTCCTTCTGCGAGGCGGCCCTCGAGCCGCCGGAGGAAGGCCGGCAGGCGCAGCAGTGCGTAACCGCCTGCGGCGAACAGGAACGCGACCTTGAGGTCCTGGCTGAACAGGTGCCGGGCGACGGGCTCGGCGTACCGGTAGTGGTCGGCAAGGTTGCCGAGCTGCGCGAACAGCAGTCCAAGGTCCCACCCCGCGAGGAACAGGAACACGAACAGCGGCAGGCCGAGCACGACGAGCACGATGTTCATCGCAAATCCCGCGGCCTCGATCAGCACGAGGCAGGCGCCCTGCACCAGCGCCCTGGTGTCGACCCGCTTCGCGGGGCCTTGTCGCGTCGCCATGCGATCGACCGGCGTTTCATAGTCGAGGGCCATCATGCCGCTCCCCCAACCGAGCCGGCGATGCCCGCGACATGGCCAATCGCCTTGTCGAGCAGCATGCCGTCCGCGACATGCTTGTGGATCGCGGCATAGGTGTCGGGATCGGACGAGAAGATTGTCGCTGAGAACGGGTCGAGCACGAGCCGGCCGACCGCCTCGATCTCGGGTCCCTTGATGTAGACCTCGCTGTACTCGGTGCCCGAGCGCTTGAGACTGCGGATCAGCGTCTCGGTGCGGTCGTCCATGTCGAGCCGCGCTTCTTTGCGGAAGTCGGCGATGGTCTCAGCCTTCTGCTGCAGCACCAGCATCCAGTCGCTGTTTTCCAGAGCGGCGCGCGCGCCATCCGACTTGTAGTAGTCGTTCAAGGACTGCGTGGCGGTGGCGAGCGCACCGCCATACTTGCGCGCCGTGCGGGCATAGGTCTCGACGAACTCGCCCATCGAGCCGCCCTTGAGCATGGCCCAGGCTTCGTCGATCAGCAGTAGCTTCTTCGTGGCCCGCGAGGAGCGCGTCATCGCCTGACCGGTCATGAACATGATCGCCCAGAGGACCACGCTCCGCAGCTCCTCGCGTGAGGCAAGATCGCTCATCTCGAAGACCGTGAAATCGTCCTCGAAGGCGAAGCTCGCCTTGCCGGAGAAGAACCCGGCATAGCTGCCGCCGCGGCAGAACGGCCCGATCGCGGTCGCCAGCTCCCTGCCGGCCTCGCTGGTTGCAGAATGCAGCGCATGCGCGACGTCGTCGATGCTCCCGCCGCTGCCGAGGCTGTCCCAGACCTGCGTGATCGCCCGGTCGATCAACCCGCGCTCGGTGTCGCTCGGCGCCGTGCTCGGCCGCGCCATCTGCCCGACGATCGCCTTGATCATCGCGAAGCAGTCGAGGCGGTAATCCTCGTCCGCGTGTGCTCGCGCATCGTCGACCATCGAGAACGGGTTCAGGGAGAAGCCCGAGGCGAGCGTGAACTCGACGAAGCGGCCGCCCTGGAGCTTGACCGAATGCTCGAAGCTGCGGCCGTCGTCGATTACCACGACCTTGGCGCCCGCGCCGCGCAGCGCCGCGCAGAGTTCCTGCAGCAGCACCGACTTGCCCGAGCCCGACTTGCCGCAGATCGCGATGTTGTGGTTGCCCGCGCGGTTCTCGAAGGGCGACCAGAAGAAGGGCTGGCCGCGACGCCCGACCAGCAGCAGATGCGGGATGTCGCTGCCGAGATATTCGCCCTGCATCGGCGCGATGTTCGCCGCGGTAGTCGAAAGCATGGTCTTGAGGCGCTTGAGCCTCGCCATGTCGCTTGCGAGCCCGTCGGCAAGGCTCAGCGGGAAGGCGGCGATGAGCCCCTGCAGCTGGAGGAAGCGCTCATCGGCGAGGTCCCAGCCCGCCGCCTTGTAGATCGCCTTGACCACCCGCTCGTGCGTGTCGCCCTGGCCGAGCGGCGAGATCGTGGTTAGGCCGTAGAACAGCTTGACCAGCTTCTTGCCCGCCTGGAGCTCGGCCTGGACGTGGCGCCACTCGGCCGACTGCTCGCCGAGCCTGGGCAGGAAGCGTGCGCTCTTCGTGTCCGACAGGCTGGTGGTGCGCATGAACTTGTAGCCCGCGCGCGCGGCGGCGGCTTCCTGGTCGGGATAGACGAGGCACAGCATGGTCGCGGTGGGACAGGGGAAGCGCAGCTTGTCGGTGAACATGTCGCCGATGAGCCGCGCGCATTCCCAGGGAGCCCAGCGCTCGGGCGTCGAGCGCACGGCATAGTGGCGCAGGTCGAAGCGGTCGGGATAGCACTCGCCGACCTGCGGCACGCCGTCGCGGTCGCGGCCGGTCTCGCGGAATCGCTCGGTCCGCAAGATCAGGCGGTCGTCTTCGACCTCCAGTTCGATATCGCGGCGGATCGCCTGGACGTCGAGCGTCTCGTGGCGGTTCCATCCTATCCGGTCGGGCTCGCGCGCCGTGGTCGGCGAGGTCAGTTCGTCGATCAGCGAGAGGAGGCCGTGGGGCTCGAGGCTCGCTGCATGGAGACCGAGCGAATGGAGCATGCCCAAAAGGCCCTCGCGGCATTCGGTGAGTTCGCTGTCACTCACATGGCCCGGCACGGGGACGCCCAGCGACAGGATCAGCCGGGTGGCGCGCGCGTGGAACGGCGCATGCGCCGAGCCCGATTGCCAGACGAGGTCGTACAGGCGCTGCGTTCGCGCCCGGGCGATCGCTTCGTAGATCCCGCCCTGCTCGTAGCGCGGCGCAAACCAGGGACCGACCACCGAACCGATCCGCGGGCTGGCGAAATTCAGCACCTGCAGGCAAGCGCCCGCCGGCATGCCTTCGGAGAAGAACTGTCCGAGGATTTCTCCGGTGCGCTCGTCCGCGCCCACAAGCGGGGTCACTTCGAGCACGAAGCCCTTCGAGGCGCGGTTGCGGTAGAGGCCGGTGCGCTCGTCGTAGACCCGGTAGGGCAGCCAGTCCGACAGCATGTCGAGCATCAACGGCGCGCGGGCGTGCTCCGCGCGGTCGGTATCGGCGAACAGGCCGGAGAGCACCGCGTCGCGCGCGGCGCCAAGCGAAAAGCTCACTGCTGGTCTCCTTGTTCTGGGGCTGGTTGGACAAGCGGATGGGGCACCCGGTCGGGGGAGGCGTTACGACCGGGTGCCCCGGGTTCCGGCGCATGCGCGCCGGGTATCGCCGGACCAGGCTGCGGGGGGAGGAACAGCTGGTCCGGCAATTCGGGGAGGTTGGGGTTTTCGAAAGCATTCTCAGCCTCGGGCGCGCGGGCGACCGCCTGGCCGATCGCACGCAGCAACTCGCCCGTCCCGCTCGGCTGCCGCCAGCCTTCGGCAGCGGGCTCGGGCAGCACGACCTGGACCACGCGGGCCTCGTGCTCGCGTCCGGCTTCGTCGCGGTGGGCGGCGAGCACGATGCGCAGGCTGCGTACGGCGGATGTCCTGCCCGGTGCGGAAGAGACGGGCTGCGTCTCCGGGCTGGCGGCCACGCCGGTGGCCTGGGCGTCGATCAGCGAGGTGGGCGCACAGGTGCCTTCGGGCGCGCGGCAGGCAAAGTTGCCCTCGACATTGCCGCCGAGCGTGGCGCAGCCGGCGAGCAGCGGTGCCGCGACGATGCCGCAGGCGAGATTGCGGACGCGCGCGCTCATGACCGCGGCCCCGTTTCGCCTGCGGCGAACGCGCGCAGCGTGTCGGCGTCGCGGAAGCCGTGCAGCACCGCGCCGTCCCGGCTACGCACAATGACCGGCGTACCGGCAAAGCCGTTGGCCCTGGCGAAGGCCTCGTTGGCGCCGAGCGCCTTGGCCCTGGCGCAGGACTTGCCATTGGCCTCCAGCTTGCCGGCATAGGCGGCGTGGAGAGCCTGTTCAGGGTCCTTCGCGCAGAGGACGGTCTCGGAAAGCTGGCGGCTCGCCGCGCCAAAGATCGAGATCGGGCGCTCCTCGACCTGGACCTTGGCCTTGGCGAGTTCGCCCGCGAGGCGCTGGCAATAGCCGCACTGGAAATCGGAGAAGACCACCAGCCTCGCGCCCTTCGGGTTGCCCCAGCGGATCGCGCCCTCGGCGGGCAGGCTCCCGAGATCGACCGTCTTTGCCGCTTCCGTCGGAACGGTCTCGTTTTGTTCCGAACGTGCCCGGGCACCGCCCGCGGCGAGCAGATCGGGATTGAGTTCGAGCAGCCGCGCGGCGGTGACATCGCGCCGCTCTTCCATGTCGTAGAGCCGGCCCACAAAGAGGTAGCGCGCGGTCTCGTCGATATAGAACAGCGTGTCGCCCGAAACGACTTCGCACCACGGGCCGAGTGTGTCGCAGGTCAGCGCGTCGACCGGCGTATTCGGCAGGCGCAGCTTCAGCGCGGCGGCGACATCGCTTGCAAGACCGGCCGCATTGGCGGGAAGCGCGGTGACGGCGGCGACGCCGAGTGTCAGCACCGTGACTGCGCCGGTGATCGCGAGCGCGACATGGGCGGCGCGGGTTTTCAGGCCCGGGCGGGTGTTGGCGAAATTCATGTTACTTGGTGCTCCTGACGTGGACGCCGTCGAGAAAGACGATCTCGACCTCGATGCCGGTCGGCATCTCGACGACGGGTTGGTATTGTTCGGCGCGTTCGATGAGGTATCGGCTGACGGTGTCGGCGGCGTCGCCCGCGCCCTGGCCGAAACCGCCGGCGAGAATGTCGGTCGGCGAGAGCGCCTCGCGCTGGCCATTGGCGCCGACCTGCCCGGTGAAGATCCCGTTGGCATTGGCGGAGAAGCCGCGTCCGAACCCGCCGACGATGCCGGCGAGCAGCGCCTGGCCGACGAGGCTGCCTTCGCGGCTGACCACGCGGCCGCGCACCCCAAACTTGCCGGCAAAGGCGATGAAGCCCTTGACCTCGCTCACCGCGTAGCGGCCGCCGGGCTGCGCGCAGGTCATCCGCGCGAGCTTGACGTAGACCTTCTCGGCCGAGAGATCGCCGCGCGCCGCGCCGTTGACGAGGCAGCCGGTAAGATCGGTGGTAAGCAGCCGCTTGCCGCTCGTCACCGAGCGCGCGGGACCGGTGATCCTGAGCACCACGGGCAGCGGATCGGTCTGACTGGCAACGCCGGTCGAGGCATCGACCCCGACGATCACGCGCGCCGGCGCATAGGAGTTGGGCGGCAGGTAATCGCGGCTCGCCTCGAGTATCAGCGCGGGCGCGCGTTCCGCCGCCGGGCGGCCTTTAGCCTCACCCGCCTCGCCGAAACTGAGCGTGCTGAGGCCTCCGATCTGCGGACCGGACGCGAGCGCGTCGGCCTGCTGCGGTGCCGACGGCGATACGCCTGGACCGTAGGCCGGAGGCGGCGGAACGGGCGTCGCCGGTTCGGCTTGGCGGCCCTGCTCGAGCTCGCCGCGCAGCGCGGCGTTCTCGGCCGAGATCGCATCAATCGCCGCCTGACCGTCCATCATCATCCGCGCGTTTTCGGAGCGCAGCGCTTCGAGCTCCTGCTCGATGGCAGGCCGCGGCGCTTGCGTTTCCTGCAGGTCCTTGATCGCGCGGCCCTGCGCGTCGAGCCGGTTGCCGTAGGTGGCGACAAACTCTCGCTGAGAGAGGTTTCGGTTGACGAGACCGCCGGTGTCGATGGTGGCCGCGCCCTCGGTCGTGGCGCCGCCGTCCTCCTCGCCGCCGAAGACGATCCACGACCCGCCGATCAGGACAAGTCCGCCAATGCCCGCGAGCAGTAGCTTCTGCCGCCTGGCAATCTGGGTATTGAGGGTGCGTCGGCCTTCGGCATGACCGGTATCGTGCGACGCGGGTTCGGGCGCCGTCTCGGATGCGTCGGCCATCACTCGAGCCCTCCGGTGCTGAAGACAAGGAAAGCGCTGGTCGCTTCGCCGGGAGGCAGCGTGTCGCGGCCGTAGGCGAAGGCGAGCGCGCCTGCGGGCGCCTCGCGTTCCTCGCCGAGCGCGATCGGCTCCTTGCCCAGGTTGCGGATGAGGAAGCGCTGGCCGGTCAGCGCCGCGCCGTCGTACTGCGCGACCTGCTGAACCTCGATCCCGCCAGTGCGGCGCGGCCGTGACAGTTCGGCGCGCGCCGAGAAGCCGGGCAGCACCCCATCGCTCGCCATCGCCTCGATCAAGCGGATGGCGGCTTCGTCCTCGCCGCTTTCCTGCTCCCATTCGGCGGCCTCGCTGCGGGCGAGTGCCGGATTGGTGATGAACAGCTGGCCCGCCTCCGCGCCGCCGAGGCGGCAGGCGAACCTGTAGACGTAGCCGGCCTTGCTGGTGGCAAAGAAGCTGACCTTGTCGGAGGCGAACTGCGGCGGCACCGAGATGTAGATGTCGCCGCGGACCGGCTCGTGGGTCACTTGAAAGTCGTTGTAGGGAAAGCCGCTGGCGATCTTCGATACATTGGCAAACCCGTCTTCGACGAGGGCGATGCGGGTCAGTTCGCCGCGCGCGAGCTCGCAGTCGATCGTCGCATTGTCGGCCGCCTCGACGAACTGATCGGCATGCGCAGGGACCGCGACCAGCGCGAACGATGCCGCAACGAAGGCCGCGCCGATTGCGCGCAGGCCGCTGTCGGGGACCCGGGCCGCGCCGATGCAGAAACAGGCAAGGCCGGTCCCGGCGAGCGCCGCGCTCAGCGGGGTTGAAAAGAGGCTCATGATGGATGCTCCTCGTCTGTTGAGATTTGCTCGAAGCCGGTGAGACCAAGCGAAAGCCCGCGCTTCACCCAGGCGAAACGGAAGGTCCGCTCCTGACTTGCGATCACCTGCGCTCCGACGAAGGTCTTGAGCGTGCCGGTGACGGTTGCGGTGAGGTTCTTGGTGTCGACCAGCATCGAGCGGATCACGAAGGCCTGGCTGACGTCCGAGCCGCGCTGCTCGTCGACGATCTTGACCAGCTCGGCCTTGAGGCGCCCGTGCGCCGCCGGATCGGCCACTTTCAGGATCTGCTCCATCCAGTAGTCGAGGCTCTCGGGCGCGCGGTTCAGCAGCATCAGTGCCGTGTCGCGGGTGACGAGCTCGAGGTAATGCGTATCGATCCCGCCGCTCGAGACCGTCAGCGTCTCGGCGGTGACCGGCACGAGAACCACCTGCTCGTCGCGGGTGATCGCGGCTCCGATGCCCAGCACGCTGGTTGCTGCCAGAACCGTGCTCAAGCCCACGAAGCGGTTGCGCTGCGCGAGATACCGCTGTGCCTGAGCGTACGCGAATTCGGTTTGCATGTCTGTCCTCCCCTCAGCCGGCCAGCAGGCGGCAATGGGAGGGCGGCGTGGCTTTCAACCCCAGGAAGCTCCCGGGCAGATACCAGTAGGCAGCATGCACCAGTTTCGACCCAGCATTGCCTGCCTTCGCCTTCCGCAGGGCGAACCAGGTCACGACCGATAGGCCCGTGCCGATGATGATGTGCTGCGCGAGAATGCCCCATGCGAACGGGACGAGAAGTCCCGCGAACTCGTCGATCGTCCAGAAGCCGATAAGCTCCGGGTCGTCGAGCCGCCGTGGAACAAGGTATCTGTCGGCCATGATGCCGCCCTCCTGCCGTTAGACCGCTGTCAGATGACCGCGGTCACGACCGAGGTGACGATCGGCACGCCGGTGCCGACGCCGATTCCGACGCCCACCGGCACCGCCACCTGACCGAGCGCAAAGCGCCCGGAGGCCAGTGCGATGAGACCACCGGCGAGCGACATGACGGTGATGATCTTGCCGCCCGAACCTTCCAGAAAATCGGTGAACTTCTGCAGCGCCGGATCGAAAGTGGTGTCGGCGCCGGCATAGGCGGCACCGGCGCACGCGAGCGCCGCGATGGCGGGAAGAATATAGTCGCGGCCCCGGGGGCGGGCGGCGCTGAGCGGTTTGGTGATCATCGGGAGGAACTCCGGGAAGGTTGAACATCGAACCAGCGATCATGTTCGCTGTATGTTCATTCCTCGCCTCGGACCCGGGTGTAGGAAATCGCTGAGTGCGGTGTGGCCCTCATCTACCAAGCGAAAAGCGACATTAGCTGGTGTCGTAGCCGGGTTTCGCGCTGAGCACGCGGCTAGGTGCGCCGACTTAACTGCATCTCGCGCGGCCCGTGCCGCAAATTGCGATTAGTTTGCCGAAATCCGCGCGAATCGCTGGAAGAAGCCGATTCGTTCCTTCCTCTATGTTCTCTAAATGTTCTTTTTGTTTTCCTACAGCCTTCCTTCGCGGTTAGCCGGGAGTCGACCATCACTTGCAAAAGGATTCTTCGATGACAAACATGGCGCTCTTTGCCGAACAGCAGGTTCGCGCCGACCTGGCCCGGCTGCTATTTGCCGCAGTCGCAGCCAGCGGCCGGACGCGCTGCGATATCGCGCGCGATGCGCAGATTCATAAGGACGCCCTGCGCCGTGTCCTGGCTGGCGAGCGTTCCGCCAGCCTTGGCGAGGCCTTGCGCATTCTTGCCGCGAGCGGCGTTACCCCGCAGGCCCATATCCTACTGTTCCTCGTCAGCGGCGGCGATCATGCGATTGCCTGGCTGCAATCGGATCTCGCGCGGTTCTTTGAGGACTTTACCGGCGAGCTTCCGTCCGCACTCGAACGTGTCTTAGGCAACCAGGTCCATAACGTGAGACCGCGTTGGGCGAAGGGTACGGCGCACCGGGTCGCCCGCCTCTTGTCCGACCATATCGATGAACTCGAGCGCAGGGACGCGCTGCTCGTTGATGGGTTCGCCTCCGGCCAGGGAGGCCATCATGGGTGAGGCTATCGATCCTGCAGCGCCCGAACCCCGCAAGGCCCCGCGCCTTATCCGCCTCCCTGAAGTCAAGCACCGGGTCGGACTGGGCCGATCCACGATCTACCGCTGGATGGCCGAGGGCCGGTTTCCGAAGCCGGTGCAGCTTGGTGGGTACGCCGTTGCCTGGGCTGAAGATGAAGTCGAGAATTGGATCGCGGACAAACTGGAATGACCCAGGTCGTGCCAGCACCTCCGCCAGTTCAAGCTTCAAAGATGAATCAAAACGGTTCGCTGACTCGGGTGCCGCGTCGCTTCAGTGAAACGAAACAAGCGATCCGCTTCCCTGAGCTGCTCCTGTGTTAATCGGTTCCGCCATCCGCAGAGTCCGGAGCGGAAGCGTTCCGCTGGCTCGCCTTGTTCTTCGAGGAATCTGCGTTGAGGCGATCGTGCGCGCGGTTTCCGGCTATCGCGACCGCGACAAAAAGGCCCATCAGCGCCACTGAAATCACAACTATCAGCACGATCATCGTCTGCTTACCTTCTTTGGCGAGGCTGCCGTTTTTAGCGATCTCAACGCGCGTCCGGGACGATGCCTCTAACGAGCGCGCTCAATCTCAGAGGATGTACACGCTGGAGGTCGCGCGCGATCAGTCGCAGCTTCTCGAGATTGAATGGCGCGTCTTCGTCAGCAAACGCGAACACGACGAGATTCATGCCAGCTTCCACGGGCACGGTAACAAGATCGTTGAAGCTTTCGCGCAGGCGGTGGAGAGTTGGCTGATTCCTGCCTTGGGGATTGCACAGATTTGACACCAGAACTCCTCCCGGGTTGAGCCGCGCGCGGCAGGCCCTGAAAAAGCTTGTCGAACTCAGCTGGTTGGGCTCGTTGTCGCTATTGAAGTCGTCGACGAGAAGAACGTCCGTCGACCTCATGTCCTGGGTGACGAAGTCGTAGCCATCCGCCCAGAGAATTTCGAGACGGTCACTGTCGGTTGGGATGCAGAATTGGTCCGACACCGACAAAACGTCCTCGTCGATCTCTACCGCCCGGATGGTAGCTCCTGGCAGGTACCGGTGGCAGTATTTCGCCAGCGAGCCACCGCCGAGCCCGATGATCTCGATGGTTTTTGGAGATGAGTTGAAAAGCAGGAAACCCATCATGGCCTGGGTATATTCGAGCATCAGACGAGTTGGATCGCTGATGCTCATCGCGCTTTGCACGTAGCCCCAGTTGGCCAGAAGACTGCGTATGTCGCCAAACTCGAAAACAAAAGATCCGGAACGTTGAGGGTTCTGTTGGGGGCGCTCTACTGCATGAGCCTCGAACCTCTCGCTCCAGCGAACTTTTCGGTCGATGCAATCGATGTGATCGAGGAAATTGTCGATCTCGTGCGTATCCCACGAAACGAAGTTCGCTTCCCCGTCAAAGTCGAGCTCAACAAACGCGATGCGCTCGCTCACCTTCCCGATCTCTTCTCGAAGAGCCTGGCGCTTTCATACATTTCTTTCCACGCGGCCGCGGCACGCAAGGAGCGCTCCCGAACCCGGGGGAGAGACGCCTCCGTGGCTTCGTCGAGACACGTTCTCAAGCGGCTCAGATAAAAGTCGCTCTTGCGCGCAGGCACCCGGGGATGTTGTTCGTGCATCATGCTGTCGGTCATGCTCTGAGGTGTCCGGAACAAGTGAGGGAGCACGCTGGTCTTGCGGGCTATCAAGCGGTCAGGAACTGTCCCTGCCGGCGGTCAAAGCTGCGGACCCGATCCGGGTCGAACCCAATCTGCAGCGAGACTGCGATCCACAATGGTCAAGGCTTGCGGTCATCCGCGACGGCATCGGGGCGCTCCTGTTCAAAGCCATGCATGCCAAGCCACCACTGCAGCGCGATGATCGCGCCCTTTGCGGGCTGGAGCAGTCCAATTGACAGGACCAGTGTCATTGGCAGGATGATCAAACCCAGACCCAGCAGCGAGAGACCAGCGCTCCGGGTCAAGCCGATGATAACTGGTGCCATCAGGTGGCCCGTCAGAAGGAGCGATACGTAGGCCGGGAAATCGTCGGCCGAATGGAGCGACCAGTCCTGATCGCATCGGGCACACCGCAAGACCGGCTTGAGAAACCGTCCGAAGAGCTTCGCTTCGCCGCACCTCGGGCAACGTCCCCGGATGCCACGCAGAACAGCTTGCCAGCCGGTGGCAGGCAGCCTGGCTTTACCGGTCAAAAGCGCAGGCGGAAGGATGGCCTTTGTCGTCCGCCCGGCGTGGATCCTGTCGGCCATTGTCTGCACGAAATCAGGCATCGAGGGGAACGCCGGGTCCGGCTAGCCGAACGCTTTCGTCGACATGCTCGGCGAACTGCCTGAAGTTGCGACGAAACCGCTCGGCGAGTCCAAGCGCGGCCGCCTCGTAGGCACTCGTATCAGCCCAGGTCGCGCGCGGATCGAGGATCTTTGGATCGATGCCCTCGACCGCGGTCGGGACCTTGAAACCGAAGCAAGGGTCGGTGCGAAACGCACTCTCCTTGAGTTTGCCTGACAGCGCGGCATTCAGCAGCGCGCGGGTTACCTTGATCGGCATGCGCGAGCCGATCCCATAGGGCCCGCCGGTCCAGCCCGTGTTGACCAACCAGCAATCGACACCGGCCGCGGCAATCCTTTCGCGGAGCAGATTGCCATAGACACTTGGATGGCGCGGCATGAACGGGGCGCCGAAGCAGGTTGAGAAGGTCGCCCCGGGCTCGGTCACACCGAGTTCCGTGCCCGCGACCTTCGCCGTGTAACCCGACAGGAAATGGTACATTGCCTGTTCCGGGGTGAGTTTCGCGATTGGCGGGAGCACACCAAAGGCGTCGGCCGTCAGCATGACCAGGTTTTTTGGAACCGGCCCCATATTGTCGCGGGACGCATTCGGGATGAAGTCTATCGGATACGCGCCGCGGCTGTTCTCCGCGAGCGATGCATCGTCGAGATCGAGCGTGCGCGTTTCGGGGTCCATGACAACGTTTTCAAGGATCGTTCCGAACCGCCGCGTGGTGGCATAAATCTCCGGCTCGGCTTCCGGCGAAAGCCGGATCATCTTGGCGTAGCATCCGCCCTCGAAATTGAAGACGGCGGTGTCGGACCAACCGTGCTCATCGTCGCCGATCAGCGTGCGCGATGCATCGGCCGACAGGGTCGTCTTGCCCGTTCCCGACAGACCGAAGAAGATCGCGGTGTCGCCACCGGGCCCGATGTTGGCCGAACAGTGCATCGGCATGACGCCTTGCTGCGGAAGAATATAGTTGAGTACGGTGAACACCGCTTTCTTGATTTCGCCAGCATAGCCGGTGCCGCCGATCAGGATGATCCGCCTGCTGAAATCGATGGCGATGACCGTTTCGGAGCGGCAACCATGTCGCTTCGGGCTCGCCCGAAAGCCGGGCAGATCGATGATCGTGTAGTCCGCCTTGAAGGTCCTGAGCTCCTCGGCGGTGGGACGCACCAGCATCGTCCGGACGAAGCTCGAGTGCCACGCGAGCTCGGTGAGGATCCGCACGCCGACGCGGTGTTCGGTTTGCGATCCTCCGAACAGGTCCTGGGCGAATACGGCATCGAGCGTCGCGAGATGCTCGAGAAAGTCGGCATGGAGGCTCTCGAATGCCTTATCGGTCATCGGCTTGGTGGCCTCTCCCCACCAGACGGTGTTGTCGGTCAGGTCATCACGCACGACGTACTTATCCTGAGCCGAGCGGCCAGTGTGCTGGCCTGTCTCGACCACGAGCGCGCCATGTTCCGACATGCGGCCTTCGCCGCGACGCAGTGCGAGCTCGATGAGCTGCGGCGTGCCCAGGTTTTCGCATAGGCGGTTGCTGGCCTCGATGGCGGCTTTGGGATCTTCAAGCGTCGTGGTCACGAGTGGAAATGTTCCTTTGGATTTGGTGGGCGGCGCAGAAGCTGCGGCCTGCTTGAACGTGTGATGCGACCGAACGCTAGCGGAAGCGAAGCGAGAGCCTGGGGCGATCGCTGGCGGTATCCTGGGAACCCTGCGGGCGCTTGCGATCGGCAAACCCGACATCGGGATGTTTCGGGTCAGCTACTGGTCGCGCGCTGGTCGCAACCAGACCTTCCGCTTTGTCAGCCATCGCAGGATATCCGTCCGAGAGCCGCTCGTCTTCGGTGCGCACCGCCGTTACCCTGATTGATGACACAGAGGATCTCCGACATCAGACCCGCCGCCTCCGCCGGCTTCAATTCGGCCTCACAAAGCGAACCATCGGAGCGGTGGAACGTTACGACCACCCGGAAATCACTCAGATCGCGCGGTATGGTCCGGAGATGGGCATTTACGTCGCTAACGGGCTCGCGCCTCGCATCCGTGCTGGCGGCGTACCTTGCCTCACTCGTCTCTCTTACGATTGCATGCATGAGAGCTATATACAGCATCACGTTAGATTGTTAAGACTGATTTTTGATGCATTAAACATCAAATGGAGCTGGTATGATTACCTCGCAGCAGATGCGGGCGGCGCGCGCCCTTCTTGGTCTCGATCAGCGTCAACTGGCGCAGCTGGCCGGGCTATCGCTGCCGACCATTCAACGGATGGAGTCGTCGGACGGCCAGGTGCGCGGGGTCGTCGACACTCTGGTCAAGGTGATCAACGCTCTCGAGGGCGCCGGCATCGAACTGCTGGGCGAGAATGCGCCGAGCACGGGCGCCGGGAGAGGCGTCCGGTTGTCTGAGTCGACCGCCGGCAAGATACGCGGTCAGGGACACTCCATCCTGTATGACAAGGCGGAGAGCTGAGCGAGAGCGACCGCGATGAACAGCTACACCCCCAAGTTGATAACGACCCTTCGGGAAGGGTACCCGCTCAGCACCTTCCGGGCCGATGCCGTCGCGGGCCTCACGGTTGCCATCGTCGCCCTGCCGCTTGCGATGGCGCTTGGCATCGCCAGCGGCGCATCGCCCGACAAGGGGCTCATAACCGCAGTGATCGCGGGATTCCTGATTTCCGCCCTCGGCGGTTCGCGGGTGCAGGTGGGCGGTCCTACCGGCGCGTTCGTCGTCGTTATCTTCAACGTCATTGCTCAGCACGGCTACGACGGACTTCTGATCGCGACATTCCTGGCCGGGTTCATCCTGATCGCGGCAGGAGTGTTCCGGCTCGGGCAGATGATCAAGTTCATCCCACACCCGGTCGTGACCGGTTTTACGGCGGGCATCGCCGTCATCATTGCTTCGAGCCAGATAAAGGACTTTCTCGGGCTTTCGATCGCCGAGGTGCCCGCCGAGTTCTTGCCCAAGTGGCAGGCATATTTCGCGTCCATTTCGAGCACCAGCTGGGCCACGCTGGGCGTAGGCGCGGGCGCGCTTGGCATCATCGTCGCACTGCGCAGGTTGGCCCCAAAACTGCCAAGCTTTCTGATAGCCGTGCTCATCAGCTCGATCGCTGTGGTTGTACTCCAGCTACCCGTCGACACCGTCGGTTCGCGTTTCCCCGACATCCCGTCGGGGCTGCCGATGCCCTCGTTTCCGGAAGTATCGCTTGCCAAGATTACCGCGGTGCTTCCTTCCGCATTCACCATCGCGTTCCTGGCCGGAATCGAGGCTTTGCTCTCAGCCGTAGTTGCCGACGGCATGACCGGCACCCGCCATCGCTCCAACCAGGAGCTGATCGGTCAGGGGGTGGCCAATCTCGGATCGGCGCTTTTCGGCGGGTTGCCTGCCACGGGTGCCATCGCCCGCACGGCGACCAATATTCGCTCAGGCGCCAAGACCCCCGTAGCCGGCATCCTACACGCCGTGTTCCTGTTGCTGTTCATTCTCTTCGCAACCGATCTCATGGCGTTCGTGCCGATGGCTGCGCTCGCCGCGATCCTGTTCATGGTCGCGTGGGGGATGAGCGAATACGAGCGGTTCATCGCCCTGTTGCGCATGCCCAACAGCGACCGCGCGGTCTTGCTGCTGACCTTCGGCCTGACGGTGCTGGTCGATCTGACGGTGGCGATCGGCGTCGGCGTCACTCTTGCATCGCTGTTGTTCATGGCGCGCATGGCGGAATCGGTCGAAGTCGATGCGAGCAGGCGACAGGACACCGATCTCGACTCCGAAGATGTTCATCAGCGCGAATCCCTGCCCGCTGGTGTCGAGGTCTTTCGGATCACCGGTCCCTTCTTCTTCGGCGTCGCAGGCGAACTGCTCAACACTCTGCGCCGGGTCGGTCAATCACCTAGGGTTATCATTCTTCGCATGCGGCTCGTGCCGCTCCTCGACTCGAGTGGACTGCAGGCTCTCGAGGAGTTCATCGAGCAAGCCCGGATCGCCGGCGCAAGAGTGGTTCTCTCCGGCGTGCAGGCCCAACCGCGTTCGATGCTCGAGAGGGTCGGCATCGGCGCAGATTCGGCAAAGGTGGACTTTGCTGATGACTTTGCGAACGCCCAGGCGCTGGCGCTCGGACTGCTCGAGGGTTCCGGGCCGCTGTCGCCACTATGAGGAATCGCCGATAGCCGTGCGGGAAGCGACGCCCTTGTGGCCTAGTTACCGACCAATTGACCGGGCTAATCGACAGTTGCCAGGCCATGACACTTTAGCACTCGCGCCAGCAATGTCGCAGGCTACTCATTGGGCGCGGCGCGCGATTGTCAATCTGCCCGGACTCCGCGCAGCGTTCGTTGCAAGGAGGTAGTTTCATTATGACCGGGACCGCACGATGAGCGATGACGACTATGTTTATGACGACGAGTCGAGTGAGTGGATGCCGGCGTTGGTGCTCGCCCAGCGCCGCGCCGCGGCCGAACGCGTCGAGGTCCGCGATGCCGTCGGCAATCTCCTCGCAGACGGAGACCAGGTGACCTTGGTCAAGGACCTTGAAGTCAAGGGCGCGGGCCAGACACTCAGACGAGGCACCGTCATAAAATCGATACGACTGACCGACGATCCGCAAGAGATAGATTGTCGGTACGACGGCATCAAAGGGCTGGTCCTGCGCGCTGAATTCGTGCGCAAGCGCGCCTAGTAGCGCATGAGCTTGTGATGACGTTCATCTGAAGTCTCTGCGTCGGTCCGATCCATGCCTCGGCGTCCCTGTGGACTGGCAGGGCAGGTCACTGTCGCCAACATGCCGCAAAGGCCTGTCCGGTCTATCACGGGCCCCGGTCCAATGCATCAAGCCACTCCAGCGTGATGTTTTATACATCATTAAATAGGTTTATTACCCCATTATTGTGCTGTATATAAGGCATATGGCGCTGCAATGCATCACTCGAACAGTCTGTCTTTGCGATGTCGCTGTGGTGGCGGTCGCCTTGCGTGCCCAACTGCAACGCTCCGGACGCCGAAGCCTGCGCGCAGCGGTTACGACCCAGCGGCTTTGGCCCGAGATGTGGCGGCGAGCTTTAGGAGATGGTTCGAAAAACGCGTCTGGATGGTTTCAAGCGTCCGCAGGACCGGCTGCCCGGGGTCGGCGCGTTGCCGCACGGCAGCGCTGCTTGATTGCGCCTGTGGTCGAACAATCTCCGGAGCGAGGAAACGATGGTTTACGCTGATATTGCCCTGCGGGAGCACGAGCAGACCACCACTATTGGCACGGGAGTGCAGTTTGCCGCCGTTCCGCATGAAGGCGATCACGTCGAGATAGACGGCAGCGCCTACACCGTCTGCTTCGTGACGCACACACCGAGCATCTACGGCATCGGTTCCAAGATTCGCGTAACAGTCGAGCCTGGCTGAACAGGTTGGTATGTCCGCGAGTTGCCGCAACGCCAACGGTGAAGCCGGAGTGCTCCCGATGGATGCCCCAGCTGGCGCTTCGGGACAGTCTGAAGCGCCGCCCCAGGAAATGCCGAGCTCCGAAGACATAATTCGCTCCATGCTCGAGGCAACCGAGCGCGCCAGGGACGCAGCAGTTCACTGGCTCATGTTGCGGGAGCGGATGGCCAGGCTTGTGGCGGAATCCGAGACGTTGCGATCGGACCCTCGCCGGGATGGAAAGGAACAGACACGATGACTTTCCTCTCGCCTCATCGGTCAGACTTCACGGCAGCGAGAATGGAGGCAATACCGAGAAATGGCGAGGATCGCGGAAGATCGGTCAGATGCAGAATTGCTGAATTGGAGGGTATTCTGGTTCGCGCCCGTTCGATCGGAGCGGCACGGATCGCCGAGAGCTGCTCCCTCCAGCGTCGCCTCGAGCATGCCAGAGAAGGTTACGTTTTCTGGACTGCCAAGGCCGAAGTCGCCGCGGGAGCGGGCCGCCAAGATCTTGCGAAGGCGGCAACCGATAAGGCGCAACTGGCCAAGGACGAAGCTGTCGTTCTCACGGAGCGAATTGCTGGAGCTGGCCCACTCCTGTGTGAAATTGAAGCCAAGATTGCTCAGATAAAATACGCACTTTGCCGTTTGAGGCAGGTGCAGAGCATCTCACGGTCACGCCAGGGGGGAGGTTCCGCCCGGTAAGGAATGCCGCTGCCGATCGCTTGAGCGCGAGCCTGCATTGTGAAGGCGAGATCACTATATGGGATACATGACGGACGAATCCAAAAAGCCCCCAACCGACGAGGAACTGAAAGCACGTTCCCTTTCGCGTTGGGAAAATGAGGGCGGCGCCAAGAGGGCGATGCCCCAGCACCAGCGCGTTGCACCAGCGTCGTTGCTCGGTTTGGCGAAAAGACACCGCCAGCGCCACTAAGCGAACTCGATTATGGTGCTGTCTTCGTCATCAACGCCAAGGGCAGCGTTACCGTGATCGATTGTCGGGGCGGTCTAACCCCTTCTGATCCTGCGTCATGAAGCTGGATACAGACAGTCGGCGCTCTAATCTATCAGTTTACAGCTAACCCAGCGCTGTCCATCGGCGTCCAGATTGGAAGTTCCTTTTCCTTTCGCTCCGAGTAGCGGTTGACAAGTTGCTCCGCGTGCGGGCGCAGGAGGACGGTGAACCGGACAAGCTCTTCCATCACGTCCACAATCCGATCGTAGTAACTCGACGGCTTCATCCGCCCTGCTTCGTCGAATTCCTCATAGGCCTTGGCGATGGACGATTGGTTGGGGATGGTGAACATCCGCATCCACCGACCGAGAACGCGAAGGGTGTTGATCGAGTTGAAGCTCTGAGACCCGGCGCTGACCTGCATCACCGCGAGCGTGCGCCCCTGGGTCGGCCTGAGGCCCTTGTAGGCAAGTGGAAGATGATCGATCTGCGCTTTCATGATGCCGGTGATCTGGCCATGGCGTTCCGGGCTGCACCATACCTGTCCCTCGGACCACAGAGAATGCTCGCGCAGTTCGTGGACGGCCGGATGATCGTCGCCCTCGATCCGATCGGGCAAGGGCAGATCGGACGGGTCGAATATCCGCGTCTCGCATCCGAAATACTGCAGGAGGCGCGCCGACTCCTCGACGGCGAGGCGCGAATAGGATCGCTTCCGCAGCGAGCCATAGAGAAGGAGAATGCGCGGCGGGGTGGTCAAGTCGCCAAGGCCCAGCGCGGGACTACGATACGCGTATTCCGGCTTGAGGGCGGGAAGGTCGCCCGGGGTCGGCACCGTGCGCAAAAAACGATAGGCGGTCATTTTTCGAAAGTTTCTCCCTAAGCGGTGCGCGGCGCGAGAAGGATGATCGCCGCGCCTGCCAGGCAAACCGTAGCTCCGAGCAGGTCCCACCTGTCGGGCGGTTGACGCTCCACTGCCCACAGCCATAGCAGCGAGGCCGAAATATAGACGCCGCCGTAGACCGCGAAGGCTCGCCCCGCCGCGTCAGTTGGTGTCAGGGTCAGCAGCCAGGCGAAGACCACAAGCGAGGCAATGCCCGGAGCGAGCCACCACACCGACTTGCCGAGGCGCACCCAGGCCCAGAATGCGAAGCAGCCGGCGATCTCGAAAAACGCGGCGGCTAGGAAGATTCCGAGAGCGGGCGCGGCGCCAAAATTCACGATCGCGTGCTCGTCGGTACGCTGTCGGGAAACCAGCGCCTGCCGAACCAGAACGCCGCGTTGACCAGAAGGATCAGCACGGGAACCTCGACCAGCGGGCCGATGACTGCGGCAAACGCGACCGGCGAAGCCAGCCCGAAGGCCGCGATGGCCACTGCGATGGCAAGCTCGAAGTTGTTGCCGGCCGCCGTGAACGCCACCGTCGTCGTGCGTGGGTAGTCACTAGAAATCAGTTTGCCCAAGTAGAAGCTGATGGTGAACTGAACGACGAAGTAGATGGTCAGCGGGATGGCAATACGGATCGCGTCGCCCGGCAGAGTCACGATCTCTCCGCCCTTCAGGCTGAACATGGCCACGATGGTGAACAGGAGCGCGATGAGGGTTAGCGGCGCGATCCTGGGCAGAAATCGCTTCTCGTACCATTCGTTGCCCTTTGCGCGGGCCAACCACTTGCGGGTCAGGTACCCGGCGAGGAACGGCACCCCAAGGTAGATCAGGACCGCCTCGGCAATGGTCCAGAAGCTGACGTTGACGATGCTGCCCGCCAGTCCGAACAGCGGCGGAAGGAAGGCCAGGAAGAACCACGCGTAGACGCTGAAGAACAGGATCTGGAAGACCGAGTTGAAGGCGACGAGCGCCGCGACATACTGGTTGTCGCCTTTAGCGAGCTGGTTCCAGACGATCACCATCGCGATGCAGCGCGCCAGGCCGATCAGGATCACGCCGGTCATGTATTCGGGATAATCGCGCAGGAAGATCGCCGCGAGCGCGAACATCAGCACCGGTCCGATGATCCAGTTCTGGATCAGGGAAATCGCCAGCACCCGCTTGTCCTCGAACACGCGCGGCAGCTCCTCGTAGCGCACGCGCGCCAGCGGAGGGTACATCATCACGATGAGACCGATCGCGATCGGAATGTTGGTCGACCCCCACGACAAGCGGCTCAGCGCATCTGGCAGACCTTTGAAGACCGTCCCGAGGCCGACGCCGAGCGCCATGGCGAGGAAGATCCACAGGGTGAGATAGCGGTCGAGGAACGACAGCCGTTCCGGCTGCGAAGCTTCGGTCACGACCGGCCTTCCCTCAGCGGAGAAATGCGTCGGCCGTCCGCATCGATGACCGATTCGCCGTCCTCTTTTGCGAACGGAGCGAGTTGCTCGGCAGGGATCAGGTCGAGCACCGCCTCCGAGGGGCGACACAGCCTCACGCCCAGAGGCGATACGACGAGCGGACGATTTATCAGGACCGGGTGGTCCATCATCGCATCGATCAACTGCGCGTCCGACAGCGCTTCGTCGAAAAGCCCCAGCTCGGCAAAGGTTGTACCCTTCTCGCGGAGCAGTTCACGTGGCGTGATGCCGGCCCGCTCGATCAGACTGTCGAGCATGGCGCGCGATGGCGGCGTCTTGAGATATTCGACCACGTGGGGCTCGATGCCGGCATTGCGGATCATGGCGAGCGCGTTGCGCGACGTGCCGCATTCAGGATTGTGATAGATGATGATGTCGGTGGTCACTCCGCGTCTCGTGCCATGGAGCTAGCGCCTGCTTCGCGACCGATTACGGCCAGGCGGCCGCGCATCGCCATCTCGTCGATGGCCGCATGAGGAAGCATCAGGAACAACTCGATGCGCCGCTTCAGGTAAATCAGTGCATCGACGAATGCCTGCCGCTGGCCTTTTCCCTCGACCGCCGCCGGGTCTTCGACTCCCCAATGCGCCGTGATGGGTTTGCCGGGCCAGACCGGACAGCTTTCACCAGCCGCATTGTCGCAGACGGTGAAGATGAAATCGAACTTCGGCGCACTCGGCGCAGTGAACTCTTTCCAATTCTTCGATCGCAACCCATCGGTGGGAAAATCGAAACCCTTCAAAACTTCGAGCGTCATCGGATGAACATCGCCCTTCGGCTGGCTCCCCGCGCTGAAGGCGTGAAAGCGACCTCCGCCCATCTTGTTGAGGAGAGCCTCTCCCATGATCGAGCGCGCCGAGTTTCCGGTGCAAAGGAAGAGAACGTTGTAGGATTCGTCAGGCATATGCTTCTCTCGTCAGCTTGAATGAGTGCTCAAGCGTTGCAGGCGGTCACGCTGGCCAGGTCCGCGCAGAGCAAAGGGTCGCCCTGACAGCAGTCTTCCATGAGGAAGGACAACAGACGGCGCGTTCCTTCGTAATCAGCGCGGTAACGGATTACCCGGCTCTCGCGCTGTGACACTGCCAGACCCGCACGTTCCAGATTGGCCAGATGATGGGACATCGTTGAAGGCGGCACCGCGCACCGTTGCGCAATCTCGCCTGCCATCAGGCCGTCCTCTCCTGCTTTCACCAGAAGACGAAACACGGCCAAGCGAGTTTCATGGCCTAAGGCTTGAAGGGCATCGACAGCCCAAAGCTCGCTCGTGCTCATCGTCCTGCATCCAGAAGTTCGTGGATGCCGCATATTCGCCATGTAAGAGAGGCGTCAATCGATAGTTCGAAAAATATCGAAGTTTACGGTTGCTGTGAACCGTAGTCTGCCGCTGATTTTGCCTTGGGCCTGGGATTGCCTGCAGCTCCCGCCCTGTCGTAGCAAACCACTGCAGCGGACGGTAGAAAGCAGGGGGAGGCCGACTTGCCGCACGGATGGCCGCGAAGAGTCTGCCGGAGCGGGCGCGCAAAGTCACCATTTTCATCGGTGGCACACGGCCGTTTAGCGAAGGCCCAGAAACTCTAGATCACACGCAATGGACCTGCCTTGCTCGTCTTCGCGCAATTGAAGGACCATCGTTGGCCATTGGATATCTCATCCAGCCCGGCTGTGCGGACATCGGACATGTGCACGAATACCTTGGGCTGTTTGTCGTCACGCCAGATAAACCCCCAGCTCCCGTCGGGGCAGACGAACTTAACGGTGCCTGTGATCATCTGCCCCTTACCCTTCTTTCGCGCAGTCGATGCAAATAGAGACGGCCGGATTGTGTTCGAGGCGCGCTGACGCGATGTCTTCACCGAATTTGAGGCAGTAGCCATACTCGCCCAGATCGATGCGCTTCAACGCAGCATCGATCGCGGCACGCTCCGAAGCCCTTCGTCTTGCTTGCGCCAGCGCCATGGCCTGCACCTGCATCGCGTCGATGCGCGAGAGCCTTCCGACGCTGTCCTGGTCGAGCGTAACCGGCTCTCGGTCGCCTTCCGACATTCGGTCCTCGGCCAGCAGCTCCTCGCGCCTTGCGACAAGCTTCGCTCGTAAGGCGGCGGTGTCGATGGTCATGCCTATCTCACCAGCAGCACCGGGACATGGACCGTGCGGATCATCGTGGTAGTCGTGCTCCCGACGATGAGCGTGCGGATCGGAGAGTGCCCATAAGCACCCATCATCAACATGGCGCCGGGCGTCCGTTCGACGACCTGCGCGATCACGGATTCCGCCTTGCCTTGCTCCAGCGTCACCGTGACGGTCCGATCGGGCCCGAGCCGTGTTGCCGCATCGCCGAGCGAGCGCCGGTGCGCTTCGTTGTCCGTATCCGCCATGACGAGGTTGATGGGCATATCGGTGAACAGATCGGACGCGATCAGGCGGCCCAAGGCGCGCTTGGCTGCCGGGCTGGCGTCGTAGGCGAATACGATGCTGGTGGGCTCGGTGTGCTCGCGCGGTGCCACGAACACCGGCTTGCTGCTGCCCCGAACGACGCGCTCCAGCATCGACCCGATGTGCCCGGTCGCGAACTCGTGCCCCGCCCCGCGTTTGCCGAGGACCACGACGCGAGCTTCCTCCTCCCGCTCCAGGATCGTCTCGACGATCCCACCATGACGGTGGGACGTCCGCACATCGACAGCACCCTGGTCGCGCAAGCGCTTCTCGGCAGCGGCGAGCAGCAAGCGCCCGCGCTCGACCTTCAACTTGGCGTCGGCCGCCTCGAGGGTGACGAGCTCTTCCATGAGGCTGGTCTTGACTCCCAGCCCGATCGCCCCGGACAGATCGCCGCGCGAAGCCACCGCATCGCTGCGCTGAACGACGTGCAGGAGCTCAACAGGCATGGTCAATCGCTTGGATGCCCAAGTGGCCAGATCGCAAACGCTGTCGGCGTAGCTGGAGGCATCGATACAGGCGAGAACATGTTCCATCATCGGGATCCTTCTCAATGCGCGCCGAGCTGTGCGTCCGCGCCCGGCTTGTCGTGGATGGCGAAACGGTCGATCATCGAGGCACTGGCGTCGTTGAGGCCGATCACCTCCACGTCGGTCCCCTCGCGGCGGAACTTCAGGATCGCCTTGTCGAGCGTGCCCACCGCGGAGATGTCCCAGAAGTGCGCCTGCGACACGTCGATCACGACGCGGTCCAGAACCTCCTTGAAGTCGAACGCTTCGACGAAACTTTCCGACGAGGCGAAGAACACCTGGCCGGACACGGTATAATGACGGGTCAGGCCATCCGCCGAGAGCGTCGAGTCCACGGTGAAGATGCGCTTCACCTTGCTGGCGAAGAACAGGCCCGACAGGATGACCCCCGCCAGCACGCCTTGCGCCAGATCATGCGTCCACACCACGATCACGACCCTGACGATCATGACCACCGACGACTGCCAGGGATGATGGCGAATGTCGCGGATCGAGCGCCACGAGAAGGTGCCGATCGACACCATGATCATGACCGCGACCAGCGCCGCCATCGGGATGATCGCCACCAGCGAGCCGAGCACCAGGATCAGGAACAGCAGGAACGTCCCCGCCACGCAGGTCGAAAGCCGCGTCTCTCCGCCCGACTTCACGTTGATGACCGACTGACCGATCATCGCGCACCCGCCCATGCCGCCGAGGAAGCCGGTAAAGAAGTTGGCGATCCCCTGGCCCTTCATCTCGCGCTGCTTGTCGGACGGCGTATCGGTCAGGTCGTCCACGATCTGCGCGGTCATCATCGATTCCAGCAGTCCGACCGCCGCCATTGTCAGCGAATAGGGCAGGATGATCTGCAGCGTTTCGAGCGTGAACGGCACATCCGGGATGAGCCATGCCGGTAGCGATGACGGCAGTTCGCCCATGTCGCCAACGGTCCGAACGTCAAAGCCGGTGTAGAACACCAGCGCCGTCAGAATCACGATTGCCACCAGCGGGGACGGCACGGCCTTGGTCAGATATGGAAAGAGGTAGATGATCGCGAGACCTCCCGCGACCAGCGCATAGGTCAGCATCGGCACCCCGGTCAGTTCGGGCAACTGCGCCATGAAGATCAGGATCGCGAGCGCATTGACGAAGCCGGTGATGACCGACCGCGATACATACTGCATAAGCACGTTGAGGCGCAGGAACCCCGCTATCAGTTGGATCACGCCCATCAAGACCGTCGCGGCGAACAGATATTCGACACCGTGATTGCGGATCAGCGGCAGCACGAGCACGGCTATGGCGGCGGTCGCGGCGGAAATCATGCCCGGCCGGCCGCCCACCAGCGATATGATCACTGCAATGGAGAACGAGGCATAGAGACCAACGCGCGGGTCGACCCCAGCGATGATGGAGAAGCCGATGGCTTCAGGAATGAGCGCGAGCGCGACGACGATCCCGGCAAGAATGTCGCCGCGCGGGTTCGAGAACCACTCGCGCCGGATGTTTTCGATTTTCGGCATTTCGGACCTTTGCTGTTCCGATTCGACGCAAACTTCCGGGGTGCGGGACCTGCGAGGGTCGCGACCGGAACTGCGGAACGGAAGGGAGGTGAAGGTTGTCCCGGGGATAGGCGCCGGGCCGAGCCGCTCGGATATACCGAGTCCGGCGTATGCGCTGGCCCCTAGTCGAAATTGAGATGTGCTGCAACTGCGAGCGAGTAACTAGTGCCGTCCAGCGGTAGAAAGTGCGCTAGAGATGCGCTCATGAGCCCGATGTTCCGCGAGATCGCCTGCGAGCAAACGCCGATTGGCGAGCTCGTCCTGCGGCGTCGGCGTTTGCACCGTGATGGGGAGGACATATGGGAGATCAAGCTGAACGAGGGCTACCTCATGTCGAGCCAGTTCATCGACGGGGAGGTCGCCCTGGCCGACCTCGCCTTGGCCCAGGTTGATGGCAATGCGCTCGATGTCGTGGTTGGCGGCCTTGGGCTTGGCTACACAGCGCAGGCCGTTCTGCGCGACCCTCGGGTTTGCAGTCTGACGGTCGTAGAACTCATCCCGCAGGTAATCGATTGGCACCGCGGCCACTTGCTTCCCTTAGGCAAGCAACTCTCTGAGGATCCCCGCTGCTCGTTGCGACAGGGCGACTTCTTCCGGCTCGCTGGTGATCCAGATGGGTTCGATCTAGCAATCCCCCAGGCCCTGCACGACGCGATCCTGATCGACATAGACCACTCGACCACACATCTGATCAATGATGCTAGCGCCGGTTTCTATGACCGCGACGCGATCGCCGCGCTCGCCGCCAAGCTCAAGCCCGCAGGAATCTTCGCGCTGTGGTCGACCGATGCCGAGGACCCGGAATTTATCCAAGCCATGCAGCACAGCTTGCGCGACGTGACGGTCAGCCGCGTCGAGTTCGTCACACCCTATCGGGACGAGCCGGCGTTTAATCTCGTTTATCTCGGCCGCAAAGCCTGAAGACGGCCCTAAACAAGGCCTGCGTAGTTACCTTGCCTTAACGGTCGGCCGATAGCCTTGACCCATGATAGCCTATCTTCACGAGGGCGGCCTGAAGCTCCGCCAGAAAGTCCGCGCAGTCGTCGTAAGCGATAGCGGTGAATTCCTGCTTGTTCGCCCACATGGATACCGAGAAGGTGAATGGACGCTCGCAGGGGGCGGGGTCGAACATGGTGAGACGCCCCATCAAGCGATGCGCCGCGAAATCGCGGAAGAGCTGGGAGTGACGTTGGAAAAGAACCTGGAAGCCCTGCCAGTCAGTAACCGCTTTATCTATGAGGCCACGTACAAGGCATCGCGCAACCTTGACCATGATGGACAGGATGCAGCGATGTTTCTTGTCCGCCTGCCCAGCGACACTTCCCTCCGGCTGCAGGCCGAAGAAATCGCGGATGCACGCTGGTTCAATCTGGAAGACGCTCTCGGCGCGTTTCCCGTGGCTAAGCAGCGAGACGTATTTGCGGCATGTATAGCGAGCCTCGCGGCTTGACTTTGCACAAACCTCAAGTCGCGGGGCCGCTCTTAGGTTCATCTCAAACCCCCCCTACGTCTGCGATTGACTCGCGAAGCGCCATGGAGTGGCTTCAAAACAGGTCGAAAATACGGTGTTGAGTCCTTAAAAAGGCATCGAACCAATACCTTATTCGCCTTTTGCGGGCCTTTTCCGGGCCTTTTCAGAAAACCACATCGCGGAAGTGCCTGTTATGGAAGCAGAAATTATCTGAAATTGGATGCCTCTTCTGGAACTATTTCCGGGACCGGCGATCGCCTGTCTTCCCGGTTCAGTACCACGATTCTTGCCAATTACGGCCGGTCGGATCAATTCGGGCCGGCGACTTCTTCGATCGCCTCGACGAGCGTGGCGTAAACGCGGTCGAGTTGTGCTTCCTCGATGCAGTAGGGCGGCATGACGTAGACCGTGTTGCCGAGCGGGCGCAGCAACACGTTGCGGGCGCGGAAGGCGGCGAGCAGACGGGGGGCGAGATCGGAGAGGTATCCATCCGCCTCGCCCACGTCGACAGCGGTGATCGTGCCCGCCTGGCGCGCATTGCGAACCAGCGGGTGCGAAGTCAGGCGTGCCAGCTGCGCCGATTGGCGTTGTGCCAGCGTGGCGATCCGCCCGGCCACCGGTTCATCCTGCCAGATCGCGATATTCGCGTTGGCCGCCGCGCAGGCGACCGGATTGGCGGTGTAGCTCGACGAATGGAAGAACATCCGCGCGCGGTCGTCGCTCAGGTGAGCTTCGAACACCGGTTCGTTCGCCATGGTGATCGCCAGCGGGATCGCGCCGCCGGTCAGTCCCTTCGACAGGCACAGGATATCGGGCTCGATTCCCGCCTGCTCGCAGGCGAGCATGGTGCCGGTCCGTCCCCACCCGGTCATCACCTCGTCGGCGATGAAGAGCGTGCCGTATTCGGCGCAGATGCGGCGCATTTCGGCCAGGGTCGCGGGCGAATACATCAGCATCCCGCCCGCCCCCAGCACCAGCGGTTCGACGATGAAGGCGGCGGCCCGGTCGCGGCAGGCGCGTTCAAGCGCGTCGAGCGTGCGCTGTTCGGCCCCCTCGCCTGGGAAGGGGATCGAGGTGACGTCGAACAGCAGCGGTTCGTAGGCGCGGTTGAAGGCACCGCGCGCGCCCACCGACATCGTCCCGATCGTGTCGCCGTGATAGCCATTGTCCATCACCACGATCCGGTGGCGCGCCTCGCCCCGGTGGAGCCAGTAACCGAGCGCCATCTTGAGCGCGACCTCGACGCTGGTCGATCCGGAATCGGAGAAGAACACGCGGGTCAGGCTCTCGGGCATCAGCGTCCGCAGGCTGGCCGCGAGTTCCTCCGCCGGGGCGTGGGTCCAGCCGGCGAAAATGATCTGGTCGAGCCGCGACGCCTGCTCGGCGATCGCCGCCGCGATCCTGGGATGGGCATGGCCGTGCGTCGTCACCCACCACGACGAGATCGCATCGATCACCTCGGCACCGTCTCGCGTATGAATTACGGCGCCCTGTGCGTGGGTGACGTGCGGGATCGGCTCGCCGAGCCCGTGCTGGGTGAACGGATGCCAGACCGGCGAGCTGGTCATGCGAAATCTCCGAGGTCGAATGCGCGCGCGAAGGCAGTAGACAGGTTGTCGACATCGAGCGGGTCGACGATCGGCAGGCGTCCCAGTCGCGCGACCCTGCCGATCGCGCAGATGGTCGCCTCGCTGTCCTCCTGAGGCGCGCCGATAAAGGCCACACCGAGGATGGGCACGCCGCGCGAACGCAGCGCCTCGATCGTCAGCAGCGAGTGGTTGATCGTGCCCAGCTCGGTCCGCGCGACTATCACCGCCGGCGCGCCCCATCGCGCGAACAGATCGGCATAGAGCAGGTCGCGCGTGACGGGCACGAGCGCCCCACCCGCCCCTTCGACTACCAGCGTGCCGTCGACCTTCGGCAGGTCGAGATATGCAGGATCGATCGTGACGCCATCGAGCTCGGCCGCGCGATGGGGGGAGCACGGCGTCGTCAGGCGGTAGGCTTCGGGCAGGATCGAGGCGGCGGGCACGCCCAGCGCCGCCACACGCGCGCTGTCGCTGCCATCGTCGAGCCCGGCCTGCACGGGCTTCCAGTATTTTGCGCCGAGCGCCGCAGCCAGCGCGGCGGAGAACACCGTCTTGCCGATATCGGTGTCGGTGCCGGTCACGATGATCGTCTCTTTCACAGGAGTTCTCCCAAGGCGGTCGCAAGCTCGTCGATGGCCTGATCGTCGGTATTGAGAGTGATCGAGACGCGCAGCCGCGCCGTGCCGTCGGGCACGGTCGGCGGGCGGATGCCGCGCACGTCGAAGCCGCGCGCCTGGAGCGCCGCCGCGATCTCCATCGCGCGGGCATCGTCGCCGATCGGGACCGGCAGGACCTGGCTGCCGCTCGGGGCAATGCCAAGCGGTGCCACGGCGCGGCTGGCGCGGACGACGAGCGCCTGCAATCGGGCGCGGCGGTCATCGGCCAGCTCGATGATTGCCAGGCTCTCGCGCACGATGGCCGCGATCAGCGGAGATGGCGCGGTCGAAAAGATGAAACTGCGCCCGCGATTGACGATGAAATCGCGCAGGTTCGCGGGGAGGAGGATGAGCGCGCCCTCGCATCCCAGCGCCTTGCCGCAGGTCGCGAGTCCGACCACGTTCTCGCGGCCATGCAGTGCGGCGGCGAGGCCGCGTCCCTCCGGACCATGGACGCCGACCGCATGCGCCTCGTCGACCAACAGCATGGCATCCATACGCTCCGCCAACGCGGCGAAGTCGACGATCGGCGCCCGGTCGCCGTCCATGCTGTAAAGCGTCTCGATCGCGATCCACGGGGTGCCGGTTCCGCCCGCCCTGCGCCAGCGGCGGATCGCGTCTTCGGCGGCGCTCGCATCGTTGTGCGCAAAGCTCTCGCCGGGCGCGCGCGACAGGCGCATGCCCTCATGCGCGCTGGCGTGCACGAGCGCGTCGTACAGGATCAGGTCGTCCGGTTGTGGCAGCGTTGCGAACAGCAGGCTGTTGGCGGCGAATCCCGTGGCGAGAAACAGCGCGGCTTCGCTGCCGAAGAACCGGGCCGCCTCGGCCTCGAGCGTCTCGTGCTCGGTGGTGTTGCCGCGCAGGAGGCGCGAGCCGCCCGAGCCGAGATCGACACCCCGGCGCAATGCGGCGATCGCGGCTTCGCGCAGCTGCTCCGATCGGGCGAGGCCGAGATAGTCGTTGGAGGAAAAATCGCGCCCCGATCGCGGTGCGAGCGTGCGGCGGCGACTGGCCTGCTCGAGCCTGCGCAGGTCGTCGCGGTAGAAATCGGGAAGCGTCACGCAGCGGCCCATAGGCAAGCATGCCCGGTCTGCAAAGGGAACCTGCCCGCCCCTCCTGGGCCCGGTCGTAAGCCCCCTTCACATTGCGCTGCGGGCACGCCACATGCACCCGCACCCCACAAACACTGGCGCGCGCTGCCGCGCGTCATTCCGTTTCCCGCAAGAAAGGCCCCGCCATGACCGATTATCCCTCGCTCCATCTCCTGATCGGCGGCGACAAGCTGGGAACCGACGGGCGCGAAACGCGCGACGTGATCGACCCGGCCACCGAGGAAGTGATCGGCCAGCTGCCCTGCGCCTCGAAGGACGATCTCGACCGCGCGCTCGACCATGCGGCGAAGGGTTTTCGCATCTGGCGTGACACGCCGGCCGACAAGCGCGCCGCGATCCTACGCAAGGGTGCCGAGCTGATCCGCGAGCGCGCCGACGACATCGCGCAGATCCTCACCCGCGAGCAGGGCAAGCCGGTGGCCGAAGCCAAGGGCGAGACGCTCTATGCCGCGAACCTGATCGAATTCTATGCCGGCGAATGCCAGCGCATCTACGGCCGCACGCTGGTGCGCCCCGACGGGCAGAGCGCACGGGTCGAATACGAGCCGGTCGGCCCGGTCGCCGCCTTCGCGCCGTGGAACTTCCCCTCGCTCAATGTCGCGCGCAAAATCGGCGGACCGCTTGCCGCGGGCTGTTCGGTGATCGCCAAGCCCGACGAGGAAACCCCTGCCGCGGGCCTCGCGATCTGCCAGGCGATGATCGATGCCGGGGTCCCCGGCGAAGCATGCCAGGTGGTGTTCGGCGTGCCCGACGATATCAGCCGCCACCTGCTGGGCTCGCCGGTGATCAAGAAACTGAGCTTCACCGGCTCGACCGCGGTCGGCAAGCATCTCGCCGCGCTCGCCGCGCAGGACCTGAAGAAGGCGACGATGGAGCTCGGCGGCCACGGCCCCGTGCTGGTGTTCGACGACATGGATGTCGACCACGTGCTCGACAAGATGGTGCCGACCAAGTTCCGCAATGCCGGGCAGGTCTGCGTCAGCCCCACGCGCTTCATCGTGCAGGATTCGATCTACGAGCAGTTCTGCAACGGGTTCGCCGCGCGCGCCAAGGCGATCGAGGTCGGCAACGGGTTCGACCAAGGCACGCAAATGGGCCCGATGGCCAATGCCCGCCGCCCCGACGCGATCGAGGCGATGATCGCCGATGCGCGCGACAAGGGCGCAAAGGTGCTCGCGGGCGGCGAGCGGATCGGCAACCAGGGCTTCTTCTATGCCCCCTCGGTGCTCGCCGACGTCCCGGTCGAGGCCGAGATCATGAACGAGGAGCCGTTCGGCCCGGTCGCGATGATCAATCGCTATGACGGCGAAGCAGCCATGCTCGAAGAGGCCAACCGCCTGCAATACGGCCTCGCCGCCTATGCCTGGACCAATGACAAGGCCCGGCGCCAGCGGCTCGCACGCGAGATCGAGGCCGGCATGGTCGCATTGAACCATACAGCGGTCAGCGCGGTCGACGCCCCGTTCGGCGGGGTCAAATGGTCGGGCTATGGCAGCGAGGACGGCCACGAGGGCGTGATGGCGTGCATGGTCCCCAAGACCATCCACGAAACGCTCTAGTTCAGGACGTTGATTGCCTCTCGCACCCGCGCCTCGACCTCGTCGCGCGGGAGACCGGGGGGGATGATTTCGCCGAAGCGGATGGTGATCGTGCCGCTGCGTTTCCAGCCGCGGTGGTAGAGCGGCCCGCTGTTCACCGCCATCGGCACCACCGGCACGCCGAGCATCTTGTAGAGACCGGCGAAGCCCGACTGCAGCTTCGGCTTCGCGCCGTGCGGCACGCGACTGCCTTCGGGGAAGATCGCGAGCACGCGATCCTGCGCGGCATAGGCCTTCCCGTCGGTGATCATCCGGCGCAGCATCTTCGCGCCCTGCTCGCGGTGGACCGCAACCGCGCCCCACCGCGTCGCGGCGGGGCCCCAACCCGGGATGCGCCACAATTCGGCCTTGGCGAAGGGCACGGGCCTGTCGAGCAGCGCGGGCAGGTGGATCGCCTCGAAAAAGCTTTCGTGCTTGCTTGCGACCAAGTGGCCGCCCACCGGGGCATTGCCCTCGACCACGATCCTGATCCCGAGCAAATTGCGTACGCACCAGTGATGCCAGTCGGACCACGCCTGGACCGCACCGGTCGCGCCGCGCAGGCGCAGCAGCGAGGCGATCCCGGCCCAGCCGATCAGCGGAAAACTGCCGCCGTAGAAGGCGATGGCAAAGGCGATGTTGCGGAGGATGGTGACCGGTCCGGGCATGGCGCTACTCCCACAGTCCGGCGAGACGCCGCGCGAGCAGCTTGTGATATTCGAGAAACAGCATGCCGAAGGTCGGATCGGTCGGCACCGCATCCTCGAGGATCACCACCTTGCCGCCGGTCGCGCGTTCGAGATCAAGCGCGGTGCGACGGATATGCCAGTCCGAGGTGACGAGACGGACCGAGCGAAATTCCTTCTCTTCCAGCCACTTCGCCGCTTCGCGGGCGTTGGACTTGGTGTCGACCGAAACGAAATCGAGCGTCACGCAGCATTCCATCAGCGCTTCCTCGACCCCGAAGCCCTCGGCGAATTCGGGCGGGCGTACCTCGCGATCGACCCCGGCGACGAACATCGCCTGCGCCTTGTCCTCGCGCAGCAATTCGAGTCCGCGATCGATCCGCCCGCCGCCGCCGGTCGGGACAACGATCGCATCGGTCTGCGTGTCGGCGGCCGGTTGCGGCAGGACAATCGCGAACCACACGAAGCCGAGCGCCCACAGCAGCGCGACGACGGCGGCCGAACGGCGGACGATCTGGCCGAAACTCACAGCATCTTCCCCAGCGCACGCATGACCGAAAAGCGCGCGGTCGCCATCGCCAGGAACACGCCGACGATGGGCACGGCGGCGAGCGCCAGCCAGTCGTTCCATTCGAGGGTCGCCTGGCCGGCGAGCCCGTCACCCAGCCCGGCGAAGCGCAGGCCCAGCGCGAGGATCGTCAACAGCGCCACTGCCAGCCCGATCGCTCCGCCCCCGGCCGCGTCGAGCGCGATCGAGCGCTGGAAAACGCGGGCGATCTGGCCATCGGTCCCGCCGAGCATGTGCACCACCTCGATCGTGTCGCGGTACGCGTTGATCGCGGTGCGCGCCGCCAGCAACACGGCCGCCGATGTCGCCGCGGCGAGCATCACGATCAGCGCAAGCGCCATCCAGCGCAGCGATTCGACCGCATCGAACACCGGTCCGAGCCAGCTCGCCTGCGCATCGACCCGTGCGTCGGGCGCGAGCGGCGCGATCACCTGTTCGATCCGGTCGATGGCGGCGCTGCTCGGTTCGCCGCGCAGGCGGATATCGACCATGGCGGGGATCGGGACGTTGCCACCCTCGACCGCTTCCTCGCCCAGCCACGGCTCGACCAGCGCATCGAGTTCTTCCTGCGGCACGCGCCGAACCGAGACGACCCCGGCGAGGCCCTGCAATGCGGGCAGCAGCAATTCGACCTGTCGGCTCCGCTCGCTCTCGTCGGGCTCGAGCACCTGGACCGTGACCCCGCCCTCGATCGAGGCCGAGGTACTCTCAGCCATGTTGCCCAGCGCCAGCGCACCCGCCGCGGCGACCACGGTGATCGCCACCATGATCGCGATCAGCCACGGCATCGGCCCGCTCATCCGCGCCTGCGGGACCAGCGCGGTATCGCCCGAGGCACCGAGCGGGCGCCAGCCGCGCCGGACGCTGTCCTTGACCACCGGCGGGGTGGATTTTCCCTTGGCGCCGCTCATGCCGAAAGGCCCTTGCGCGGAGGATAGCGCAGGGCGCCGGTCGGGTCCGAAAGCTTGCCCTTGTCGAGGCGCATGATGAGCGAGTCGGGCACCTTGCGCAACAAATGGAGATCGTGGGTCGCGACCACCACCGCGGTGCCCAGGCGCCCCAGCGCCTCGAACAGCCGCATCAGCTTGACCGCCATGTCGGGATCGACATTGCCGGTCGGTTCGTCGGCCACGAGCATGTCGGGCCGCCCGATGACCGCGCGCGCGATCGCCACGCGCTGCTGCTCCCCGCCCGACAGGGTAGCGGGTCGCGCATCGACCCGATCGGCGAGCCCGACCCATTCGAGCATGTCGCCGACCGGCTTGCGCAGATCCTTTTCCGCCACGCCCGCCACCCGCAGTGGCAGCGCGACATTGTCGAAGGCGGAGAGGTGCTGGAGCAGGCGAAAATTCTGGAACACCGTGCCGATCCGGCGCCGATAGCCCGGCAGCCGGTCACGCGGCAGCGTGATCGCGTCCTGCCCGAACATCGAGATTGCCCCGCGCGAGGGGCGCTGGGCGAGGTAGAGCAGCTTGAGCAGCGAGGTCTTGCCCGCGCCGCTCGCCCCTGTGAGGAAGTAGAATCGGCCCGGATAGAGCGAGAAGGAGACGTCGCTCAGCACTTCCTTGCCCGTCCCGTAGCGCAACCCGACATTGTCGAAGCGAACGATCTCATCTTCGCTGGCCGTGGTCATGGGCTTTCGAGGCTCTTTTCTCGTTCTGGCGCACTGCGCCCGGTCGATAGGGGCTATAGCGATGCCTCCATGTGGAAAAAAGGCCCGCATGCGCGCGTTTGCACGGGCGCGAACTTGCGGCGCCGTGCGCGTTGTGCGTAAGCCCCTTGGGATGATTATTGCCTGTCCGGCCTGCAACACGCGCTATGCCGTCCCCGACAGCGCCATCGGCGTGGACGGTCGGACCGTGCGTTGCGCGAAGTGCAAGCACAGCTGGTTCCAGGACGGTCCGCCGGTCGAGCGACTGACCGATGCACCGGCTCCTCCGCCACCGCCCGCGCCCCAGACTCGGTCCCAGCGCGCGCCCGAAGGTGCGTCCGAGACCGCACCGGCCCGCCGGACACCCATGGCCGGGCCGGCCGCCGAAGGCGTCGAGCGTCCGGTCGCGCGCGACCACGTGCCGCCGCCTGCACCGACATCCGCCCCGCTGCCGCCGTCCGAGCCGGCACCGGAGCAGGGCAACGAACCGATCCCACCGCCGCCGGTCGCCGATCCGGTCCCCGAACGGTTCGACGAGGACGATCACGGCGAACCGCCGGTCGGCCACGACATCCCCGCGCACGATCACGGTTCATACGACGAGGAAGATGTCGAAACCGGATCGAGCTTCGCGCACGAACCGCCCTTCCGCCCGCGCCGCAACTGGACGCGGATCTGGACGATCGGCGCGGTCGCCTTCGCGCTTGCCGCGCTCGGTGTGTTCGGGGCGCTGCAATATTTCGGCATGCCCGACTGGTTGCCGGGCAACCGCCCGACCTTCGTCCAGGCACCGCCCGATCTCGTGCTCGAATTCCCGCCCGACCGGCAGGACCGGCGCACACTGCCCAACGGGATCGAATATTTCGAGACCAGCGGGACGGTGACCAATGTCGGCACCGAGACCCGGCGCCTGCCCCCGATCAAGATCGTGCTGCGCGATTCGCGCGAGCGGATCGTTTACGAAACGCAGATCGTTCCCCCGGTGGGCGAGCTCGCCCCGGGCGAAAGCGTGACCGTGAACGAGGCGATCGTCGACGTGCCGACCAGCGCGAAATTCACCGAATTCGGATGGGCGGCGTTCTGACGCTGAGAAAATTCGCGCGAATGCAATCAAACCGCACGGATGCGCTTGCGGCCCCGCCAAACCGGTGTTAATGGCGCGCGCCTACCGAGCAGGCCCGCTCCTTCGATAGCGGGCCTTGTCATGTCTAGAGTGCGGTCGTGGCGGAACTGGTAGACGCGCAACGTTGAGGTCGTTGTGGGTGAATAACCCGTGGAAGTTCGAGTCTTCTCGACCGCACCAGACATTTCGGTTCCAGCCACAATCGATCGATTCGAGGCAGTACCGGCCGGCGCATACGCGCGATCGCTGTCAGGCGACCTTGCGACTGTATTCGGCGGTGATCGTGCGGATATCGTCGAAGGTCATCGGTTTTCCGATCAGGTAACCCTGCGCGATGTCGCACCCGGCCGAGCGGAGGAATTCGAGGCACTCGGCGTGCTCGACGCCTTCGGCGACGACGGTCAGGCCGAGTTCGTGCGCCAGCTGGATCGTCGACCGCACGAGCATGGCATCGCTGACCTCCTTGTGGGCATGCTGGACGAAGCTCCGATCGATCTTCAGTTCGGACAGCGGCATCGTCTTGAGGTAGGAGAGGCTCGATTGCCCGGTGCCGTAATCGTCGATCGAAATGGCGATGCCGAGCGCGCGCAAGCGATGGAGCGCAGCGGTCGATTCCTCGGGATCGTCGAGCGTCGCGCTTTCGGTGATTTCGAAGACCAACCTGTCCCGCGGGATGCCACTGGTCGATACCAGCTGTTCGATTTCCCGGATGAAGGACCTCGAGGATAGCAGCCGCGCCGAAATATTGACGGCGGCGCGCAGCACGATCCCCTCGTCGCACCAGGCCATCAGCGCGTCGATCGATTTGCGCAGGACGTAAATCGTCAGCGAATCGATCCGGTTGGATTTCTCGGCCAGCGGGATGAAGTGGCCGGGAGCGAGGAAACCGCGGGTCGGATGTTGCCAGCGCACCAATGCCTCGACGCTTGCGATCTCGTTCGAACCAAGATCGAGTTGCGGCTGGAACCAGACCTGCAACTCCTCGCGTTCGATCGCACCTTCCAACTCGCCGAGTAGAGAAACGCGGCGTTCCATGTTTTCCTGTTCGGTGTCGGCGTGGAAGGAGACGGTCCGTTTCTGGGTCGCCGCCACGCGCGCCGCGTGGATCGCTTCGTTGAGCGCATCTTTCGATGCCACCCCGAAGGTCAGGTCGGTATCGACCGCCCGGTTATCGATATACATCGGCGCGCGCAGGAGCTTTGCCAGCTTTGCCAGCTCCTGATCGGGATCGTAGCCAAGGGCCGAAACCGTCCATGCGAGCACTCGCTCCTCGACCCGGAAGATACACACCGATGCATCGTGCTCAGTGACACGGTCGGCCATGCGCCGGATCAGCGTATCGCTCCCATCCTCACCGAGAACGGCGCGCAGTGCCTCGTAATTGTCGAGTGCCATGGCGATCGTGAGGCGTTCCTCGTCGATCCCGGGGCGCTGTACGAATGCGCGACGATTTGGCAGGTCGGTGCCGGGGTCGTAGAGACGCCGATGCTGGAAATCGTGGTGGAGATGTCGTGCGATGATCATTCCGGTAACCGCAATTACGCATACCAACGCCGGCACGATATCCGCCGCGATCCGCGACACCGCCTGCAAGCAGAACCCGGCGACCATCAACGACACCGTGATGGTGCCGCCCCTCGCGGCAGCCAGTGCGGAAGTCTGGGCACCGAGGATCCACACCGAGATCAACGCCGCAAACGCCAGTGGCAGGATCCAGCCGATTTCGACGAAGCGTCCCGCCAGCAGCGTTTCGACACCCAGCGCCTGAACGACCGCCCCCGGAATGACGCCATGAAGCGGCACGGGGTAACGATCGAACAGCTCGATCGCGGTCGCGCCGATGATAACGTCCTTGCCGCGCAACTCGTCGGGATCGAACCGGCCACGCTCGATTTTGACGAAGCTGTGGCGGGGAATCGTGGCCGGATCCACCGACAGGTCCAGCGCGAAGATTTCGTCGACCGCGCCATTCGCGCCCGAACTGGCAGCCGCAAGCGACGGCCGCGGCATGTCGCCGGTAACCGCCCCCATCGGCAGCGAACGCACGAAGCCGTCGGCATCGGGCCGCATCATGACCGACGCGAGGCTGACCGAGCGCCTCAGCGGCTCGATCGGCAGTGCTTCGAGCGCGCGGCGATCGTTCGCGCTCGCGGCCTGGGAAAAGGTCGGCAGGTAAACGGGGGTCTTGGCGCGTTCGAGCGCGGCGGCAAAGGCAGCGTCGTCACCCGCCGCCGATGGCGAGGAGAAGTCGATATCGAAGGCAATCGATCGCACGCCCGCCTCGTCGAGGCGCTTGACCACGTTCGCGTAATGCTGGCGCGGCCATGGCCAGCGATTGATTGCTGACAGGCTGGCGGCATCGATCTCGACGACGTGGACCTGGTCACTGGCCTCGCGGGGCGACCATTCGTGAATCGCTTCGCGCCACTGCTGCTCGAGCGTGACGTGCAGCCCGCTGACGGCGAATAGCGCCGCCGCGGCAATGCCCGTAAGGAAAGCGGAAAAAGCGAACAGGAACCGCATGGGCGCGTCAGGCTGTGCTGGCTGACACGACACAGGGGATCACCGGCTCAGACCGGCGCATCGCCGCCCCCGAAACCGGCAGGCTTGCCATTGCCGGGACCGTTGCCCGGCCCGCCACCGTTTCCGCCACCGTTGCCATTGCCGTTGCCCGGCTCCTCAGGGTCGAGGCCGCCGTTCTCGGGATCGACACCCTGGCCCGGATCTCCTCCGGCCGGATCGACTCCTTGGCCGGGATCCTCGCCGCCATTGCCCGGACCGGACCCGGGCCCTTGCCCTGGATTACCATTGTCGGGCGCACCGCCACCATTTCCGGCGCCACCGCCGTTGCCGTTGCCGGCTCCACCACCGTTGCCGCTGCCTGCGCCGCCGCCATTGCCGTTGCCAGCACCGCCGCCATTGCCGCTACCGGCACCGCCGCCATTACCGCTACCGGCACCGCCGCCATTACCGTTGCCGGCACCGCCGCCATTGCCACTGCCTGCACCGCCGCCATTGCCGTTGCCAGCACCGCCGCCATTGCCACTGCCTGCGCCGCCGCCATTGCCGTTGCCGGCACCGCCGCCATTGCCGTTGTCGGCACCGCCGCCATTACCGCCAGCGTTGCTGCGGGCTGCTGCCGCCACGATATTGCCCGCGAGCGATCCGATTTCACCCTGGATAAAGCCGCCGGAAACCTCGTCGAGATCGACCGGGCCGCTGCCGATCGCCCCGCCGATTTCCTGCGACGCACCGCCGGGGTTCGGAACCGGCACCTTGACCGTGCCGCCCTGGGGTTGGCCGGCGCCGCGATTGGGCGAATCGATGATTTTCTGCCCGTCGCCCTCGACCACGAGCCGCAGGCGGTCGTTCGCGCTGACCATCGCCACCACGCCCGGCAGGACGAGGTCCTTTGCCCCGCCATCCTCGGTCGCCACTTCGACCGCGCCTTCGGTCACCTGCACCGAGGCCCCTTCGGCACCGACGGTGACGGTGAAGGTCGTACCCTTCACCACCGCGGCGAGATACGGCGTGCCGACACCGAAATGCGGATCCTTCTGCTTGTCGATCCGGAACAGCGCACGCCCCCAGTCCTGCACCACCTGGATCACCGAGCGCGATTCGCTCCCGTCGGCGATGCGAATGCGCGTATTGGGCCGGATCGTGACGAACTGCCGCTCGCGCACGATGATCGCATTGCCGCCATTGCGCGCCTCGATCGAATCGCCTGGATCGAGCTTGGTGCCGCGACGCGCCGCACGCTCACCACTGTCGTCCTTGATCACGACCTGGCCTTCGACTTCGCTCACGGTCCAGGGGCCGGACTGGGCAAACGCACTCGTACTGCTCAAGAGAACAGCGATCGGTGCAAGAACGATGGTTGTTCGTTTATGGCGCATAGTACAATCCCTTCAGCCGTCCCGAATAGGACAGGGCATCTTTCACCCAGACAAAGGATGTTGGTTAAAAACGGGTAACTTCGAATACTAATATTAAGCATTTGGTTATGGCGACCCGTTAATGAGCGCAGCCAGGGAGGTCGCACTTGATGCGCGCAAAACTCATCGCTGCGACCGTTGCGTTCGGGCTCGTCGGATTGCGCCCTGCCCACGCGCAGGATGCGCAGGAACGGATCGATCCCACCCAGCTCGAAGAGCGCGATGAAGAGGACACGCCCAGCGAGTCGGCCCCAATCTACATCGAGCCGGAATCGGTGCTGCCGGTCGCCGTCGGCACCCAGCAGTACGATGTCGGCGCCATCGTGATCGACGGAAATTCGGCCCTGTCCGACGAAGCCTTCCTCGACATCATCGAAGCCTACAGCGCGCGCACGCTCACCGAATCCGAGATCGCCGCGCTAGCCGATGCGGTCGCGCGGCGCGCGCGCGAACGCGGATACGTCCTCGCTACCGCCACGATCGCACCGCAATCGCTTTCTCCCGGCGTGCTGCGCGTGACGCTCGAGGAAGGCTCGGTCGACGAGATCCGCGTGGTAGGCGTCGATCCGGACGCAATCTATTCGCAGCTGAAGCCCTTGGTCGGCAGCGGCCCGGTCACCCTGCCCGAACTCGAACGCAGGGTGCTCATCGCCGGCGATGTATCGGGGGTGGTCATCCGCTCGACCCGGCTCGAGCGCGAAGGCGACCGCAACGTCCTGTTGGTAAACGCGACGCGTGAAAAAGCCTCGGCCTCGGCTTCACTCCGCAATGACGGGACCGAGGCGATCGGGCCATTCCGCGCGCGGATCGACGCCGATTTCAACGGCCTGCTCGCCGCGACCGACGAAGTCGATCTCACCCTTTCCACGTCGGTGCTAGAGCCCGGGGAATTGCAATACCTGGCCGCCCGTTACGCCGGGACGGTCTCCCCCGACGGGCTCCAGCTCGCCCTGTCCGGCTCTTATTCGGCGACCCGGCCCGGGGCTTTCCTGCGCGATCGCGAAATCCTTGGCGAATCGTGGCGGGCGGAATTGCGCGCGCGCTATCCAATGTTGCGGTCGCGCCGGGCGAGCATGTGGCTCGAAGGCGAATTCCAGGTCCGCGACCTGCGTCAGGACCGCGCCGGGATCCGGGTCCAGCACGATCGGCTCGCGGTGGTTCGCGCAGGCGCCTTCGGCACCGCCGAACTCGGTGGCGGACGCCTGCGCGGGCGCCTTACGCTGGCGCGCGGCCTCGATATCCTCGGGGCAACGCAGGCGGGGGACCCGCTCGCTTCGCGCAGCGACGCGTCGGGCCAGTTCACCCTCGCCGAAGCATGGCTTTGGTACCGCCGCCCGCTTGGCGGCAATTTCGGGCTCGAGCTGTCCGCGCGCGGACAGGTGTCGAGCGATCCGCTGCTGATCACGGAAGATATCGGCCTCGGCGGCCCGTATTACTTGCGCGCCTACAATTACAACGAACGCTCGGGAGACGAAGGCGTCATGGGCTATGCCGAGCTGCAATATTACCTGGACAAGCCGGTCGACTTCGTCAGCGGCATGCAGTTTTATGGCTTCGTCGACGGCGGCGTGGTCAGCGACATCGGCACCGCCGTGAACAACGGCTCGCTGTTCTCGGCCGGCGGCGGTGTGCGCGTCGACATCACCCGCAGGCTCGATGTCGATCTCGAGCTGGCGGTCCCGCTATCAGGGCCGCGCTTCGACAGCGACGGGTCGACGCCCAAGGTCAATCTGAGCGTCTCGCAGGATTTCTAGGCGCGCGCCCGCAGCGCCAGCAGCGCAAAGCTCGCGAGCCAGTGTTCGCCCATGTAATCGCCGGTCACATGCGGCAGCGCGGCGTCGAGATGGCGCTGCGCGGTCACCTCGTCACCCAGTTCGCGCCACGCCCATGCGCGGCTGAGGTTGAGTCCGTCGAGATGGGCGATCTTGCCGTCGGTGCGATCGCTGACCGTGGCGGGCGTGAACAGGGTCGGCGGAAGGTGCGCGGAGCGTCGGGGGAGAAGCGCAGTGAACCACGGCGCGAATTCCTCGGGCGACAGCGTGCGCTTCATCAGCAATGCCTCCGCGAGGGTCGGCGAAAGGAACTCGTCGCCGCCCGGTTCCCAGGCCTGCGAATCGCGATCCTGATCGAACCAGCCGCGCGCGGTCCGGCGGATCGTGTCCGCGAGTTCCTCGTCGAACCGGTCGGCCCACTCGATCGCAAGCGTCAGGGCGAAGGCAGAGTTCGGGTGTGCGCCGGTGCGGATCGGATAGGTGAGCACGCCGAGATAGGCCTTGAATCCCTCGCCGAAATACCGCGCAAGCGGCTCAACCCGTGTCGCCCAGTCGCGATCCTCGTGCCGCGTCGCCTCGAGGTGGAGGTAAAGCAGCCACGCCCAGCCATAGGGACGTTCGAACCCGCGCGAGGCGGGGCGCTGCGCATAAGCGAGTTCGACCGCCAGCTTTTCCTTGGTGAAGGTGGCTTCGGCGAGCAAGGCGATATGGCTCGCCTCCGGCATGTCCGGATAGAGCCGCCGCAGCGTCAGCAGCGTCCACCAGCCATGCACGCAGGAATGCCAGTCATAACTGCCGAAGAAACACGGATGGAGCGTGCGAGGGGAGAGGACATCCTCGTCGCCTTCCATAACGTGGTCGAGCTTGTGCGGATATTCGCGCGCGACGTGGCCGAGCGCGGCTTTCGCGAAACGGCGGGCGATTTCCTCGGTCAGTTCCATAGCAGGAATGCCCCCACATAGATGATCACCACGTTACAGACCCAGAGCGGGATCGCGGTGCCCACTTGCTGGCGGATCACCCCGTTCTGGTCCTTCAGTTCCAGCAATGCGGCCGGGACGATGTTGAAATTCGCCGCCATCGGGGTGAGCAGCGTGCCGCAGAAGCCCGCCAGCATCCCGACCGCGCCGATCGTCGCGGGATTGCCCCCATATTCGACGATCAGAAGCGGTATCCCGATCGCCGCCGCCATCACCGGGAAGGCGGCGAAGGCATTGCCCATGATCATCGTGAACACCGCCATGCCGAGCGCGAAAACGACCACCGCGACGAACACGCTGCCGTCGGGGATGATCGTGCCTGCAAGGCTGCCGATCACGTCGCCCACGCCCGCAAGCGCGAACACCGCGCCCAGCGCGGCGAGCATCTGCGGGAGGATCGCGGCCCAGCCGATCGAATCGAGCAGCCGTCGCCCCTCCTCCATCGGCGCGAGCGCGGGCGGGCGCAGCCATGCGATCCCCGCCGCCAGCGCGAACAGCACGCCGATCGCGAACAGCAGCAGCGTCTCGCGCCGCTCCTCGAACAAGCCGGTATCGCCGAACGGCGTGTAATTGTAGGCCAACGTGCCGATCACCGCGGTCAGCGGCACGACCAGCGCGGGCAGGAACAGCTTGTTGCCAAGCAGTTTGGAAAAGTTCTGGCGCTCGGCGGGCGCGGTTGTCGCCGGATCGCTACGCTTCAATCCGCCCATGCCCGCAACCGCCACCAGCGCGAGCACGATCAGCCCGTTGACGAAATCGGAGACATGGCTGCCGACCAGGAAACTAAGCGCGAGCAGGCCCCAGAAGGCGGCATTGCCGAAGCGGCGATCGCGCAGGCTCAGAAGCGACCAGCCGACGAAGAAGATCCCGGCAAGGATATAGAGCCATTCGTAGGTGATCATTTGGCCGCCCTCCCCAGTCGCTTGTCGAAGGCGAGGATGCGGCCTCCATGGATCAGGAAGGCGCAGATCGCAGTCGGGATCGCCCACACTGCCAGTTCGAGTGGGGTGAGTTTATAGCCGTATCCTTCGAGCACGCCCTGAATCAGCAGGATCGAGGCGATGGCGAAGAAGATGTCCTCGCCGAAGAACAGCCCGACATTGTCGGTCGCCGCCGACATCGCCTTGACCTTCTCGCGCTCTTCCTCGGGCAGGTCGCCGTGGGTCTTGACCGCCGCGGCCTCGGCCATTGGTGCCACGAGCGGGCGCACCGCCTGCGGGTGTCCGCCGATATCTTTCATCCCGATCGCCGCGGTGATCTGGCGGAAGCCGAGATAGAAGACGAGCAATTTGCCCATCGTCGCCCCGCGCAGATTTTCGATCACCGCGCGGGCGCGTTCCTGCAGGCCGTACCGTTCGAGCAGGCCGATCACCGGCAGGATGATCCAGGTGACCGAGATATAGCGATTGTCGTTGAACGCCGATCCCAACGCTTCGACCACCGAAACGAGGTCGAGGCCCGCCAGCACCCCGGTCGCGACGGCCGCGCCGACCACCACCAGCAGCGGGTTGAAGCGCAGGGCGAACCCGATCACGACGATCGCGATGCCCAGCAACGGCCAGTAGTTCATGTGTCGCTTCTCCCGAAACCGCCGCCACCCGGCGTCAGCACCACGAATGTATCGCCCGGCTGCATCTGCGCCGAGCCGGTCGCGCCCAGATCCTCGCGCGCACCGTCCTTGCGCTCGACCCAGTTTTTGCCCGGCAGCGCATCCTCGCCACCTTCGAGCCCGCGCGGGGCGATCTTGCGGCGATTGGCGAGCATGTTGGCGCGCATCTCTTCGAGGAAGGTGACGCGGCGGACCACGCCATCTCCGCCGCTATGCGCGCCCTTGCCCCCCGAGCCACGCCGGATCGCGAATTCCTCTAGCCGCACCGGCAGGCGCGTTTCGAGGATTTCGGGATCGGTGAGGCGCGAATTGGTCATGTGGGTCTGCACCGCACTGGTGCCGTCATGGTCCGGCCCCGCGCCCGATCCGCCCGCGATCGTCTCGTAATACTGGTGCCGTTGGTTGCCGAAGGTGAAGTTGTTCATCGTCCCCTGGCTTGGCGCTAGCCCCTTGCAGGCGGCGAACAGGCAATCGGTGACGACCTGGCTGGTCTCGACATTGCCCGCGACCACCGCGGCGGGCGGGACGGGGTTGAGTATCGACCCATCCGGAACGACCAGTTCGACCGGGCGCAGGCAACCGTCGTTCATCGGGATAGGATCGTCGATAAGCGTGCGCAGGACATAGAGCGCGGCGGCGCGGGTGATCGATCGCGGTGCGTTGAAATTGTCGTCGCGCTGATCGGAGGTCCCGGTGAAATCGAAGACGGCAGAGCGGTTTTCGCGATCGATCCGGATAGCAACCTTCACCACCGCGCCACTGTCCATTTCATAGGCGAAACTGCCATCCTCGAGCCGGTCGAGTAACCCGCGCACGCTTTCCTCGGCGTTGGCGAGGACATGGCCCATATAGGCGGCGAAGACATCCGCTCCGTGTTCGACCGCCGAGCCGGTCAGCAATTCGGCACCTCGCGTGCAGGCGGCCAGCTGCGCGCGCAGGTCGGAAATATTGCGATCGGGCGCCCGGGCCGGATACTCGCCGCTCGCCAGTACGTCGCGCACCCCGGCCTCACGAAACCGGCCTTCGTCGGCGAGCAGGAAATTGTCGATCAGCACGCCTTCCTCGTCGATTGTGCGGCTTTCGGGCGGCATCGATCCGGGGGCAATCCCGCCGATATCGGCATGATGCCCGCGCGCAGCAACGAATGCGTCGGGCGCCTCGCTCTCGTCAGAATAGAATACCGGCACGATCACCGTGACGTCGGGCAGGTGCGTCCCTCCGCGATAGGGATCGTTGAGGCAATAGGCGTCGCCTCGCTTCATCCCGCGCCCGTCGGCGGGCTTGCCGTCCGCACCCTGTCCGCGCGCCTCGATTACCCGGCGGATCGAATCCCCCATGCTGCCGAGATGCACCGGGATATGCGGCGCATTGGCGATCAGCGCGCCTTCGGCATCGAAGATCGCGCAGGAAAAATCGAGCCGTTCCTTGATGTTGACCGAGGTCGCGGTCGACTGGAGCACTAGTCCCATTTCCTCGGCGATCACCATGAAGAGATTGTTGAAGATCTCGAGCCGGACCGGATCGACCGTGGTGCCTTCGGCACGGCGCGTGGGCCGCGCCTCGACGCGCTTCAAGACCAGCGAGCCTTCCTCGGCCAACTGTCCCTCCCAGCCAGGCTCGACCACGGTGGTGGAGCCCGGATCGATCACCAGCGCGGGGCCGGCGATCGCCGCGCCGTCGTTCAGCGCCGCGCGCTCGACCGTTTGCCACTCGCCGCTCGCCTCGCCCGCGACCGCGACCGGTTCGGGCGCGATGCCGGCGAGCCCGCCGACGGTGCCGCTCGCCTCGACGCTGAGCGCCTCGACGATGATCGCGGCCGCGTCGTCGGACCAACCGAAACGGTGGCGGTGCTCGCGCCGGAACTGCGCGTCCATCGTCGCCGGATCGCCGCAATCAAGCGTCAGCGTGCTGTCGCTCCCGGCGAAACGGAGTTGCGCGCGCGGCGACAATTCGATGGCTTCTTCGTCGATATCCTGGTCGAGCAGCGCCTGCCGCGCTTCGTCCTGCAACCGGTCGAGCGCCTCGCCGAAGCCATCGGCCAGCGGCACCACCATGCTGCGTTCGCGGATCGCCTTCACCGGGGCAAGCCCGATGCCGTAGGCCGAGAGCAGGCTGGCGAGCGGGTGGACGAGCACGGTGTCCATGCCGAGCTCGTCTGCGATGCGGCAGGCATGCTGCCCGCCCGCCCCGCCGAAACAGGCGAGCGCGTATGTCGTGACGTCATGACCGCGCGCGACCGAGATCTTGCGGATCGCATTGGCCATGTTGTCGATCGCGATCGCGAGGAATCCTTCGGCGATCTCGTCCAACGACATCGGCTCGGGCAGGCTTTCGGCGACCTCCTGCAAGCGTGCATGCGCCGCCGCCGCGTCGAGTGGGCCGTCGCCGTTCGGGCCGAACACGCGCGGGAAGAAGGCCGGGTCGATCCGCCCGAGCACGAGGTTGCAGTCGGTGACCGTCAGCGGGCCGCCCTTGCCGTAGCAGGCCGGGCCCGGATCGGCGCCTGCGCTTTCGGGACCGACGCGGAAGCGCGCACCGTCGAACCGGCAGACCGAGCCGCCGCCCGCCGCAACGGTGTGGATCTGCATCGCCGGGGCGGCGATGCGCACCCCCGCGATTACCTCGTCGCCGGTGAGTTCGTATTGCCCCGCATAGTGGCAGACATCGGTACTGGTGCCGCCCATGTCGAAGCCGATCAGACGCTCGTGCCCCAGCGGCTCGCACGCCGCGACCATGCCGACCACGCCGCCCGCGGGGCCCGAAAGGATCGCGTCCTTGCCGCGAAAGCTCTGCGCTTCGGCGAGGCCGCCATTCGACTGCATGAAGGACAGCCGCTCATGATCGGGTAGGTTGGCCCGCAGTCCTTCGACATAGCGGTCCAAGACAGGTGAAAGATAGGCGTCGACCACGGTCGTATCACCGCGCGGAACCAGCTTGATCAGCGGCGCGACTTCGTGCCCGGCGCTGACCTGGCCGAAACCCAGTTCGCGCGCGATTTCCGCGACGCGCCGTTCGTGCGCCGGGTATTTCCAGCCATGCATGAAGATCACCGCGAGCGCGTCGAACCCCGCCTCGCGCAGTTCCTGCAATTGCGCGCGCACCGCATCCTCGTCGAGCGCCTGCAAGACCTCGCCGTCGACACTGACCCGCTCGTCGATCTCGACCACGCGTTCGGGCAATTGTTCGGGCAGGACGATATGGCGCGCGAAGATTTCAGGGCGCGCTTGCGTGCCGATCCGCAGCGCGTCGCCGAAGCCCCTTGTGATCGCCAGCGCGAGCCGCTCGCCCTTGCGTTCGAGCAGCGCATTGGTGGCGACGGTCGTGCCGATCCGCACCTCGGCGATCGGTCCTTCGCAGTGTTCGGCAAGCAGGCGCGACACTGCCTCGCTCGCCGCGTCGTCGTAACGCCCCGGATCCTCGGACAGCAATTTGTGGGTGACGAGCCTGCCATCGGGCGTCGTCGCCACGACATCGGTGAAAGTTCCGCCGCGATCGATCGCGAAGCGCCAGCCTGCCTTTGGATCACTCATGCCCGCTCGGTCGCACGAACCGGGAAACCCCGCAAGTTCAGTCGGGCAATCGCGCTGAACACGTGTCGAAGCGCGTCAGCCGATCACACCGTCATCGCGCGCCTTCCCGATCCGCGCGTCGTCCCAGCCGATCTCGCGCAGGATCGCTACGCCATCCGCGCCGACCTCGGGCCCCGGTTGCGGGGTATCGGTCGCGGTCGCGGAATAGCGCGGCGCGGGCGCTGGCTGGGTGTCGCCGCCGACCTCGACGAAGGTACCGCGCGCCTTGTTATGCGGGTGCTTGGGGGCCTCGCCCATCGACAGGACCGGGGCGAAGCAGACGTCGGTATGCTCCATCAGGTCGCACCATTCCTTGCGCGTACGGGTGCGGAACAGGCTGGTCAGCTTGGCCTTGAGCGAGCCCCAGGCGGCAGGATCGTGCTGGCGGTCGAATTCGGGATCGTCCTCCAGCCCCGCAAGCCGCCGCAACTCGGCGTAGAATTGCGGTTCGATCGATCCGATCGAGATGTATTCTCCGTCGCTGCATTGATAGGTGTCGTAATAATGCGTGCCGGTGTCGAGTGCGTTGGTCCCGCGCGTGTCCGACCAAACGCCGGCATTGCGCATGCCCCAGATCATGCCCATCAGCAGCGCGGAGCCGTCGGTCATCGCGGCGTCGATCACCTGACCTTCTCCCCCGCGCGCGACGTGCAGCAGTGCACTGACCATGCCGTAGGCGAGCATCATACCGCCGCCGCCGAAATCGCCCACCATGTTGATCGGCGGGG
>Ga0210039_1000125_pt1 | contig 85749 bp, 75 predicted proteins | sample CryGeyCG2114_250_3_FD_185460 | JGI IMG/M metagenome (GOLD analysis project Ga0210039, IMG submission 185460) | Groundwater microbial communities from aquifer - Crystal Geyser CG17_big_fil_post_rev_8/21/14_2.50 (SPAdes) (version 2) | ecosystem: Environmental > Aquatic > Deep subsurface >...
AGGCCGCGCACGATTTCAATTGAATCGGGCCGAGAAAGTGTTCGTTTGATTTGGTTTTGTTGGTGCATCCCAATATGATAGGGAAAGACGCCTTATTTGTCCAGATTTATGTTGGGGTAAAGGGCAGCTCTAGGCGACAAAAGACCAGCAAGGGCATGTGTCAATTTATGAAACATCCGGGTTAAGTCCGACAGGCTGCTGGATCCCCCACTTGGTTCGTCCCCAGTTCTTTGCTGACGTCATCGTCGCCGGAGCGCGCCGCCAAGTTAGCTGCCCAGCAGACTGATGGCGGTCGCCCTGTATTGCTCGCCGACGAGCTGGACACTGACGTTGATTCGGGAGCATCACATCATGCCGCTCATGCCGCCTTTCATCATCGTACAGCCCATCATGCCGGACTGCATACCATGGGCCATCTTCATGTTTTCCTGCATGGTCTGCATGTGTTCGGCCATCGCCTTCCGGCGTTCCTCGTCCGTTTTAGCCTTGGCGATGCGATCGAGCTGCGCTTGCATTTTTTTGACGTTGTCCTGCATCTTCTTCACCGCCTGCTCTGGAGCCTTTGCCGTGGCCTTGGCGGGCGTGGCTTGGGTCTCCTTCTCCGGATGGTGGGCATCGTCCGCAAAAGTGGGAGAGGCAAAAGCGAGCGAGGCTGCCAAGGCTGTCATTACAATCTTGTTCATGGTGTATCTCCTTGTATCAGGTTGTTGCCCGCCCCTTGGCAACGGAATAAGTGGGGCAATGAAACATCAGTGCTTGTGGTCCATATGTTCGTCCGGCGCTACGGCCAGCGGCGTGAAGCGCGCCTGCTCGGGTTGCCTGGCGGACAGTGTGATGGAAACCACCCCTTTCATGTCGGGCGTAGACGCATACTTGGCAAAGCCCTTCATGCGGTTGTCGCCGTCCGGTTTGAGTGTCGCCGTGGCTTTTAGTTTCCCGGCGAGGATCGTGGCTGTGCCGGTGGCGCCCGCCGTGGCGATCTTGGCGCCGGCGTGATCCGTCACGTAGACAACGACCGGGTTCTCCTTCACGCCATGGCTGTCTTTTATCACCACTAATTCATAGTGATAGATGCCCGCCATGCGCAGTTGTCCGCCGTGAGGCGCGGCTTGGGTGTCAAGATACTCATCGGTGTGGGCAAACGCGCCTTGCGGGACAATCAGGGATGCTGCCAGCAGTGACAATTTCAGGTATTTCATTTCAGACTCCTTTGAGGTTGTGAGTGATAAAACAGGTGTTTCAGAAATTTTCCTTGTTGCCATGCGCCAGCAGTTTCATCATCGGCTTCTCGCCCCACAGATAAAACATCACCGGCGTGAGCAGGGTATCCAGCAGCGTGGAGCTCACCAGGCCGCCGAAAATCACCACCGCCACCGGGTGCAGGATTTCCTTGCCCGGATCGCCGCCGGCCAGCATCAGCGGAATCAGGGCGAAAGCCGCCACCAGCGCGGTCATCAGCACGGGGGTCAGGCGCTCCAGGCTGCCTCGGACGATCATCTGCTTGCCGAACGCTTCGCCCTCGTGCGCCACCAGGTTGATGTAATGGCTGATTTTCAGGATGCCGTTGCGCGTGCTGATGCCGGCCAGGGTGATGAAGCCGATCAGGCTCGCCACCGACAGCGTGCCGCCGGAGAGCCACAGCGCGATGACGCTGCCCACCAGCGCCAGCGGGATGTTGCCCATGATCATCAGCGACAGCACGGCGGATTGGTAGCGGCTGTACAGCACCAGGAAGATCATGGCCAACGACACCAGCGACAGCCCGGCAATCAGCTGGCTGGCTTCCTCCTGCGCCTGGAACTGGCCTTCCAGCTGGGTAAAATAACCTTCCGGCAGCGGGGTTTTGGCGAGTTCGGCGCGGATGTCGCGGATGATTTGCGCCATGTCGGTGCCGTCGCTGTTGCCCATCAGCACCATGCGGCGGCGGCTGTTTTCCCGCAAAATCTGGTTGGGCCCATCGCTGTCCTCGATTTCCGCAATCAGGCGCAGCGGGATGCGCCCGCTCGGCGTTTCCACCAAAAGGTTGCTCAAGCCCTGCGCGCCCCTGTCGGCGTCGTTCAGGCGGATCGCCACGTCGAAACGGCGGTTGCCCTCGATCACCTGCGCCACGGTTGCGCCGTTGGATAGCGTCTCCAGCGCGGTGTTGATCGCTGCCGGGGTGACGCCATACTGCCCGGCCTTTTTGTAATCGACGCGGACTTGCAGCTGCGGAATGCGCACCTGTTTTTCCAGTTGCAAATCCACCAGGCCGGGGATGTGGGCGAGCCGGGTTTGCATGTCCGCCGCCAGCCCGCGCAGGGTGTCCACGTCGTCGCCGAAGATTTTCAGGACGATCTGCGCGCGCACCCCGGACAGCATGTGGTCGAGCCGGTGAGAGATCGGCTGGCCGGTATTGATGGCCGCTGGCAGCGGCGCGAGGCGGTCGCGGATGTCCTGCAAAACGGCCTCGCGGGAGCGGGCGGATTTCTTCAGATCCACTTCGATTTCGCCGTAATGCACGCCTTCCGCGTGCTCGTCCAGCTCGGCGCGACCGGTGCGGCGTCCCACATGGGTCACTTCCGGCACTTGCAGAATCAGCTGTTCCGCCAGAATGCCGATGCGGTTGGCTTCCGAAAGCGAAGTGCCCGGATTCATGATGGCCGTGACGGTGAGCGTGCCTTCGTTGAACGCGGGCAGGAACGAGCGGGCGAAGAACGGCACGGCGGCGGCGGCGAGCGCCACCGCGAGCAGCCCTGCGGCCAGCACCCGCTTGCTGTGGTCGAACGACCATTGCAGCAGAACCGTATCCCATTGCTTGAGTTTCTTGACGACCGGGCTGTCGTCATGCTCCAGCCGCTTCATTTTCGGCAGCAGGTAATAGCACAGCACCGGCGTCAGCGTCACCGACACCAGCATACTGGCGAGGATGGACACGATGTAGGCCACGCCCAGCGGCGCGAACAGCCTGCCCTCGATGCCGGAAAGGACGAACAGCGGCACGAACACCAGCACGATGATGAGGGTGGCATAGACGATGGCGGAACGCACTTCCAGGGTGGCGGCGGCAATGACTTCCAGCACCCCTAAATCCCCCTCAATCCCCCTTTTACAAAGGGGGAGGTGTGCTGTTTTGTCGCCTTCCGCCCGGTTCTGTTTGAGCCGCCGGAACACGTTTTCCACCCCCACCACCGCGTCGTCCACCAGTTCGCCGATGGCGATGGCCAGGCCTCCCAGCGTCATGGTGTTGATCGACAGCCCGAAGTATTTGAACACCAGCACCGTAATCAGGATGGAGACGGGAATCGCGGTGAGCGAGATGAACGTGGTGCGGAAATTGAGCAGAAACAGGAACAGCACCACCGCCACCATGATGGCGCCGTCGCGCAGGGCCTCTTCCACGTTGCTCACCGAGCTCTCGATGAAATTGGCCTGCTTGAACAGGATGTCTTTCACGGTGACGCCGGCTGGCATCCCCTTGTTCATCTCCGCCAGCGCCGCCTCGACTTCCCGCGTCAGCTTGACCGTGTCCGCCGCAGGCTGCTTCTGCACCGACAGGATCACCGCCGACTTGCCCATGAAGCTCGCGTCGCCGCGCTTCAGGCGGGCGGCGAATTCCACCTTGGCGACTTGCTTGAGCAGGATGGCCGCCCCCGCGCGGTAGCCCACCACTAGCTCCTGCAAGTTTTCCAGTTTGGTGGTGCGCCCGATGTTGCGGATCAGGTATTCCTGCGCCTGCGATTCCAGGAAGCCGCCGCTGGTGTTGGCGGCGAAATTCTTCAGCGTCGCTTCCATCTGTTCCAGCGAGATGCCCAGGCGGTCGAGATTGGCCATGTCCGGCGCGACGCGGTACTGCTTCACCTCGCCGCCGATGGGAATAACCTGCGACACGCCGGGAATCGTCAGCAGGCGCGGTCGCACCACCCAGTCGGCCAGCTCGCGCGCCTGCATGGCGTTCGCCCTGGCGGGGTCGACCGTCATGGCAATCAGCATGATTTCGCCCATGATGGAGCTGATCGGCCCTATCTGCGGCGCGAGCCCGGCGGGAATCTGCTCCTTGACCAGGGCGAGGCGCTCGGCGACCTGCTGGCGGTTGCGGTAGATGTCCGTGCCCCAGTCGAATTCCACGTACACGATGGACAGCCCGATGCCTGAAACCGAGCGCACGCGGGTCACGCCAGGCAGGCCGTTCATCGCCGTCTCGACGGGAAAGGTGATGAGCTGCTCCACTTCCTCCGGCGCCATGCCGGCGGCCTCGGTCATCAGCGTCACGGTGGGCTTGTTGAGATCGGGAAATACGTCCACCGGTAACTGCTTCAGGCTGAGCATACCGTACACCAGCAGCAGGATCGCCACAGCCAGCACGAACAGGCGCTGGCTCAGGCTGGAATGAATGATGGCTTTAAACATGGATTTCCTACTTTTCAGTCACGTTGAATTTGCGCGATGTAGGAGCGACCTCCTGGTCGCGAACCGCCGAATTCGCGACCAGGAGGTCGCTCCTACGCACCGTCGTTAGCTGCTAACGTATCTGCGAAAGCAGCGCCGCGCCCTGCGTCACCACCCGGTCGCCGTCATGCAAGCCTTCCAGAATCGCAAAAGTCTGGCCGTCCACCCGCTGCGCTTTCACCCGATGCGGCACGAAGCGCTCGGCGGAGGCGTGCAGCCACACGATGGTTTCCCCGCCGCTGTTTTTCATCACGCTGCCTTGCGGCACGGGAATGCCGCGAGTGGTCTGCCGGTTCTGGACGAACACCTTCACCGGCTGGCCCACGCTTAACGGGGGGGATGGCGGCTTGACGGCGAACTGCATGGGCAGCGCCTGTTCGCGCAGTTGATGGCTTAGCCCGATGAACGCCAGCGCCAGCGGCTGGTTGCCGGCGGTCATGGCGGAAGCGCCCGCCACTTGGCCGGACAGCGCGGTGTCGTAGGCGACGGCTTCCACCCAGAGCCTGGCCGGGTCGACGATTTCAAACAATACTTCTCGCGCTTCTACCACTTGGCCCGCGACCACACCGGCCTTGCTGATCACGCCGGAAACCGGCGTACGCAGGGCTTCGCGCTGGAACAGGCTGCCCGCCACAGCCGCCTTGCGTGCCTTGAGGCTGGCCGCTTCGGCCCGCGCCGCGTCGATCTCCTTTTGCGGCAGGCTGCCCACCAGTTGCTCCAACCGCTCTGCACGCTGTTCGGCAAGACCCAAATTGCTCGCCAGTTCGGCCAGTTGCGCCTGCTGATTACCCTTCTCGATGCTGCTGGCGGCGGGTTCGATGTAAGCCAAGATTTGTCCCTTGCTCACCTTCATGCCAATGGCGGGAAAGCCCCCGCCGGGCGCGGCAATGCGCCCTGACTGGCTGGACTGCACGCGCCCGCTGAAATTCGGGTCGGCGCTGATCTGGCCGTTGAGCTCCACGGTTAGTGCGATGTCGCGCGACTCGCCCAGCACGGTACGGATGCCGAGCAGCCGCTGCACCGGCTTGGGCGCGAAAATGCTGCCGTCGGGCAAGCGCACGGGGGAAGCCTGCGCGGCGACCGGCACGTTGCTCGCCGCAGCGGCGGCGGGCGCGGCTTTGGGCTTGTCGCCGTGATCCTCGTCGCCGTGGGCGAAGCCGGGATTGCTGTGCCCGCCGAGCAGGAAAGCCGCGAACAAGGGCAACAACGCGCTTGCCGCAACGCCCTTGCGGCGGCGCAAGAATTTGAACAGCACGGCCAGCAGGATGGCCGCCGCGCCGCCGCCAGCCGCCCACTTCGCGTAATCGAGCCAGGTGCGACCGTGGGCTTCTGCCTGCAAAGCGGGTATTTCCAACGCGCCAACCAGCAAATCCGCCAGATCGTCAGCCTGGATACTGACCTCCAGCGCGTATCTGCCGGGCTGCTTGAGCCAGTCTGCGGCGGCGGTATAGCTGCCGTCTTTCAGGGCGAGCAACTGAAGCTTGCGCCCGTTGCTTTCGATCTCGATTTTCGCGTTGAGGACAGGCTCGTTGCTGGCGTAACGGTCGGCATACACGGTGAGCTTTCCGTCCTGAAGCACACCCGAGAGCTCCACGTCGGGTGACTTCAACTCCAGTCGCGGCCCGGATGCAGGCAAGCTGACCGGCGCCTTAGCTTCGTCGCCGTGATCTTCGCCGCCGTGGGCAAAGGCAAACGGCGGCAAAATCATGAGCACCAGCGCCAGGGCCAATGCGGCTGACCTTGGCCGTTCGTGGTGAGCCTGTCGAACCACACAGCCCTTCGATCCTTCGACATGCTCAAGACTCAGGGCGAACGGTTGAGAGAAGCCAATATTTAATACGGTCACGGTAAGACTCCTAGCACTTGATTGAGGCGGGCGCTGGCCAGCGCCCGCGCGATTTCCTGTTGGCTGCAAGCCTGCTCCGCCTCAAAGGAAGCAGCCCTGGTGCGTAACAGGGTAAACAGGTCGGATTCGCCGAGATTGAAAGATTTCTGAATCAGATCGAGGTTTTCCCGCGCTGCCGCACGCTGCTGCCGCGCCAGATCCAGCAGTTGACCGGCGGCTTGCAAGGCTTGCCCGGCCTGCAGTCTCTGGTATTCCAGCGTGAACCGGACGCGGGTGTATTCGCTGTGCGCTCCGGTGAGGGCAGTTTGGGCAACGCTGATCAGCGGCAGGTTGCGCGCTTCGGTGGATAAGGGCAATCGCAGGGAGATAGCCACGGTGCCGGCGTAGGGGTCGTTCAGGTTGCCGCGCTCCCGGCGAGTGCTGAGTTCGACCTCGGGATTGTCGCGGGACGAGTTCGAGACTACGCGCACTTGCGCCTGCGCCGCCTCGATGGCCTGGCGCGCTTCTTCCAGCAATGGATGATCGTCTGGCAAATACCCGGTCTGCGCGCTTTCCGCGATGTCGTCTGGCAAGGCCGTCATGCCGGTGAGGGTGGCATAGGCTTGTTGCGCCTGGAGTAACCGGTTGCGGCCTTGCAAAACCGCTGCCTGCGCGGTGCGCCATTCATTCTGCGCCAGATTCAGGTCGGTCTTGGCCAGCTCCCCTGCCCGAACCCGCCTGGCGACATCTTCCGCCAGCTTTTTCGCGGTTAGCGCGTGCTCTTCGTCGAGCCGGGTCTGGGCCTCCGCCTGACGCACATGCCAGATCGCCTCGCGCAGCTCCCCTGCCAGCTTCAGGCGCAGCGCACGGATATTGGCTTCCAGACTATCCTTGCCGGCTTGCGCCTGGCGTTGCCGCGCGTCGCGCTGGCCGGGCAGCCAGATGGGCAGGGCGATGCCGACTTCCCACTCGCGCTTGCCGGCGTTGCTGTTCAACTGGTCGCCACGATGGCCCAGGATGACGGCGGGCGTGCCGGGTAGCAGGCTGTTCGCGGCGATGGTCTGGGCATCGCTTTCCGCGCGCCTTGCCTCAAGGGTTTGCGCCTGGGGGCTATTTTCCCAGGCTTGATCCAGTATCGTGCGCAGGCTGGCGGCAACAACGGGTTGCGTGAGCAGCAAGCCTAAAATCAACAGGGTGTATCGCATGATGTCCTCGGGTTTCAATACCTGCGGGTATCCAAATTATGGAGCCATCGTATGCCCCGAGTGCCGGCGCCAAGCTGACCGGAAAATTACATTTTGGTTATCTTCGCCGAGCCGACTAGAATGTTTGAACGTATGACTAATTCCATTTCCAATTCAAAAAGGAAGAATCCATTTTGTGGGAGCCCGCTCCCACCCATACACCACTTTTGAATGAAAATTGGAATGAACGAGGCTTGCAGATGAAGGTTCTGATCGTTGAAGACGAAGCCAAGGCCGGCGACTACCTGCGCAAGGGTTTGACCGAGAATGGATTCGTCGTCGATCTGGTACGCAACGGCGTGGACGGCCTGCATCTTGCCGTGACCGGGGACTATGCCGTCATCGTGCTCGACGTGATGCTGCCCGGCATGGACGGCTGGAGCGTGCTGCGCGAACTGCGCAAGGCCAGGGATACCCCGGTGATTTTCCTCACTGCGCGGGATGAGGTCGAAGACCGGGTCAAAGGGCTGGAGCTCGGTGCGGACGACTACTTGGTCAAGCCCTTCGCCTTTTCCGAACTGCTGGCCCGCCTGCGCACCCTGTTGCGGCGCGGCCGGAATGTTCAAGCGGAAGTTCTGTCCAGCGCCGATCTGGAGCTCGATCCGGTGCGGCGCCGAGTGATGCGAGGCGCCGCCCGGATCGATCTCACCGCCAAGGAATTTTCGCTGCTGCACCTGCTGATGAGGCGCCAGGGCGAGGTGCTGTCGCGCACCTTTATCGCCGAGCAGGTGTGGGATATGAATTTCGACAGCGACACCAACGTGGTGGAAGTCGCGATCCGGCGGCTGCGCGCCAAGATGGACGACCCGTTCGAGCGTAAATTGCTGCATACCGTGCGCGGCATGGGGTATGTGCTGGAGGAGCGGGAATGAAGCTAATAGGCAATCAACGAGAAACAACGGTGCGTAGGAGCGGCCTCCAGGTCGCGAATTCGGTGGTTCGCGACCTGGAGGTCGCTCCTACATCACGCAAATTCAACCTGACTGGCTACCAGGAATGAAGCCGGGCTCGATCACCTTCCGCCTCAGCATCCTGTTCGCGCTCACCACGGTTCTGCTGCTCGCCGGCATCGGCGCCTATCTCTACCGTTTTCTCGACACCGAGCTGATGCAGCGGGATCACGCCGAACTGGTCGGCAAGGTGGCGCTTTTCCGCCATCACCTCGCGGCGGTGAACTCGCTGTCCCAGATCGTTTCCGCGCCCAACGAATTCCGCGACGCCATCATCGGCCATCCCCACCTGCGCCTCGCCCTGCTGGACGAGGCGGGCAATGTCCTGCTCTCGTCCGCGGACTGGCGGCACGGCACGGAAATATTGAAAGCACCGGTCGCCGAAGATGCCGCGCCGGGCGCCATCGCGATCCGCATGCCGACACCCGGCGACCCTTATCACACCGTCGCGGCGTGGGGCGCCTTGGGGGGCGGTGCGGGGGAGCGGGCGCTGATCGTCCTGTCGCTGGACTCGCGGGAAGCGCTGGAACTGCTGGCGAATTACCGCCGGACGCTATTCGCCGTCATGCTGTTCGGCGGACTGGCGGCTGCCGTCCTCGGTTTCCTCACTGCCCGCACCAGCTTGTGGCCGCTGCGCCTTATGGCGGAAACGGCCAGCGACATCTCCGCCAGCCGCCTCGACCGCCGGCTGGAGGTGGCGAACGCCCCGCACGAGCTGAAGGCGCTGGCCGCCTCCTTCAACGCCATGCTGGAGCGGCTGCGGAATTCATTCGCCCGGCTGTCGGATTTTTCCTCCGACCTGGCTCACGAGTTGCGCACCCCCATCAACAACCTGATGGGGCAGACCCAGGTCGCTTTGTCCCGCGCCCGCAGCGCCGAGGAATACCGCGCCGTGCTGGAGTCGAACCTGGAGGAATACGAGCGGCTGGCGCGCATGATCGGCGACATGCTCTTTCTCGCCAAGGCGGATAACGCCCAGGCACCGCTCAATGCCGAAGAAATCGACCTGCGGGCGGAACTGGACAAGGTCGCCGAGTTCTACCAAGTGCTCGCCGACGAGGCCGGCCTGAAAATCGTTTGCGAGGGTGAAGGCCGTGTCGTGGCGGACCACATTCTGGCGCAACGCGCCATCGCCAACCTGTTGTCCAACGCCATCCGCCATACCTCGCCGGGCGGCGAGATATTCGCCGCCCTGGCCGCGACCGCCGATGCCGTGGAACTGCGCGTCAGCAACCCCGGCCCCGGCATTTCGCCCGAGCATCTGGAAAGAGTCTTCGACCGCTTCTATCAGGTGAATGGCTCACGCGAACGTTCCGACGCGGGGACGGGGCTGGGGCTCGCCATCGTTAAATCCATCATGCGTCTGCATGGTGGCGACGCTAGAGTGGCCAGCGAACCGGGGCGACTCACCACTTTCACTCTGCAATTTCCGGGCAGCCTGTCAGACTTAAAAAATCGAAGCGAAGTGGGTCAAGCAGGTAAGACGCATAGCGGAGGATCGCAAAAAGGTTAAAATACCCCTATCCGCCCATCAGGAAGCCACCGTGAATCTCATCCCCGAAATCAAGCCCGGCCAAAGCATCGAGCTGCTCAAAGAGCTGCATATTTTAACGCGGGATGGAAAGCTCAATCAGGACAGCCGGCGCAAGCTGAAACAGGTTTATCACCTGTTTCATTTCATCGAGCCGTTGCTGAAAGAAGTGCTGGCCGGGAATGAAAACCTGACACTGGCCGATCACGGCGCCGGCAAATCCTATCTGGGCTTCATCCTTTACGACCTGTTCTTCAAGGCGCTGGCGTCCGGGCACATCTACGGCATCGAAACCCGCGAGGAGCTGGTCGCCAAATCCCGCGAGCTGGCCGAGCGGCTGGGTTTCGGGCGCATGACCTTCCTCAACCTGTCGGTGGAAGCCGCGACGGCCTGCGCCGAGCTGCCGGAAAAAATCGACGTGGTGACGGCGCTGCACGCCTGCGACACGGCGACGGACGATGCGATCCGGTTCGCCTTGCGGAAAAAAGCCAAATTCATCGTGCTGGTTCCCTGCTGCCAGGCGGAACTGGCCGCCGTGCTGCGCAAGAACAAAAACGACTCATTCTCGAAAACGCCCTTGTCCGAGATATGGCGCCACCCCATCCACACCCGGGAATTCGGCAGCCTCGTCACCAATGCCCTGCGCTGCCTGCTGCTTGAATCCCACGGCTATCAGGTGACGGTGACCGAGCTGGTCGGCTGGGAGCATTCGATGAAAAACGAGCTGATTATCGCCAGCTTCAAGGACGCGCCGAGAAAGAACGCCCAGGACCGGCTGGAGCAGATTTTGCAGGAGCTGAACCTGGATGAAATGAGGGGCCGCTTTGCTTATTGAGGCTCAAAAGTGACCCTGGCCTGGCCGCGCCTGCTGGCGCTGTTCGCCCTGGCCCTGCTTTGGGTGATGCCGGTCGCGGCGCAGTCCGATGATCTCTGGGTCCAGCCCGGCCCGGACGGCCAACCCCAGTTGCAACTGTATTTCTACTGGACCAACACCTGCCCCCATTGCCAGGCAGCGCGGCCATTCGTCGAGGCCATCCCCGCCACTCGTCCTTGGGTGGCGCTACATTCCCTGGAGCTGAACGGTCATCCCGGACATGCCCGCCAGTATCAAACGATGGCGGCGCAACTCGGGCAGGAGTCGGCGTCCGTGCCGGCCCTGCTGTTTTGCGGCGAAATGCATGTGGGCTGGGACAAGGACGAAACCACGGGTGCGGAGATTGCGTGGCGCCTGGATGAATGCCATGCCCGACTCCTCGCGGGCAGTGTGGTGGCCCGTCTTTCGGGCGGAAAGCTCAGCGTGCCCATCTTGGGTGAGGTGGACCCGCAGTCTTTCTCTCTACCCCTGCTGACCGTCGCCATCGCCGGCCTGGATGCCTTCAACCCCTGCGCTTTCTTCGTGCTGCTGTTCCTGCTTTCCCTGCTCGCGCACCAGAAAAGCCGCAAGCGCATGCTCGCCATCGGCGGCATTTTCGTGTTGTTTTCCGGCCTGATGTATTTCTCCTTCATGGCGGCTTGGCTCAATTTATTCCAGTTGCTTGGCAACCTCGTCTGGGTGACTCTGGTCGCGGGGGCGCTGGCGGTGTTTGTCGGCATTGTGAACGTCAAGGATTTCTTCGCCTTCGAGCGGGGGTTGACTCTGTCCATCCCGGAATCTCGCAAACCGGATATTTACCGCCGCGCCCGCGCTATCCTCGGCGCCGACAATCTGCCGGCGCTGGTTGCGGCGATGGTGTTCCTGGCGATTGCCGCCAACTTCTACGAGCTGCTATGCACTGCGGGTTTCCCTCTGGTCTATACCCGATTGCTCACCCTGAGCGATTTGCCGCCTGCCGGGTATTACCTCTACCTGGCCTTGTACAACCTGATCTATGTGGTGCCGCTGGTGCTCATCGTGCTGGCCTTCGTGCGCACCATGGGCGCGCGCAAGCTGACGGAGCGGGATGGCAGGCTGCTCAAGCTGCTCTCCGGCGTCATGATGCTGGAGTTGGGCGCGCTGCTGCTGGTTGCGCCGGAACGGCTGAATAATCTGGCGGTGGCGTTCGGTTTGCTGGGCGTCGCCGTGGTCGTTACCTGGATCGCCGCACGGATGACCCGAGAGAAAGCTGCATGAGCGCAGCGCACGATCACGAACATCACCACGCCCACGGCGAAAATGCGGGTCGGCTAATGGGGTTTGCCGTGGCGCTGACCTTGGCTTTTGCCGGCGTCGAAGCGGGTGTCGGCTGGTGGGCCGGTTCGCTGGCGCTGGTGGCGGATGCCGGGCATATGGTCAACGATGCCGGGGCGCTGGTGATCGCCGCCGCCGCGAGCTGGGTCAGCCGACGACCGGTTTCGCAGCGCCACAGTTACGGCCTGGGGCGGGCAGAGTTTCTCGCCGCCCTGGTCAACAGCCTCGGCTTGCTGGCGCTAGTGGCATGGATTTCCGTTGCCGCCGTGCAACGCTGGCAAACCCCCCAGGCGGTGCAGGGTGAGGCGGTTTCGCTCACCGCGGCGCTGGGGCTGCTGATCAATATCGGGGTGGCGTGGCTGCTCTTTCGGGGAGAGCAAAACCTCAATACCCGCGCCGCGCTGCTGCATGTCATGGGTGATTTGCTAGGTTCGGTGGCGGCGCTGATCGCCGGGGTGGTGATCGTTTTTACCGGTTGGACACCCATCGACCCGCTGCTGTCGCTGGCCATCGGCGCGCTGATCCTGGTTTCCAGCCTGCGCCTGTTGCGCCAGGCGCTGCACGGGATCATGGAAGGCGTGCCGCTGCATTTGTCGCTGGAAGAAATCGGACAAGAGATGGCCCGTGTTCCCGGCGTGATTTCTGTTCATGACCTCCATGTGTGGAGCGTCGCTTCAGAGGACATCATGCTTTCCGCTCATTTGACCGTCGCGGACATGGGGCGCTGGGAAGGCATACTGGCGGAGAGCCGCAAGCTGCTGCATGATCGCTTCGGCATCGATCATGTCACGTTGCAACCTGAGCCTGTGGTACAGACGATCCGCTGGATGCCCAAGGAACGGGAATGAGCCTAAGCTGGACGAGCCGGAACCAAAAAGGAACCTGTCATTTCGAACGTAGTGAGAAATCTTTATACCGGGTTGAAGATCAAGATTTCTCCCTGAGCCTGCCCTGAGAGAGGGCCGCTTCATCCGAGCTACTTGCTCAGGACTCAGCACTCAGGACTGCTTTATAAAGCGCCAGGTAATCCTCGGCGCTTTTTTCCCAGCTGAAATCACGGGTCATGCCGTTGCGCTGGATTCTGCTCCAGGCTTTCTTGTTGCGGTAGACGGCGAGGGCGCGGCGGATGCTGGCCAGAAAAGCCTCGGCGGTCATCGGTGAAAAAATGAAACCGGTGACGCCATCCTCTACCGTATCCGTCAGTCCGCCGGTGGCGTGGACGATCGGCGGTGTGCCATAGCGCTGGCTGTACATCTGGTTGAGACCGCACGGTTCGAAGCGCGAGGGCATCAGGAACATGTCCGCGCCGGCTTCGACCCGGTGCGACAATCCCTCGTTAAAGCCGATCGTCACCCCCACTTTGTCGGAATAGGCGTGGGCGAGATTCCGGAAGCCGTTTTCCAGTGTGGTTTCACCGGTTCCGAGCAGGACGATCTGAACGTTCTCTCGCAGCAGTTGCGGCGCGATCGAAAGCAGCAGATCCCCGCCTTTCTGGTGGGTGATGCGGCTGATCATGCCGAGTAGCGGGATGTCCGGGTCGAGTGTCAACCCCATCTTTTCCTGCAGGGCGAGCTTGTTGGCGGTCTTGCCAGCCATTTGTCCAGCGTCGTATCCCTGCACCAGATGTGGATCGGTGGCTGGATTCCAGTCGCTGGTGTCGATGCCGTTGACGATTCCGGTCAGTCTATCGTTGCGGCGAGCTAGCAGTCCCTGCATGCCGAAGCCGAGTGCTTCGTGCTGGATTTCTCGCGCATAGGTGGGGCTTACCGTGGTGATGTGGTCGGCATAGTAGAGGCCAGCCTTGAGGGTCGAGAAATTGCCGTAGTATTCCACCCCTTCGATGCTGAAGCTTGCTGGCGGCAGGCCGACTTCGGCCACGACGTGGGGCGGGAAGATGCCCTGGAAGGCGAGGTTGTGGAGGGTCATGACCGTCGCCGCCTTCTTCCCCGGCATGAAGTGCAGGAAAGCGGGTGCCAGGGCGCTCTGCCAGTCGTTGCAGTGAACGATGTCGGGACGAAAGGAGAGGGGCGAGGCATCGCTGCCAAGAATGGCGCCGATCCGGGAAAGCAGGGCGAAGCGCTGGGCATTATCCGGCCAGTCGATGCCGGTTGGGTTCTGGTAGGGGCCACCGTCGCGCTGGTAGAGCAGGGGGCAGTCGACGATCAGCAGCGGCACGCCGCTGCCGGGCAGGGAGGCCGACAGCAGGCGCACTTCGCCGGCTTCGGGCAGATCGCGGAAGGTGTGGCGCAGGCGCTTGTTCCTGGCGCCGACCAGCACTTTCGGGTAACCCGGTACCAGCACCCGGACATCCGCACCCAGCTCGCGCAGGGCGGCGGGTAGTGCGCCGCTGACATCGGCCAGTCCGCCAGTCTTGATCAGGGGGTGGATTTCCGGCGTAACGAAAAGAATTTTCAGGGATTTTTTTGGTTTTTTTGCACTTGGGGCTGGCATGAGCATCACCTTGAATTTTTATCAAATTATATCATGCCGGCAGCCCGCAACGGAGATGGGGCCGCGATCCAGCCAGGAAGGCTGGATCGCGGCCCCATGCAGAGGTGCTATGGCTACCGTCAGAAAACCCAGGTCATTTGTGCGCTGAGCCGGTCGCCTACCGAGCCGCCAATAATTCCAGCGGCTGTACCCTGGATTTTTTGCCCGTTGGTGATTTGCGCCCCGGGGTTAACGACCTTGATGTCACGGATTTCATAGTTCAGCGCAAAGCGCAGTTTGGGGCTGTAGAAATACTGGCCGCCCAGGGTCCAGGTGCTGGCTTTGCGTTCGTCGTAGGCCGAATTCGTCATTTTGCTGAGCTCGTCATAGCGCAGATCCACTTCCCATTGGGGGGAAAACTTCCAGCCCACGTCCAGATAATAGCCGTCAGCCTTGTTGCCGGAATCCAGCGCCACATAATCGACCGGTTCGAAGGCGGGAGCGCCGATGTCGTTGAATTGCGGCGTGGGCGCGACATAGATCATGCCTTTGGCGCGTATATATTCTCCGCCCACCCTCACGCCATGGCGCAGGTACTTGGCGCCGATGCCTTCGCGGATGCGGTTGTAGTCGGTGCCGCCATAGGCGCGCTTGCCTTCCTGGTGCCAGGCGTAAGCCGTGATGTCTTCTCTTTTCGGTCCGGCACCCTGGAACACGTAGGCGGCCTGCACGCGTGCCGTCACATCGTGATTTCCGCTGTTGAGGTCGTCGCCGAAACTGATGCCATTGGCTTGGCTGGCCATCACCGCATAGGCATATTCCCATCTTCCACGGTTGAACCAGTCGTACACCTCGACGCCGACATCGCGGTAGCCGCCAAAAGCGCCTTTGAGTTTCGACATCGCCATCGGCGCGCCCACCACGGCCGCATGGGTGCGCGATGCATTGGTATAGGGCTCCACGAAACGCTCGTTGAGCAACTGGTTGGTGACGTTGGTATAGTCGATGTAATCCATGATCTGGACGCCCAGCATGGCTTCCTCGCCGAGCGGGAGGCGGCCCAGGCCGACGCGGATGCGCGCGCCGGGGATGTAATTGAAAGTCACCGTGGCGTCAGTGAGCACTGCTTGCCTTTCGCGGGTCAGGCCGTTGTTGCCGAGTTCGGCCAGGGCGAAATAGTTGATATTCTCGTCCGTTCCCGGAATCACGCCGCGTACCCCGGGGCGCGCACGGAACATCCGCAGCTGGTCGCTGTGGGCGAGATCAGGCCCCACCAGATTGAACAGAGCAGTTTGTCCATTGTATGCCTGCAGCCCTGCGGGAACCGCAACATTGGCGCCGTTTGCCGGGGATACGACAGTCGCGGGAATGCCGCTGACTATGCCGCCTTCGTTATGCGTATAGGTGGGCTGGATGAAGCCCCAGAATTTATAAGCTGCGGCGCCCGGCTGCTCGTTGTTCTGCAGCTGGAACCAGTTGGTGGCGAATGAGACGGGAGCATGCCCGAAAGCGGCGACCATTGCGGTGGCCAGTAAGGTTTTTTTCATGTTCTCTCCTGAAGGGTGTTGTTTTAATATTGATTTGGTCGGTCTAGACGTTTCGCCGTTTTAGGGGCGAATGTAGGCGTAGCCTTCTTTCTGTTTTTTTATCAGCTCGACCACGCCGGCCGGTACGTAGGCAACGGAGGCGAGCATGTCGTCCCTGGTAAGTTTCAGCGCTTTCATGGTGTTCTCGCAGGCGACGATCTTGACGCCGTCCCCCGCTGCTTCGTCGATCCGGTTTGCCACTGCCGAGTCGAATTTGAGCATGCCGATGCCGGGGCCATAGACCACGATTTCAACGTCCACATTCTTGGCGCCCAGTTCCTGCTGCACGTTCTTGGCGTTGTTGAGTGCAAGGTTCCATATTTTCGGGTCGCCTGCGCTGACCTGGAATACCACTTTTTGCTTTTCCGCAGCTGCTTGCGGGGCGGGTGCTTCGACCGCCTGGGCGGCGCTCGAAGCGAATGACAGTATCAGAGCGAAAGCGCTGGCCATGACCTGGAATTGACGTAATATTTTCATTTGGTGTTGTCTCCATTTTGTAATAATTGAGTTGTAGCGGTGTACCGCCACTGCAATTGAAGACGGCTGGAGCGTGGCTTCTATTCCACTTTTTTTAAAAATTAAATAATTCACCGACGATGGAATATTTTCGTTGGCTGCCACGTCGTATACTTTTATATGTTCAATTTTCTGGCTGATATTCCGATACGATGAAAATCCTTTCCCTGTTCTGCCGGTCCCATGTCTTCCACGACCAATTGGAGCAAAGCCGGGTACGCCTATACCGGGTCGCGTACTCCTGGAGCCATGACGCGGCGCTGGCGGATGATCTGGTGCAGGAAACGTTGTCCAAGGCACTGAAGAACGCGAGTCAGTTGCGCGCACCGGAACTGCTGAACAGTTGGCTGTTCAGCATCCTGACCAACTGCTGGCGCGATCATTTCCGGCAGCACCGGGAGATGGCGGATATTGATGAAATAGAGGATTACCGCTGTATGCACGAAACCACGCCGGAAGATGAGCATGCCCAGACCCAGATTGTGGGTCGGGTGCGCGGGGCTGTAGCCAAGCTTGCGATGGGCCAGCGTCAGGTGCTGACGCTGGTAGATCTGGAGGAGTTTTCCTATGCCGAGGTTGCCGCCATCCTGGAGATTCCTGTCGGCACCGTGATGAGCCGCTTGTGTCGTGCGCGGCGGGCGTTGAAGGAAATGTTGCAGGAACTTGCCCCAGTGCAGTCCGCGCCGATCAGCCAAATCAGGAGAATAAAATGAAACAGGATGATCAAGTCGTTTCAGATGAATTCCTCAATGCATTTGTGGATGATCAACTCGACGGAGCTGAAAAAAGCCACGCCTTTGATGCGATCGAGCATGATGATGGTCTGAAGGAGCGGGTGTGTGAACTGCGTGGGCTGAAGGAGAGGATGCGGCACGCCTATGAGCATCCTCCCACTCAGGGCAGATCGGCGGTGAAAGGGAGGCGTTTGCGCGCATCCCATCTTCAGGCGCTGGCTGCCTGCCTGTTGCTGTGTATCGGTGGAGCCTCCGGCTGGTTCGCCCACATCTGGACAGGGATGGGGAGCGACCGGGAAATGGTGCGCCTGCTCCAGAGCGTGCAGCGCAACGATGTCGGGACGGAGTCCCAAAAAATCATCGTTCACGTGGGTTCACCCAATCCGGTTCGGCTCAAGACGGCCCTGGACGAAACCGAGAGCCTGCTGGATAGCTCTCGGCGGTCCGGTCGAAAACTCCAGATTGAAATCGTTGCCAATGGCGGAGGTGTCGATTTGCTGCGCGCGGATGTTTCTCCCTATGCCCAGCGTATCGGCTTGATGCAGGAAAAATATCCCAACCTCGGTTTCATTGCCTGCGGACAGACCATCAACAAACTCCGGAAAAAAGGGGTGGACGTGCAACTGCTACCGCATACCGGGATTGCCTCCTCCGCCTTGGACCAGATTACCCTGCGCCTGAAGCAGGACTGGGTTTACATCAGGGTATGAGAATTTCCTGATTTTTGCCTTAGCTGAGCATTCGTTTGCCGTAATCTTTTTTTTTGCTGCAGATCGCCGCCCTCACCGAATCGGTCTGGGCTCTGCATTCACTTTCCTGATCTATACTAAGAGATATAATGGAAAAGGAAGGCAGCATGAATATCTGCATGATCGGCCGCGGTAGCATGGATGGAGCTATGATGCGGCAGCTTGTTCCAGGGTGAAGAGATGACCCCCCCGCAACTTTGCCGCTGGTATCTTTTTTCTTCGGTGCAGTCCTTGCAGACTGAGGCCGTCAGCATAATTGCCCGTGCCGCCGAACAGGCGATTACGGACTCCGGTGCCTTCCGTGTGGTGCTGGCCGGGGGCAGCACCCCGCGCGCCCTGTATCAGCGGCTGTGCGCTTTAAAGACTGACTGGGCAGCTTGGCATATCTACTTTGGCGACGAACGCTGCCTGCCTGTCGCCGACTCCGAGCGCAACAGCGCCATGGCTCGGGAAGCCTGGCTGGACCATGTTCCGGTGCCGCAAAAGCAGGTTTATGCAATTCCGGCTGAAATGGGTGCAAAAGCAGCTGCAACAGATTATTCCGCCACCTTGCAGCAGGTTGGAGAGTTCGATTTGGTGCTGCTCGGGCTGGGCGAGGATGGCCATACTGCCAGCCTGTTCCCCGGCAACGATTGGGGCCAGGAGGCGGGCTCTCCCGCCGTTCTGCCGGTATTCGATGCGCCCAAGGCCCCGGCAGAGCGGGTCAGCCTGAGCGCCTGGCGCTTGAGCCAAGCAAAGCAGGTGTTGTTCCTGGTGGCCGGGGAGAGCAAGCATGAAGCCGTGATGAACTGGCGCGCCGGCGCCAATATCCCCGCCCGAGCCATTACGCCTCCGCATGGGGTGGATGTGCTGGCCGAAAGCGTCCTGCTTGAGGGGTAGTTTAGGAGAGATTGAGGTTCAAAAGGCGTGGTAGTGAGCGAAATTCTTTAAGGAGACACAATGTTCAAACGTATTTTAGTAGCAGTGGATGGCAGCGACACTGCGGAACAGGCTTTGCAGGAAGCGATCAAGCTGGCTAAGGAACTCCAGGCGCAACTGCGGATCGTGCATGCGGTCGATGTCGTCAACATCAACTTGGGCGCAGAGTTTCCCAACCCATCCGAGATTGCGGATGCCATGATCAAGAGCGGACAGGAAATCCTCCGCAAGGCGGGAGCTGCGGCGCGCGAAGCCGGAATACCGGTCGAAACCCGGCTGATCGAAATCGACACTCTGGGCCGGCGCATCCCGGAAGCGATCGCGGCAGATGCCGAAGCCTGGCCCGCAGACCTTATCGTGATCTGCACGCATGGCCGCAGGGGGCTGAGCCACCTGTTCCTGGGCAGCGTCGCCGAGGGGGTGGTGCGCGTTGCCACGAAACCGGTGCTGTTGATTCGCGGAAAATAAACTCCGCGCGTGATGCCAGCAACTACCCAAAAACCTGACATAGCACCTGACATCGCATCCGCGTCTGTTCCCGCCACGCTCGCGGCGCTTGAGGTAAACCCCGAAACAGGGCTCACACACGCTGAGGTGGACACCCGGCGGAAGGCGCACGGCTACAACGAGGTGGCCGAACAAAAATCCCACCCGGTACTCCTGTTTCTCGGCAAGTTCTGGGGCATATCGGCATGGATGCTCGAAATGATTATGGTGTTGTCGGCCATCCTCGGGAAATACTCGGACCTCGCTATAGTGAGCGCGCTGCTGGTGGTCAATGCCGTGCTGAGCTTTATGCAGGAGCACCGCGCCGCCGGTGTTGTCGAGACGTTGCGGCGGCGCTTGCAGGTCAGCGCACGGGTGCTGCGCGAGGCGATCTGGCAGGTCATCCCCGCCCGCGAGCTGGTTCCCGGCGACATCATCCGCGTGCGCTCCGGCGACATTATTCCGGCGGATGTGAAACTCCTCACCGGAGCCCTGAGCATTGACCAATCCGCACTCACTGGCGAGTCGAAGGACGCGGACAAGACGCCCTCTGAAGTGCTCTCGTCGGGATCGGTCGTTCGCCGGGGCGAAGGCAACGGCGTGGTCATTCTGACCGGGGCGAAGACCTACTTTGGCCGCACCACGGAACTGGTTCAGGAAGCGCATCCGAAGCTCCACATCGAAGCGGTGGTCGCCAAGGTGGTGCGCTGGCTGTTCGTCATCGTCGGCGCGCTGCTCGGCCTGGTGATCGCGCTGTCGCTGATCCGGCACGTGGCGCTGCTCGAAATGATTCCGCTCATGCTCGTCCTGTTGATGAGCGCGGTGCCGGTCGCTCTCCCGGTGATGTTCACGGTCAGCATGGCGGTCGGGGCGAAAGAGCTGGCGAAGCGCGGCGTGCTGGTCACGCGTCTCAGCGCCACCGAGGATGCTGCGACGATGGACGTGCTTTGCGTGGACAAGACGGGCACGATTACGATGAACCAACTGGCCGTCACCGGCGTGATCCCACTGGAACACGCGACAGAATCCGACGTACTGTTTGCCGCCGCACTCGCATCTCAAGAGTCCAACCAGGACCCGATTGATCTGGCGTTCCTCGCCGCAGCAAAAGAGCGGCACGTCTTTGATCACTCAGATGCGGTCACGCCGGTATCCTTTGCGCCGTTTGATGCAACAAACCGGCGGACGGAAGCCGTGGTCGAACAGAATGGCCAGCGGTTGCGCGTGATGAAAGGCGCTGTGCGCACCGTCGCCGAAGCCTGCGGGCTCCAGACCCCGGCGATCGAGGCGTTGGAGGCGCGGGTCAGCGAATCGGCACTGAAGGGCTATCGGACACTGGCGGTGGCGCGTGGCTCTGAGACCGGCACCCCCGCATTGCTTGGATTAGTGACCTTGTTTGACCCGCCCCGGTCGGACGCCAAGCAACTCATCGCCACACTCCGCGACCTCGGCGTTTCGGTGAAGATGCTTACCGGCGATGCGCTGGCGGTCGCGAGTGAAATCGCGCAAGGGGTGGGGCTGTCCAACATCCAGCGCGTGTCGGACCTGAAGGCCGCAAGCGCTCGGACTGGCAACGAGGCGGTGGACTTGCTGGCGGATGCCGATGGTTTCGCCGAGGTGTATCCAGAGGACAAATATATCGTGGTGCAGCACCTGCAGGCTGCGGGGCATGTGACCGGCATGACGGGCGACGGCGTTAACGATGCGCCCGCGCTGCGCCAGGCCGAAGTGGGTATCGCCGTCAGCACAGCGACCGATGTTGCCAAGGGTGCAGCCAGCGTGGTGCTGACCGAACCGGGGCTGACCAACATCGTGGCGTTGGTCGAGCAGGGGCGGACGATCTATCAGCGCATTCTGACGTGGATCATCAACAAGATCAGCCGGACGATCCTGAAGGCTGCCTTCGTGGCCATTGCCTTCGTAGTGACCGGCAAGTTCGTCGTTTCCGCCTTTGCGATGCTGCTGCTGGTCTTTATGACGGACTTCGCCAAGATCGCTCTTGCCACCGACCACGTTCGACCATCCAATAAACCAGAGACATGGAACATCGGGGGCTTCATCACGGTGTCCGTGGTGCTGGGCGTCACGATGGTCTCGGAGGCGCTCCTGCTCTTGTGGATAGGCTGGTCGCGTTTTGGTTTGGCGACCAACGATAACGCTCTTTACACCTTCAGTTTTCAGACGTTGCTCTACATGGCCGCGTTCTCCATCGTGTCCGCGCGGGAGCGCCGCTGGTTCTGGGCGACGAGGCCCGGCAAGACTCTCATCTCGGCTCTCGCGGCGGATGTGCTGATAGGCACCGTCCTGACCTTCGTGGGTCTTCCGGGGCTCACGCCACTACCCTGGTGGCAGACGCTAGCGATTTTCGCCTATGCGATGGTGGCGTGCCTGGTCGTGAACGATGCCATAAAGGTTGCGATGATCAAATGGCGTGTTCCTGCGGCGGTAGCCTAGCCCGTCGGATTTGTGCAATAAAAATTTGTTTTTGCCGAGTTTGGCTGAATGGTTGTAATCGCTAAAGCGACGATGAATATTCTCCTGATAGAAGACAATCGCGATCTTGCGCTGAACCTGTTCGATTATTTCGAAGCCAAAGGCCATGCCATGGACTTGGCTGAAGATGGGCTATCCGGGCTTCACCTTGCCGCATCGAATCAGTACGACGTTCTCATCCTGGACCTGATGCTGCCCGGTATCGATGGGCTGACTTTATGCCGGCGGCTACGGGAAGCAGGTAGACATACACCGGTTTTGATGCTCACTGCACGCGATTCGCTGGACGACAAGATCGCCGGACTGGAGGCGGGTGCCGACGATTATGTCGTGAAGCCGTTTGCGCTGCGGGAAGTGGATGCGCGCTTGCTTGTTGATCACGGTGGTTTTGCTGACCTGGGTCAGCTACGAGATCGGATACGCCGGTCTGGGTGGGAAGGTCGTGGGCATCGTGCCGCAGGGCTTGCCTACCCTCGGCATTCCTCTCCTTGACTGGAACGCCACCATGGCGCTCATTCCCGCCGCATTCGTCATCGCGCTCATCAGTTTCATGGAGGCCATGTCCAGTTGCAAGGTCATTGCGATCAAGACCCGCCAACCTTGGGATGAGAACAAGGAACTTATTGGCCAGGGCTTGGCAAAGATTGCCTCGGCCTTCTGCCATTCCATGCCGGTCAGCGGGTCTTTTTCCCGTTCCGCCTTGAATCTCGCTACCTCTGCACAGACCTCTTTTTCTTCCATCGTCTCGGCGATATTCGTATTGCTGACGCTGCTGTTCTTTACCCCGTTGCTTTACCACCTGCCCAAGCCGGTTCTGGCAGCCGTCATCATGATGGCCGTCATCGGCCTGGTTAATTTCCGGTCGGTTGCCAATGCCTGGCGCGCCAGTCGTGACGACGGCATCGCAGCCATCGTCACCTTTCTGACCACGCTCGCTTTTGCGCCTAATATCCAGAACGGCATACTCACCGGTATCATCCTTTCGCTGGCGTTGCTGCTTTACCGGATGATGCGGCCTCGTGTTGCCGATCTAGGCCTATATGAAGACGGAACGCTGCGGGATGCTCGTCGACACAATTTGCCTCTCTTGCATCCCAAACTTGGCGCAATTCGGTTCGATGGGGCGCTCCGGTTTATCAATGTTTCGTATTTCGAAGATGCACTTCTGACGTTAGAAAGAAAAAACCCATCGGTTCGCTACATCCTGGTGAAATGCGATGGGGTTAATTATCTGGATGCATCAGGCGTCGAGATGCTTTCCAGTTTAATCAGCCGTTTCAAAAATAACGGCATTACTTTGGGTTTCAGCGGCCTCAAAAAACAGGTTCGAGAAGTGATGGACAGTACCGGCCTGAGCCAAAAAATGGGTGCCGACAATATCTTCGCGACCGATCAGGAAGCCTTCGACCAGCTGTACCAGCGCGGCGTGATCGACGTGAGAATAGGCCAGTCTCAAGAAGCCTTAGACCACTTGACCTGCGCGGCGTGATCGACGTGAGAATAGGTCACGCGTAAACGAAGTTTTGCGCGAGGCTCCTTTTATTTGTGCCGCTTGAAGTAATTGATCAACCCGTTGGTGGAGGAATCGTGGCCGGAGATGGCTTTCTTGCCGTCAAGTTCCGGCAGGATTTTCTGCGCCAGTTGCTTGCCCAGTTCTACCCCCCATTGGTCGAAGGAATTGATGTTCCAGATCATGCCCTGGACGAATACCTTGTGCTCGTAGAGCGCGATCAACGCGCCCAGTGTTCTGGGGTCGAGCTTCTGGAACAAAATCGAGTTGGTCGGGCTGTTGCCCGGGAACACCTTGTGCGGCAGCAACTCTTTCAGGGCAGTGCCCTTCATACCTGCCGCTTCCAGTTCAGCGCGGGCTTCTTCCGCCGTTTTTCCCTTCATCAATGCCTCGGTCTGGGCGAAGAAGTTGGACAGCAGGATGGCGTGGTGCTCGCCGAGCGGGTGCTGGCTTTCAACCGGGACAATAAAATCCGCCGGCACCAGCCGGGTGCCCTGGTGGATCAGCTGGTAGAAAGCGTGCTGGCCGTTGGTGCCGGGTTCGCCCCAGATCACCGGGCCGGTGGTGTAATCGACGGTTTTGCCGTTGCGGTCGACATGCTTGCCATTGCTTTCCATATCGAGCTGTTGCAGGTAGGCCGGGAAGCGCGCGAGGGATTGGTCGTAGGGCAGTACGGCGTGGCTGTGGGCACTCCAGAAGTTGGCGTGCCACATCCCGATCAGGGCCATGATTACCGGCATGTTGCCTTCCAGCGGGGCGCTGCGGAAGTGCTCGTCCATTTCGAATGCGCCCGTCAGCAAGGCCTCGAAATGATCCATGCCGATGAAAACGGCAATCGGCAGTCCGATCGCCGACCACAGCGAATAGCGTCCACCCACCCAGTCCCAGAATTCGAACATGTGCGCGGTGTCGATGCCGAACCGCGCGACGGCTGCGGTGTTGGTGGAAACGGCGACGAAATGCCGGGCAACCGCAGCCTCGTCACTCGCTGAGCGGAGCAGCCAGGCACGCGCGGAAGCCGCGTTGGTCATGGTTTCCTGGGTGGTGAAGGTCTTCGAGGCGACGATGAACAGCGTGGTCGCCGGGTCGAGCCGCTTCAGCGTTTCCGCCAGCTGGGTACCGTCGATATTGGAGACGAAGTGGGCATGCAGCCCCGGCTTGCCATAAGGCGCCAGCGCCAGGCAGGCCATTGCCGGGCCGAGATCGGAGCCGCCGATGCCGATGTTGACGATGTCGGTGATCGGCTTGCCGGTGTAGCCTTTCCAGTGACCCGAGCGCACGCTTTCCGAAAATTCGCGCATCTTGTCGAGCACGCGCCGCACTTCCGGCATGACGTCATGTCCATCGGCCATGACCGGACGGCTGGAGCGGTTGCGCAGCGCCGTATGCAGTACCGAGCGGTTCTCGGTGAAGTTAATTTTGTCGCCGACGAACATTTTTTCGCGCCAGCCTTCGACGTCCACTTTGCGCGCCAGCGCCGCCAACAGCGTCATGGTGTCGGCGTTGATGCGGTTCTTCGAGTAATCAAACAGGATGCCGCAGGCTTCCAGGGAGAATTTGTCGAAGCGCCTGGGGTCGGCGGCGAACAGCTCGCGCATTGAAGTGGAGGCGAGTGTTTTCTGGTGTGTTTTCAGCGCCTGCCAGGGTTTTGAGCGGGTGAGGGTGGACATAAATTTCCTTTACTGCGGAGTAGACGTAGGGTGGGCACGCTTTTGTGCCCACGCGGTGGGCGATCAGGCGTTGTTATTTCCGCGTGGGCACAAAAACGGTGCCCACCCTACCTGTACTTTACCCATCGCTTTCATTCGGCCAAAGCCAATACGATCCCCGCAAGTGGCGGTACGGTGATGACGATGGAGTGCGGGTAGCCCATCCAGGGCGTATTCTCGGCAGCCACCCCTTCGCCGTTGCCCAGGTTGGAGCCGCCGTAATACCGGGAGTCGCTGTTGAGTATCTCCCGGTACAGGCCGGGTCGGGGTATTCCGATGCGGTAGCCGGGGCGCGGCACCGGCGTGAAGTTCAGTATCACCGCCACGAACGCGCCATTGCGGTCGCGCCGCAGGTAAGAAAGCACCGACTGGTCGGCGTCGTGGCAATCGATCCAGGCAAAGCCGTCCGGGGTGAAATCCAGTTCGTGCAGGGCGGGCAGGTCGTGGTAGAGGCGGTTGAGGTCGCGCGACAGGCTTTTCATTCCCTCGTGCTGCTCGCGCTCCAGTAGCGGCCAGTCCAGCTCTCCGTCGATTCGCCATTCCCGTCCCTGGGCGAGTTCGTTGCCCATGAAGTTGAGTTTCTTGCCGGGGTAGGTCATCTGGTAGGTGAGCAACAGGCGCAGGTTGGCGAATTTCTGCCAGCTATCGCCCGGCATTTTGTCGAGCAGCGAGCGCTTGCCGTGTACCACTTCGTCATGGGAGAACGGCAGCACGAAATTCTCGGTGTAGGCATAAAGCTGTCCGAAGGTGAGCTCGTTGTGGTGGTAACGGCGGTGCACCGGATCGTTCTGCATGTAGGTCAGGGTGTCGTTCATCCAGCCCATGTTCCACTTCATCGAAAAGCCCAGGCCACCGAGGTATACCGGGCGCGATACCATCGGCCAGGAGGTGGATTCCTCGGCGAAGGTGAGTGCGCCGGGAAACTCGTTGTGCACCATGATGTTGAGGCTACGCAGGAATTCGATGGCTTCGAGATTTTCCCGTCCGCCGTACTTGTTCGGCAACCATTCTCCAGCTTTGCGGGAGTAGTCGAGGTAGAGCATGGAGGCGACCGCGTCCACGCGCAGGCCGTCGAAGTGGAACTCCTCCAGCCAGTAATGGGCGCTGGACAACAAAAAGCCTTTTACCTCATATCGGCCGAAATTGAAGATGTGGGTGCCCCAGTCGCGATGCAGACCCAGACGCGGGTCTGCGTGCTCGTACAGGGCGGTGCCGTCGAAATTGGCGAGCGCCCAGGCATCTTGCGGGAAGTGCGCCGGCACCCAGTCGAGGATAACGCCGATGCCAGCCTGGTGGCAGGCGTCGACGAAGGCGCGCAGATCGTCCGGCGTGCCGTGGCGGGAAGTCGGCGCGAAGTAGCCGGTGGTTTGATAGCCCCAGGACTCGTCCAGCGGATGCTCGGAAATCGGCAGCAGCTCGATGTGGGTGTAACCCATTTCCTTGACATAGGGGACGAGACTTTCGGCCAGTTCGCGCCAGGTGTAGAAGCGCCCATCGGGGTGGCGCCGCCACGAACCGGCGTGGATTTCGTAGATGTTGAACGGCGCATGCAGCCAGTCGAGGTGCTTGCGCTTTTCCAGCCAGGCGCCGTCCTGCCAGGCATGGTCGGCAGGCGCAGTGATGCGTGCGGCGGTATTCGGGCGCAGTTCGAATTCTCTGGCGTAGGGGTCGGCTTTGACCCGCACCTGGCCGCTGTGGCGGTTGCGGATTTCGAATTTGTACAGGCTGCCGGGGGAAAGCCCGGGGATGAAAATTTCCCACACTCCCGAGCTTCCCAGGCTGCGCATCGGGTGGACGCGGCCGTCCCAGCGGTTGAAGTCGCCGACCACGCTGACTCTTTCCGCGTTCGGCGCCCACACCGCGAAGCGCACGCCCGCGATGCCGAGGCTGTCCATTGGCTGCGCGCCCAGCATGCGGTAGCCCTGATGGAGCCGGCCTTCGCCGAAAAGGAAGAGGTCATACTCGCTGAGGGTGCTGGGGAAAGAATAGGGGTCGTGGAAGGTTTTCAGTACCCCGTTTTGCAGGTGGCGCAGACGGCACGGAGCCGGCGGCGATTCCTTGCCATGCCATTCGAACAGGCCATGCGGGTCGGTTTTTTGCATGTCCTTCCAGGCATCTCCACTCTGTAGCCAGAGTTTCTCGGAAAAGGGCGCAAATACCCGGACTATCCAGCTTCCGTTGACTTGGTGGGTGCCGAGGAAGGCGAAAGGATCATGCAGCCGAGCTTGAAGCAAAGACTTAATCTGCGGATTGACTTTCATGGGGTGTCATGTTTCTATAAAGTCGAATATATTTGGATTATAACGGCTGTTACCCGGCTTGCGGTATAATCCTTGCCTAACTATTAAGTGGAGGTTTATCTTGCAGAAAGAATATCCACGTTTTGTCAGCTTGTTGACGAAAAATACCGTCGCACTGATTCTCGCTGGCGGCCGCGGCAGCCGTTTGAAACAACTGACCGAGTGGCGCACCAAGCCCGCCGTGCCGTTCGCCGGCAAGTTCCGCATCATCGACTTCCCCCTTTCCAACTGCGTCAATTCGGGTATCCGCCGCATCGGCGTCATCACCCAGTACAAAGCGCACAGCCTGTTGCAGCATCTGCACCGCGGTTGGAGCTTCCTGCGCGGCGAATTCAACGAATTCGTCGAACTCATGCCGGCGCAGCAGCGCATCGACGAAGCCATGTGGTACCGTGGCACCGCCGATGCGGTGTTCCAGAACATGGACATCCTGCGCAACTACGATCCGACCTATGTCCTGATTCTGGCGGGCGACCATGTTTACAAGATGGACTATGGCGAAATGCTGGCTTATCACGCCGCCAGCTCGGCCGACATGACGGTGGCTTGTCTCGAAGTGCCGATAGAAGACGCCAGGGGATTCGGCGTGATGTCGGTGGATGGGGAGCAGCGCGTCGTGGCCTTCAATGAAAAGCCGGAGCACCCGCAGCCGACTCCGGGCAATCCCGATAGGGCGCTGGCGAGCATGGGCATTTACGTGTTCAACGCTGAATTTCTCTACGAGCAGTTGTTGCGTGATGCCGACGATCCGAGTTCCTCGCATGATTTCGGCAAGGATATCATCCCCTATGTCATGTCGCGCTACCGCATTTTCGCCCATCGCTTCTCCGATAGCTGCGTGTGTATGCCCGGGGGAGTCCCCTATTGGCGTGATGTGGGGACGGTGGATGCCTATTGGGAAGCCAATATGGAGTTCACCAAGGTCACCCCCGATCTTAACCTTTACGACAAGACCTGGCCGATCTGGACTTACCAGGCGCAACTGCCGCCCGCCAAGTTTGTGTTCGACGATGAGACCCGTCGCGGCGTGGCGGTAGATTCCCTGGTGTCGGGCGGTTGCATCATCAGCGGTGCGACGGTGCGCCGCTCGCTGCTGTTCTCCAATGTCTATGTCCATAGTTTTGCCGAGGTCAGCGATTCGGTCGTGTTGCCGGACGTGGACATCGGGCGTGGCGCGCGCCTGCACCGGGTGGTGGTGGACAATGGCTGCAAGATCCCGGAAGGGCTGGTAGTGGGGGAAAATCCCGAGGAGGATGCCAAGCGCTTTCACGTGACAAAAAAGGGGATCACTCTGATTACGCCCGAGATGCTCGGGCAGCGACTGCACCAAGTTAGATAATATGTTTTGGTTTGATGTCGCCTAAAGGCGCCTACTTTTGGTGGGCATCGCGATAAAGCTGCTCAGCCCAACCTACAACTGATCCCTGAGTCCCATGAAAAAACTTCACCTGATCCTGTGCTGGCACATGCACCAGCCGGATTACCGCAATTTTCGCACGGGCGAATACCTGCTGCCGTGGACCTATTTGCACGCCATGAAGGATTATTCCGACATGGCTTATCACCTGGAAAGCCATCCCCAAGCCAAGTCGGTGTTCAATTTCGTTCCCGTGCTGCTGGATCAGCTGGAGGATTACAGCCGACAATTCGAGGAAGGCACGCTGCGCGATCCACTGCTCGCTTTGTTGGTCGAAAGGGATCTGAATGGCCTCTCTTCCATCAGGCGCCGGCTAATTTTTGACAGCTGTTTTCGCACTAACCATACCAAGATGATCGACCCTTACCCGGCCTACCGGCGGCTGAGCGATCTGCACAAGCACCATGCGCTGAACGGCGAGGCGAGCCTTGATTTTCTTTCCGGGCAGTATCTGGCGGATCTGCTGGTCTGGTACCACCTGGTGTGGTGCGGTGAAAGCGTGCGGCGCAGCAGCGAGCTGGTGGTCAATCTGATGGCGAAAGGTTCGCATTTCACCCTTGCCGACCGCCGTCAACTGTTCGATCTGATCGGGAAAACCATCCGGGGATTGATCCCGCGTTACCGTAGTTTGGCTGATTCCGGCCAGATTGAAATTTCCACTACGCCCCATTATCACCCCATCGTGCCGCTGCTGATCGACTTCAAGGTAGCGCGGGAATCCATGCCTGGCGTCGACCTGCCCGAAGCGGCCTGTTATCCGGGCGGACTTGAGCGCGCTTCCTTCCATATTACGTCCGCGATCGAAAGTCACCGCGACCGTTTTGGTGTGGCGCCGCAGGGCGTCTGGCCCGCCGAGGGTGGCGTGTCGCAGGCGGCGGCGACGGTGTTTGCCGAGCATGGCTGTCGCTGGATGGCGAGCGGAGAGACGGTGCTGGTTAACAGCCTGCGCGGGCTGGACGGGAACCGGCCGTTACCGGCCAGAATGAACTATCTCTATCGGCCTTACCGTCTTGCCACGGGCGATCATGAGATCATCTCTTTCTTCCGCGACGACAAGCTGTCGGACAAGATCGGCTTCGAATATGCGCAGTGGTTCGGCCGGGATGCAGTGGGCAATTTCATTCATGAGCTGGAGGAAATCTGGCGGCATACGCCGGCAGGCGAGAGCCCTGTGGTCAGCGTTATTTTGGACGGGGAAAACGCCTGGGAGTATTACCCCTACAACGGTTATTACTTCCTCTCCGAGCTGTACGATGCGCTGGAGTCGCATCCTTTTATCCGCACCACCACCTTCAAGGATTATCTCGACGGCTGCGTGGAAAACAACGACATGCAGGCGCAATTGCCGCTGGGCCTGGTTGAGAACGCAGGAACAACGAGTCCGGTGATGGGCGAATTGCCCTACCTGGTTGCAGGCAGCTGGGTGTATGGCACGTTTTCCACCTGGATCGGAGAACCCGCAAAGAACCGCGCCTGGGACCTGCTGTGCTCCGCCAAGCAAAGCTTCGATCTGGTCATAGGCAGCGGTCGCCTGGACAAGCAGGAAGCCGGCCTCGCACATAAACAGCTGGCCGATTGCGAAGGTTCAGACTGGTTCTGGTGGTTTGGCGATGACAACCCGCAGAACAGCGTAGAGAGTTTCGACAAGCTGTATCGGGATAATCTGGCGAACCTCTACCGGTTGCTGAAACTGCCCGTGCCGGAGCAGCTCGGCAAGCCGATCAGCCACGGCGGCGGCAGCCCCGAGGCGGGCGGCACGATGCGGCGGGCTGCTTGAAGTGGTAGGTCGGGCACCCCGTGCCCGACAAAACCAAAATCACGGCCATCCGAATCATTTGTCGCCTGGAGGCGCCTACTTTTGTTGGGCACAGTGTGCCCAACCTACCAAACTTTTGTTGGGCACAGTGTGCCCAACCTACCAAACTCAGCACTCAAGCACTCAGCACTCAGGACTTTATAATAATGGCAAAATCTATTTCCCTCCTCCTCGGCGTTCACGCCCACCAGCCCGTCGGCAACTTTCCGGAAGTGCTGGAGGATGCGCACCTGCGCTGCTACCGCCCGTTCATCCATACCCTGCACCGTTTCCCTGACTTCCATTTTGCCGTGCATTTTTCCGGCTGGCTGCTGGACTGGCTGTTTCAACACTATCCCGAAGACATGGCGCTGCTGCGCGAAATGGTCAAGCGCGGGCAAGTCGAGCTGTTCGGCGCCGGCGACACCGAACCGGTGCTGGCGGTGATTCCCCATCGCGACCGCGTCGGGCAGGTGATGCGGCTGTCCGACAAGCTGGAAAAGAAGCTGGGCCAGCGACCGACCGGCGCCTGGCTGACCGAGCGGGTGTGGGAGGCAACGGTGGTGCCGGCGCTGGCCGATTCGCAGGTCCGTTATGTCACCGTGGACGACTACCATTTCTTCTGCGCCGGCAAGACTGCGGCTGAACTGGATGGCTTCTACACCACCGAGGAGGATGGACGCAGGCTCGACCTGTTCCCGATTTCCGAGGAGCTGCGCTATCGCTTCCCGTTTTCGCCCGCTAACGAGGCGGTTGCCTACCTGGAGGTCCTGGCCGACGAAGGGCGCACTGCGGCGGTGTATTTCGACGACATCGAGAAATTCGGCATCTGGCCGGAAACCTACGAATGGGTGTACGAGAAGGGCTGGCTGGTGAGCTTCATCGAGGGCGTGCTCGCATCAGGGAAAATCCGCACCCAGCGCTACAGCGATTACCACGCTGCCGCCAAAACGCGCGGCGTGGTGTATCTGCCCACCACCTCCTACATCGAGATGAACGAGTGGACCCTGCCGGCGCCGGCCGCCAACCAATATGCGGACCTGGTGGCGCGCGCCAAGGCCGAAGGGTGGTTCGTCCGGGACAAGGCGTTCCTGCGCGGCGGTATATGGAAAAATTTCCTCACCCGCTACCCGGAAGCAAACTGGATGCACAAGCGTATGCTGGGGCTGTCAGAACGGCTGGACAAGCTGTCGCCAGACAGGAAGAAACCGGCGATGCTCGACGCGCTCTACCGTGCCCAGGCCAACGACGCCTACTGGCACGGGTTGTTCGGTGGCCTGTACCTGCCGCACTTGCGGCGCGCGGTGTACCACGCCATCGTCGAACTGGAGGGCAGCCTCGACCAGTGCGATCCCCGCCCGGAAAGAACTCGTTTCGATTGCGACCTCGACGGCCAGGACGAGATATTCCTGCACAATTCAGCTATTCAGGCGGTGGTGCGGTTGGACGGCAATGCCAGCGTGATCGAGTTCGACAGTTACCCGCTACGCCATAACTTCGCCGACAGCCTGATGCGCCAGACCGAGCACTACCATCGAAAAATCCATTTGCGCGAGGGTCCGGGCCAGCACGAAGGCGCCGGCATTGCCTCGGCACATGATCGCGTCACCTTCAAGCATGAGATTCATCCGGATGATCTGGCGACCGATGTGCGCCCGCGTGGCCTGTTCGTCGACAGCATACAACCGGAAGGCGGCGAATTCATGGCGTTGCAGGATTACCGGCTGAAGACAGAGCGCGATCTGTCCCTGACCTTTACTGGCGGGGGGGTGGAGAAGCGGATGCACTTGTCTGAAAACCGGCTGGAAGTGAGCTACCGCTTCGGCAAGGGAATTCGCGGCACGTTCACCACCGAAATCAATCTCGCCATGCCAAGCTGCGATGGCCCGGCCGGGAAGTTTGTTTTTGCCGGCCAAGTGCCGGGCGGTTTCGGCCAGTTGACGGAGCTGGATTCGGTCAGGGAATTGCTGCTGGAAGACGACGTCCTGGGCGGCACGGTAAAATTGACCTTGAGCGAGCCGGCCCGACTGGTCAGTCGGCCTCATTTCAGCGTGTCTCAGTCCGAAGCGGGCTTCGAGAAAATCATGCAGGCGGTAACGCTGACGCTTTCGTTCCCGCTGGATAAAATCCGGCGTGAGGTGCATGTATCGCTCGAAGTACTGCCTAAGCAGTAATGTGGACTATTGGACGCTGATTGACATCATGTCCCAGCCAGCCTATCTTGAAGCCAGAGTCCTGCCTGGCGGCTCAAATCGCTTCACGGCTGACGGAAGCCGCTGCAAGCCCGGATCATGAATTCTGGCCTGCGGATGTCAATCTGTTGGGTCGGCGTGTTTGACTGGACGCGTGTGCTGGGGCATCGTCAGGTGACGGATCCTATTTGTTGTCACTCGCCGTGCGCCATGGTGGGCGCCTGGTGACCCTTGACCGGGGTATTGTTCCAGAGGCGGTAGCGGGGCGTTGTCCGAGAACCTTGTTGTCCTCGCGTGAACGAGGCCTATTATGAATTTTCCTTCCGTGGCCTGCCACGGCGCGCAAAACCCACTTTTAAATCCAATGCTGTTTCAATTTCCGCCTTGAACCTCTCGTTACCCAGCGGCGTCCCCGTTTGCAAAGCACACCTCAACAGCGTCAACTCGTCAGAATCCGCCACCTTGTCGAACAGGCCGCGATAAACAGACTGGCGGTCAGTGGGCAAACGGCCCAAAGCAACATACTCAGCCTGCGCCGATAGAACGGCATTACTTGCCCCCAGCGCATTGGCCGCGTAGCTGGACCAACGGTATTTGGCCGGATGATCCACCATGCCGGCCCTGACAGGATTCAGCTCAATATAACGCATGCACGACAGCAGATAGGCCTGAGACTCAATGACGTTGCACTTATATCGGCCCTCCCATAGACCGCCATGTCGTTGATAGGTTTCGTTGATATATCGCACATAATGCCGTCCCACACCCTGAAACAAGCGCCCTGCCGAGTCGGCGCGCTCCGGCGTCAGCAGCAAATGCACATGATTGGTCATCAGCACATAGGCATGGATCTCGCAACCGCAGTCATCGGCTGCCAGTTTCAGGCAGCGCAGATATTCCAGATAATCGAGATTGTCAAAGAAAACTGCGGACCGGTTATGTCCCCGCTGAACCGCATGAACGGGCGATCCGGGAACGTAAAACCGTGGCTTTCTAGGCATGGCGCTTCTTTATTTGAACGGATGGCGAACACGCAATTTCTTGAAACGGCGAAATCCTTTATTGGTGGTGACCCAATCACAGTTCCACTCCAGCGCCAGCGCCGCATGGTAAGCATCGGGAATATCGTTGCCTTGTGCGGAAATCGACTGCGCGCATTGCAAAAACAAATCCCAATGATTGTTGCCGGGCGCCAAACAAACCGCGTGCTCCGCCGACCTGAGTTGTTGCGCAAAGGCGATTGCCACTTCCAGAGAGCTCGGTTTTTCGAAAACTCTCGGATGAGTTACCACACGGATAAAACCGCTCAATACCCGCTCTGAAAAACCGTATGCCGTATTGGAATTGATTACGGACTCCAGCCAGTCACGGTATGCCCGATGATCCTTCGTGTCTTCCCTGTGCGCATAAACCAGTACATTCACATCCATCAACATCATGATGGATCGTCCATAATATCCAGTAAGGAATGCCCATTATCCAAGTCCACTCCCGGTTTCACGCCAGGCCCGGTCGCAGTGATCATCTTTATCGTTTCGCGCTTTGCCTTCGGTTTTGCCAGAGATTCACGCAACGCGTTCTCAATCACGTGCGCCAAGGAAATTCTCTCTTCGACAGCCTGATGCTTGGCGTAAATAAGCAATTGATCGTCGAGATTCAACGTGGTACGCATGATGTTCCCTTCGCACGATAATAAAAGATTCAACGTATCATTAGCGTATGCTTGGTGTCAATATATGTTGTTATTTTAAGGGTTCTGACCCCTTTGTTTATGCTTTGTTTTTGTTTTGTTTCGCTCTTTGTTCTTGCTTTGTTCTTGTTCCGGCCGTTTGTCTGCCTGATTTGTCCGTTTGTCTGCTATCTGATGAAATCCAGCAAGAACTAAATTAGTATCTGATAGAGAGAAAATAACTGGCTTGGAGGCTATCATGAAATTCAAGAATACCGCCGGCTTTACGCTGATTGAGTTAATGATAGCGGTCGCCATTGTTGGGATTCTTGCTGCCGTTGCCTTGCCCAACTACCAGCAATATATCATTCGCGGCAATCGCGCCGCCGCGCAGGCCCAGATGATGGACATTGCCAACCTTGAGCAGCAATATATTCTTGCCAATCGTGTCTATACTGCAACAGGCTCGGATCTGGGGTATGCGCTGCCGAGTGAGGTTAGCGCCCGTTACGGCTATTCCATCACGGTAGATAATGTTGGCCCCCCACCTTCCTTCACTATTACCTTTACGCCCACGGTGGGAACCCCCCAGGCCGGCGATGGTACGCTTGTTCTCACCAGTGCAGGCGTAAAGACACGCGCCGGCGACGCTTCAAAATGGTAACTTCATCCCCCATGTCCACCCAGCGTGGCACGACCATGATCGAAGTGCTCGTCACGATGGTTATCCTGGCTTTTGGCCTGCTCGGGCTGGCTGGCCTGCAATCCCGCCTGCAGGTGTCGGAGATGGAATCTTACCAGCGCGCCCAGGCGCTGGTCCTGCTCGAGGATATGGCCAATCGCATCGTGACCAATCGCTCTGCGGCCGCGAGTTACGTCACGAGCAGTCCGCTCGGCGCGGGCATGACCTGCCCCACTGACACTTCCACCGTGCAGAAGGTCGATGTCAAAGAGTGGTGTAATGTATTGCAGGGAGCGGCTGAAACTTCTGGCAGCAGCAAAGTCGGCGCCATGATCGGAGGGCGCGGTTGTGTCGAAAGCACGGTTGCCAACGAATATCTTGTGACGGTTGCGTGGCAGGGATTGGCCTCGATATCTGCTCCTCCGGTCAGCGTGACCTGCGGGCAAAATAGTTATGACGGCGGGGCTTGCACGAATGATCGTTGTCGTCGCGCCATCACCACCATTGTACGCATTGGCACATTATGACGACCCTGAACCGAACATTGCCGCCCGGCCGGACGAAGGCCGACTCTTGCTGCATGACTGCGCGGCAGGCGCAGGGCGGCTTCACCCTGATTGAGCTGATGGTCGCCATTGTCTTGGGCATGTTGATCGTGCTGGCGCTGACCACGCTTTTCGTTAACATCAGCCGCACCAACAGCGAAATGGCCAAGACCAACGCCCAGATCGAGAATGGTCGTTTCGCCATGCAGTTATTGGAGGGCGATATCGTCCATGGCGGGTACTGGGGGTGGCATGTTCCCCAGTTTGACGACATGACCATTACCGGCGTGCCGGACGATGCGCCCAGCGCCGTTCCCGACCCCTGTCTGGCATATAACGCGACAAACTGGACCACGGCTTACCAAAACAACCTTATCGCCATCCCCATCCAGAGTTACGATAGCGCGCCAGCCGGGTGCGCTGTCGTCGCCAATAAACAAGCGAACACCGACGTGCTCGTGGTGCGGCATGCCCAAACGTGCTTGCCGGGCGTGGGCAGTTGCGAAATTGATACCGCCGGCAAGCTCTATTTGCAGCCCTCTTCCTGTGAGCTTGAAATCGCTGGCGGCCAGCGCTATAGGCTCAACACAACTGGATTTAGCACGCTCGGAACTGGCCTGCACCAGCGCAACTGTGTCGGTACCGGCTCGCCGCAGGCGCTGCCAATCGTTTCAGGTACGTTCGCGGATAAGCGAAAGTTTATTTCCAGTATTTACTATATCCGCGATTACGCTGTAACCGTGGGTGACGGCATCCCCACCCTAGTGCGTTCGCAGTTCGACCTTTCAGGCGCTACGCTGGCGCATCAGGCCGCCGTGCCGCTGATCGAAGGCATCGAAGGCTTCAGGGTTGAATTCGGCATCGACAGCATTGGCGATGCGGGTACGGTGGTCGATTACACCAAGGCAGCCGCATGGGCTGATCCGCTTAACCGCAACAAGCTCTTGAATCGTGGTGACGGCATCCCCGATGGCGCATTTGTGAGCTGCACCACCGCAGTGCCCTGCACGGCGAACCAGCTCGCCAATGTGGTGGCGGTCAAGCTGTATGTGCTGGCGCGCAACCGGGAGTCCACGGTGAGTCACACTGACGGGAGAACTTACACCCTGGGTGCAACCACGCTGGGCCCCTTCAACGACCACTATAAGCGCCATGTGTTTTCCACAACGGTGCGTCTGACCAATATCTCCGGAAGAAGGGAGACTCCATGAGCCGACCTGTCCCATCGCATGCACAGCGTGGCGCAACCTTGGTCGTCGGCATGATCATGCTGGTTCTCATCACCCTGATGGTGACTACCGCCTTCACGCTCAGCACCGCCAACCTCAAGTCCGTGGGCAACATGCAGTTCCGCAATGAGGCGATTGCCGCCGGCAACATCGCCATTGAGAGAGTGCTTAGCTCGCCCTTCACCACCGCGCCAAGCGCTGAACAAATCCTGGTGGACATCAACAATGATGGAACAAATGATTACGCCGTCTCGTTCGCTGCTCCCGTCTGCGTCCGCGCGTCGGTGGCGGCCCCGCCGGTACTCAGTAGCGTGACGCTGGGGTCGTCGATGTCAACCTCATACACCTGGAATACCGTATGGGACATCGACGCCACGGTGACGCCGACCAGCGACAACCCCGGCGCGAGCGGGGCATCGGCGCATGTGCGTTCGGGTGTACGTGTGTTGCTGTCACAAGCTCAGAAAGATGCAGTGTGCCCCTGAAGCAAGCGTGTAATTATAATTAGGAGAGCAACATGAAAACCCATTCCCTCAAAAAAATGCTGGCAGCCGCCTTCGCCTTGCTGGTGTTTCATCTGCCCGCGATGGGGGAAGATATCGACCTGTTTGTCGGGTTGCCTCCCGCTGCGGCCGATGCGCCCAATGTGTTGATCGTCCTGGACAATACGGCGAACTGGAACACCGCATTTACCAATGAGAGGGAGGCATTGGTCAACGTCGTGAACGGATTGCCCGCGGACAAGTTCCGCGTCGGGTTGATGCTGTTTACCGAAACAGGGAGCGGCAATTCCGGCAACGATGGCGCATATCTGCGTGCGGCGGTGCGCCCGATGGATAGCGCCAACAAGACCAAGTACCAGGCGCTGGTGAGCGGGTTAGAGCAGACTGACGACAAGGGCAACGCGGGCAAGGTCGGCAAAGCCATGGAGGAAGCCTATCTCTACTATGCTGGCCTGGCGCCCCACGCCGGCAACAACAAAAACAAAACGGATTACACCGGAAACGCGTCCGGAACCGTCTCGTCGAACGCCATCTATGCGTTGTCCGGCAACGCGCTGGCAGCGAAAGCCGGGACTTCCTACGTCACCCCGGTCGTGTCCGGCAGCTGCGCGAAGAACTATATTATCTATATCAGCAATGGTGCGGCACAGGATAACGCGTCAGATATCTCTCAGGCCACGACGGCGCTAACCGCTGTTGGTGGCAGTACAACCACTATTCCCATTTCTCCCAGCGGTTCGCAGGATAACGTGGCGGACGAATGGGCGCGTTTCATGAAAAAGAGCACCCTTGGCATCGTTACTTATACGGTCGATATCAATAAAGTGACCACTGGCCAAGGTCCGGGCTGGACTGCGCTGCTGAAAAGTATGGCAAATGTGAGCAGCGGAAAATATTTTGATATCGCCAGTTCGGGTACCCAGATTGTAGATGCCCTGAACAGTATTTTTTCTGAAATCCAGACCGTCAACAGCGTGTTTGCCTCGGTCAGCTTGCCGGTGAGCGTCAACACGCAGGGGACTTACCTGAACCAGGTGTATATCGGCATGTTCCGGCCCGATGCGAAATCCTATCCGCGCTGGTCGGGCAACCTGAAGCAGTACAAACTCGGCATGGTCAGCGGCACGCTCAAACTGCTGGATGCGAACAGCAGCAGCGCCATCAACTCCCAGACCGGCTTTATTACAGAGTGTGCACGCAGTTTCTGGACTCCCTCCACGGTGGACACCTACTGGTCATTCAGGCCACAGGGAACCTGTCTGACGGTGGCCAACTCGGACGTGTCCAACTATCCCGACGGCAATATTGTGGAAAAGGGCGCCCAGGCCTACATGCTGCGGAGTACGACTACGCGCACGGTAAAAACCTGTAATTCGACGTTTGCTTCCTGCACCGCCTTGACCGACTTCAATAACACCAACGTAACCCAAACCATGCTGGGTGCTGCCAGTACGACCGAGCGGGATGCGATCATCAATTGGACCAAGGGACTGGACCTTCCTCAGCCAACCCCGAATCCTGATGGTCTGGACTTTGACGAAAACAGTAATGGCATAACCTTAACCGAGATGCGTCCCTCTGCGCATGGCGACGTGGTGCACTCGCGGCCGGTGGCAATCAACTACGGCACCGATGCCCTACCCCAGGTCGTGGTGTATTACGGTGGCAATGACGGCATTTTACGCGCCGTCAACGGCAATCGCAGCGCCAGCATTGGTAGCGCCATCGCGGGCAGCGAACTCTGGTCGTTTGTGGCGCCCGAGTTCTACACCAACCTCAAGCGCATTCGCGACAACAAGGTCACCATCAGTTTCCCCGGTCAAGCCACGGCCTCCCCGACACCGCTGCCCAAGCCTTATGCCTTCGACGGGCCGATCGCCGCCTACAAGAATGGCTCCAATGCCTGGATATACGCCACCATGCGGCGCGGCGGACGGGTGCTGTATGCCTTTGACGTGACCACCCCGGCCAGCCCAAGCCTGAAATGGAAGATAGGCTGCCCCAACAACTTCCCCGTCTCTGGAACGGTGGACGATACAGGCTGCACCACGGGTTTTGCCGGCATCGGCCAGACCTGGTCCCAGCCCAAGATCATAAAGGCGTCGGGCTATGGCGAGGGAGCTACGCCCATGCTCATCATGGGTGGTGGTTACGACGCCTGCGAGGATGTCGATTCCACTACGGCAGCCTGCACTTCTCCCAAGGGCAACAAGATTTATGTGCTGGATGCCGACACAGGGGCGTTGCTTAACACCCTGAATACGGACCGGAGCGTGGTTGCCGACCTGACGGTTGTGCCAGACAGTGCCGGACTGGCCAAGTATGCCTACGTAGCGGATATGGGCGGCAATCTCTATCGCATCACGATGGGTTCGGCTGCACCTGCAAGCTGGACGATTACCAAGATCGCCTCGCTTGGCTGCGACACAGTGACGACGTGTACGCCCAACCGGAAGTTCATGTTTGCACCGGACGTGGTCGATGACAATGGCACTTATAGTCTGCTGCTTGGCTCCGGCGATCGCGAAAAACCGCTGGGCAGTTACACTAACGCCTCCAGCGTGGCCAATCATTTCTTCATGGTGAAGGATCGGCCAACGGATGCCGCCTGGCTGACTTCGGAAAATGCCACGTGTGGTGCGAACGTGATTTGCATAAACTCGCTGCTGCCGATCACGACCAGCGTCAATCCGACACAGGCTCAAGTGGATGCAAAAAAAGGATGGTATCTGGGGTTGGTTTCGACCGAGCAGGTGGTCACTTCCGCCATCACGGTCTTCGGCGTGACGACATTCAGTACGCACATGCCTGCTGTTGCCACGCCCGGCACCTGCAGCGCCAATCTGGGAGAGACACATGTGTATAACATCAGTTATACCAATGCGGCGAGTGCCAATGGAACCGGTGCCCGCTACGAGATTGTCGTTGGCGGCGGCTTGCCGCCGTCACCCGTGGCCGGCATGGTGACCCTGGATGACGGTACCACCGTTCCCTTTTTGATCGGCTCCAAACCCGATTCTCCGCTTGAAGGCTCGCCGCCGTCCTCGCCCGTTACGGCGGTTCAGCCCAAGAGCAGGGTTTATTGGTATATCCAGCAATAATGGGAAGAACGAGGATGAAATTCATTCAGCATCAGGGGCGAATGAATCACTTGCGGGTACAAATCCAGCAGGGCTTCACCTTGATCGAGCTGATGGTCACTATCGCGGTGCTGGGGATTTTGCTGGCCATCGCGGTTCCGTCCTTCATGGACGCCGTGCTGGGCAGCAAGCTCAGCTCGGCTGCCAACAGTCTTGTCGCCAACGCCTATCTGGCGCGCGGAGAGGCTATCAAGCGCAATGGTGTGGTTCAGCTCTGCGCCGGATCAAGCTGCCCGGGAAGTGGTGGCTGGGAGCAGGGATGGATTGTGCGTGCGGCGGACGGCACGGTCATCCAGCGTCAATCGGCGTTATCCCCCGGTTTGAAAATGACGGAATCAGGTGGCATCAACAGCATCGATTTTCAGCCGACCGGGGTGGGCGTCACACAGGCCACACTGACCGTCTGTCGCGCCACGCCCAGCGTGGGCAGCCAGGAACGCGTGATTTCTATCAGTGCAACCGGTCGCGCTTCGGTCACCAAGACAACGACTGGCTCCTGTCCGTAAAAAAATTGCGCCCTTAGCCACTCCGTGCCAAGGGTGCAATCCAACGCCCCCTCCTTAAGCGGGAAATCATCAAGATTTGAACATGGATATTTTGATTGTCGGCGGTGGTGTGATTGGTTTGGGTAGCGCGCTTGAACTTGCACTGGGCGGCGCCACTGTGACTGTACTGGAGCGAGGGACATGCGGCGGCGAATCCTCCTGGGCGGGCGGAGGGATATTATCGCCGCTGTTGCCTTGGGATTACCCGGCGGCAGTGACCGACCTGACACAGTTGAGTTGTCGGCTTTATCCAGAGTGGGTGGCGCGCGTTGCCGAAATCAGCGGTATCGACCCGGAATATCGGGTCAGCGGGTTGCGGGTCTTGCCCCCATTTGGTGCCGAGAGGGCCGTGCAATGGTGTGCCGGTCAGGGTGTGCGGCTGGAGCAGGATGGCGAGGGTTTGTGGTTGCCGGATGTCGCGCAGGTGCGCAATCCGCGCCTGATGAAGGCGCTGCGCCTCGCGCTGGAGCGGATGGGGGCGCGGATTGTGGAACGGGCCGAGGTGACCGGGATCGTGTCCACGGAAAATCGGGTGGAGCGACTGGATACCACGGCGGGGCCTTTTGCGGCGGGGTGCTATGTCGTTGCCGCCGGGGCCTGGAGCAAGAAGTTGCTGGGAAAGTATGGCGTGCAGCTCGATATCAGGCCCGTGCGCGGCCAGATGCTGCTGTACAGGGCACAGCCCGGAATGCTGCGGCATATTATCCTGCAGAACGGTACTTACCTGATTCCTCGCGTTGACGGACATATTCTGGTCGGCAGCACCCTGGAGGACGTCGGCTTCGACAAGGCGACGACCGGGGAGGCCAGGGCTGAACTTCATGCACGGGCACTGGGCATGCTGCCTCAACTGGCCCAGGCAGAGTTCATCAAGCACTGGGCGGGTCTGCGCCCCGGATCGCCTGACAATGTCCCGATCATCGCCCAGCATCCACAGCTGGAGAACCTTTTTCTCAACAGCGGGCATTTTCGCTACGGCGTCACCATGGCGCCGGCGAGCGCTAAAATTCTCGCAAATCGTCTATTTAACCGGGAACGACCTTCCGATTGTTCGAGCTATGATTGGCCAAGGTTGAATTAATCCGGGCTTATCTGAATTGAAATTTTGGTTGCGTTTTGTCAACTGCGATACTAGAATTAGTGGTAGATTGATAGTCTAGACACAATATGTTGTGGATATGTTGAGGACAAGAGGCTAGTCACGCAGACGTACCGCAATAACAAAACAGGAGGATAACCCCCATGCAGCTTTCTACCGATTCTGTTTCGCTTTCTCCTTTTTCTGCTTCAAGCTTTGGTTCCGACGAAACCGCGACGGGCCGAGAATCCGTTTATGCTCAATACAAGATTATCCGCCGCAACGGTTCGGTGGTCGGCTTCGAACCCGCCAAGATCTCGATTGCACTGACCAAGGCATTCATCGCTGTCAATGGCGGCCAGGGTGCGGCTTCCGCCCGTGTGCGCGAGGTCGTCGCCGCGCTGGCCGAGAGCGTGGTGTCCGCCTTGATGCGCCGCCAGCCCAACGGCGGCACTTTTCTTATCGAGGATATCCAGGACCAGGTCGAACTGGCGCTGATGCGTTCCGGCGAGCACGATGTCGCCCGTTCCTACGTGCTGTACCGCGAGCAGCGCACCCAGGAGCGCGCCCGGCAGAAGCAGGAGCAGCCAGCCGCCGCGCCGCATGTCATCAACGTCACCGAAAACGGCCAGACCCACCCGCTCGACATGGCGCGGCTCAACGGCCTGCTGCAATCGGCCTGCGACGGGCTGGGCGAGGCCGTTTCCCCGCAGCCTATCCTCGAACATACCCTGAGGAACCTGTACGACGGTGTGCCAGTCGAGGAGGTGGGCAAGTCGGCCATCCTCTCCGCCCGTACCCTGATCGAGAAAGAGCCGGCCTACAGCTTCGTCACCGCGCGCCTGCTGCTCGACACCATCCGCAAGGAAGTGCTGGGTGAGGTTGCCAGCCAAGCCGACATGGCGACCCGTTACGCCGAATATTTTCCCGATTTCATCAAGCAGGGCATAGCAGCCGAGCGCCTCGACGAGCGCCTGGCGCAGTTCGACCTGAAGCGCCTGGGCGCTGCCCTGGTGGCCTCGCGTGATTCGCAGTTCGGTTACCTCAGCCTGCAAACTCTATATGACCGCTATTTCCTGCACATTGACGAGCGCCGCATCGAGCTGCCGCAGGCCTTCTTCATGCGCGTGGCGATGGGCCTTTCGCTCAACGAGATCGACCGCGAAACCCGCGCTATCGAGTTTTACAATTTGCTCTCCAGCTTCGATTTCATGAGCTCGACGCCGACACTGTTCAATTCGGGCACGCGCCGCTCGCAGCTTTCCTCCTGTTATCTGACCACGGTGAGCGACGACCTCGACGGCATCTACGAAGCGATCAAGGAAAACGCGCTGCTGTCCAAGTTCGCCGGGGGCCTCGGCAACGACTGGAGCCGGGTGCGCGCGCTGGGCAGCCATATCAAGGGCACCAACGGGAAATCCCAGGGCGTGGTGCCGTTTCTGAAAGTGGTCAACGACACTGCGGTGGCGGTGAATCAGGGCGGCAAGCGCAAGGGCGCGGTGTGCGCCTACCTGGAAACCTGGCACCTCGACATCGAGGAATTCATGGAGCTGCGCAAGAACACCGGCGACGACCGCCGCCGCACCCATGACATGAATACCTGCAATTGGATTCCCGACCTGTTCATGAAGCGGGTGATGGAAGCCGGCGATTGGACGTTGTTCAGCCCGAACGACGTGCCCGACCTGCACGACAAGTTCGGCAAGGCGTTCGAGGAAGCCTACGTCGGCTACGAAGACCAGGCCGCGCGCGGCGAAATCAAGCTGCACAAGAAGATTCCCGCCCTGCAACTGTGGCGCAAGATGCTTACCATGCTGTTCGAAACCGGCCATCCCTGGCTCACCTTCAAGGACCCGTGCAACATCCGCAGCCCGCAGCAGCACGTCGGCACGGTGCACAGCTCCAACCTGTGCACCGAGATCACGCTCAACACCAACGAGAACGAAATCGCGGTGTGCAACCTGGGTTCGGTCAATCTGGTGGCACACCTGCGCGCCAGCGATGATCCGAACGAGCCAAGCGTGCTCGACACTGTTAAATTGCAAAAAACCGTGCGTACCGCGATGCGCATGCTCGACAACGTCATCGACATCAACTACTACGCTGTGGCCAAGGCGCGCAACGCCAACCTCAAGCATCGCCCGGTGGGGATGGGCATCATGGGCTTCCAGGACTGCCTGCACACCCTGCGCATCCCCTACGCCAGCCAGAGCGCGGTCGAATTCGCCGACCGCAGCATGGAAGCGGTCGCTTACTATGCCTACATGGCCTCCACCGAGCTGGCCGAAGAACGCGGCCGCTATGCCACCTTCCCCGGCAGCCTGTGGAGTCAAGGCATCCTGCCGCATGAGGGAAACAGCCTGGTGCGCGAGGCGCGCGGCGGTTACCTGGAACTGGACGAGTCCGTTACCCTGGACTGGGAAGCCCTGCGCGCCCGCATCCAGCAGTTCGGCATGAGGAACTCCAACTGCCTGGCGATTGCGCCGACAGCGACCATCGCCAACATCGTCGGGGTCTCAGCCAGCATCGAGCCGACCTACCAGAACCTCTACGTCAAATCCAACCTGTCCGGCGAATTCACCGTGGTCAACGAGTACCTGGTGAAAGACCTGAAAATGGCCGGGCTGTGGGACGAAGTGATGATCTCCGATCTCAAGTATTTCGACGGCACCTTGAGCAAGATCGACCGTATCCCGGCCGAACTGCGCAGCCTTTACGCCACCGCCTTCGAAATCGACCCGAGCTGGCTGATCGAAGCCGCCGCCCGCCGCCAGAAGTGGATCGACCAGGCGCAGAGCCTGAATATCTACATCGGCCAACCGTCCGGCAAAAAGCTCGACGAAACCTACAGGCTGGCCTGGATTCGCGGCCTCAAGACCACTTACTATTTACGGTCGCTGGGCGCTTCCCACGCCGAGAAATCCACCTCCAAGGCCGGCGCGTTGAACGCCGTGCCGGTGGATGGCGGGATGGCGGCGGAGACCCAGTTCTGCTCGATCGACAATCCCGAGTGCGAGGCTTGCCAGTAAAAGGCGACTAACCACAGCCATGTAGGTTGGGTTAGCGGCTTTATCGCGTAACCCAACAGACCCAAACTTCCTTAAAAATGTTGGTTTCGCCTAGGAGCCTACTTTTGGTGAAGTTTGGGTCTGTTGGGTTACGGCGCAAAAAACCGCGCCTAACCCAACCTACATGAACCGAGGTGAAGAAATAATCAAGGAGACAATAATATGCTGAATTTCGAAGACACTACCCCCGTCAAGCCCATGCCGCAAGCCGCACCGCAGTCGGCCGCCGCGCCCCTATCTGCTGCCCTCACCGGCATTCACGACACCCGCCGCATTCGCGCCGAGGACAAGCGCATCATCAACGGCGGCGCCGACGTTAACCAGCTGGTGCCGTTCAAGTACAAATGGGCGTGGGACAAATACCTGAATGCCTGCGCCAACCACTGGATGCCGCAGGAAGTGAACATGAACCGCGACATCGCGCTGTGGAAAGACCCCAACGGCCTGACCGACGACGAGCGCCGCATCGTCCTGCGCAACCTCGGCTTCTTCACCACCGCCGACAGCCTCGCCGCCAACAACATCGTGCTTGGCACCTACCGCCACATCACCGCGCCGGAATGCCGCCAATACCTGCTGCGCCAGGCGTTCGAAGAGGCCATCCACACCCACGCCTACCAGTACATCGTCGAAAGCCTGGGACTGGACGAGGGCGAAATATTCAACATGTACCATGAGATTCCCTCGATCCGCGACAAGGACGAGTTCCTGATCCCGTTCATCGACACCCTGTGCAACCCCGACTTCAAGACCGGCACGCCGGAAGACGACCAGAAACTGCTGCGCTCGATCATCGTCTTCGCATGCATCATGGAAGGCATCTTCTTCTACGTCGGCTTCGTGCAGATTTTGGCTTTGGGCCGGATGAACAAGATGGTGGGCGCCGCCGAGCAGTACCAGTACATCCTGCGTGACGAGTCCATGCACCTCAACTTCGGCGTCGATCTCATTAACCAGATCAAGATGGAAAACCCGCACCTGTGGACGTCTGAATTCCGCGTCGAGATCGCCAGCCTGATCAAGAAAGCGGTGGAACTGGAATACGCCTATGCTGAAGACACCATGCCGCGCGGCGTGCTCGGCATGAACGCCTCGATGTTCAAGGAATACCTGCGCTTCATCGCCAACCGCCGTTGCCAGCAGATCGGGCTGGACCCGCTTTATGCGGGGGCGAACAATCCGTTCCCGTGGATGAGCGAGATGATGGATTTGAAGAAGGAGAAGAACTTCTTTGAAACCAGGGTGACCGAGTATCAGAGCGGTGGGGCGCTGAGCTGGGATTAAAAAGCTATCGAACCGCAGAGGGCGCGGAGGGCGCAAAGGGCGCAAAGGGATTTAAATGCTGGTCGTGAAGCGCACTCACCTGGCCGGTTTTTACATGATCCGATTACGACGAAGGGGCGGATGCAGTTTTGCCGATTTTACTCGGGTAGGCCCATCCGTTGCGCCAGGCGCCAATGACCATGTTGGGATACTCCGGCCTGCCCAGGCTGCCATTGTAGCGGCCCAGGGCGCGGAACAGATCGCCTTTTTCGATGTCGAGGTAGTGCCTGAGGATGGTGCAGCCGTAGCGCAGGTTGGTGCGGGTGTGGAACAGGTTCTGGTCGGGGGTGCCGATATGCTTGACCCAGAACGGCATGACCTGCATGTAGCCGCGTGCTCCGGCACCGGATATGGCATATTTCTTGAAGCCGCTTTCCACCTGGATCAACCCCAGCACCATCTGGGGGTCGAGACCCGCGCGGGAGGCCTCGTAGTTTACGGTTTTCAGGAAGTCCATGCGCACGATTCGGTCAGGAATGCGCTTCTCCATGCGTCGTGACATTTCCGCTATCCAGATATTGGCATCGGCTTGCGAGTCGAAGACCAGGCGCGGAGAAGCGCCATCGCTGACTGATTTATGCAATGCCGCCTGCACGCTGGCGGAGAGCGGCTCCTCGCTCTGCGTGCCGGCGTGGGCCGACAGGCTGATTAACAGTACAAGGAGGACAATTAGATTATGCATGTTACTGATTTTAGGTGACTCACAATATTTTGCAAGGGGATAGTCGTGGCTTTGTCATCCCGGCGCCCCTGGTATTCCACGTTGCCTTCCTTCAACCCGCGCTCGCCGATCACGATACGGTGCGGGATGCCGACCAGTTCAAGGTCGGCAAACATGATGCCGGGGCGCTCGTCGCGGTCGTCCAGCAGCACTTCGATGCCTGTGGCCATGAGTTCGGCGTAGAGCTTCTCGACCGTTTCCTTCACCCGTTCGCTCCGGTTGATGCCGATCGGTACGATGGCGAGCTGGAACGGCGCCATCGCGGGCGGGAAGACGATGCCGTGCTGGTCGTTGCCCTGCTCGATGGCGGCGGCAACAATGCGCGAGACGCCGATGCCGTAGCAGCCCATTTCCATTACCTGCTCCTTGCCATTCTCGTCCAGAAAAGTGGCTTTCATCGCTGCGGAATACTGGGTGCGTAGCTGGAAAATATGGCCGACTTCGATGCCTCGGCACAGCTCCAGTTTTCCCTTGCCGTCCGGGCTATCATCGCCTTCCACCACGTTGCGGATGTCGACCACTTCTTTTAGCTCCGGCAGGTCGCGGCCAATATTGACGCCGGTGAGGTGATAGCCATCCTCATTGGCGCCACATACAAAGTCGCTCATGGCGGCTACCGCGCGGTCGGCGATGAGGGTGACGTCAAGGCCGACCGGACCGAGCGAGCCGGCGTTGCAGCCGGCGGCGGCACGAATTTGCGCGTCGGCGGCAAAGCGCGGCGGCTGGGCAAGCTGGAGCAGCTTGCCGGCCTTGACCTCGTTGAGCTGGTGATCGCCGCGCAGCAGCAGCGCCACGACGCCGCCATCGCGCCCTTCCAGCAGCAGTGTTTTAACGACCCGGTGTGCGGGTATATCTAGAAATTCGCAGATTTCCTCGATACTGTGTTTGCCGGGCGTGGCGACTTTTTGCATCGCTTCGACCGGAACGGGGCGTGGCATGGAGGGGGAAACCGCTTCGGCCAGCTCGATGTTGGCGGCATAGTCGGAACTGGGGCAGAAGGCGATGGCGTCCTCGCCGGAATCGGCCAGGACGTGAAACTCGTGCGAGCCGGTACCGCCGATCGCGCCGGTATCCGCCGCCACGGCGCGGAATTTCAGGCCGAGGCGGGAGAAAATGCGGCTATAGCAGTCATGCATCACCTGGTAGGTCTGCGCCAGGCTGGCGAAGTTGGCGTGGAAGGAATAAGCGTCTTTCATCACGAACTCGCGCGCGCGCATCACGCCGAAACGCGGGCGGATTTCGTCGCGAAACTTGGTTTGAATCTGGTAGAAGTTCACCGGCAGCTGGCGGTAGCTCTTGATTTCGCGCCGCGCGATGTCGGCGATCACCTCTTCGTGGGTCGGCCCGAAGCAGAAGTCGCGCCCATGGCGGTCCTTGATCTTCAGCATCTGCGGGCCAAACACGTCCCAGCGCCCGGTTTCCTGCCATAGCTCGGCGGGAACAACCGCCGGCATCAACAGTTCGACTGCGCCGCTTTGGTTCATTTCCTCGCGCACGATGTTTTCGACCTTGCGCAGCACGCGCAGGCCCAAGGGCATCCAGGTATACAGGCCGCTGCCAAGGCGCTTGATCAGGCCGGCGCGGAGCATCAGTTTGTGGCTGACCAACTCGGCTTCGGCGGGTGCTTCCTTGAGGGTGGACAGGAAAAATTGTGATACACGCATAGGTGTCAGGTACCGTAGTCAAATTCCGAATTCATGATTTTAACCGAAAACAAGGCGTTTATTGGATTGATTTGGACTGTAAATAGCAGTAGCCTATAAATGTTCTGTATCGTTTAACTAAAAAAAGGGAATTATTATGTACAGCGAGGTCGATGAAGTGGCCGATGCAAGCAAGGAAAAACTGGTTGCGGATTTTAAAGTGGTGGTGGCTGATGCAGAAGCGCTGCTCAGGGCGACCGCTAATGATGCGGGTGAAAAGGTGGTGGCTGCGCGCGAAAAAATCCAGTCCAGCCTAGTTGAAGCTAAAGTGCAGTTGGCACGGGCTGAAGCGGCGATTATAGACAAAACCAGGCAGGCTGCCCGTGCCACGGATCGGTATGTGCATGACAATCCGTGGAAGGCAGTGGGCATTTCCGCCTGTGTCGGGCTGGTGATCGGTGTCCTGATCGTGCGTCGCTGACATTCGGATAGCTATGACGGAAACCGATGCAGGCATAGCGCGTGCCACTGGATTGTTTGCTTCCCTGCGCAATTTTGCCGCCACCCTAACGGCGGTAGCCCAGACCAGGCTGGAGTTGTTGGCGAATGAAGTGGAAGAGGAAAAGCTCCGCTTCGGTCAGTTGCTGTTGTTCGGTAGTATCGCGTTGTTTTGCCTGGCTGTTGGCAGCGTGTTTTTCGCGATATTCGTCACCGTCCTGCTCTGGGAGAGTCACCGGCTGTTGGTTCTGGGCGGTTTGGCCGTGCTTTTTTTTAGCCTCGGTGGTGTGGCTGTTGCGATGTTTCGTGCCCGCGCTTCTGTCGGGAGCCGATTATTTTCGGCCAGCCTGGCAGAGCTAGGCAAAGACCGCCAGCAGTTGTCGCCATAATGGGGGCCGAGAAACGGTTGGCCGAGCTTTCCCGGAGGCGTGTCGAACTGGTGGCGCGTAGCGCGGCACAACGCGCTGAATTGGATGAACTCTGTCATGTCTGGCGTGTGCCGATGGCGATTGTCGATCGGGGCGTAACCGTATGGCGCTTCCTTCGCGTGCATCCGGCCTTGTTGGTCGGGCTAGGCGCTGCCTTTGCGGTGGCCCGACCGCGCAGGGCGGTAAAATGGCTCGGTCGTGGCTGGGCATTGTGGCGTTTTTTCGCGGCATGGCAGCCGGGTACGGGAAGCCGAATTGACTGACCGTGGCCGATGATTGTTTTTTGCCACTGAGTAGTCTGTCAACATGAAAAAACTGTGCGTAGGAGCGACCTCCAGGTCGCGATTTGGCGCTGACCATCGCGGCCAGGAGGCTGCTCCTAATCACGCAAATTCAACGTGACTGAATTCCCAATTTCTTTCCTTGCCGCATCCAGCCGGCAGGTGCGAGTCGTCCTGCGCCCTTATTGACACAACCCGGATATATGAAGTGGAGCGACCGGGCTTATCTTGTTTTTTTCTCCGTTACATCGAGGTCACAATGGGAATGTTTTTCGGGCGGCGTATTCATAAATCGGTCGCCGCAGGTGATGTTGTAGACGTTAGTGAGCGCGATGGCGTGCGTTCGTTGCATCTGGGCAGTCAGACGGTGCAAAGTTCGATGCGCATCAGCGCGCCCAACGAGCTTGAGCTTGCTTATACCCGCAGCATGATGGGTTTTCTCTTGTTCAATCCTGATCCAGTGCGATTCCTGATGGTTGGGTTGGGAGGGGGGTCATTGGCCAAATTCGTTTATCACCACATGCCGACCACACGCATCGCGGCGGTGGAACTGAACTCGCAGGTGGCGGCGGCCGCGCGCGCTTATTTTCATCTGCCGCCTGAAGATGAAAGGTTCGAGGTGGTGATCGCCGAAGGCGGCCAGTATGTGGCTGAGCACCCCGATAGCGCCGATGTGCTGATGGTGGATGGCTTCGACGGCGTTTCGCTGGCTGATGCACTGGTTACCCAGCGTTATTACGACGATAGCTCCGCCGCCTTGAGCGAACGGGGAGTCCTGGCGGTCAACCTGTGGGGCGGCGACAAGAATTTTGACATCTACTTGCAGCGTATCGAGACCAGTTTCAATGGCCTGACATTGTGCCTGCCTACGGAAAAGTACGGCAACATGGTGGTGTTCGGCTTCAAGCGCAGTCCCGGCAACCCGCGCTGGGACGATCTGCGCCAGCGCGCCAGAAAGCTGGAGCAGGCGTATGGACTGGAGTTCCTCAAGTTCGTGGAAGGCCTCCGCAGCCTTAATGCCCATACTGAAAAGCGCTTGCTTATTTAGCCCGGATGTTCCATAAATGGATATATGCGTTATTTGGCTTTCATTGCCGGGTGAAATGTGAAAAAATTACGTTAACTTAACGGATTTGAGGTGTTTCACAAATGATAGACCGGGACGGTTATCGCCCCAATGTCGGCATCATTCTATGCAATGCAAAAAATGAGGTTTTCTGGGGCAAGCGTATCAAGGAGCATTCCTGGCAGTTTCCGCAAGGGGGCATCAAGGCTGGGGAATCCCCCGAGCAGGCAATGTTTCGGGAACTGGAGGAGGAAGTTGGGCTGCAACCGCAGCATGTGAAGATTATCGGTCGCACCAGGGACTGGATGCGCTACGATGTGCCGCAGAACTGGGTGCGGCGGGGGTGGCGCGGCAGTTACAAGGGCCAGAAGCAAATCTGGTTTCTTTTGCGTCTGGTCGGGCGCGACAGCGATGTGTCGTTGCGCGCGTCATCGCATCCCGAGTTCGATGCCTGGCGATGGCACCATTACTGGATTCCGCTGGAATCGGTGATCGAATTCAAGCGCAACGTGTACCGCCTGGCGCTCAACGAGCTGGTCGGCTACCTCAATAAATCAGAATAAACATGAAGGATGTCGCTGCGGCGAAAGTGGGTCATATCGTCGCAACTCCGAAAATGCGGTCGCCAGCACGCCTTGGCGGTGAATCCTGCCGGTAAGTAGGGAATGAAAAAACGCTTTGTCTTGTTGTTGCTGGCTGTTCCTCTGATGGCGTCCGCCGAGTGGGGGAAATTCGAATATGAATTTGATGAGGAAAAGCCATGGGCCGAGATCGAGGCTCAGCTCCCGCCTTATCCGAAGGAAGAAAATCGGCTGCCGCTATTCGTTAGCGCCGCCACGGATAACCAGTTTTTTGTCGATGCCGCTTCCATCAGCACAGGTGATGACGGCGTGGTGCGCTACACGATGATCGTTAAGTCATCGGCGGGTGCCGTCAATGTGAGCTTCGAGGGGATACGCTGCGCCAGCCACGAAAGAAAACTCTATGCATTCGGGCGCAAGGAAGGAAGCTGGTCCAGAGCACACTCCGCCAAGTGGGAACCGATCCGCTACCAGGACCGCAACCGCCAGCATCATATGCTTTACGATGATTTCTTTTGTCCCAACGGCATTATCGTGAAAAACCCGCAGGAAGCGGTCGATCTGCTGAAGCGCGGCTTCAGACCTTAAAACACCCTGTAGGGCCGAATTCATTCGGCCAGTGTGAATGAATTCGCACCTACTTCAGAGCAACACCAAGTTGTCCCGATGGATCAATTCCGGTTCGGCCACATAGCCCAGGACAGATTCGATCTCCGCGCTGGCGTGGCGCAGAATTTGTCGAGTTTCCTGCGCGCTGTAATTGACCAGGCCACGGGCAACTTCACGGCCTTTCGCGTCCAGGCAGGCCACTATTTCACCACGCTGGAAATCACCGGCAACCGCGGTCACGCCGATGGACAGCAGGCTTTTGCCTTTCTTCTGCAGGGCATTGACCGCGCCATCGTCGAGCGTGAGTTTTCCGCCCACCTGGAGATGGTCGGCGAGCCATTGTTTGCGGGCCACGGTCTTTATTTCTCCGGCAATCAGTTGGGTGCCGATCGCTTCACCCTGGGCGAGGCGGATCAGCACGTCCGGCTCTCGTCCCCAGGCGATCACGGTATGGGCGCCGCTGCGAGCCGCACGCTTGGCGGCGAGAATTTTGGTCAGCATGCCGCCGCGGCCGATATCGCTACCGGCTCCGCCCGCCATGGTTTCCAGTGCCGGGTCGCCGGCGCGCGCTTCGCCCACCAGCGTGGCGGTAGGGTCCTTGCGCGGATCGGCGGAATACAGGCCGGTCTGGTCGGTCAGGATCACCAGCGCATCCGCATCGATCAGGTTGGTGACCAAGGCCCCCAGGGTGTCGTTGTCGCCGAAGCGGATTTCCTCGGTGACGACGGTGTCGTTTTCGTTGACGATCGGGATGGCGTTCAGTTCGAGCAGGGTGCGCAGGGTGGAGCGGGCATTCAGATAGCGCTTGCGGTCGGCGAGGTCGTCGTGGGTCAGCAGGATTTGTGCGGTGTGCAGGCCATGCTTGCGGAAGCAGCTTTCATAGACCTGCACCAGCCCCATCTGGCCCACTGCGGCTGCGGCTTGCAGTTCATGCACGGCGCTGGGGCGCTTCTTCCAGCCTAGACGTTGCATCCCCTCGGCGATCGCGCCGGAAGAGACTAGCACCACTTCGCGCCCCATGGCTTTGAGGGCGGCAATCTGCGCCGCCCAAGTGGCGATGGCCTGATGGTCGAGGCCGGCACCGCTGTTGGTGACCAGGCTGCTGCCGACTTTTACGACCAGGCGCTTCGAGTTTTCGATTACGGATTTCATTCGTTTGGTTTACCGCAGAGGCGTAGAGACTATGTAGGATGGGTGGTGCGTAGCGATACCCATCATTTGCGCCGCCATTTGATGGGTATCGCTACGCTCCACCCATCCTACTTAACTGTGGCTCTGTGGTTCGATTTCCTGTTCAAGTTCACGGTTCTGGTCAAGAAACTCCATGATAGCGTAGACCACTTCCTTGCAGCCTTCGCCGGTGAGGGCGGAAATGATAAAGCATTTCCCGTCCCAGCCAAAGTCCTTGAGGAACTGCTGTTTGTACGGGTCGCGTTCGTCTGCTGGCAACATGTCCATCTTGTTCAGCAACAGCCAGCGCGGTTTCTGATAGAGCGATTCATCGTATTTCTTGAGCTCGTTGACGATTGCATGAGCTTCTGCCACCGGGTCGGCGGTTTCGTCGTATGGCGCGATATCGACCAGGTGCAGCAGTAATCGGGTGCGTGCCAGGTGGCGCAGGAACTGGTGACCGAGGCCGGCGCCCTCGGCGGCGCCCTCGATTAGGCCTGGAATATCGGCAATGACGAAGCTTTTGTCGAGCTCCACGCGCACTACGCCGAGGTTGGGGTGCAGCGTGGTGAAGGGGTAGTCTGCCACCTTGGGCTTGGCCGCCGAAACAGCGCGGATGAAAGTGGACTTGCCGGCGTTGGGCATACCCAGCAGCCCGACATCGGCCAGCACCTTGAGTTCCAGTTTGAGTTCCCGTTCTTCGCCTAGTTCGCCGTGGGTGAACTGGCGGGGCGCTCGGTTGATACTTGACTTGAAGTGCAGGTTGCCGAGACCGCCCTTGCCGCCCTTGGCGATCAGGGCTTTCTCGCCGTCCCGGGCAAGGTCGGCGATGATTTCATTGGTGTTGATGTCAGTGATAACGGTGCCGACCGGTACACGCAGCACCAGATCTTCGCCGCCCTTGCCGTAGCAATCCGATCCCTGCCCATTTTCGCCCCTTTCGGCGCGGTGGGTGCGGGCAAAGCGATAGTCCACCAGGGTGTTGATGTTGCGGTCGGCAATCGCATAAATGCTGCCGCCGCGTCCGCCATCACCCCCGTTCGGCCCACCTCTGGCGATGTACTTCTCGCGCCTGAAGCTGGCCGAGCCGTTGCCGCCGTCACCGGCATGGACTTCGATTTTTGCTTCGTCAATGAATTTCATTTTATAAACCATTGTAGGGTGGGCACGTTTTTGTGCCCACGCGGTCAGCCAATCAAAACAAGCGCCTTTCACCATTGCTCCCTCTCCCGCTTGCGGGAGAGGGTTAAGGAGAGGGAGCTATTTCACGTGGGCACAAAACGTGCCCACCCTACCAACCCAAATAAAAAGGCCCTATCGTCCGATAGGGCCTAAAGGTTTCACCATCCGGCTGGCTTAAGCCGGAGTGATGGTAACCACTTGGTGCCTTGCCGCGCCTTTGATGGCGAAGCTGATGGTGCCGGCCACCTTGGCGAACAAGGTGTGATCCTTACCCATGCCAACGAAGTCGCCGGCGTACATCTGGGTGCCGCGCTGGCGCACGATGATGCTGCCGGCGGAAACCAGTTCGCCGCCGTAGCGCTTCACGCCCAGACGCTTGGAATGAGAGTCGCGGCCGTTGCGTACACTGCCGCCTGCTTTTTTATGTGCCATTGTTGATTCTCCTTACAACGCCGAAATGCCGTCGATGCGGATCTCGGTATAGTTCTGACGATGTCCCTGATGCTTCTGGTAGTGCTTGCGACGACGCATTTTAAAAATCTGCACCTTATCGCCGCGACCATGAGCGACGACCGTCGCCTTGACTGTTGCACCGCTTACCAGGGGCGTGCCTACCGTGACTGCTTCACCGTCCGAAACCATCAATATCTGATCCAGTACGATTTCGCTGCCAATGTCTGCCGGTATCTGTTCTATTTTCAATTTTTCGCCAGGGGCAACACGGTATTGCTTGCCACCGGTTTTTATGACCGCGTACATATTGAGCTCCACACTTACTTTTAAAAAGGAACGCGATTGTACCAGAATTTCGTGACGAGGGTTAAATATTGTTTTGAAATCAGGGGTAGGACTGGAAAAACTTGACACCGAATTGCCGTCGTTCCTACCATTAGCGCTTTTCCACCCAAACCTCTGGATTTTTTGTGTCGCTGGAAACTATTCGCAATCCCATCGAGTCGGACATGCTAGCCGTGGATGAAGTCATCCGCAAGCGGCTCTACTCCGAAGTCGTGCTGATCCGTAGAATCAGCGAATACATCATCAACAGCGGCGGCAAGCGCCTGCGCCCCGCGCTGGTGCTGTTGTCGGCGGGCGCGTTCGGCTATTCCGGAGGCTATCATCACGTGCTCGCCGCAGTGGTCGAATTCATTCATACCGCCACCTTGCTGCATGACGACGTGGTGGACGAATCGAATCTGCGGCGCGGCAACGCCACTGCCAACGCCCTGTTCGGTAACGCTGCCAGTGTTCTCGTCGGCGACTTCCTCTATTCCCGGGCGTTCCAGATGATGGTCGGGGCAGGCGACATGCGCGTGATGGAAGTTCTGGCCGACGCCACCAACATCATTGCCGAGGGTGAAGTGCTGCAACTGTTGAACTGCAATGACGCGGGCATCGACGAGGCGCACTACCTCCAGGTGATTCACTACAAAACCGCCAAACTGTTCGAAGCCGCCACCCGCCTCGGCGCAATCCTGGGTAATGCTTCCGGGGCCGACGAGGAGGCCATGGCGGTTTATGGGATGCGCATGGGCACGGCGTTCCAGTTGATCGACGACGTGCTGGATTATTCCGGCGACCATGCCGAAACCGGCAAAAATGTCGGCGATGATCTGGCCGAAGGCAAACCTACGCTGCCGCTGATCTACGCGATGAAGAACGGAACCGCGCAGCAGGCGGCCGTGATCCGCCGGGCGATCGAGGAGGGTGGCCTGAACGAACTTGATGCGGTGATGGCCGCAATCCGCGATACCGGCGCGCTGGATTATGTGAAAAACCAGGCGAAAGCCGAGGCGCAGGCGGCGTGCGCGGCAATTTCGCATCTGCCGCATTCTAATTACAAGGAATCTTTGCTACAATTGGCAGACTTTTCGGTAACACGAAGCTACTGAAAGAAATAAAAACTCAAAACGGGGTGTAGCTCAGCCTGGTGGAGCGCTGCGTTCGGGACGCAGAGGCCGGAGGTTCGAATCCTCTCACCCCGACCAATTCAAGTCCGAATTTTGAACCCTGATGCGCTCGTTTACCGGGGTACGATGATGTTAATCAAACTGATACTTCTTGCTCTGGCTGCATGGGTTGTTTTTCGCCTCGTCAGAAGCTATAGCCGCACGGTCGGGCGGGAGGACGCGCCAAAAAACGAAACCGGCGAGGACATGGTGCGCTGCGCCCATTGCGGCGTGCATCTGCCGAGGAGCGAAGCCGTTGTCAGCCGTGGCGAATTCTTTTGCACCAATGAGCATCGCCAACTCAATCAGAAGTAATCCTTGATGCTGACAGATTTGCTACAGGTTCGGGCTGCGCCTCAACCTGAGGCATACTGGCGGTCTCTCCGCTATTTCAATCTTTCTCGACTGACCCTGGCTGGCACGTTTGCCGTCGCCTATACTTTGTTCGGCGTCATCAACACCTTCGGCGCTGATAATCCCTCCTTGTTCTACGCCACCAGCATTGCTTACGTGTTTTTCGCGGCGCTGATGATCGTGCCGATCGATATTCGATGGCCGCGCTTCAATCTGCTCCTGAGCGCCCAGGTGAGTGCGGATATTTTTTTTATCGTGCTGCTGATGCATGCCAGCGGGGGTATTCAGAGCGGCCTCGGACTGCTCCTGCTGGGGCCGCTGGTAGCTACCGGCATGGTCAGCCATGGCCGCCTGGCGATGTTCCATGCCGCGATGGCGAGCATAGCCCTTTTGCTCGAGCAGACCTATCAGGTATTGGTGCTGGCGGGAAACACCAAGGATTATCTGCAAACCAGCTTGACCAGCATGGGGTTTTTCGCTATCGCCGGGCTGGCCTTTGTCCTGACCCGGCGCCTGGCTGTGACCGAGAATCTAGCGCGGAAGCAGAGCATCGACCTTGCCAACCTGGCCCAGGTCAACCAGCTGGTGATTCAGGATATGCAGGACGGTGTGCTGGTGGTGGACGAGCAGGGCCGGGTGCGGCAGCGCAACGCCGAGGCGGAGAAATTGCTCGGCACGCCGGCGGCAGTATGGGACAAACTGCGGCTCAACGATTATTTTCCGGCATTGTCCGGCTGTCTGCAGCGCTGGCGAGCCGATCCGCACAATGACCATTTCGAACTGGTTGCGCCAGCCACCGGCAAACAAGTTCAGGCGCGCTTTACCTTAATTGGCGGGGACGAGGTGCTGGGTGCGGTAATTTTTCTGGAGGATTTGAGCCTGATGCAGGCGCAGGCGCAGCAGCACAAGCTGGCTGCACTGGGCAGGCTGACGGCCAATATCGCACATGAAATCCGCAACCCACTCAGCTCGATCGGCCACGCGACACAGCTATTGCAGGAGGAGCCGGGGCAGGATGCGACCCATGTCCGGCTGCTGCAGATCGTCCGCGACAACACCCATCGCCTCGACCGGATGGTGCAGGACGTGCTGCAGATCAACCGCAGGGACCGCGCCATGCCGGAAACGCTCCGTTTGGGAATGACTTTGCGACAGTTCGTGGAACGGTTTTGCCAGACCGAAAAAATTCCGGCCAAGGTTGTTGTTCTGGACGTGGCGGAGGATATGACGGTGCGCTTCGACCGGCATCACCTCGACCAAGTGCTGTGGAACCTGTGCCGCAATGCCTGGCGCTATTGTCGCCAGCAGGAAGGTAGCATCCGCCTACGTGCGGCGTTTGCCTCGCCCGGGAATGTTGTACAATTGGACGTGGCCGATGACGGGCCCGGGGTTGCCAAAGCGTTGCGCACCCAGCTGTTCGAACCATTCTTTACCACCGACAGCACCGGCACCGGTTTGGGGCTTTATATTGCCCGCGAACTGTGCGAAGCTAACGGGGCCACGCTCGATTACATTGCAGCCCCGCAAGGCGGACAATTCAGGATAAGCTCTGAAAAGGAGATGTGTTGAACCGGACACCGCAAGTTTCCCGGGATAATGAAGAACAACCGCGCCGTGTGTTGGTCGTGGACGACGAAGCTGATATTCGCGAGCTGCTGGTACTGACGCTGCAGCGCATGGGCCTGGAGGTCGATGCGGCGGCCAGCACGTTCGAGGCGGAGCAATACCTGCACAAGAATTACTATAATCTTTGCCTCACCGACATGCGTTTGCCAGACGGGGATGGCCTCGGTTTTCTGGAATATGTGACCAAGAATTATCCCGGCAAACCGGTGGCGGTGATCACTGCCTATGCCAGTGCGGAAAATGCTGTCGCAGCGCTCAAGGCGGGCGCATTCGATTATCTTTCCAAGCCGGTATCGTTGGCCCAGCTCCGCGCATTGGTTAACTCCGCGCTCAAATTACCTAGTCCCAGTCAGTCAAGAAAAATAGAAGAAGGTCAGGCCGCAGCCAGCCAGCCAGCGTTGCTTGGCAATTCGCTGCTAATGCAGCAAACCCGCCAGATGATAGCGAAGCTGGCGCGCAGCCAAGCGCCGGTCCATATCACTGGGGAATCGGGCAGCGGCAAGGAGATGGCGGCGCGGTTGACCCATCTCAACAGCCCGCGCGGCGATGGCCCGTTTGTCGCTGTCAACTGCGGGGCGATTCCAGAAAACCTGATGGAAAGCGAGTTCTTCGGCTACAAGAAAGGCGCTTTCACCGGCGCAACCCAAGACAAGGACGGCTTTTTCCAGGCGGCCAGCGGCGGCACCCTGTTCCTCGACGAAGTGGCGGACCTGCCCCTGCCGATGCAGGTGAAACTGCTACGCGTCATCCAGGAAAAAATGGTGCGCAAGGTGGGTTCCACTCAGGAGGAGCCTGTGGATGTGCGCATCATCAGCGCCACTCACCAGGATCTCGGACAATGCGTGGAGAGCGGGAAATTTCGCCAAGACCTTTTTTACCGGCTCAACGTGATCGTGTTGAAGATGCCGGCTCTGCGCGAGATGCCTGACGATATCCCGCTGCTGGCCGGGGAGATACTCAAGAAAGTGGCGAGTCTGAATGCGGAGCCACCGAAATTGAGTCTGACGGCGTTGAAGGAACTGCGGGAATACGATTTCCCCGGCAATGTACGCGAGCTGGAAAACATCCTCGAGCGGGCGATGGCACTGACTACGGGTGGCGAGATAGGTCGCGAGGATTTGCAGCTCGCGGCGAAGCAACCGAAGGACGTGGCTCAGATGAAAAGCTTGCCGTTACAGGAATACCTCGATGCCATGGAAAAAGAGGCGATTCTGGAAGCGCTGGAAAAAACCCATTTCAACAAGACCGCGGCAGCCAAGCTGCTCGGCATCACCTTTCGGGCATTGCGTTATCGCCTGGAGCGGCTAGGGATGGACTAGCCTGGTAGGGTGGGCACGTCTTTGTGCCCACGCGGAAATAATTCCCTCTCCTCAATCCTCTCCCGCAAGCGGGAGAGGAGGCAAATGAAAAAGGCGCTTGTTTTGATTGGCTGACCGCGTGGGCACAAAGACGTGCCCACCCTACGCCTCGGCACTCGGCACTGCCTTAACCCCCCAGATTTTCTCCGCATATTCCCTGATGGTGCGGTCGCTGGAAAACTTGCCCATGCCAGCCACATTGAGGATGGCCTTGCGTGCCCACTCTCCCGAGTTGCGGTAGAGCGCATCAACTTTTTCCTGGCAAGCAATGTAAGCGGAGTAATCAGCGAGCAGCAGGTAATGGTCGCCGTCGTCAGTCAACGCGTTGATGATCGGGAGGAAGCGACCGGGGTCACCCGGCGAAAAAAAGCCTGAGCCGATCATTCCCAGCACCTGCCTGAGTTCCTCGTTGCCATGGTAATAATCCCAGGGGTTGTAGCCCTTGCCTTGCAGATCGGCGACTTCCGCCGCATTCAGCCCGAATATAAAGATATTGTCCGCACCGACTTCATCGCGAATTTCGACATTCGCCCCGTCCAGCGTGCCTATCGTCAGTGCACCGTTAAGGGCAAGCTTCATGTTGCCTGTCCCCGATGCTTCTGTGCCTGCGGTGGAAATCTGTTCGGACAGGTCCGCAGCAGGAATGATTTCCGAGGCGGTGGTGACATCGTAATTGGGTATGTACGCCACCTTAAGCTGGTTTCCTATGGCAGGGTCGTGGTTGACGATGTCCGCCACGTCATTGATCAGTTTGATGATCAACTTGGCCTGCGTATAGCCAGGCGCCGCCTTGCCGCTGAAGATCACGGTACGGGGCACACGATCCGCCCCCGGATTGGCGCGGATGCGGTTGTACAGCGTGACTACATGGAGCAGGTTGAGCAGTTGACGCTTGTATTCGTGAATGCGCTTGATCTGCACGTCGAACAGGGAAACCGGGTTGACCGTGATGCCCAGTTTGCTCTCGATGATCCGCGCAAGATTTTCCTTGTTCGCCTGCTTCACGGCGCGGAATTTCTCCTGGAAGGCCTGGTCGGCGGCGAATTTATCGAGTTGGCCGAGCTGATCCAGGTTGGTAACCCAGTCGCCTCCGATGTGCTCCGTAATCAGTCCGGCAAGGCCGGGGTTGATCTGATTGAGCCAGCGCCGTGGCGTGATGCCGTTGGTGATGTTGATGATTTTGCTCGGGTAGAAGCGGTCGAAGTCCCGGAAGATGGTCTGACGCATCAGCTTGGTATGAATTTGCGCCACGCCGTTGACCTGGTGGCTGCCGACGATGGCCAGATGGGCCATGCGGATACGCCGTCCGTTGCTCTCGTCAATGATCGAAATGCGCTTCAATAACTCGGTATCGCCGGGATTTTGGTGTCTGACTTCATTCAGGAAGCGGTGGTTGATTTCGTAGATGATTTGCAGATGGCGCGGCAGGATCGTCTCGAACAGGCTTACTGGCCAAGTTTCCAAGGCTTCCGGCATGAGCGTGTGGTTGGTGTAGGAGAAGGTGCGGGCGGTAATGGACCAGGCGCGATCCCAGTCAAGGTGGTGGATATCCATCAGGATGCGCATCAATTCCGGAATTGCGATCGATGGATGGGTGTCGTTGAGCTGCATCGCTACCTTGTCGGGCAGTTCGTCGAGGTTTTTGTGAAACTTGTTGAAGCGGTAGAGCATGTCCTGCAACGAGGCGCTGACGAAGAAATACTGCTGCTTCAGTCTTAATTCGCGGCCCATTGCCGTGGTGTCGTCGGGGTAGAGCACCTTGGACAGGTTTTCCGATTCATTCTTGTTCTCTACTGCCTTGATGTAGTTGCCCTCGTTGAAGTATTTTAGATCAAAGTCGCGCGACGATTTGGCCGCCCACAAGCGCATGTTGTTCACCGACTTGCCCCCGTAGCCCGGAACTGGCGTGTCGTAGGCCATCGCCATGACATCCTCGGTCTCCACCCAGTGGTGGTGTGGGCTGCCATCCTCTCCGACGTATTCCACCACATGGCCGTGAAATTTGACCGGGTACAGCACTTCCGGGCGAGGGAATTCCCAGGGATTGCCATAGCGTAGCCAGCTGTCGGGGTGCTCCACCTGCCAGCCGTTTTCAATCCGCTGGTTGAACATGCCATACTCGTAGCGGATGCCATAGCCGTAGCTCGGCAGTCCGAGTGTCGCCATGGAGTCCATGAAGCAGGCGGCCAGACGCCCCAGTCCCCCATTGCCGAGAGCGGCGTCGGGTTCAGACGAACTTGCCTGCTCCATATCCATGCATTCCTTTTCTGCGGCATCGCAACACTCGTCGTAACAGCCCATGTTGAGCAGACTGTTGGACAACGAGCGTCCGATCAGGAATTCCATCGACAGGTAGTAAATTCGCTTGGCGTCGGCACGGTAATAGCGCCGCATGGTTTCCATCCAGCGCCCGGTAAGACGATCTCGTGCGGTGTGCGCAAGCGCAAAGAACCAGTCGCGGGGAGTGGCAGTGAAATGGTCTTTGCCGACGGAATAGGTCAGGTGGCTAGAGACTGCATCGCAGAATTTACCGGCATCTTCGCGCCGTGACGATGGCTTGGATTGGACTGCTTTTGTTGGCTTTCTGACCATAGTGGGTTCTCCCTTTCTAATCTATGCACACAAATTATTTCAAGCCGTTCGTGCCGAGCTTTTCGAAGCATGAATGGTTTGATTCAGTAAGGTAAACCCCGCTTGCCGGGGACTCACCAAGGTTTTACCCATATGGCGGCCATGGTAATTCTGAAGTCTCGTTCAAGAGATGGGGAATCGCAACGCAATGAAAGAGTATCAGAGTTTGAGTCACACCAGCAGATATTGAGCATGACCGCCTTCACTTCCGTTCGCCTCAGGGTAGCGGAAAAAACAGGATGACCCCTTTTGTCATTTTGGCAAACGAGATTGTCAATTTGGCAAACCTTCCCCGCATGTTTTCTCCCGCATTTAGAAAAATTATTTTTGTAATCAAATTGATAAGTAATATTCATGGCCTGGCACGATGATTGCTATATGTATTGGCAACGGAAAAATACGCAAGCTAATGAAGGGCCGCCATGAATTACCCAGCCAAAAGGAACACCGTGAAATATTCAGCCCTATGCGCAGCCTGGTTGCTCGTGTCGCAGGCGGCGTGGGCGGATGCCTATCCGGTTGCCGGTTTGCAGCCGGATCGTCGCCCGGTTGGAGCTCCCGTTATCCATGCGGCGAGTGGGGGTGATGAAATGGGGCAGCGCCTGTTGCACGGCATCAAGCCGCCGATACCCGAGAGCATACAACGCTGGGCCAAGGATCAGGGCGGCTGGTTTAACCCGTTTGTCTATCCGGGTATGACGGGGCGATACGATCTACGCGGTTGGCACGAGAATTTGCGTTCCGGCTCATGACCCGGCAAGCGAGGTCGTGCGGATGTTTGTGGAATTTCATGAAGTTGTGCGGAGCGGGCGGTGCCCGCTCCGTCTTGGAACTGTTAACCGGAGAAGAGAAATTCTCCGGGTTCAGTGCGATGCAAAGCAGCGCATCGTTGGTTGTCTGCCTAGTGTTTATTTTAAGGAGAAATTTATGATGAAGAAAATTAAAGTTGTTGGTATCACTGCCCTGATGGTAGCCCTATTTTCCGCCGGTAGCGTAATCGCCGCCGATCAGAAAGGCATGTCCGGCATGGAAGGACAGAAGGGCATGAGTGGCATGTCCGGCATGGAAGGACAGAAAGGCATGAGTGGCATGTCCGGCATGGAAGGACAGAAAGGTATGTCTGGCATGTCTGGTATGCAGGGACAAAAAGGCATGTCCGGTATGGAAGGCATGTCCGGCATGGAAGGACAGAAAGCCAAGAAGCACAAAAAAGCCAAGAAGTCTGACCAGCAAGGCATGAGCGGCATGAGCGGCATGAGCGGCATGGAAGGGCAGAAGGGCATGAGCGGTATGTCCGGCATGGAAGGGCAGAAAGGTATGTCTGGTATGTCCGGCATGTCCGGCATGGAAGGCAAGAAGAAATAAACGCTCGAAGCGTTTTCCCCCGGCGGATGCCTCCCCGCCGGGGGTTTTACAGGATCGTCATCAGGATCAAAAAAATGCGATTTACGACTTTAGTTTTACTGGCCATGGCATTCCATGGTTGGGCCGTGGCGGGAACAGCCAATGCGCCCGAAGATTCCGGGGCGACGCTACCCGACTACCAGCGCGCCAGATACAGCGAATTGCACTTCAAGCCTGCCATCGACAAGGCGAGCGACGAGCAATGTCTGGCCTGTCATGCCGAGGTTCTCAAGCCCAGCGTGCGCGAGCAATCGCCAGCCGGCGTAAAGGCCGCCGATACCAGGGCATGGTACCAGCAACTGGCCACCTACGAAGGTTCGCAGGAGACCTTCCACCGCCGCCACCTGGTGACACCGCTGGCCAAACAATTGATGAACATGCGCTGTAATACCTGCCATCAGGGTAACGAGCCGCGTGACGAAGCACCCGGGACTTCCGCTACCAGCCAGATCGGCGGCTACACCCTGCGCAAGCATGTGGACACGGAAGCCATCTGTCTCAAATGTCATGGCCAGATGAACTGGCCGGTGATGGGCCTGCCCGAGCCGTGGCCCAAATCGAAAACGTTGTTTCAGGGCAATTGCCTGCTCTGCCACCAAGGCATTCGCACCCACCGCCACCAAGTGAGCTACCTTAACTCCGCCGCCATCGAACAGGCGGGAACCCAGAGTGCGGATGCCTGTTACGGCTGCCATGGCGGACGTGCCTGGTATCGCATCAACTACCCCTATCCGCGCCATGTCTGGACAGGAATGGCGGAAGGCACGCCGGACTGGGCCAAGGGACGAATGACGGAATCCGAGTCGCGCTTCATCATTGATGCGACCGATCACGCAGGCAAAAAATAAAGGGAACAGCATGGACAAACACAACGACATGAATAACGATATTCCGAACCCGGCGCGGCGCGACTTTCTCAAGGTGGCGGGTGTCACCGTAGGGGCGGCGGGGCTGGTGAGCACTGGCGTGGCGCCCAAGGAAGCCAGGGCTTTTGCCTATGAACCTTACCCGACCGACGATCAGCTCACTACCGTGGTCACCAGTTGCGCCCACAACTGCGGCTCACGCCACATGCTGGTGGCGCACAAGAAAGGCGATGTCATTGTGCGCCTTTCTTCCGACGACGGGCGCTATCAGGAGGGGGGATTCTTCGGCAAGGACACGGTCGAGGAACCGCAGTTGCGCGCCTGTCTGCGCGGTCGCTCCTACCGATTGCGCATTTACTCGCCGGAGCGTCTGCTCTACCCGATGATGCGTGTTGGCGAACGGGGCGAAGGCAAATTCAAGCGCGTGTCGTGGGACGAGGCGCTTGACTTCGTGGCGAAAAAGATGATCGAACTCAAAAAGGAATACGGACCCACCGCGCTGCTCGATCAGTCCTACGCCGGCGCTTCCTTCGGTGTGCTGCACAAGTCGGATCAGATCGAGGGTCTCCTGGGGCGTTTCCTCGGCATGTTCGGCTGCCGCACCAATTCCTGGTCGGTTCCTTCCTACCAGGCAACAACCTTTTCCTCGCGCATGACCTTCGGCACCATCATCGATGGCAACGAGGATGACGCTTTTGCTCATTCCAAGTTAATCATCATGTGGGGCTGGAACCCGGCTTACACCTTTCACGGCGGCAACACCTTCTACTACATGCGCATGGCAAAGCAGAAGGGGTGCAAGTTTGTGCTGGTGGATCCGCAATTTACCGACTCCGCTTCCACCTACGATGCCTGGTGGATCCCAATCAAGCCGAATACCGATGCCGCCATGATGGCGGGAATGGCGCATTACATTTTTACCCACAAACTGCAAAACCAGAGATTCATCAACAAGTTCTGCCAGGGCATGGACGCCGGCACTATGCCGAAATGGGCAAAGGACAAGGAGAGCTTCAAGGACTACATTCTCGGAAAATCCGACGGCGTGCCGAAAACGCCGGAATGGGCCGAGAAGCTCTGCGGTGTCAAGGCTGACGACATCAGGAAGCTGGCCCGCATGTATGCCACCACCAAGCCGGCTGCGCTCAAGGCATCCTGGGCACCGGGACGCAATGCCTATGGCGAGCAGTACAACCGCATGGCGGCGGCCTTGCAGGCGATGACCGGCAACATCGGCATCCTTGGCGGCTGCGCCGAGGGCGTCGGCAAAGGCTGGCATGCCGAGTCTGTGGCCTATCCTTATGACGAGAACGCCAACCTGTGGTGGGGTTCGATCAAGTCAGACCGCTGGGCGCACTGCGTACTCAACTATCCCAACGTCAAGCGCGAGGAAGTCGGTTGCTGGCCGCGCGATGACGAACTCGACGGAAAGATTCCCAATATCCGCGGCATTTTCTGGCAGGGATCCGACTGGTTTAACCAGCTCACCAACATCAATAAGGAAATCCAGGCGGTGAAGAAGCTCGATCTTGTGGTGTGTTCGGATTCCACCATCACGCCATCAGGGCTGTGGGCCGATGTGCTGCTGCCGGTGGCGACCCATTTTGAACGGCACGATGCTGCGCTGCCTTGGTACAAGGGGCACTACTACATCCACCGTCCCAAGGTTATCGAACCGTTGGGCGAGTCGAAAACCGATCTGCAAATCTATACCGAGTTGTGCTACCGCCTGGAAGAACTCGATCCCTCCCTCAAGGATCTCGGCAAACGTTACAACCCCAAGGCCACACGGGAATACTTCCACAAGAACGACGAGGTGGACGAATCCTATCTGACCGACTGGTGGAACAACAAAGTAAAAAAAGATCAGGGCGTCAAGATGTCTTGGGAAGACTTCAAGAAATACGGTGTTTACAAGTTCACTTTCAAGCGTCCACTGGTCGGTTTCCGCGACCAGATCGAGAAGGGCGTGCCGTTCGAGACCCCGTCGGGCAAGATCGAAATCTTCTCCACCACTCTGGCGAAAATCACGGATTGGACCAAGACCCAGTATGGCTACGAGATTCCCGCCATCCCGAAGTGGATCGAGCCGTTCGAGTCGCTTAACAGTCCCAAGATCAAGGATTATCCATTTCATCTGGTCAGTCCGCATCCCCGCTGGCGCACTCACAGCATCTTCAACAACATCCCCTGGCTGAGGGAAACCTATGACCAGGAGGTAACGGTCAACGCCGCCGATGCCGCCCGCCTCGGCATCATAACCGGCGACACCATCGAGGTGTGGAATGAGCGCGGCAAATGCGTCCTGCCCGCGTATGTGACGGAGCGCTGCATGCCCGGCGTGGCGGTGATCTACGAAGGGGCCTGGATGGATTTGGACGAAAACGGCATCGACCGTGCCGGCAACCCCGACTTTCTCACGCTGGATGAACCGAGCCCGGCCGGCGCTTTCGCCTACAACACGGTGCTTGTGAACATGAAGAAATCGGAACTGGTTCACCGCCCGGGCTGGGACAAACTGGCCACTTCGCGTTCCTCGGTTTTCCGGCGCGACTATTGATCGGAGCTCATTATGGAAAACAAGAAAATTATTCGTAAGATCGGTAGTAAGGCGGCGCTCAGAACCGCCGTTGAACGCCGCGATGCCACCACTTACGAGCCGGTCAAACCGGCGATGCAGCTCGGCTTCATCCACAATAACGTCGATTGCATCGGCTGCCGCGCCTGCGAAATCGCCTGCAAGGACAAGAACGGCCTGCCGCCGGGACCGCGTTTCCGCCGCGTGATGTATATCGAGGGCGGCACGTTCCCGGAAGTGTTCGCCTACAAGGTAAATATGTCCTGCAACCATTGCGCGGAACCCGCCTGCTTGCCCACATGCCCTACCGGAGCCATCTATAAGCGGGCAGACAACGGCATCGTGGATATCGATTCCACCCTGTGCATCGGCTGCCGGCGCTGCGAGGCTGCTTGTCCATATGGCGCTCCGCAGTTCGATCCGGCGGAGAACATCGTCAAGAAGTGCAATATGTGCGTGGATGAGATCGAGGCCGGGCGCAAGCCCTACTGCGTCATGGCCTGCATGATGCGCGTGCTCGACATCGGGCCGATCGACCGGTTGCGGGCCGGCACTTACGAGACCAAGGCGCTGGGCCCCAGGGACAAGGTGGTACGCCAGGTCAAGCACATGGCCAATCCAGAGCTCACCAATCCATCGATTGTCTTTGTACCCCATCCGAAAGGCAGGGTGTGATGGGCGCCGGATTACCACTATGGGCCGAGGATTTGCGCCTGCTGGGCTGGCTGCACACCCGCGAGCGCGATCGGGAAATATTGCTCGCACTCGCCGCCGACGGCTTCCCGGAGGGCTTGGCAATCGGCGCCAGCGAGGAAGCTGGCGCCATGCGTGCCGCGCTGTCCGGGTTGGCAACGGCAGTGCCAGGCCCGGAAGCAGCGGATGACGAACTGGCTGCGGATTATGCTGCCATCTACCTCACCCATGCCTATCGCGCCTCACCCTGCGAATCAGTGTGGCATGACAAGGATCACCTCGCTTGGCAAGAGCCAACTTTCGCCGTGCGCGCCTGGTACCGGCGCTATGGGCTCGCCGTAGCTGACTGGCGGACATTGCCGGACGACCACCTCGCCTATCAACTGGAATTTGTCGCCCGGCTGCTGGAAAAAGACGAAACCGAGGCTGCGGCGCGTTTTCTTGACGCCCACCTGCTCACCTGGTTGCCGGACTTTTCCCGCCGTGTCGCGCAGCGCGCCGCCACCCCCTTCTACCGTGCCCTGGCGAACGTTACCCTGGCCACCGTAACCGGATTGAGGCGAAAGTTGCCCAGTGTCGAGCCGGAGGCAGAAATGCTCGCAGTGGAACAGGCCGCCCTTGTCCCCCTTCAGTTTGTCGCCCGGGAGACATGGCTGGCAGAACCATGAAATAGGCTATGCCAAGGATTTATCGAAGTCAATCGAGGAGCCTCAAATGAAAGTAAAATTAGTTTCATCTATCGTCTTTATGATGGTTGCCTTGCTGGCAGGCGTTCACTCCTTTGCGGGCAACGCACCGGCGCCGAAAGAAGCGGCAGCTTGCCTGACTTGCCACGATATCGAAGCGAAGAAAATTGGTCCTCCTTATAAGGATGTGGCCAGGAAATATGCCGGTCAGAAAAATGCTCAGGCCGACCTCGCCAAGCGTATTGTCAGGGGAACGGCTCCTGGCCTCGGCTGGATGAAAGAAGGCAAGGCAACCATGCCGTTTATGCCGCCTAATGTTGCGGTGGCACCGAAAGATGCGGCCAAACTGGCCAAGTGGGTTCTCACTATAAAATAAAAATTTATCAATTCATTTTTGCATTCTTCGTTAAACCTGGAATAGGTTAAAGGTCAATATGATTCTTGAAGTCACGGGTGATATTCTGCTTTCCCAGGCACGAGTCATTGCGCACGGCGTCGCGCCGAACGATCCGCACAATCAAGGGCTGGCGCTGGCTTTGCGGGAAATATGGCCAGCCATGTACAAGGATTTTCGCCATTATTGCCAAACGACCCACCCCAAGCCGGGAAGCGTCTGGGCCGGAGCAAGCCCCGACGGCAAGCGCGTAGTGGCGCTCTTCACCCAGGAAGCTGCCTATGGCCATGGCGCAAAGCCCGGGCGGGCAACTAGCGAATATATCAACCACGCCTTAAAGGAGTTGCGCCATCTGGCCGAAGTGGAGAGCTTCGAGAGCTTGGCGCTGCCGCGTCTTGCAACTGGTGTCGGCGGCATGGACTGGGGCGAGGTGCGCGCATTGATCGACAAATACTTGGCCGACCTGTCCATGCCAGTTTATCTCTACACGACGTTTCACAAGGGCATGCAAGCTGACGAATCTGCCCGAATACGATGACGAAGTCATGTAAACAATTGGCGCGGTCATGAAACGGGCGCCGTTCCAGATTGATTAAATATTCTGCGCAAGCGCAACGATGTTTCGAGAGCACGGGTGGACAAGCGTTGTGCTCATTTTGGGGGCGCCTCTGGCGCCCCGTTTTTTCTGTTGAGCATGATGCCCGGAATTCTTCCTGATCATTGTACCCACGAGCGTTCTCCGCTCGCGTCCTGCCTCGCTTGCGTCGAGATATGCCCGCGCGCTGCATGGAGCGCCGACGACAACGGGCTGGTTCTCGACGAAGCGGCATGCAATGAGTGCGGCCTGTGCATGGCAGCTTGCCCAGAAGGTGCATTGACCGCTTACTTCTCCGCGCCACTGGCCGATTCCTCGCGCAAGGCGGCGTTCTGGGCTTGCGCGCCGATAGCCGGTGAAAAAGGCGAGGGTGTACTGCCTTGTCTGCACGCCGCGTCCGACCAGATGCTGGCCGATCTGGCCCGGCGCGGCATTCGCCGGCTGCAGTTGGCGCAGGGGGAGTGCGCCTCCTGCCCCCGCTATCCCCGCAATGGGCTGACGCTGGAAGTGCGTCTGTCGCAGATCAACGCTGCCTTACAGGCACGGGGGCTGGCGCCGGTCGTGATCGAACGTGCGGATGCGGCGACTTGGCGCAAACAGTCGGACAGGCAGCAGGAATTCGCAAACCGGCGCGGGTTTCTCGGCGCGCTGCTCAAACGGCCTGGGGCGGTTTTACAGCCCCCGGCGAATGCCGGTACGTCATGCAACGATGCCACCGTCGTCGGCGCCTGGCTGCAACACTATGGCGCGGGGCCGCTTCCCTCGGTGCCCACGGTGGATTTTAGCCGTTGCACTTTATGTGGCGCATGTATCGCTTTGTGTGCTCACCAAGCGCTGTTGTTGCGCAGATCAAACGAGGAAGCCATCTTTGCCGTCTCGCCAGAACATTGCACTGGTTGCCGTCTGTGTGTCGATGTCTGCGCGGACGATGCTGTCGCCGTGGGGGAATGGCTGACGCCACCATCGCCCCTCGGGGCCACACTGGTCAAACAGATATGCGGACGTTGCCAAAATGCTTTCTGGCAGTTCGCGGAAAGAAAGGAAAGAGAAACCTTCTGTCCGGTATGCCGCAAAACCGGCGGAAAAAATCCCGGCCGCCTTGTCGAAAAAGATCATCGGTATTGACCATGAAATGTTCCTTGGAAGAGAAAGATGACAAACGCTTCCCTCTGCGGCTTCAGGCCGTCAATCGCTTTACGATTGCAGCCATGTTTTGGCTGAACGGCGCTGCCCATGTCATTATTGGCCTGGCTCTGGCGCTTTCCGTGCTGATGTTTACCTGGCTGTTTTTTGTAGATGTACGCCAGGCGGCTGATGCCAACAATCTGGTTCATGGGTTTGTCCATGCGCTGGGCACTTTGATGCTGCTGTGGACGATTTCCGCGCTCATCACTGCGGAAATCCGCTACCTGGAAGGAAACAAGCTGGAAGTGGATACCTTTGTCGAGGTTGCGCTGGTGGTCGTGCTGCGCAAAGTGATTACCATGCCTGTACTGGCAGTGCAGCCTCCATTGCAGGAAATCCTGCTGTGGAACATCGCGGCATTGATGTTGGGAGTGCTCTTCTTCCTCGTGCGATGGGCGCAGCGTCAGCAAGATAACATCCCTAGCCAAAACGCAGTAAAATAATCGAATATTTCATGACGAAACCGCCCCGAATCATGAAACAGCGCTGCGCCATGACCGTTCCCCTCACCCATCCCGGCAAGAGAGGGGGACGAGGTCTCGCTGCGCGAGTTTCACGTTAAACCTGGAAAAGGCAGTTGGATTGACGAACTCTGCTGCAACGCCAGTATCCACGCGGGTTCCCTCACCCCTACCCCTCTCTCCCGCCGGGAGAGGGGAATTGCTCCCTTCACCCCCGGGAGAAGGGCTGGGGATGAGGGAGCACGTGACCATGACCTCTTCCAACTGCGGTTTTTAGGTTAAATTTTGTCCATTTGATGAACCATAACCGCCTTTACACTTGGCTCGCAGCCCGTAGCGAGCGCAGACTGCTGGCCGTGCTGCTCGGCGTGGCGCTCGCCTCGGCCTTGGTGTTCCTGGCGCTGGCGATCATCATGGCCGGACACGGCGTGCGTGCCGAGCATGAAGCCGCGGCACGGCGCATGGCCGGGTTGTTCGAGGCCAGCCTCAAAAATGCGATGCTCAAACGCGACCTGCCGGGATTGCGCGATATCGTCCAGCAACTGGGCAAAACGCCTGGCGTGCGCGATGTGCTGATCCTCAACCCCAGTGGCGAGGTGCGTTTTGCCGCCAAGAGCGGGCGCCTCGGCGAACATCCCGCCGACTATCTCGATGGGCTGTGCCTGACACGGGGCTGTGGCGAGTCCCCGGCACGACTCACCTGGCTGGAGTCCCGTTCCGGCGGCGGCATTCGCATTGCCTGGCCTGTGCGCAACGAATTCCGCTGCCTTGCGTGTCATGGTCGGGCAAGCGAAAAGCCAGTCAACGGCATCCTGGTGGTGGAACTGTCAGCCGCTGCAGGAAATGAGGCCTTGCGCGGCTCGGCACAGTCTCTGATTGCGGCGGGGCTTCTCGCCATTGCTCTCACTGCAGGAAGCCTGGTGTGGGCATTGCGGCGCACGGTGCTGCGGCCGCTTGCGCGCCTCACCAGCGTGACCGACGCGCTGGCGGCGGGCGATCTGTCTGCTCGCGCCAGGCTCCACGGAAGCGATGAGCTGGCGCGCTTGGGACGGCATTTCGACGGCATGGCCGAGATGCTGGCAGGAATGCTCGTCACCCTGGAGGGCGAGCGTGGCTTTCTGCAAGCGCTGCTTGATGCCATGCCCGACCCGGTGCTGGTGATCGATGCGAGCTACCGGATTGTGCTGGCGAACGCCGCTTACCGTCAACTATTGGGACTTTCTGCCGATTTTATGGGGAAATCCTGCCATTCCGTGGGCCGGGGACTCGCCGAACCCTGCCCGGCGACGCTGGTGATTTGCCCGGTGCGTGAACTCGCTTCGGGAAAAGAAGCCTTGCGTTCGGTGATAACCCTGCAACGTGCCGATGGTCTTGCCTTGGATGTAGAAATCGATACCGCGCCGCTGGTGGCGGCAGATGGCCGTCGGCTGGTGGTGGAAGTGTTGCGCCCACTGGGAGAAAAAGTCCGTTTTTCACAAGAGCAACGCCTCTCGGCAATAGGCCTTCTGGCCAACGGAGTGGCCCACGAAATTCGCAACCCCCTGGCCTCCATCCGTATCGCCTTGCAGGGAGCACAGCGCCGGTTGCGCGGCGAGGAACTGGACCGGGATGCGCTTTCCAGCTATCTTGATCTCGTCGACAGGGAAATTGATCGCTGTGTATCCATCACCGAACGGCTGCTGCGCATGAGCCAGCCGTCAGCGGCTATCGCCCGGCCGACAGCGGTTGTTCCCGCCATCACGGAAACGCTGGCATTGTTGGCCGAGGAAGCCCGTGTTCAAAATATAAAAGTGGAAACGGATATTCAGCCGGATAATTTCGCTGTGCTTGCCGATGACGCCGAATTGCGCATGTTGACCCTCAACCTTGCCCAGAATGCTTTTCACGCCATGCCCCAAGGCGGTTGTTTGAGTGTAACTGGCCGCATCCAGGACGACATGGGCGAACTCGTCTTCCGCGATAGCGGCAGAGGCATCGATGTGGAGGATTTACCTATGATTTTCATGCCTTTTTTCAGTCACCGGGTCGACGGCAGGCAGGGCAGCGGCTTAGGGTTGGCCATCTGCAAAGCCATGGTCGAACGCTTTGGCGGCAGCATCCATGCTGACAGCCAGACAGGACGAGGCAGCACCTTCACCGTCCGCCTTCCGCTGGCGAAGCGGGAGCACCGATGACAAACCCCACCCTGCTTGTCATTGAAGATGACACTGTCTTGAATCGCCTGCTGGTGGGGGAGCTCAAGCAATCCGGTTTTGCCGCGCATGGCAGCTATAACTGGACCGATGGCAGGTCAGCCATTGACCGGTTGGCGCCGGAACTGGTGCTGCTGGACGTCCACCTACCCGATGCCAACGGACTCGACATCCTGGCCGAAATTGGCGATAGCCGGCTAGTGGTGATGCTTACTGCCAATGCCTCCCTGCACCAAGCGGTCGAGGCCATGCGGATGGGGGCTGCGGACTACCTGGCCAAGCCAGTAAATCTCGACGAACTGGAGCTGATTATCCGCCGTGCCCTGGAAAACCGGCGACTCTCCGCCGAGCACGAGTGCCGTCGCAGTGAAGAAGCCATGCGGATGGCCGGCATGGTGGGCGTCGGCCCAGCCATGACAGAGTTGCGGCTCCTGATCGAGGCGGTGGCGCAAACCGATGTCACCGTGCTCGTTCAGGGTGAGAGCGGCGCTGGCAAGGAACTGGTGGCCCAGGCCGTCCATCATGCCAGCCCACGCCGCGAAAGGGCTTTTGTCGCCCTGGATTGCTGCTCCCTGCAGGACACCCTGTTCGAATCGGAACTGTTTGGTTACGAAAAAGGCGCCTTTACCGGCGCTGATCGGCGCAAGCCCGGGCTCATCGAAGCAGCGGCTGGCGGCACATTGTTCCTCGACGAAATCGGCGATATCGGCCCGGCTATCCAGGCCAAGCTGCTACGGGTGCTCGAAACCGGGCGTTTTCGTCGCATCGGGGCCACCAGCGACATGCGCGCCAATGTTCGTATCGTCGCCGCCACCAACAGGGACCTCGCTACTCTGGTGCGCAAAGGCACATTTCGCGCCGACCTCTATTATCGCCTGAACGCCTTCATGCTCGTTGTTCCGCCCCTGCGCCTGCGCCGCGAGGACATTCCCGTTTTGGCCAATTATTTCCTTGCCGCACGTGCTGGCGGCAGGCGCCAGCGCCTGCATCCCGAAGCGGTACGTTACCTGACCGAGTACGGCTGGCCGGGCAATGTGCGCGAGTTGCGCAACGTCATCGAGAGGGCGTCGATTCTCTCCGGTGACACGCCCGTAATCACGCCCGCGCATCTTCTTGGACTGTCCGGCGAAATGGCCTCCGCAGCGGTTGACCGCGGCAATGGCTTTCAGTTTGACGACGAACCTGCGCTGGAGAAAATCGAGCACGAGTATTTGGCCTATCTGCTGGACAAGTATCGTGGCAATCGCCGCGAGGTGGCAAAAAAACTGGGCGTATCCGAGCGTACCTGCTACCGCATGGCGGAGCGTTACGGCCTGGGTTGACGGCCTGTGCCGGATCAATAGCGCCCGGTTAAAAATAGTGTAATGTCAGTTGGCTATATTACGGAGTCGTATCTTCTCAATAACTCATGTCAGCACAATAACCAGGTAGGTGACATACATCGCCCCATTGATCCCCAGATGCCAGACCTTGATCTGTCCTCGGCTGACCATTAACCTGACCCATGACGCAGCCAAAATAGTGATGACGATGCCGGCGAGTACTTCCTGACGCGGTTCCCACGGGGTGAGCATGATGCCGATGGCAGGTAGCAAGGTGCCCTGGAATACCATTGCGCCGGTGATATTGCCGAAGGCCAGAGTGTCCTTGCGTTTGCGGATCCACAGGATGCTGTTGACCTTTTCCGGTAGTTCGGTGGCGATCGGGATGATCAGCAGCGACAACAGCAGGGGAGTAATGCCGAGCAACTGCGATGCGCCCTCTACGCCATGGATGAAGCCCTTGGCGCCAGCCACCAGTAGGCCCAAGCCGAGGGCAAGCTGGATCAGGATCATCAGCATGTTCTGCGGCAGTCCCAGACGGCACAGGAACATTTTTTCCTCTGCTTCAGTGCCGTGTCCCTCCTTGACCAGATGGGCGGAAGCGCGCAAGGTGAGCATGATGTAGACGAAGTAAGTCAGCACCAGGGTGAAGCCGATGGCGGCACGGATCGCAGTCTGCTGGTGCGGCACGAACAGGGCGATGGCGGAAAAGGCGAATGCCGCCAGGAAGAAGTTCAGGTCGCGGGTCAGCCCCGTCCGCTCCGGCGTAAAATGGCCATGGATGCCGCGTTTTCTCAACACCGCCAGCGCCATCAGGGAGGTCGACAGGGTGGACAGCATCAGCGGCGCGCCGAGGATTGCTCCGACCCCGATTTCTTCGTTGAGGTGGGTGTCGGCAGTACCCGCCATCAGCGCCAGCAGCGGCACCATGGTTTCCGGCAGGGCGGTGCCTATGGCGGCAAACAGCGAGCCGGTGACGCCTTCCGATATCTTCAGCTTTTCGCCCAAATGTTCCAATGCATTGGTAAATACCTCGGCGGCAATTAAAATGACGATCAGCATCAGGAACAGAATGGCGAAAATGGTCATGGGCAGCTTCCTTGAAAAAACATGGTGCAATTATAGCATTGTGCAACAGCTTGGTAGGGTGGGCACGGTTTTGTTCCCACGCGGAAAACCACATAAATTGGAAATGAAATGAAAATTGACCGTTCGGGATTTTTGCAGGGCGCGCGCTTCATCGCCACGCCCAACTGCGACGAGCGCCCGCCGGAGGTGGAGTTCGATATTCCGCTGCTGGTGATCCACAACATCAGCCTGCCGCCGCGCGAGTATGGCAGCGACGACGTCATCGCGTTTTTCACCAACCGGCTGGACGTGAAGAAGCACGGCTATTTCGAGCTGATCGCCGATCTCAAGGTTTCCGCTCATTTTTTCATACGCCGAGATGGCGAGATCATCCAGTTCGCGTCGTGCAACAAGCGTGCCTGGCATGCCGGGGTTTCCGTCTGGCACGACCGTATGCGCTGCAACGATTTTTCCATCGGTATCGAGCTGGAGGGCAGTGATGACGACCCGTTCACAGACATTCAGTACGAGAAGCTGGCGGAGCTGACGCGAGCCATCCAGGCGGCTTATCCGATCGAGGAGATCGTCGGCCATTCGGACATCGCTCCGGTGCGCAAGACCGATCCGGGGCCGTGCTTCGAATGGGAAAAATTCCGGAACCTGACCGCCGTCGCAGGGCCGGACTAACAAGTTTATTCCCCTCGATGCCCAAATGAATCATAATCGCTCATGAGTAAAACTTTATTGCCCGGCGGGGCCGACTGCGTTAATTGCAGCATCCGCAAATCGGTACTGTTCGCCGGGTTGGAAATCAGTGATTGCGAGAGTATTCACCGCCCGATCGATGACATCACGCTTGCCACGCATGAAGTGCTCTACCGGGCGGGCGATCCGGCGCAGGCGGTGTTCACCATTCGCAGCGGCCTGCTCAAGCTGGTCCAGTACCTGCCGGACGGGCGCCAGCGCATCGTCCGCCTGCTCCGCGCCACCGATGTCACCGGCCTGGAAGCGTTGCTTGGGCAGCCCTACCAGCATGACGCCATTGTTTTGCAGCAGTCGGCGGTTTGCCGTATTCCACTGGAAGTGATCCAGCGACTGGACCGGGACAACCCCAAGCTGCGCAAGGAGTTGATGGTGCGCTGGCAGCACGCGCTGGACGAGGCGGATGCCTGGCTGACCCAGCTTGCCACCGGCAGCGCCAAGGCGCGTATGGCGCGCCTGCTGCAACGCCTGGTCAGTGGCACGGAGGGCAGTGCGTGCGAGATGCTCGGGCGCGAGGATATGGGGTCGATGCTCGGCATCACCACCGAAACGGCCAGTCGTATTATCGCCGAATTTAAGCGTAGCGGGGCGTTGCGGGAAATTCCCGGCAGCGTTTTTCTGCGCTGCGACAATGCCGCACTCAACAAGATTGCCGCCGATTGAGAATTGTCAATGACGGCGTTTTACCTTCTCGACTAACATGGCTCCATCGCGTTCGTTCCCAAGACGGCGCGCCAGACCCTTTCTTCTTGGGTTGTCCTCCTCCGAATCGCTCATGAGCGGTTCTTTAACCCGCCCGTCCCCCCTGACAGGCGGGTTTTTTTCTGCCTGAGTTAGTTAAAAATCACCGTCTTGTTGGCATACAACAGGATGCGGCTCTCGATGTGCCAGCGCACCCCGCGCGACAGTACCATCTTCTCCAGGTCGCGGCCTTTCTGGATCAGGTCGTCGATGGCGTCGCGATGGGAGATGCGGGCTACGTCCTGTTCGATGATCGGGCCATCGTCGAGCATTTCGGTGACATAGTGGCTGGTTGCGCCGATCAGTTTGACGCCGCGCTCGAAGGCGCGGTGATAGGGTTTGGCGCCGAGAAAAGCGGGCAGAAAAGAATGGTGGATGTTGATGATGCGGTTCGGGTAATGCCGGATGAAGTCCGCCGACAGCACCTGCATGTAGCGCGCCAGCACGATCAGGTCGATATGGTGGTGGCGCAGCAGGGCGAGCTGGGTCTTTTCCGCTTCCGCCTTGCTGTCCTTCTGCACCGGGATGTGCTGGAACGGGATGCCATAGGAATCGGCGATCCATCGGGTGTCATCGTGGTTGCCGATGATCAGCAGGATGTCGCAGTGCAGCTCGCCGCTCTGGTGACGGTAGAGCAGATCGACCAGGCAGTGGTCATAGCGCGACACCAGAATTGCCACTCGTGGGCGGGAGGCTGATTGCGCCAGGTGCCACTGCATCTGGAATTTCTCGGCGATCGGTGCGAAGTGCTGCTCGAACTGGCTGATTTCCAGATCGAAATCGTGCAGGTCCCATTCCACGCGCATCAGGAACAGACCCAACTCGCTGTCCTGGTGCTGGTCGGCGTGCAGAATATTGGCGTTGTGGCGGTAGAGGAAATCGGCGATGCCCGCGACCAGGCCTTTGCGGTCGGGGCAGGAAATCAGCAGAATGGCGGTGTTTTTAATCATTATCGTTAAAAAAATTGCCGAAAAATTTGATCATACACCTCAATGGGTGCGTGGGACGCACCCAACGCATGCTGACCAAATGGTAACGTGAAGCAAACCCGGTGGCCGGGGTATAATTAAACTATAGGAGGCGCTTAACAAAGCCCAACAAAGCCCAACAAAGCCCCTGCGGTTTCTATTGAACCTGGATCATGCATAAAATCTTGTGGCGCTGGAGTTACCGAATTGCCATCGCGGCCCTGTTCCTGGCCGGGTTGGTGTTCGCCTCGACGGTGGTGGCCCTGCGCTATTGGATATTGCCCAATATCGGCCAATATCGCGAGGACCTTGCCGCTTCCATCACCCGCGCGGCCGGCCAGCACGTCGCGATTGGCGCGATCGATGCAAACTGGGAGCGTCTGCGGCCGCACTTGACGCTGCGCGAAGTTCAGGTTTACGACCGGCAGGGACATCCCGCGCTGGTACTCCAGCATGTCGATACCACCCTGTCGTGGTGGACGCTGCTGGCAGGCGAGGTGCGTCTGCATTCCCTCGAAATCAGCGATCCCGTATTGAGCCTCCGACGAGATGCCGAAGGGCACATCTTCATCGCGGGAATCGAGCTTAACCGGCCAGACAGCGACAGTGGTTTTGCCGATTGGCTATTGCAGCAATCGCGTATTGTCATCCGCAACGCAGTGATCGAGTGGCGCGACGAGAAGCGTCACGCGTCGCCGTTGACCTTGAGCCGCGTCAACCTGCGCCTGGAGAACAGCGGCAGGCGGCATCGACTGGGCCTGCAGGCTGTTCCGCCTGCCGAACTGGCCGGCCCGCTGGACATTCGTGCAGATTTGAAGGGTAAAAAAGTGGCCGATCTGGCTGCGTGGGAGGGCAGAGTTTATGCGAAACTCAACCATGCCGACATCGCCGCCTGGCAGAGCTGGCTACCCTTCCCGTTCGATCTGCGGCGCGGTTATGGCGGGGTGCAGGTCTGGCTTGGGTTCAAGGCAGGGGAGATCGGCGCGGTCACAGCGGATGTTCGTCTCTACGATGTAACAGCCCGATTTGCCAGCGATCTTCCCCAGCTTGATCTCTATAGCCTGAGCGGTCGCCTCGGGTGGCAGCCGCTGCCAGGTGGATTCGAATTTCACGCGCAGCGTCTGAGTCTGGCGGCGAAGAGTGGTGTCAACCTGCCGGCTACCGATTTGCTGGTGCACTATGTCCCGGCGCAAGGCAAAAAGTCCGCGACAGGGGAAATTCGTGCCAATAATATTTACCTGGAACCGCTGGTGAAAATTGCCGATGCACTGCCGCTGCCATCGGAAGTGCGTGGCAATCTGGCTGAAATTGGTCCCCAGGGCAGCTTCCGCGACTTCAGCGTTAAATGGAGCGGCGACTGGAAGGCGCCACAGAGCTATATGGCCAAGGGGAGTTTTACCGGTTTGGGCATGAAACCGCATGGAAAGCTGCCGGGCTTTTCCGGCCTGAGCGGCAACCTCGACGCCAACGAAAAATCCGGCACGCTGGCGCTGGATTCACACCGTGTGCGGGCCGATTTTCCGGCGCTGTTCCGCGAGCCGCTGGAGATGGATGCTCTGACCGCGCAGATGAACTGGAAAAAGTTGGGAAAAGACCTGAATCTTAACCTGACCAGCCTTTCCCTTGCCAACCGCCATCTGGCAGGCACGCTGTTCGGCAGTTACAAGATGACGGTCGGCACGCCGGGCACGATCGATCTTACTGGCCAGTTCACCCGTGGCGATGCGCGCGCAGTCGGCCGATACATTCCTCTGACGATTGGCCAGGCTACGCGTGACTGGCTCAATATCGCGCTGCTGGCCGGGCAGTCCAACGATGTGCGGCTGCGGCTGAAGGGTAACCTGGCGGATTTTCCCTTCGCCGACGGCAAGCGCGGCCTGTTCGAGGTGGCCGGAAAGGTGACCGGCGGCACGCTGGAATATGCGCCGGGCTGGCCAAAAATCGAGAATATCGCGGTGGATCTGCTGTTCCGAAACGCCCGTATGGAGATCACCGCCCATCAAGGTAATACCGATGGCATGCAAATTAGCAAGACCCGTGCGGTGATTGCCGATCTGTTGAGCTTGGATGAAATTCTTGAAGTGGAGGGTGAAGCCCGTGGGCCGACTGGAGACATGATCAAGTTCATCGAAAACAGTCCGGTCAGCGCCATGATCGACGATTTTACCGAGGGCATGGGGGCATCGGGCAACGGCAATTTTAAGCTGAAGCTGGCTATTCCTTTGCGCCGCAACCAGGACAGCCGGGTGGCGGGTAGCTACCAGTTTGTCAACAACCGCGTTTTTCTGGGCGCGGATTTCCCGCCTCTGGAGCAGGTGAATGGCCGGCTGGAGTTTACTGAGTCGGCGGTGGTCATCCCCCGCATTACGGCGCTGGTGCTGGGCGAGCTGGCGACGATCGGAGGGGCGACACAGCAGGACGGTAGCGTGCTCATCAATGCTCAGGGGCGTGCCACCGCTGTTGGAATGCGCGGCTTGGCCGATCAGCAGATAACCCGTAACTTGGGCGGAGCGACCGACTGGCGTGGGATGATTACGATCCGCAAAAAGCAGGCCGATATACTGCTCGAGTCAACGCTGGTCGGGCTGGCGGTTAACCTGCCTGCACCTTTTGGGAAAAAGGCGACCGATCCGGTGCCGCTGCGCTTTGAGAAGAAAATAACGGGTGTCAAGCAGGATCTGCTTCTGCTTAATTATGGCAAAGCGCTTGCTGCGGTGCTGTCGCGCAATCATGAAAATGGCAAAACCACGATCGAGCGCGGCTCGGTCAATCTGGGAGCGGCTGCGGTGCTGCCTCCACAGCCAGGTATCTGGTTGAGCGGTGAACTGGCCCTGCTTGATCTCGATCATTGGCGTAGCCTCCTCGGGCAGTCGTCGGCCGAGACGCAGTTGCCCGGGTTTACCGGGCTCAACCTGAAATTTGGCGCGGTCGATGCATTCGGTAAACGCTTTAACGACTTGCGCATTAGTGCAAAAAGGCAAGAAGGTGCCTGGCAGGCGAAGATAGAGAGCAGAGAGCTGGCTGGAAACCTCCGTTGGAACCCCGATGGGCGCGGTCGGCTGCAGGCTCGCCTAGGCCATTTGACTATTCCCGATTCTGCCCCGGCGAAACTGGGGGTTCCGGTGGAAACGCCGCAGGAGAAGGAGCTGCCGGCATTGGATATCATCGCGGATAGTTTCTCGGCCAGGCAGAAAAAACTGGGTAAGCTCGAACTGTTGGCCGTGCAGGAGGGCGAGGATTGGCGCATCGAGAAGCTGCACATCAATAACCCCGACGGCGCTTTGCAGATGGATGGGTTGTGGCAGGGTTGGCGACGCAGGCCGATGACCAACGCCAATCTGCACCTTGAGGCGCAGGATTTGGGTAAGCTTCTGGCTCGGTTGGGCTATCCGGAAGCGGTGAAGCGTGGAACGGCGAAGCTCGACGGTCAGCTTTCCTGGGCTGGCAGCCCCCATGATATCGATTTCCCGAGCTTGGCTGGCAATCTGAAGCTGGAAGCGAAGAATGGCCAGTTTCTCAAAATCGAGCCAGGTGCGGGCAAGCTGCTTGGCCTGCTCAGCCTTCAGTCACTGCCACGGCGCTTGACGCTGGATTTTCGCGATATTTTCAGCGAAGGCTTCGCCTTCGACTCGATTTCTGGTAGTGCGCGCATCAACCGCGGTGTGGCGCGCACCGATGATCTCAGGCTGGAAGGGCCGGCCGCGAAAGTTCGGATGCAGGGTGAAACTGACTTGGCTAGGGAAACCCAGAATCTGAAGGTAAGAGTGGTTCCACAGCTGGGAGAGGGCGTGTCCGTCGCCAGCGCTTTTCTGGGCGGACCCGTGGTTGGGATAGCCGCGCTGGTGGCGCAAAAATTGTTGCGAGACCCGATTGATCAAATCGCGGCCTATGAATACAGTATTACTGGAACATGGGATAATCCCAATGTGGTAAAAATTGGCGGGAATTAAATCATGTAGGTCGGGCACTCCATTCCCGACAAACCCAAAATTACAACCATCGGAATTGCCTGTTGGGCACGGAGTGCCCAACCTACCTGTAAGAAAGAAATAGCATGACAGCAAAAGCCAAATCGAGCTTCGCCAGAACCAAGACCCGCGCCGCGGTTGCTCACGCCAACCCGCAGCCCGGCGTTTTCCGCGTCGCGGCCATCCAGATGGCCTCCGGCCCGAGCGTGGCAGCGAACCTTTCCGAGGCCGAGCGCCTGATCGGCATGGCTGCCGCGCAGGGCGCCAAGCTGGTGGTGTTGCCGGAGTATTTTTGCATCATGGGCAAGAAGGAAAGCGACAAGGTGGCGGCGCGCGAGGTGGAAGGCAAGGGCCCGATCCAGAAGTTCCTCAGCACCATGGCAAGGAAGCACAAGATATGGATCGTTGGCGGCTCGGTGCCGCTCGCGGCGAGCGTTCCGTCCAAGGTGCGCAACAGCTGCCTGGTCTATGACGACAAGGGCAAGCAGGCGGCGCGCTACGACAAGATCCACCTGTTCGGCCTGGATCTCGGCAACGAGAAATACCGCGAGGAAAAAACCATCGAACCGGGCGACCAAGTGGTGGTCGTTGAAACTCCGTTCGGCCGCATCGGTCTATCGGTTTGCTATGACCTGCGCTTTCCCGAACTTTACCGCGCCATGGGCGACGTCGACATCATCGTCGTGCCCGCCGCCTTCACCGAAACCACCGGCAAGGCGCATTGGGAAATTCTGGTGCGCGCCCGCGCCATCGAGAACCTGGCTTATGTGGTGGCCTCGGCCCAAGGCGGCTATCATCTGTCCGGTCGCGAAACGCACGGCAACAGCATGATCGTCGATCCCTGGGGCGTGGTTCTCGATCGTTTGCCGCGCGGCTCCGGCATTGTGATCGCCAACGTCAACCCGGCCTATCAGGCGAGCCTGCGCAAGAGCCTGCCTGCCCTGACCCACCGAACTTTGAAAAATTGCTGAAATCATAAAACATGAAAATTAAAACCGCTTCGTTCCAGTCCGACCCGCTGTTCGGCACCGCTCAATCCACTCTGCTGACCCCCTACGGACTGGATGTGGGCGACCTCCAGCAGGTGTTCGGTCGCATTATGACCCATCATGTGGATTACGCCGACCTCTACTTTCAGTACACCCGCGCCGAGGGGTGGAGCCTGGAGGAAGGCCAAGTCAAGTCGGGCAGCTTCAGCATCGACCAGGGCGTGGGCGTGCGCGCCGTATCCGGCGAAAAGACCGCCTTTGCCTATTCCGATGACATCAGCCTGCCGGCTCTGGCGGCTGCGGCTGAAACCACCCGCGCGATTGCCCGGCAGGGGGCGGAGAAATCGGTGCCGGCGGTGTACGGCGCGGCCAAGCCCCAGCTTTACCTGCCCCACGATCCGATCGCCAGTCTCAAGGACGCCGAAAAAGTGGCCCTGCTGGAAAGGCTGGAGCGCCATGCCCGCGCGCTTGATCCGCGCGTCACCCAGGTCATGGCATCGCTGGCCGGCGAATACGAGGTGGTGCTGATCGCCCGCAACGACGGCCTGCTGGCCGCAGATGTGCGCCCCCTGGTCAGGGTTTCGCTGCAGGTGATCGTGGAGGATGGCGGCCGGCGCGAGCAGGGCAGCGCAGGCGGCGGCGGGCGTTTCGACTACACTTATTTCAGCGACGAGGTGTTGCAGGATTACGCGCAAAAGGCGGTGCATCAGGCGCTCGTCAATCTCGATGCCAAGCCGGCTCCGGCGGGCACCATGACCGTGGTGCTGGGTTCCGGCTGGCCGGGCATCCTGCTGCACGAGGCGATCGGCCACGGGCTGGAGGGCGACTTCAACCGCAAGGGCAGTTCCGCCTTCAGCGGCAAGATCGGCCAGCGCGTCGCATCTGCCGGCGTGACCGTGGTGGACGACGGCACTATCGCCCGTCGCCGGGGTTCGCTCAACGTGGACGATGAAGGCAATCCGACCCAGTGCACGGTGCTGATCGAAAACGGCATCCTCAAGGGCTACATGCAGGATACGCTGAATGCCCGCTTGATGGGCATGCCCATTACCGGCAACGCCCGGCGAGAATCCTTCGCCCACATCCCGATACCGCGCATGACCAACACCTACATGCTGAACGGGGACAAGGATCCGGCGGAAATTATCAAGTCGGTCAAGCATGGCCTGTATGCGGCCAATTTCGGCGGCGGCCAGGTCGACATCACTAGCGGCAAGTTCGTGTTCTCGGCGGCGGAAGCCTACATGATCGAGGACGGCAAGATTACCTACCCGGTCAAGGGCGCGACCCTGATCGGCAACGGGCCGGACGTGCTGACGCGGGTGTCGATGATCGGCAACGACATGGCGCTCGACCCCGGCGTCGGTACTTGCGGCAAAGAAGGCCAGAGCGTGCCGGTGGGCGTGGGCCAGCCGACTCTGCGCATCGACGGTCTGACGGTGGGTGGAACGGCTTGATTGCCGGGAACGTAGCGGCCAGCCAATGCGTAGCCTGGATAAGCGAAGCGCAATCCGGGGAATGTTTCATACTACACATGAAACAAGGCATACGCGGCATGGCGGCGGTTATTGCGATCCTGTTTTGGGTGGGTGCAAGCACGGCTTCATCGGAGGAAAAATTCCAGCCCGGCGTGCCTTATTATTTTGAGAGTTTCGATCCGGTGATGAAACCGTGGGATCCCGGCCAGGACTTGAACATTGAAGAGGTGTTCAAAAATTATGTTTACTACGAAATTATCTTCGACCAATCAGGCCGGGAGATTACGGTCAACCGCTACCTTCAGAACCGCAAGGAGCGTAGCGACAGATTTCTGGTTCGACCCGACCGGTCGCTGGAGGGTAAGTAGGGTGGGCACGTTTTTGTGCCCACCCTACCAACCTGCTTTATTCTCGAAAATGGGTATCCCTTTCACGCACGTACCGGCGATTTGCCGTGAATAATGGAACTGTAAGGCGCTGGGGCGGCGGCAACAGCCTGTTGAGCCAAACGGTAAAAGAGCAGTCCGCGGGTGTTTGATCGGC
>Ga0210039_1000127_pt1 | contig 84860 bp, 70 predicted proteins | sample CryGeyCG2114_250_3_FD_185460 | JGI IMG/M metagenome (GOLD analysis project Ga0210039, IMG submission 185460) | Groundwater microbial communities from aquifer - Crystal Geyser CG17_big_fil_post_rev_8/21/14_2.50 (SPAdes) (version 2) | ecosystem: Environmental > Aquatic > Deep subsurface >...
CAGGAAAAAGATGTTTTTTCGGAACTGGTTGCATCACTTATGGGAGGCAATGCTGCCCATATTCTTGCTGCTGTAGATCAAGCACGGAGCTCAGGCATTGCACCTCATGCATTTCTCCATGGTGTGAAGCAGGCACTGCGGACAGCACTCCTCTCGGATATTCATTCCGACGGCATGACCGATCGTGCGAAGGAATTGCTTCGTGCGGCGGACACATTAGAAAACAGTGTGCCCTTGCTGCGCTATGCAGAAATCCCCTGGCTTCATATTGAACTTGCATTGCTCAAGGTGGCATTTCCACAAGCACACCCTGCGGCCGCGCAAAGGGCTACCCTTCCCCCCGTCACGTCCAACCCTCTTCCTCCAAAGCAAGCAAAGGCACCAAGTGCACCGGCAGCGCCTGTTCCCAAACCGGCGAAGCAAACTCCTCCGAAGGATTCTGACGATTCTTCCGCTGTAACGCGTTTACAAAAAGAGTGGCAGTCCTTCATTTTTAAAGTACCGAATGTGCAGCTGCGCACCGCCTTGAAGAGTACAAAAATTCAGGGTCTGGAAGATGGAACGCTTGTGCTGCTTTGTCAAAACCCTCTCCAGTATGCGTATTTTGGAGAAGAGGAGCATAGAGTAACCATGCAGACTGCCTTGAAAACCCATTATCAGATCGACTCTGAGATTCGCGTCGATTTGATTGAACCACAAGCAAAAACAGACCAAGATACGCCTCCTGCTGTACATTCTGAAGTCGCTCAGGCGGCACCTTCTGTGTCGGAAAAACCACTCACGGAGGAAGATGCCATTTTGAAAGTTGCCGATTTATTTGGGGGAACCCTACTCTAGCACCATGCCCTATCGCATTGTATTTTTCGGAACACCGGATATTGGGGTGCCTACCCTAGAAGCCCTTGCGGCGGACCCACGCTTTCACGTCACGCTTTGCGTCACGCAACCGGATAGACCCCAGGGGCGCAAGCATGAGCTACTACCCACGCCGGTTAAGGCTGCTGCATTAAAACTTGGCATACCCGTTTTGCAGCCAGAAAAACTCGCAACAGAGGAAGTATATGCAAGACTTCGACAGGAAGAGGCAGATTTTTTTGTGGTCATCGCCTACGGAAAAATTATGCGCCAGGAAGTGCTCGATATGCCAAAAATTGCACCCATCAATATCCATGGCTCACTTCTCCCCAGACACCGCGGTGCTTCACCTATTCAGTCGACGCTCCTTGCTGGTGATACGGAAGCAGGCATTACGATAATGCGCATGACGGCCGGTATGGATGAAGGCCCCATGATTGCCCTGTTTCCACAAGCCATTACTTCGAGAACGACGTCTGGCCAGTTGTTTCGCGATATTTCCACCTTGGCCGCTAAGGTGTTTCCGGACACCCTGGTCGCCTACGCTGAAGGAAAACTTACCGAAGTGCCGCAAGAGAATTCTCTCGCTACAACCTGTACAAAACTGACAAAGGAGATGGGGCATCTTCATTTTGCAGAACAGTCTGCTGCAGAGATTCATCGTTTATGGCAAGCCCTGACTCCCTGGCCAGGTATTTTCTGTTTTCTTCAGGGTAAACGTGTCAAACTGCTTCGTGTAGAAGCGTTGGAGCATTCTAGTCTTGCGCCTGGTGCCATGTCCATACAGAGTTCAGATATGCTTATTGTCGGAACAAAAACAACGGATCTCGCCGTATATGAGCTGCAACCAGAAGGAAAAAAGTCTATGTCAGGCTCTGCCTTTTATCAAGGAGTGCGAGTACATCAGTTTGATCTGTAAGCGGCTCCCCTTCGACGATCTGGATATGCATTCGCTGCTGCATGCGTCGTAACCATGTGCGCTGTCTTTTCGCATAGGCAAAGGCTGCAAAGATAGTTTTTTCCAGAGCCTCCTCTCGCGTTATATTCCCCAGAATGTGGTCACGCATTTGAAGGTACCCAATGGTCTTCCAGACTTCTTCAGAAATTGAACGATCCATCAGTGCGCGTACTTCTTCGTCAAAACGTGTACCGCTAAAAATTTCCCCATGTCTCTTGGTGATTCTCTCCCGAAGACGCGTGGGATCCCAGGAAATACCCAGAACGCGGTAATGTGACGATGGCTCCTGAGTATCGATTTCGTATTCTTGTTTCTCCTGCGATTGCATGGAAAGTTCCAGAGCACGCAGAACATAGCGACTATTATTTTCATGAATTTGCTCCGCCGCGTCGGGATCCCTTTTTTGCAGTTCAATCCACATGGCATGATTTCCTTCTGTCTGAAGACGTTTTTCGAGCATTGTGCGAAGTGTAAGATCCGCAGGATGCTGCACGGAAAGACCTTCTACTAAGGATTGCACATAGAGCCCCGTTCCTCCCACATAAATTGGAAGGATACCTCGCCCCTTAAGGTCCGCCTCTATTCTTTTCGCGTCCTCCAGAAAGACACCTGCATTGTAGGGATTTTCCGGTGGTCTGGTTCCGAGAAGGTGATGCGGTATTCCCTGCATCTCTTCTTTGGTCACGGCGCCCGTTCCCACTTGCATCCCTGCGTACACTTGCCGTGCATCTGCGTTAATAACTTCACCATGCATGGCTTTAGCAAGGTGGATACCCAGGGCAGATTTTCCCGATGCGGTCGGACCGAATATAATGATGCTCTCGGCCATTACTTTCGGCGAATCAGTTCAGCAACGGTTTCGACGTGGTAGGTTTGCGGAAACATATCCACGCCACGAACGCGCTTTACTTCGTAGTCTTTTGAAAGTACTTGCAGGTCGCGTGCGAGGGTCGTGGGATTACAGGAAACATACACAATTTTCTGCGCTTTGAATTTCGGCAGCATCGCAAGTGCACCAGGGTGCATTCCCGCCCGTGGCGGATCAAGGACAATCACATCAGGGCTTTCAAAGAGCAGCCTCGCCGCTTCGTTTTCCACTTTTCCTGAAATGAAATCGATATTCATAATACCATTGAGCGTCGCATTGGTGCGCGCATCTGCAACGGCGTTCTCGTCGATTTCCACGCTGTACACTTTTTTCGCCTTGGAGGCTAAGTACATTCCTATGGTTCCCGTACCGGAATAGAGATCGACGACGGTCTCACCACCATGGAGATCCGCAAATTCAGCAACAAGGTCGTAGAGGACTTCCGCACCCTTTGTATTCGTTTGAAAAAACGAAAATGGGGAAATTTTAAACATGTACTTCCCTACTTTTTCAAAAATATACTCTCGTCCGTGCAGAACAGTCACATCAGTAGAACGTGCAACATCGCTAACGCCGCTATGTTTTGACCACAGGATGCTTTCAAATTTCGCCGTGTCTGACTCGAGAAGGAGCAGCTCCTCGACGAGGGGTTCCCAGAATTCCGCTGTGTAGTCTTCCGTTTCGTTGGTCATAATATTGACCATAACTTCTCCACTGTTTTTGCCCTCACGAATAATGAGATGACGCAAAAAGCCCTCGTGGGAACGCTGACTGTAGGCGGGAAGTTTCTTCTTTTTAAAGAACGCCCGCAGAACGGTCAAAATAGAATTTGCAAGGGGGCTTTCCAGATGACAGCTTTCGATGTCGACGATTTTGAAAAAACTTCCCTGACCGTGGAAACCAAGATACATCCCTTCTTCTGACGCAAGCTTTTCACCCTTCTCCTGCGCTGCCTGACGGTCAATGTGATAGGACTCCTGCGCACGATACGGCACAACGCCAAAGGAAAGTTCGATTTTATTCCGGTAGTAATATTCCTCGGGACTCGGCAAAATTGGAAGCAATTCTCCCGGAGTAATTTTGCCGATATGATGCAGGCTTTCCTCGATAAACTGGTGCTTATAGGTCAGTTGATCCGCGTAGCTCATGTGTTGCCATTTGCAGCCTCCACAAACACCGAAGTAGGGGCATGGCGCAGAAATTTCCTTCGGTGACGCTTTGAGCTTTTTGACACGAACACCTTCAGCAAAATTTTTCTTCTTTTTGGTCACGAGGACACTGCATTCCTCTCCAGGTATGGCGTTTGGCACCATAAGGACAGTCTGACCATCGTCATCTGACACGCGCGAAATACCAACACCTTTATAACCCATCTTTTCAATGGTGACGTCGACGACGCTGCCTTTTTTCATAATCGTTTTGCTGAAATAGTCAAATACCTGCTTGAATGGTATGTCTGGAATATATCGCAACTTTCCTGCTTTGCAATACTTTGCCTCTTTGTGTCGGGACAACGCCTTTCGTGCTTTTTCTTTTTAAAAACTTGACGACCATATTTAAAAGTTATATAAAGCTTCACCAAAATACAGAAAATATTGTACAATATGATGAAATTTCTAATTTTCAACTACTATGTCAGAACATACATCTCCAGAACTCCTTAGCTACGTTCACTCACTTCTTGAGAAACGTGGCATTATGGAACTTGGTTTAGATCCTATCGATATCGAGGATATGGCAACGGATCTCTACCGTGATGTGGAAACGTATATCAAGGAATACCTTCTTTCGCAACTCACGACGGAGGAATCTTTGGTGTATGGTGAGAAACTCAAAACGGAGTCACTCGAAGATGCGCAAGGATATCTTGAGGCACAGTTACCAGACTACCCAACCATACTTGCTTCAGCCCTAATGGATTTTGAAGAACATTATCTTCGCATGTAGAGCAAAACTTTTCACTCTATTTTCATTTTATACTGCATATGACGACAAAAGCACCTCAGCAAAATACAGAACGACTCCTTTCAGGAGATGAGCAGATGACTCCAACGCAATTGAAAAAAACTTCGTTTTTTCACGGACTGACGCAAAATCTTAAGGGGCGTATTGATCAGCTGATGTCTCGTGTACACGCGAGAAAAACTGAGGACTCCTCACAAAATATTTAGCCGGAAGATGTGCACACTTCTCCACGCGAAACTACTGATGCACGTGTTGGGAGGTCTGCAGATGCTGTGAGTGATCGTCCTTCTGCGGAACTCCCAAGTGAAAACCTCGAGAGAGAGGAAAAAGTGCATCAAGAACCAAGACTCGATGCGGTACCTGAATCTTCTTATGACATACCAGAACTCTCTGTCGTTATCGTCCGCACTGAAGGTATTGAAACAATGGCGCAACATCGAGGCGATAATGCCCTGGAGGTGCCCGAGGATCACTATCGTGGATTTCGAGGGGCTCTTCGTAGTATGTGGCATGCGGTTTCAAGGCCAGTACGTCGTGCAAATGCCGTCAATGATGCACGTGAACGCATTCTTCAAACGCAAAATATCTTTGGTGATCCTGCTCGCCAGGTGGAACATGAAGTCGAAATGTCTGCTATTCGTGAACGCTTCATGTTTACAGGCGATGAACTTATTCATAGAGATGCTGGTGAAGAGAAACTCGTACTGACGCAATCGCAGCAAAATTATGCTACACGTCAGGCTATTATTGGACTCTTATCGGAGGCGATACAATTTAATGTGACGGAGGAACAATTTAGAGAGCAACAACGCACTATTTTTCGTGACTACGAGCTTGCAGACGATCGTTCTCTCACAACGGACAACCTGTGGTGTGTCGTCGTATCTTTACGCAATGACCCAAACTACAGAGCACGCCTTGCCAAAATGAACATTGTTCTTGGTACTGCTCAGCTAGGCGTACGAACGCAAACAAAGTACGGAGTTGTTGATCGAATTCTTCATCGTCTTGAAGGCGTACCCGTCTTGAATATGGTATCTCCTGCAGCAGTAGCAACTGCTGCTGCCGTGGTAACAGGCCTGGGAATTTCCAGCGCTAAAGCTGCATCAAAGGTTTTAACACCTGTTTTGGGAAGCGCTGCTGTATCTGGTCTTGCTGGTTATATTCAAGCAAACGAAGCGTTCCAGCGCGATCTGTTCAATGACCGCCGTGACGCAGCTATGGGACAAGAATTTGGCCCGAATGCACGACGACGCCAACAATTAATGGCCCGAAGAGATGAAAATGTGCGATTTCAAGGGAATGACTATATCAGCAATGTATCTACCCGATTTTGTATGATGGACGCGACGGTCTTACGAGACGCGCTGGTCCAACAATTTCCAGACCCAAGTACTCTTCGCACTCCAACAGGACTTGGTGTAGCGACACGCATGTATGAGCAGGCAATGAATGCCCTGGCAGAAGCTGATGCTCGAGTTTCCCTGTCCAACACACAGCAGATCGACCTCATTCGCTACAGTTCCGAGGAAAACATTGAGCAGGAGCGGCTCCAGTTACAACTCGCTATTGTTCGTTCACGTCGTGCTATTCGCGCATATCATGCAGCATTGTTAGCCGCGTCAGGTGGTACGATAAGTGTCTTTAACCCTGATGGGGACGCCTACAACTACAACCCAGACATAACGGTCGAACTGAACGCGCGTTTAACACAAACTCGGGAGTATCTCACAGCAACCAATATTGAGCCCACTACTCGTCACACAAACCGTGTTCGCCGGGGACATGCAAGAAGGGCAGCAGCTATTGCTGCAGGATCAGCAGTCGCCTTTGCTGGCGTGAGTTATGGTATCTCGCAAATATGGAACCACTTCATGCATGTGCCAAATTTGGGTATCTCAGGTACAAAATCTGACCAAGTTCTTCTGCCTGGTAGTCGCGCACACGTTTCTCTCCTCAATGGACAAACCCTCGAACCGAAATCACCTGGCTTCTACAATATTGTCGATCATGGCGAGGTGAAGGTTGACGGTATAAGCTTTAACCCAGATGGTACGCTGACCGCTGATGCAGAAGCAAAACTGTCAAAAGCAGGATACTTTTTCCACGATAAAGCACCATGGACGGAAACTGTTGGGTCACAGGTGTCCAAGTTTGTGAGTGCACATGATTATCCAAAACTGCATGCAAATGAGATGGTCACCCTTCAACATCTTGACTGGGCAAATAACAATACGGCTAAGTTTGACCTCAATGAACTTCGGTTAGACTGGGGTGGAGCAAACAACACAGGAATTGTCCCTGAAGGCTATGCCTTCTCCGTTGGACGGATGCAGCCTGGGGACTCCTTCCTAGGGGCGGAGCACTTCAACCCGAAACTGCATGAGAAGATGTATGTCGCTCTCTCCATTACACAGGATTCTCAGAATCAGGTGTTCACCTTCCCTGTGGATGCCAACGGCCAAGCAATTATTCCTCACGACAGTGACGCCGCTCGCATGCTCTTTGAAGACCGTAACGGACATGCTGTCTTTAAAGGTAATTTCGCTCATGCCATGTACTTTGAAGAACCACCCGTTGCCGGCTCATCTGTCGCACGTGGAGTCTCTTTGGCAACACATGTGGGTTCCAATACGAGTTCAGGTTTTGAGAAGATCGTGGATACAACGGAGCAAATTCGCCACGCCGCGCGTGTCTCCATTGTACCTCCTCTCACTGCTAATGAGGGAGGAACACCTTTTGTTATGCCATTCCCCCTCTTTATGAGGAAAGAGTTGGAGCGCCAGCTTGAGAAAGAGAAAAAACAACCAAAAGAGTTCCCTCTGCTCTCCGGGAAAGATGAGTTCCCACTCCTGCCGGAAAAGAAAGAGCCCAAATTACTCTCTCCTAAGCCTGAGAGAAAGTTATTGGATGAAAAGCCTGATGTGATACATCTTCCTGGAGCAAAACCAACTCCTGCTCCCATGAAAGCACTTTCCTATGGTACTGCACAAATGCCAGACTTTGTACCCAATATTCAGAATGCCCGGCCTGTATCTTTTGCATCACTGCAACATCTTGGCACGAAACCTATGCTCCCCCCTGATATGGGTATGCACTTTGATGATGATGACCAAGATTCTGATACGCCGAGTGATTCTGGAGCTATTGACGCAGACCAGAAGGCAGCTGTGGAAAAGAAAGAAGAAAAAGACAGTGAAAAAGATTCTGCAGCAGTAGAAAAGGCAGATCTAGAAAAAGAGCTCGCAATGCTTAAGGGAAAGATTACTAACCTCGAGAAACAATTTCAGAAGATGAAAGACTCTGATAAAGCAGCAAAAAAGTTTAATCGCAAAAACTACGAAAAACGTGTGGGGGAATACAATGCCATAGCAAAACAACTCGGTGTCCCGCTCATAACGATTACGAAGCCGACAACAAAACAAAAGAAACTGAAAAACAAGAAGGAATCGTAATAGATAAGGAAAAGCCTCCAATTGCACGTCATTGACGCTTTTGGGGGCTTTCTGTATAATGAAACGAAGTATTTTTTACGCAAAGCCATGGTACTGTTTCGACGATCGATTGAAGACGAGCAAGGGAGAATTTTAGAGCAAAAAGGCCTCGTGGATGCTGAGAAAAAGAAAGCGCTGGTGAATGCCATGCAAAACAACGCGGGTATTCTTTCTCAGATCGACAGATCTGTTGCCAATATCCAGGATTACGACGATGAACTTGAGTTAACACGTCAGCGCATTGGGATGAATCCCTTTGGTAGCAAAAAGCAAAAGGAACATAATGCTCTTCTTGACCGTATTCTCGAACGAGACACGCTTCGGAAAGATTTAAAAGATGTAGAAAGTGAACTCGTCAAGGTGCGGCATCAAAAGGGGGCTGTGGATGCTCGCCTGGCACGTATTCAAGAACGATTGGAACGAGCCCGCTTTACAAAAAAGTGGCACTCCATGTGGAGTAAGCATGTGGAGAAAAAAGTACAGGACCTTGATAATCGCATTAGCGATCTGGAAGAACAATCGTCAACCGCGCGTGAAGGTCTTGTGACTGCCGATCGTTCTGCAGAAACTATCAAAACGCGATTTCACGCGGCAAAAGTGGAAATGGATAGCGCGTGGGAAGCAATTTTCCCCTACTTAGATGAGTTGGGATATTCACCAGCATTGAATGCAGCAATTGATGCACGTGATATGGGGGCAGTCCTTGAGGAAATGGGTCTTTTGTCCCCTATCGGGAATGGGAGACTGTTTTCCACAATTACAGGACGTCTACCAGCGTTTCTTGGGGGGCAGACGCCACCCTGGCTCGATGCAGGGGCGGTGCAAACTTGGGAGGAACGTCGTATTCTCGCTGAAAATTTGCGACGCCTGGTGAGCGCCTATGAAGAGAGTGAAGTATACCGAAACAGTTCAACGGTACTTGAAATGATAGATAACTCGCGACAGCTAACGCGAGATAAAATCGATGCGCTCCTGTCGCTCACGCCGCAAAATCAAGCTGCAACCCAGCAAAAGATTGCTAGCATCCGTGAGCAGGAAGCCTATATCGATGTGGGTGGTGACTGGGATACAGGAAGCATGCAGATTTCCCCGGAAACGGAAGAAGTCATTATTGTGCACCGTAACACCGGCGCGAATGTTCGATTTGGCTATGAGCAAAACGGACCCTCCTTCTCGTATATCTTACCAGGTGGAGGTCGGACGTCATCTCTCGGTGAGGCCGCAAATGCGCAGCTGGCTGTTGAGCGCACGAGATTTATTCAAGAGCAAATATTTATTGGATTTGGTCCGACGGTTCTCATCCCCCATCTGAACTTAGTGCTCACTCCAGGTGCACCTGCAACGGCTGCTGATATCACTGCAATCAATTATACGTGGACGACGGATTCTGGTGATACGGGTTCTGTTTCTCTAGCACTTGCGGATATTCCCATGAATCCACAACCTAGTGGAAATATTGCAGGAAGACCGCAATTTACCATTCAGGGCCCTCAAGTACTTGCCACTCTTGAATCACGGCTGCTTGCGGCAGCAGATCAAGGACTACGTGCCTCTGCCTTGCTTGGCCCAGCCGGTGCTGCGGCAACTCCCCTTCAAGGTGCACTCACGACAGCATTCGCAACTCCTGGGTTAGCAGGAACGATGATATCAATCACCGTACAGCAAACTACATCAGCTCCACGCCGCGTAGAGGCTGTCAACATAGACGTTACGCACCCAGGAACAGGCCACACACATAGTGTTCAGCTCACAGATGCGTCGCTCTTCCCTGTATCGATTACCCCTGCGGCACCAGGTGTGCCCGCAACCGTATCTATTGATATGGCAGCCCTTTCAGCGAACATGGCACCACATATTCAGGCAGCAGAAGCGCGCATGGCAGAGCTCACCTATCTGCAAGCAAATGGCGGGGCAATCGCATTGAATATGGCAACAGCTGCTCAAACATATCCGTATCTGCGCAATCCAGGAGCCGCCATGACGTATGTTGCGGCAACGCCAACTGCTCCAGCGCATTTCACTTGGGGAGCACCACTTATGCATGGTCTCACCTTAACCAATTGGACAGGCCAGACCGTTGATGCCGATACTCTGGATTACACGCGTGATGCTACGGGCGCTGTCAATGGGACGACCTTTGCACGAACGCTGCAAACAATGGAAGATAGTCTAACCGGGTTCAAAACCCTCGAGTCAACCCTTGCGACGGAAATTCGTACGGCGATGAAGGCGAACCCAACATACGCACCAAAAGAGAAAAAGATTCATCGCATTTCTGCCCCGGCGTATAACGCTACCGCATCTGAGTGGCAGATGACGATCCACTTGATGAATGGAACGGAGGTTACCATTCCAGAGGCTGACCTTGCTGGATTAACTGCCACCTATACCGCACCAACGGTTGCTCCAGCGACTCCAGCACCTGCCGCTTGGAATCTCACGATAAACCCAGCATTTTTATCCGCAGTTGATGCACTCATTCCATAGCCATGCACAAGGATCCACAAGAACTCCAGGAAATGCACATTGACCTTGAGCTTCTCTCCCTTTCTGAAAAGTGTGTGCGAAGCACAAAAAAGGTTGCACAGAACATCCGCCATATTGTTGAGAAGATTCGTCGTGGGCTTGAAAAGGAGCTCTCTGGGGAACTGATAGATTTAGAGCTGACGGAATCGGAGGCGAAACAAGTGGCTAAAATGTATGAAGGGCTATCTCATTCTCTTGAAGAGGATATTCATGTGAAGGAGGCTGAACGTCAGGAAATTCTCCAAAAGCTAGAACACCTTCGCAATCGACTTGCCGACATGGAGCGAGCAAAAAAAGAGGAACTTCGGCGTATGCAGGAAGAGGTAACCAAGGTGGTCGCTTCAAAGGGCATTAACTCGCTGAGGCGGCGGATTGGGTAGTTGCCTTTGCCTGTAAGACATAAAAACGGTCCATAAGCCCGCCATAGATTGGCGAATGCCGAAGAGCGGTAATATAATCGCGCAAAACCACCTGAGAACAGCTGAACGCTTCTGTATCAATTTCCACAAGGTAGAGGTATAGGTCCAGGAGTGCATGAAGGACGACGGGCTCTCGCTGGTGGACCAGCATTTGAGAAAGTAACGCATTGAGGACTTCGCGAAAGTCGTATTTCTTGTGAATATGCCCAATGGCTCGAAGAAGTTTATCGCGATTGAAGTGCACATTCATGCCAGCGCGAACTCGTGCCTCCTCCGCTGGAACATGCGCAAGGAAATAGGCATACTTTTTCAGATGTTGGAACCATTGGTGCATCACGGAATCAACATGGGGCATGATGGTCGGATCATGCATGTCGAGATAGGGTTCACCCACATGCCAGGTGCGTAGTTGCATACTGGGAAGAAACGTATCTTTCTGACCATGCAGCTCCTCTTTCTTCTGACGGAGAATACTCTTCATTTCCATCATGGATTGTTGCATGCTGAGCATATTCGCGCGAATGGTTTGCGTCATGTCAAGAATAGTGCCATCGAGATCATGCTGCGGCGAAGGTGCTTTGTGGAATAACCAGCGCGTGTCATTCGTCATGGACTCCAGAGCGTATACCCAGCAGCTCTTACTCACGACAGGACCTATTGACCGAAGGAGTTGATGCAGCTTCTTTCGTTCCTGCTGTATGTTCTGCTGATACCGAATCATTTGCTGGAGTGGAGAATAATCTTCAAACTCTAGCGTCAGAAAGTCTGCATGCTTGTCGTGGAATTCATCAACAATGCCCACAACTTCCAGATACTGGGGATTTTTTTCAAGGGTGTTCATGCCGCCATTATTGAGTGCATGCGAAATGGTACTTCGGATATACGGCATATATTGCTGTGTATGATTTGCCAGCATCTGGCGGAGATCACCAAGGTGGGCATGGCCAAAGGTTTCGTGTGCGAGTTTGAGAAGTCCTGTTTTCTTGGTACTTTCCTGATAGGCCGTTTCCAATATTCTTGTCCTCTCGTGGTTGTCCTCTATGAGCCGTCCTGTAAGGATTCCCGGTGTATTTGATTTGCGGAGTTCTGCATCGAGCTCGCAGATAGCCTCCAGCTCCGTTGGAGAAAAATGGCGCATATACTCAAGAATCCATCTTCTTGTTGCATCAACGCAGTAGGTTCGCTCGCTTGCTAGCTTCGACCAGAGAAGCTCAAGAAAAATTGGTCGCACACCTGGGGAGGTTTGTGCGAGAGACACAGCATCGTGGGTTGTATGATCGACAAAGAGGTGATGGTATTTTGTTTTCCAAAGACTTAAGGCCGTTAGTCGACGTACGAAGGAAGAGCGGTCGGCCTGATCGATTGACTGCTCCGCATTTGTTTGCAGTTTCTGCATAGTGTTCTTACGCACCATTGAGTACTGTGCATGCTCTTTTGGGTACAAGTGACGTGAAAAGTCAGCAAGAACCATCAGAAATGTATGATAGCAGTGCTCCTGTTCTTCATGAAGTCGCACACCGAGTGAGGGGCGTAAGGTTGGCCACCCACTCATTTGTTTGGTCAAAAGATACTCGATCTGGGCAATGATAACGGCAACATGTTCAAGAACCTGCGACCGAAAATTTGTTAACATAGGATCACCTTCTCCAACACGGTCGAGAAGTGCCTTTGCTTGGATCAAACGCTGGTGCACGTGCGTCATATCCTTGAGCTTTGGCGCCTCTGGAACCACATCTCCATACATTTCTGCGCGAAGATGCGCCGTTCCGGAAAACCGCTCCGGAAAGTTTTTTTCCTGTAGACATATCTCTGTAGGAATCACTGCTTCCTTCGAGATTTCTGCAAGATGGGCAGAGAACTTTTTTCCATTGTCATAGAGACGTTCTTTTTCGGGTATGCGCAACAGTCTCTTTACTGAAGAGCGTAAGTGCTCAAGTACCGACACAACAGGAACCGCTTCGTCTGCATAGTGTTGCAGTAAGCTCTGTGCATCTTCCATGTTTTGATGCGGTGTATCATAAAGGAAGCCCGTAGTGTGATCATCGAGGTAGGTAGTCACCTCTTGCTCTACATCCAAACGTTTTGCTTTTGTCTCACCAAGCACATCTCCGAGCAAGTTGGCGATGTTGGTTTTGGCCCAGTTGCTCACTTTGCCAAGTAATCCAGGCTCCGTTGGCGTATCACGAAGTCGCGACGCTAATACAGCGTCCTTGGCACGATCCTGAACGTACTTTTCTGCTCGACTATAGGTGTAATGTAAGCGCGATAGCACAGTATAAACAAAAGACTTGAACTCTAGATTTCAATTATTACTATTTATGCGATTATGTCAATTCAGAGGATGCTTGCAATAAAACAGGCGGCGACGTAGTCTCATGCTGCTTATTCACCTTTTCTCTATCTCATGCAGGAGAGTGCCGTCGATCTTGTACGGGCAAAAATCGACATTGTCGAGCTTGTCCAGGAATATACTGAGTTGAAGAAGGCAGGTCGAAACTGGAAAGGTTTGTGCCCTTTTCATAAAGAACGCTCTCCCTCTTTTATGGTGAGCCCGGATAAGCAAATTGCCTATTGTTTTGGATGCCATAAAGGTGGCGATATTTTTGCCTTTATCATGGAAGTGGAGCGCACTGATTTTCCAGGTGCTCTCCGTGCACTTGCAGAAAAAGCAGGAGTGGACCTTCCGGAAAAGCATACCCATGGGCCAAGTAAAACAGAGCGGGAAGTTCTCGTGCAGATTCTGGCAGAATCGACACACTTCTATCAGGAAGCACTCACTCAGGATACAGCAGCTAGCGAGTATTTTGCATCGCGCGGACTGACTTCAGAGACCATTTCGACCTTTGCACTGGGCTATGCTCCAGATTCCTATGATGATCTCTGGAAATATCTTCGAGAGAAACAGTGTCTAACGGAGGACATTATGAAGTCTGGAATGCTGAGTTCATCAGGCAATAAGTACTTCAATCGATTTCGCGGGCGTGTGATGTTCCCCATCGAAAATAGTGTCGGGCAAACCATCGCGTTTGCAGGCCGCATTTTGAAGGAAGGAGAGCCGAAGTATCTCAATTCCCCTGAATCGCCCATCTACAGCAAAAGTCACACGCTCTATAATCTTCATCGTGCAAAACAGGCCATGCGCGAGGAAAAATCTGCAATCGTTGTTGAAGGCTACATGGATGTTATCAGTAGCTGGCAGGTTGGTATTCGTCATATGGTAGCACCTTGTGGTACGGCACTGACAAAGGAACAAATAACAGTACTTGCCCGCAAGGTGGAGACGCTCTACCTGCTCTACGATGCGGATACGGCAGGTCAAGAGGCTATCGTTCGTAACTCCCTTGTATGCCTTGAGGATGATGTTCACCCGCGCATCATCACGCTAGGTGATGACTCGTGTAAAGATGTGGATGACTACTGGAAAACCCACAGTCTTGAGGAGTTTCGCGAGCGGCTTGCTCTTGCGAAGCCGTTTATCGAGCATTACATGGATATGCTGAAAGAAACCTACAATTTCGAACAGGTGCAGTTAAAACGAAAAGCCGTAGATCTGTTTCTCGAGGCCCTGCTCAAGGTGCAGAATCAGGTTGAGGTGCAGGAATACCTCCGTATGGCATCGCATGCATTTGCAGTCGATGGGAGTGTGCTCCTTTCCGAATTTCATAAGAAAAAACAACCGGGTAAAGTGATCAAAAAAGTCACCAAAGAAGACTCATCACATCCCTTTTCTTCCCCCTCTCACGTGTTGATGGCAGCCTTGCTGGCCTTTCCGACGCTACTAGCTGAATTTCCTGTTTTACAGCATTTTGAGACGCTTCCTGAAGAGTTCCCTACTGTTTTACTGCAGTTTGTGCGCAAGGAAGCGGATTTTGATGAGGGTATCGATCTTGTCACCCTCCTGCCAGAGAGTATCCGTGACAAGGGGCACATGCTTCTCCTGTACGCGCAGGAGCATGGAGTTCTTGATTCAGCGGAGCAGGCGAAACAAGTCATGACCGAAAAACTTCGTACGCTTGTGGAAGCAAAAAAGAAGGAACTCCTTAGTCAAATGCAGACGGCGCAGACGTCAAAGGATGCCAAGGGGTGGTTCACTGCTTACACGCTTCTGGCAGAGTTGCAAAAAACCGCGTAGAGAAAGGAAATTCTCATACAAAATCTCTTTACAGTCTTCCCTTCGGAACGTAGTATTGACATGAAAGGTATACGTATGCCTTCTTTTCGCGTATTGCGCGTTTAGTCTCTCACCTCCGTTCCATTCCCTATGGCTGACCAAGTTACGAATAAAAGCGTAGGTAATTTTCACAATGAAAAATTAGCAAAGCTCCCTCCAGAAATTAAAGAACTTCTCGAAAAGGGCTTATCGCAAGGATTTATTACACAACAGGAACTTTCAAAGGTTCTCCCCGACGCAGAGGAAAATGTCACCCTGCTCGATGAAGTCTATTCCTTGCTCATTGAGCTCGCGATTGATGTTCATGAATATAAGGATACGCTTTCCGCAAGCGATGCGGATCAAGTATCAGCAGAAGCAGCCGCCGTTGATGCGGAAGCACCACCAGAACCGACGACACCAACAAAACAACACCAGGAAGTCGACCTGCAGATTATTGCAGACGACTCTGTCCGTATGTATTTGAGCGAAATCGGTAAGGTAAAGTTGCTGACTGCCGATGAGGAGGTGACCCTTGCTCGTCGCGTACGAAAGGGGGAAATTCCAGCGAAGCAGGCACTCATGACGGCCAATCTCCGTCTCGTGGTTTCCATTGCTAAAAAGTATATTGGGCGCGGCCTCTCCTTTCTGGATCTTATTCAGGAGGGCAATCTCGGCCTCGTACGTGCCGTAGATAAGTTTGACCCAGAGCGGGGATTTAAGTTTTCCACCTATGCAACATGGTGGATTCGCCAGGCAATTACGCGTGCCATTGCCGATCAGGCAAGAACTATTCGTATTCCGGTCCACATGGTGGAAACGATCAATAAGTTTACCCATACGCAGCGACGTCTTGTACAGGAACTGGGTCGTGAACCCCTACCAGAGGAAATTGCAGCAGAAGTCGGTATGGACCTCAAGAAAGTGAAGCATATCATGAAAATTTCTCAGGATATTGTTTCTCTTGATGCACCGGTGGGGTCCGAAGAGGATTCGAATCTAGGTGATTTTATCGAAGATCAAAACAGTGTATCCCCTGATGAGGCGACAAATCGCCAGATTTTGAAGGAGAATATTCATGAAATGTTGCAATATCTCTCGCCACGTGAAAAAAAGATTATTAAAATGCGTTATGGTTTAGGAGATGGCGTTGGTCATACCCTAGAGCAGGTTGGTCGTGAGTTTGGCGTTACGCGAGAACGTATTCGTCAAATTGAAGCGAAAGTTCTCCAGAAGCTTCGTGAACACCCAACCAGCGTAAAAATTAAGTACTAATTTCCTCTCTGTCCCTTATTCCCACTTCATACTATGCCTAAAAAAGTACAACACTTTATTACCAAGGAAGGTCTTGAGAAACTCCGCAAAGAACTTGAGTATCTCAAAACTGATAAAGCACGTGAAATTGCTGAACGTCTTAAGGAAGCAATTTCCTTTGGTGACTTAAAAGAAAACTCCGAATATCAATCTGCACGTGATGAGGAACTCCTCATGAATGCCCGTATTTCTGAAATTGAAGATGAAATTAAGCGTTCTGAAGTTATTACAACCAAACACAAGAAAGGAAGTAGTACAATTGTTGAAATCGGGTCCCAGGTTACCGTGAAAGATGTTGAGGGTGAAGAGGAGCCCCTGACCTTTACCTTGGTCGGATCTACGGAAAATGACCCAACCACGAATCGTTTTTCTAACGAATCTCCTTTGGGTGAGGCAGTAAATGGCCGCACGATTGGTGATGAAATTTCCTACAAAGCGCCAAAGGGCATCGTACGTTACACCATTACTGCTGTAGAATAAATGCTTACAGGAGGATTTTTCAGCAATTACATTATTGCCATTCCTGTGCTGACCTGGGTTTTGAATCAGGCAGTGAAAATTCTTCTTTATGGCCGGTTTAAGCAGTTCCGTTCCTGGAAAGACTTGTTCAAGTCAGGAGGTATGCCAAGCGCGCATACCTCTTTTATGTGTTCCCTCTCAACCGCCGTACTCCTTCGTGATGGTTACACCTCCACGAGCTTTGCTATTGTGCTTTGTCTCACGGGTATTGTACTTTATGACGCCATGCATGTGCGCCTTGAATCGGGGAAACATGCGAGTGTTCTCAATGAAATTTTTCATTCCCGTCAGATCGTCTCTCCCACACTGGAAAAAGAATATCCGCTGGAAACCAGTGTCGGGCATACCTTTCCAGAGGTTTGTGGTGGTGTCCTCTTTGGTGCCCTAATGGGCCTTCTCCTCATGCAACTATGAAATTTTCCGTTCTTGAGCGCGTGCTGTTCATAACGCTATTTCTTTGTATTGCTGCTCTTTGCCTTGCTTTACTTTTTGGGTATCGCTATTCCTTTGGTGAACAGAAGGTGGAGCAGCGTGGTGTTCTTGTGCTACATGGTGTTCAGAAGAATCTCGATATGACCTTACTGGGAAACACGCGAAAAATTTCCCTTCCTTTTGTGGATACGAACATTCCTTTTGGTAGTCATATGGTAACTCTGGAGAAAAAAGGATATGTGTCTACGTCTCTCGTGGTGAACGTGCGTGGATCAGAAGCAACTATTGTGAGTGTCGATTTGCCACCAGTTCTACTCACAGGACAATCCCTCGTGATTCCACGGGAAAAGAAAGATGTTGTCACGCCAACCGCTTCTCATGGTGTTCTTTGGATTCAAAGCGGTTCAGGAAGGTTACTCACCCATGCGGGGCGGCCAGAAGAAACGAAGACGTACCTCCCGAGTTTTCTCCGCACGCGTCTCTTCGACAAAATGGCGGTTTCGGAACTGAGTTCTACAGAGATTCTACTTCGCGCCGATGATGTTATTGCTTTGTTTACAGTACCAGAGAATTCCTGGGTACAGATTCGTCTTCAAGAAGGTATGGAACTTCTCGAAGATAAGGGGCTTCTCTTTGGGTATACACCAAATACTGGTGAACTGTGGAAAATCAATAAAAGCACGGGGGTGCCGGATAAAACACCACTCCTGCAGAATATTCTGGGCGTAGAAACCTCTCTCGTGACCAATGTGCGGAATCCGCAGCCCCATCTCTTGTTTCACATGAATACCGGAATAACACGGCAAATTGAGACCTCATGGTTTGGTGATCTGGAAGTTCGACAGATTCCTTCGAAGGATGCCATCATCTGGAAAGACTCCTATGCGCCCATCACGGAGACTGGCGTATTAATGAGTACGGGGAAAGTCTTACCGAGGGCCCTCCACGTCTTTGTCGATGGTGAAATGGCCTATATGCAGACAGAAGACCTGAATATGTATGTTATCTCTGAAGATAAGTCGGTGTCCTTTGCAACGAAACTCTCTTCACCTGTGCTTTCCATTACACCAACACGGCGCGGACAGTCTGTGTATGTGCAAACAGAGACGTCCCTGCTCTACTGTGATGCACTCACCTTACGGCGTTGTGATACCCTTGCACAAAGTGTCACTGCAAGTAAAGCGCGAGGCATAGATGCGAATGGCTCATATCTCTGGTTTGAAAAAGAGGGTGAAGTAACCCTCATACCGTTCTATTCAGAAAGTATATGAAACTCGTCGAAAAGTTGCATCTCGGTGGAGTTCTGCTTTTGACGACCGGACTGGATCAAACTCTCTATCAAAGCGCCCTTCGTCCAATGTTCGGCGATGTGGGATTCTTTTCCGTCCATGTACCCCTTGGTACTCTATTGTTACTTCCACTTCTCTTTTCTCTTCTGCGAAGGCCTACCAAACGACAGAAACTCTCGTCGCAGTTTATCTGGACGCTCCTCATGTTCGCCGTCGCACTTCTCCCGGGCATGTTTCTTGCTCAGGATAGAGTACTTCATGTCCTTGCGATGCTGCAGCTTGTGTTCGCGGTGCTTTATCTGTGGGTCTTGATTTCTTCGGAGGTCTCGCGCACCACGGCAAAATGGGGAATTCTGCTTGGAGCTTGTGCTACTGCTTTTCTCACTTTCCTTCAAGTGATATTTCAGCATGGAATCGGCCTTGGCGTGCTTGGAGAATCGACTTTGGTTGATGGAGGTTTAGGACTGGCAAAGGGTCTTTTTGGCGTCGGGTCCATGCTCCGAGGCTACGCCCTGTTTCCTCACCCAAATATAGCCTTTGCATGGATCGCAGTTGCTTTCCTGCTTGTCGTTTCACCCCAAAAGCTGCGCAATTTTTGGCACCATCCACAACATGCTCTCCTTCTTGCTGCACTCCTTCTGGGGATTGTGGCGACAGGATCCAAAAGTATCCTTTTTCTGATGCTTGCTCTTTTGGCAGGTTTTTTGGTCACTCGTTTCACTCCCAAACAAACCCTCAGTATGCTCATCGTTCCTGTGGCAAGCCTGCTGCTTTGGACGTACTTTTCACTGCAGGAATCCTCGAGTATTGCTGACCGTGTTGTATTTCTCGAGGAAGCGTGGAATATTATGAGAAGCCACCCTTTTGGCGTTGGATTAGCAAATATGCCTGCCTACCTTGCTCAAACAACAGGGACGCCCCCCTGGATGGCACAGCCTGTACACAATGTTTTTGCACTGCTTTTTGTGGAACTGGGTGTGTTCGGTGGTCTTGTTGGTCTCTACGCATTTTGCGGAAGTCTCAAAAATGCCTTCTTGCGAAGCAGTAGACAGCATGCTCGCACGACCGCTTTGGTCACCTTTGTTCTTCTCACCATGATGGTTGACCACTATTGGATCACGAATCCTTCCATGCAACTGCTTTTGGTCATGGTCGTTGCCATTGTTCTCCGCCCTGTTCTTGCACGAAAAACAGCATGAGACTATACTTTGGAGTGACGTAAAGAAATCATATTTTCTTACCCAAAGCGCCTATGAACTTTTCGAACTATACGATTAAGGCCTCTGAGGCCATAGCAACAGCGCAGGAGTTAGCAAATCGCATGAAGCATAGTGAGCTGACCTCGTTACATCTTCTGGATGGTCTTCTTCATCAGGAAGGAGGACTTACGGAGCCCATACTTCGCGCACTTCAGGTAGAGACTACTGCCCTCGAGGCGAAATTAGCCAAGGCACTGCAAGACCGACCGACACTTTCGGGTGACTTTCAACTCTTTGTGGGTGCGGACTTGAAGGCAGTATTCGATGCTGCGGAAAAGCACGCAAAAACTATGCAGGATGCGTACATCAGTACAGAACATCTTCTTCTGGGAATTCTCACAACGGAGAGCCTTGCAAAAAAAGAGGTTCTTGCACACGTTGGTGTGGATGCGAAGAAGGTAGAAGCGGCCATCAAGGAGCTTCGTGGTGGTGAGCGTATTGAGGATCAAGATCCGGAGTCAAAGATGCAGGCGCTCTCCAAGTACTCCATTGACCTGACAGCAGAAGCAAGGGCTGGAAAAATTGACCCGATTATTGGTCGTGATGAGGAAATTCGGCGAACGATGCAAATTTTGTCACGACGCACAAAAAACAACCCTGTCTTGGTGGGTGATCCAGGAGTGGGGAAAACTGCCATTGCAGAGGGCTTAGCGCGGCGGATTGTCGCTGGCGATGTGCCGGACAACTTGCGGGGGAAAACCATCGCTGTCCTTGATCTCGGTGCGCTGATTGCGGGTGCGAAATACCGCGGTGAGTTTGAAGAGCGCCTCAAGGCTGTTTTAAAGGAAGTAGAAAAGTCTGAGGGGAAAATTATTCTCTTTATTGATGAAATCCACACCATAGTGGGGGCAGGAGCGACGGAGGGATCTACGGATGCGGGAAATCTCTTAAAACCTTCCCTCGCAAGAGGAAAAATTCGCGTTATTGGTGCAACCACAACAAAGGAATATCGACAGTACATTGAAAAGGATGCTGCCTTGGAGCGTCGTTTTCAGCCGGTAATGGTGCTGGAACCAACATTAGAGGATACCATTTCCATTCTTCGAGGGATCAAAGACAAGTATGAACTGCATCATGGTATTCGTATTTCTGACCCCGCCATTGTGGCGACAGCGGAGCTTTCCATGCGGTATTTGCCCGATCGTAAACTTCCAGATAAGGCCATCGACCTCATGGATGAAGCGGCGAGTTCTCTCAAGATGGAAGTGAGTTCCATGCCAACGGAACTGGAAAAGAAGAAGCGCAAGATTATGCAGCTTGAAATTGAGCAGGAAGCACTCAAAAAAGAAAAAGATGATGCGTCGAAAACTCGCCTTGCGAAACTTGGAAAGGAACTGGCGGATTTGAAGGAATCCATGAGTAGTATCGACGCAAAATGGAAAGAAGAGAAAGACCTAATTGATAAACTCCAGGGCCTTCGAAAAGAACTCGATGAACTGAAGGAAGAGGCGGATCAAAGGGAACGCCAAGGCGATCTTGGTAAAGTCGCAGAAATTCGCTATGGGAAAATTCCAGAGCGTGAGCAGAAGGTCCATGCGCTCGATACCGAACTGAAAAAACGCCAGGAACGAGGTGATTCATTGCTTCGTGAAGAAGTGACTGAGGATGATGTAGCAAGAGTTGTAGCAAAATGGACGGGTATTCCTGTTTCGAAGCTGGTTGAGGGAGAAAAGTCGAAGCTCACTCACATGGAAGAGGGGCTCGCTGCGCGGGTTATTGGGCAGCGCCGAGCCATTGAAGCAGTCAGTAATGCAGTGCGCCGATCACGAAGTGGCCTTGCGGATCCATCAAAACCTCAGGGCTCATTTCTGTTCCTTGGCCCAACGGGTGTTGGAAAAACGGAGCTCGCAAAATCTCTCGCAGATTTTCTCTTTAACGACGAAAATCTCATGCTGCGCTTTGATATGAGTGAGTACATGGAGCAGCACGCGGTTGCGCGTCTCATCGGCTCACCTCCGGGCTATGTCGGTTATGAAGAGGGTGGTCAACTCACGGAAGCGGTGCGCAAAAAGCCTTACTCGGTGATTTTGTTTGATGAAATCGAGAAGGCACATCCCGATATTTTTCACATTTTACTGCAGGTATTGGACGACGGGCGTCTCACTGATGGTAAAGGCCGTACCGTGAATTTCCGCAATACCGTCATTATTCTCACGTCGAACCTTGGTAGTAGTATTATTCAGACCTATGCAGAAAAGCTGCACACGCTGGATGCTGGCGTCGAGAAGGAAGCACTGCTTGCAACGCAGCAAGGCGAAATCATGCAGGTGTTAGGGCAGCATTTCCGCCCTGAGTTTCTCAACCGCATTGATGACATTATTATTTTTGACCAGCTCAGTAAGGAGGAAATCAAGCAAATTGTAGAATTGCAACTGGGAGAGCTCCGCGCGCGTCTCATGGAACGCAAAATAACTCTCGAGGTTACGGAAAATGCACTCAGTTACCTTGCGAAGAAAGGCTTTGACCCGCATTTTGGCGCACGACCGCTCAAGCGCGTGATACAAAATGAGCTGACAAACGTGCTTTCCATGCGGCTTTTAGAGGGGAAACTTGTTCCTGGAGACACGTTGAACGTTGATGCAACCAGTGAGGCATTGATTCTCACGTAGCATAAGAGCTACATTGTTTTCTCTGTCAACTCTCTTTCGCCTGGAACAATTCTGGTTTATTGTATTTCCGCTATGATGTTTGCGTTTTCGTTTTTCCTGAATGTTCCTTATGTCGTACGTCCCTGTCATCGGTCTAGAAATACACGCCAGAATTAAAACCCGCACAAAACTATTTTGCCGTTGTGCGAATGAAGCCGTCCCCGTGGAGGCGAACCGTCATGTCTGCCCTATTTGTATGGGGTTTCCCGGCATGCTTCCTCTTCTGAACGAAGAAGCAGTTCGACTGGCAACACGCGCCTGTCTTGCACTTGGTATGACCATTTGCCCGGAGACAAAGTTTGACCGGAAAAACTATTTTTACCCGGATCTGCCCATGGGGTATCAAATATCTCAATTTGATAAACCTATTGGAGCGGATGGTCATTTGTTTATAGAGCAGGCGGGAAGTGCTCCACGTCGTATTGGTATTGAACGACTCCATATGGAAAACGATGCGGGGAAACTTTCCCATTTTGATGATGGTTCCCACGTCGATTACAACCGAGCTGGCGCGCCCCTCATGGAAATTGTCTCCATGCCGGAAATTTTTAGTGTGGACGATGCAAAAAGCTATGCCGAGGAAATGCAGCTTATATTGCGCGCCGTGGGCAGCTCGGACGCGGATATGGAAAAGGGTATGATGCGTTTTGATGCGAACATTTCGCTTCGAGCGGACAGTAATGCACCCTTTGGGACAAAGGTAGAAATCAAGAATCTCAACTCCTTCAAGGCGCTGGAAAAGGCCCTGGCCTATGAAATTGATCGTCAGACCCGCCTTCTTGAAAAGGGTGAGACCATTGTACAGGAAACGCGTGGATGGGATGAAGGTAGCGGGAAAACTATTTCACAGCGTTCCAAGGAGATCGCGGCAGATTACCGGTATTTTCCGGAGCCCGACTTGCCGCCGCTTTCCATTACGCAGGAACATATAGATGCAGAGCGATCAAAACTTCCTGAACTGCCCTTTGCCAAGCGGGAGCGCTATAAAACCATCTTCAAACTTGATGGCGAAGTGGCACGACTCCTGGTACAGCAAGAAGACCTCGCCCAGTATTTTGAACAGGTTGCAGAGCGCACGGGAAACCCCAAGGCTGCTGCCACCTGGGTGACGTCTATTTTGCTTGCTGAACTCTCCAACGCTAAGGAGCGTCTCGAAGACCTTCGCTTTCCTGTGGAAGACCTTGCAAGGCTTATTACCCTGGTGAGCGAAGACGCCGTTTCCCTCTTGAGTGCAAAGGAAACCTTCTCTATCATGTATGCAACAGGGCAAAAGCCAGATGCTATTATTGCGGAAAAAGGCTTTTTGCAGGTCTCAGACGATTCGGCTCTGCTTGCGCTCATTGATGAGGTTCTGGCCGCTTTTCCTCTGCAACGTGCTGAATATGCAGGGGGGAAAACTGCACTATTGGGTTTCTTTGTAGGTCAGGTCATGCAACGATCGAAAGGTTCTGCAAACCCCAAAAAAGTCGGACAACTTCTTCTCGAAAAACTTTCTTAACTTTCTCCTATGCTTTCTACCACGCTCGACATTTTGTACCTCGTGCTTTCCATCGGTCTTGGGATTTTACTCCTGAGTCTTACGGTACTCACGTGGTATGTCGTAGGAACCTTTCGTCGAATTAACCGCATCACGGATCTCGTTGAAGATTCTGTTGATACGATGAATACCTACGTGAAGCTCCCCGCTGGCTTCTTGTTTAATGCCATGGACTGGGTCAAGGACAACGATATTTTTCCAGGCAAAAAGAAGAAAAACTAGGCCATTGTAAGGTCGTTTTTTCCAGCGAGTTTTCGCTTGAGGGTTATACAGGGAAACACCACAACGGCACGTGCGATTCTCCCAAGTCGTTGTGGTTCCTGAAGCAGGCGAAATAGCCATTCAATGCCGAAGCGCTGCATCCATTTGGGTGCGCGCTTTCTTTTACCGACGGCAAAATCGAAGGTACCACCAAAACCACAGACCAGCCGAACACCTGCAGCTTCAAGGCGCTGTTTCGTGTCTACAAGCCATCGTTCCTGTTTTGGGTTGGGCATCGCAACGAACACTACCTCTGGTTTAGCGGCAATGATGGTGCGAAGCACACGATCAAACTCTTCCGCACTTCTGTAGGGGTATCCACCACAGCTCCCCACAATGTCGACCTTGGGGTAGGTCGCCTGCATAACCCCTGTTATTTGAGCCGGTACATTTCCTTCTCCACCAAAGTAGAAAATTCTCGGGGAATGCCCGCGTCTGTTCCAGAAGTCGTGCAGACCAAAGAATGTGTCGGAACCTTTATGGAGAGTCGGTAGCACCGATCGAAGACGCTTTGGTTGCAGCACAAGGGCAGCGTAAGTGGAAAAAAAAGTGCAGAGTACGCCCAAAGTGCCCTTCCCCTTCGCTGCATCTAGGAAGGATGTCGCCCAAAAAAGCCCTGTGCCGTCGGGCAAGGAGACATCAATGTGCGATAAAACCACTTTATAGTCTTTGTCGCTGAGAGAACGCAGAAGAATTTCCGGATTCGGAGTCGCAAGCAGTGCAAGCTGGTCGCCGTTTGCAATGGCCGTGAGATCAGACAGCAAATGCTCGGAGGTATCCAGAGGGATACCGAATAAACAACAGATACGCTGAAAACCTGGTACGGAGCTTCTGTTATTCATCGAAGGACAATTTATATTCCTTCGGCCACGAAATAAGTGTGAGACCCAGCAAAAGAAGACACAGGGCAATATCTTTCACGCCTACGTAGCTAATACCACCAAATACTGCCCACGGAATGTAGTAGAAAAAGGCAATGAGTGCGGCAAAATGTGGTTTAAGAGGAAGCACAATCCAAACACCAAGGACGATTTCTACCCAAGCGACATAATACATCAACGTATCAATACCAATGGGAAAGCCAGATTTAAACCATGTAGGCACCATGGCGATCCACACCGCAGGTTCCATAATTTTTCCAACACCAAAGGTCAGAAACAGTAGGCCAAAGGCGACCTGGAGAAACAATAATTTGGTGCGGAAATTCATACAACGAAGAGTAAGTGCTGCGAAAGGCAGATATACCTAAATTCTATGTTCTTTCCTGCGTGCATCAATGTTTTTTCTGGGAAAATTTATGCTACACTCCATGCGTTCTATTTTTTCGATTAACGTATGCATACTCAACTACTCGCTCTGCTCCTCTGTTCTTCCTGTATATTGGCTGGTTGTGGAACGGCGTCCACCACACCTCCCCTAACGTCTCTGCCAGAACGCCCCCTTATGAGTTCTGTCCCTTTTGCAGCTGTGTATGAAAGTCGCGAGGGAAATCGCGTGAGTACGGTAGAAGTTCTGCATTCCGGCAGTGGTTTCCTTCTACGTAAAACGTCGGATGGTGGAACAACGCGATGTTCTAACCTGAGTAGTAGCCCAGCATGTCTCACAGGAACAGGCGTACGCCTTTCGGAAGAGGCGACGCAGCAGATCATGAATATGGAGAATACCTCTCTTGAGCGTCTTCTAAGCGGCAAACGTGTTTTGGGAGCAGAGGTGGAGCAAAAGCAAATGCAGATTCCCCAAGGACTTCGTTCCTTTACCCTTGATGCATTTTCTGAGGAAATTCGCCCCTATCTTACCGCCATAAACATTCCTCTCGAGTCGTGTTTTGAAGCTTCAAAAGAAGAACTCACGGAATTTTACTGCACAAGTGGCGCCATGATGCCTTTCTGGTCCATCACGACACGAACAGATTTTGGCAATATTCGTATCTCGAGAATTCTCAAAGCACGAGCGGACGTCAGCATTTCAGAGGATGATCTGAAAAAGTTATCCGCCAGCTTCTAACAAAAAAAGCCCTCACGTCATTGTGAGGGCTTTTTTCTTTATGGTCTACTTTGCCATGGCATTCTTTCCTTTGACACGAAGCCAGAGGAAGGCACCGATGAGACCCGCAACAGCAAGAATGATGATGAGCACAATATTATGCAGCAGCATCGACAGAATAATCGTCAAAATGGAGAGAAGGAGGGTTATCCAGAAGGCAATGAAACTGATTGCACCACGAGAGACGTGCCCCAGGAATGGCAGCACATCAAGGAGAACAGTCAGAGGAGCAAAGATACCGGACAGACCTCCCCACATCATGAGAAATCCAAGAACACGGAGCGCCCAGGTCATCATGACATAGGAGTCATGCATAGCCTGGATGGCCTCTTCTCGTCCACCTTCATACAGCGCATAGAGGCGACCATCGTTACTCGCATAGGCTTCAATAATGCCACCACTGGCTTGGTTTCCAAAAACGGTTCCACGGAACCCTGGTGCAAGCACCTTATAAGAAATGCGAATATCGCCAATTTGTGGGTTGCTTGGCGAACCAGCACCCATGTAGAGAACGTTGTCGATGCGGCGAATCGCTCCTGGTGAACTCGGCATTGCCGTACCCGTTGCGGTTTCAGCAAGCGTCGAACCTGAGCCAAGCGTTGTACCAGAACCGGCCACAGGTGCTACCGGCGTCTCGGGGCTACCAAGACCAATAATCTGATCATCTGTTAAGGTGAGGGTTTTGTAGCCTGGAAGATCCATTTTATTCGGATAGATGGTGTAGCTTCCAATAGAGGCTTCCGTAGCCTGAACTGTAGCACCCTCCATCGTTAGAACAGGGTTTGTATGTCCTTCCGGTACTTTAAAACTCCCGGAGTCAGCAGGACTGCTCGTCCATTTCTTTTCATAGCTATAGGTGGTTTTTGTCTCTTCACTACCTCCAAGCTTGGTTTCCGAGGTAGAGGAGCTTTTCTGATTCCATGCATACATTTCTACGGTACGCATCACGCCCAGGTAATTACCAGGCTTCAGATACATGCCATCACCAATCATTTCTGGCGTCGTCACCTGACCAGTGACCGAGATCAGTTTTCCATCAAGGGCAGCATCAACAGAATTTGCCTGCGCTTCTATGGCTGTTTTTGCCACGTTGGAGATATCGACGCGGCCCTCATTCCAATAGAGCAGCACAAAGGCTCCAATAAAAAGAAGGAAACTTCCGATGACTGCACCAAAGGAGCTTCCAAGGCGACTACCCCAGCTTTTGGTGGTTACTTCAGTGTACTGATCAGACATGGATACATGAAAATCAAAGTGTAAATACACCTGCAATCTAGCCTATGCATGGCAAAATGACAAATAAAAGCACTTTGGCAGGAAAATGTATTTTGTTTTGACTTATGCTCGCAGGTGGCACAGAATATGGAGGCTAAATACGTTTAGCGTTTACAAATTTTTCGGTTGTTATGGAAATGCAGAGAAAAAAGCTGTTCGTAGGTGGAATTAACTTTCGCGCTACGCTTGAGGAGTTTCGTGAGCACTTCGCTCCCGCTGGTGAGATTGTAGACATCGTTATCATGAAAGATCGTGAAACCGGTCGTTCTCGTGGATTCGGTTTCGTAGAATATGCAACGCCTGAAGAGGCAGCTAAGGCTATCGAAGAGTTTGATGGTAAGGAGTTCCTTGGACGCATGCTCAAGGTGAATGAAGCACAGCCTCGCGAGCGCGATGGTTTTGCTCCTCGCCGCGACTTTGCTCCTCGCAACGACAATGGTTTCTCTGGAATGGGAGACCTCGAGTAATTCACTCAACACGAAAAAGACCGGCTTCACCTCAAGGGAGCCGGTCTTTTTTTTGCATAGAAAAAGGACCTCTCACGAAGAGAAGCCCTTTTTCCTCTAAAGGTTTACGCCTTCACTTTCGTAATTTTTTCTTCTTTCTTCGGTGCTTCTGCGACGACCTCGCATGCACCCCCCGTGCAGCACTCTCCATGGTGGCAGGAGCAGTCTTCATGAGAGCACATCTTTTTTCCAATCAGAGCATCAATACTGTACTTGCCTGGTCCCATGAGAAGACCCGCGAGAGACAGAATGAGAAGCATGAGGCTAGCGCGAATAGCAAGGAACACTTCGAAATAGGTAGAATCAGGAGTGACTCCCTTCAGATCTGTACTCATCGCCACAAGCATCGTGAACGCTGTGAGAGCTAAGGCTGGAATGTAGAGGAAACCCGTCAGGATCATCGCACCACCAACAAGCTCAGCAAACATTGCCATGAACCCAAAAAACGATGGGGCGAAGTGAATACCAAAGTTGCCAAGCTGTGATCCGAGCCATTCCCACTTTGTCGGGTCGAGTTTTTGATACCCGTGCATCACGAAGACGCCGCCGACAATGAGACGAAATAAAAGAAGTCCCCAGTGTTTTGTGCGATACGTCGCTGCAAACATAAGTACATATAAATGAATAAAGTGTGCGAATTATAAAATATCCATTCGGTTTTGTCGCTCCTGATGGCATACTTCACGTTGCCGGTACGATGTAATTGTGCCATAAACCTCTCCATTCCCCATATTTCATGCTTCGTCGTATTCTTTCTGTTCTTTGTTTGCTCATATCGTTTCTCTCGATCAGTGTTGTTCACGCGAGTACTCTTTCACTCTCCGTCTCTGCATCAACCATGCAGTTGATGTTTCCCGAGATCCGCTCAACGGATAACCTGGCTTTAGATCCAGGCAATACGCTGGAAACCTTTCTCATAGCATATTTTGCGCGGCTCGAAGGAAAAATATATTCCAGCAACGATGCAAGACGTTATGCCATTTCCCTTGGCATTATTGCACCAAAGGACGACATGTCGGCAACTCTTACCACCGATCAGCTTCGTCAGATCAGCTACCGTCACAGACTTCTTTTTACCGATGATCCTGTTGTTCGTAGTTTGGGTGCAAGCCCTTACCTGCTGGAACACATAACGCCAAAAGCCTACACAAATGCGGCAATTATTGCAGATCACGTGCGCTACTATTCGCAGAAACTTGAGGATTCGACGCTACCAGATCGCCTTCGGGAAACACTTTCTTTTCGCCGCCTGCGATTTGTGGCGTTACAAAAAGCGATGCCAATAACGCTGCAAGGTACAGGGAAACTGGACGTCCCCTATTTCAAACAAGAGCGCTCTTTGTCATGTGAAATGGCTTCCCTGCGTTCGCTTCTTGCCTATTACGGCACGGAGGTAGAGGAGTCGATGCTCATCTCCATGCTTGGGGTAACGGAGCCGCTGGAGTATCTGGATGGCATATGGGGGGATCCGCAAATTGCCTTTGTGGGGAACATCAACGGGACACAAAGTGGCAAAACAGGCTATGGTGTGTACTGGAAGCCGACAGCTCGCGTAGCGCAGGCCTTTTATCCTGCCATTGATTGGTTTGAAAACGGTTCGCTCAGAACACTGACGGAAAGTATTGATGCTGGTCACCCCGTGCTCATTTGGTCTGTGGTCGCAGCAAAAGGTGGTTTTCAAGAGATTTCCTGGACCACGCCTACAGGCGTAAAAATTGTCGGGTTTAATGGCGAGCACTCGTGGGTCGTGGTTGGTTATGCAGGGCCAACCGATGCCCCAACGTCCTTTTCCATTCTTGACCCGTATTTTGGGCCGAAAACTGTAACGGCTCAAGAGCTGGAAAAAGGGTGGTCGCGGTTCGACCGTAGTGGTATTCGCTGGAAATAACGTATGAAGTTGTATTATCTTGCCATATTGGTTCCGGAGCCTGTGCGCACAGCAATTTTGACTATGCAGCAGGATATTGCGCGCATGCTTGGCGATGAAGGGGTGCTACGATCGCCGCCACATATTACGCTCTTGGCACCTTTTCCCTTTGAAGAGGAGCTGCTGCCGCAACTCTCGCAGGAACTGGAAAAAATCTGCACTTCCTTTCGCCCCTTTTCCATCGTGCTTTCGGGATATGATGCTTTTCCTTCCCACACGGTTTTTGTGCGCGTTTTGCAAAATCGCTCGCTAAGAGTGCTGGAGCATATGCTCTGGTCAGGTCTCACCACGCACTATCCCATGGTTGCCTGGAAGACACGCGTGCGCTTTCACCCGCATGTGACCATTGCGACAAAAATTGCACAGGAGCAAACGTATTTTTCCCTCATGAAAGCCTTTGGGGAGAAACCCTACCATGCGAGTTTCGCTGTGCCCGAGCTGAGTTTGATGAGATGGGATGGGGAGAGTTGGGAGGTGGTGAGGGGGTTTGGATTTAAGAGTGCGTGAGCAGCAAAAAATATGCAATTTTTGCAAAAAAATGTATATACTACAAATGTACTGTTACTAGCTAATGCATATGGAAAAGTTAACCCAGCTAAGAAACCAAATATTAGATTTTCGTAAGAAAAGAGATTGGGAACAGTTTCATAATCCAAAAGATCTAGCACTTTCACTGGTTCTGGAAGCAACTGAAGTTCTTGAACACTTTCAATGGAAAAATGGTGATCAAATAGATGAGTACGTTAATACGCATACGCAAGAAATTGCAGAAGAACTCGCTGATGTTCTCTACTGGGTCATACTTATGAGCAGTGATTTAAATATAGATATTCTTGATGCACTAGAGCAGAAGATTGAAAAAAACAATCGCAAGTATCCTGTTGAAAAATCTAAAGGCGTAAGTACTAAATATACAAAACTCTAGCATGTCCCGACTAAAACTTTTCCCCTTTGATAAACGTGGACTAGATTTGCTTGAAAAGGATCACTTTGGTCATAACTGGCCTGTGGTTTACCTACTCGCAGGTAAGAAAGAAATGTATGTGGGTGAAACAATTGATGCTGTACAACGTAGCAAAAGTCATCTAGCAAATCTAGAACGACAACGCTTAAATAAGCTTTACCTAGTTTGTGATGAAGAATTTCATAAATCAGCTGCTCTTGATGTTGAATCAAGTCTGATTGAGTACATCTCTGCAGATGGTAAATATGTCCTGCAAAATGGAAACAAGGGTTTACGGAATCATGACTACTTTGATCGACAAAGATACAAAGCAAAATTCGAGCTTCTGTGGGATGAATTGCGTGCAGAAGGGCTAGCAATTCAAACTTTACCGACACTCAGAAACAGTGATCTATTTAAATACTCTCCATATAAAGCACTAACCATAGAGCAATACGAAGTTGCAGAAGCAGTAGTCAAAAAACTTCAGAATCAGGCTCAATACAAAAGTATTATCTTAGGCAAACCCGGAACAGGCAAAACAATTTTAGCGGTCTATTTGGCAAAATATCTGCTCAGCGAATTACCAGATAGTCAAAACTTACAGGTTGGATTAGTCGTACCTATGGTTTCACTCAGAAAAACACTCAAAAAAGTCTTCAAATTTGCTGCAGGTTTGCATCCAAAGATGGTGATTGGGCCAGCAGATGTCGTCAAATCTAAGTATGATATTTTAATCGTCGATGAAGCTCATAGACTAAAGCAACGACGAAATATTACTAATTTCGCTTCCTTCGATAACACAAACAAAAAACTTGGATTAAAGTCTCATAATGACGAACTAGATTGGATTCTTCATTCAGCTAGGAAAGTGGTATTAATGTATGATCCCCAGCAAAGTGTTCGTCCGTCAGATATTGCCCCAACTAGATTAGAATCTATTAATGCTGAAACCTACACTTTGCAAACACAAATGAGAGTTGAAGGTGGTGATGAGTATATTGAGTCTGTTCGAAACTTTTTTGAAGGTTCTAACAAGATGAAGTTCTCAATTAGCGGTCAGTATGATCTGAGAATTTACAAGCACATTAAAGCCTTTATCAACGACATTAAAATCCGAGATCGTGAAATAGGTTTATCTCGTATGGTTGCTGGGTATGCATGGGATTGGGTAACCCGAAAGTATCCTGACTTGTTTGATATCCATATAGAAGACAGCAAACTACGTTGGAATAGCGTAGCCCATGATTGGGTGAATTCAAAAAATGCGATAAATGAAGTTGGGTGCATTCATACAGTTCAAGGCTACGATCTTAATTATGTTGGCGTCATAATTGGACCTGAATTGAAATACAATTCTGAAACTAGGCAACTATTTATTGATCCTAAGGCCTACAAGGATGCAAATGGATACAGAGGTGTTAGCGATTTGAATGAGCTCAAACAGTACATTCTTAATATCTACAAAACCTTACTCACTCGAGGGATTAAAGGTACGTACTTATACGTTGTTGATGAGGAATTGAGGAAGCACCTTGCACAGTTCTTTGCATTGAAGTTTTTCGATGAAGCCTAGGTTAACAATAAAGCAAATTTGTAATCTACTCCACTTCTTCCCCATCTTCTGAGAGGTCCCTGAGTAGATCCGATGTCAAACCTGAATACTTTCCTTGCATGCGCTCACGAGTGAGGCGCAGCTTCATTTCCTCAATGTCATCTTCTGTGCTTTGATGATTTCTCATTTCAAAGTACGTGATAAATTCACGAATGCCCCTTTCATTATGCACGAGAAAGTTTTCCAAGGCCTCAGATTCATCTGGTGGGAGCTCTTGTCTCAACACATCATAGGAGGCAAAACGTCGGCAAAGTGTCAGAAGGGAGTCGAAGTGCCCCTGGAGCTGCTCTTCTAGTGTAACTACAGGATTGTCCGTTGTCTCATTCAGGTTTTTCATATGAAGCCATGGTGATGAATTACTCTAGTATTATAGCAGAGATATCGAAAATTTTGATTTAGAGAAATATGGAGACGTATGTAATAACCATTGGAGTTTCACCCACTTCACGATGGCTTCGCTGCGTCGCTGACCGCTCCGCACTCAGCTCATCTGCGGCGGAGCCCCGAAGGTTCATTCCGGAAGGCATTACAGCCTTCCTCCATTCACTGGTTTCGAATCCTCACCTCTTACGATGGCTAACGTTGAAATACACCAGCGAGAGATGGACAGTTACTTCTACTATATACTGGCGGAGAGGAGAGGATTCGAACCTCCGAGAGCCTTTCGGCCCTACTCGCTTTCCAAGCGAGCGCACTAGGCCACTATGCGACCTCTCCAAGTGTCTTTCGACCTGGAGAGTATACGCATAGAAAAATGGTGTATCAACCCTTTTTTGTGAGATTACATCTCCATCACTGGCATAATCTCCACGTAGGTGCCAGGTGTCGCAAGATGCGGGTTGGAAGCGAGAATCTTGGTAACATCCTCGGCGGTGTCCGCACGCATGACACAGTATCCACAAATCTCATTCGCCGTCTGCGACGCACCGGAGGCAGTAAGACGGAGATTTTTACCCACTGGCGCACCAGGCTGCACCAAAGCTGCAGCATTGTTCTTCTGCCATTCCATCCAGTCATTCATACCCGCCTTTGCATCTGCCTCACTCATGGATGACCAATGCGCGAAGGTTTCCTCTGTTGCCGCATAGAGAACAAGAAAGTTTTTCATAGAAGTGCATAAGAAATATGCACTTACTCTATCAGTCCTCGCATTTTCATTGCAAGACCTTTAGGCGTCGTGTGGTTTTTTTGCCGTCGTCACCAGATTACCTGTCGAAAGAGCATGGTGCTGAATATCTTCGAAGCCTGCATAGAGCAAAAGCTCCGTGAGCTCCTCTGCAGAGAGTTGATAATAGTACCGGTCTCCGCCGGATTTACCGCCAAAATGGACTTTCCAGATACCCTCACCTAGGTCGGTCTTCGTACGTAATGCATCGGAAACCTGCCAGTTACTCATGTAGAGAACCCCACCGGGAGCCAGCATCCACGAAACAAGCTCAAGTACCGTTTCGCGGTCTTCGCGCGATAGAAGATGGTGAAAGGAAGCAGCCATCGTCACCACATCGTAGGCTTCCTCCTGCGGATCGATCTCTTGCATGGGGGCTTCAACAAGCTCTATACGAGAAGAGGATACCTTCAAGCGTTGTAGCCAGCGGGCAAGCCAGGAAAGTCGTGGAAGAATTGGCCCACTTTGCAACGATATGCCTTGAGAGGGGAAGAATTTCTCCATCCACCCTTGCACTTCACGCAGCATGGCCTGACTATAATCAACCCCAACATAGTGCACAAAGTGCACCTTTTCTTCAACCAAAAACTGCAGCACACGCCCCGTGCCGCACCCTAAATCACAAAGACGCAGCCCGCGTTTCTCCGGAAGAACCTTCAGCAGATACTGTAACTCCTCGCGCCATGCTCCTTTCCCGCATCGCGTATGCCCGTAGGTGTGGGCCACCGCGTTGTAGGTTTGCTTTGTCACCATGCTGTATGCATCTTGTCCATTGCACTTGGCGTTTTTGCCCATATAATCGTCGTAGATTGTCAAAACCCCCATGTTGTACGCCCTCTTATTTAGTGCAGGCGCTGCCCTCAGCCTACTGTTCCTGAGTATAATTCTCAAGGTTTTTCCGCGTTTTGGCCTCATGGATCGCCCGGAAAAATATGGACTCACGCGTGCGGCCGTTCCCTACCCGGCTGGTGTTGCTATCTGGCTGGCCTTCGCCCTCCTTGCACTCCCCTGGGTACTCTGGTCTGAACCCCTCTACCTGAAGGAAATTCTTGGTGTGATTCTGGGCGGCACCATCCTCTGCGGTGTTTCCGCCTACGACGACCGTTTTCACGTCTCTCCATGGATTCGACTCTCCATTCAAATTCTCGTCGGCGTTCTTGTTGTTGCCAGCGGCATTGGCATTGAAACCATCACGAGCCCCTTTGGCGGCGTCCTTGATCTGCAGCTGTGGCAGATTCCTCTCACAATCCAGGGAGTGACGTATCATCTCACACCCCTTGCGGATCTCTTCACCATTCTCTGGCTCTGTTTCGTCATCAACGCCATTAATTTTCACGACGGTATTCCGGGCCTGGTCACCGGTGTCGGGTCCATTGCCGCCCTCACTCTCTTTCTCCTTTCCTTGTTTCTTATTGACTCACCGCTCACAACAGCCCTGGAAAAAGCCGATGCGCAAACCATCGCCGGTCTGGCCGCCGGACTTTTCGGTATTCTGCTCGTAGCAAACCGTTTTGATTTTCTCCCCTCTAAAGTCATTATCGGTGATGCAGGTGCAATGAGTATCGGGTATATCATCGCTATACTCGCTATTTTTGCGGGTGGTAAGGTCGCGACCTCCATTATTGTTCTTGCTCTTCCCCTTCTCGACATGGTGTGGGTTGCACTCCGCCGCATCTCGCAAGGGCGCTCGCCCATCAGTGCAGACCACAATCATTACCATCACAAGCTTCTTCGCCTTGGTCTCTCAGAGAAACAAACCTGCCTCCTCATCTACAGTGTCACGGCGATCTTGGGAGCCACGTCGCTCTTTTTGCTCTTTTCCTTCCGGTCAACGGGCAAATACATTGCGCTCGGGCTTGTACTCCTCCTTATCTTTGGCACCAGTATGGCACTGATTCGTAAGGAAACGAAGGAAGCACGAGGATTCTAAGCACAAAAAAAACCGCCGAAGCGGTTTTCCTTATGGCAAGGACCATTAGAAGTCTCTCGCGTAATTATAGTCGAGAGATGTATTTGAGCTGCTACCCTGCAGTGGATCACCGCCGCTTTGCAGAAGATTATTTGTTTGGGTCCCGGAAAGGCGCTCAATGGCCCCACGAATATTGGCGATGATCTCATTGGAATTAAGAAGCGTTCCAATAATGTCGAGTCCGAAGAAACGACCAACAATACTAATGGCCGTCACTGCTAAAATGGTAACAATGAGCCCAAGAATTGCGTGACGAATGGTTCCAGTTGCCGCCTTTACCTTTGCCTCATCACCTCCAGAGAAGATAAATCGGAAGCCTCCATAGAAAACAAACACCACAGAGAGCAAAAACGCAGCCAAAATTGCGTAGGCAATGACTTTGTAGATGAGTTCGAGGGGAGATGCCTGAGAGACAAGTCCTAGCTGTGCAATGATTGGGTGGAACATAAGACGTGGTTTGGAAAATTCTAAACAGTATACAGGGTTTACTCCTCTTTTTCAATAACCTTAATACTACAGCGCTCCCCGTGCTTCGCTGCAACAACTTTGAGAAGGGTTTTTATTGCCTCCACATGACGGCCATTTTTTCCAATAATTTTCCCCATATCCGGTCGAGGAACATGCACCTTCAGGAGCACACCAAGGTCATCCGTCACACGTTCTATCGTAAAGCCCTCAGCGTCATCGACAAGCTGCTCTAGGATATACCGTATAAATGCCTCTTCATGCGTGTGCTCCTCCATACATATGGTGTTTAAGGAATTGGTGCAGCATTACCAGCTACTTACGCAGCAGCTTCTTCAGTCTTTTTTGTGAAGGTCACATGCTTGATGAATTTCTCCATGCCCTCCATCCCATTATTTTTGAGAAGACGAGCAACAGTCTGCGAAGGTGCAGCACCGTTGGAAATCCAGTGAGCGATGCGCTCCTTATTCAAAACGATATCTTTCTTGATAGGATTGTACGTTCCAAGAAGCTCAAGAAACTTGCCTTTAACAGGACGGCTATGTTCAGCAACAACGACACGGAAATGAGAGTTATTGCGCTTTCCTACGCGGGTGAGACGAATACGTAACACGGTGTTGGTAAATTATGAAATGAAATTATTCTGCAGCTGCTTCAGGAGCCTTCTGTGCACTTGCCTCAGGCATAGCAACTTCAGCTGGCGCTTCCTCTTCCTTCTCTTCCGTCGCAGCCTGTACAGTGACGATCATGGACGCCATGTCGCTTTGTACTTCGAGCCCCTTAGGAATCGTTATATCCTCAAGGTGAATAGAATCACCAATGTTTTCCAGCTTCGAAAGGTCGATAATAATGGAGTGCACGAGATCTCCAGGGAGACAGCGTACTTCCACCTCGTCCATGTTGGTCACCAAAATACCACCAAAGTTCTTCACTGCGTTAGACTCGCCCGTAAATTCAAATGGAATTTCTGTTATGAGCTTCTCCGTCATCTGGACAGCGAGAAAATCAACGTGCTGAAAGGTGTCATATACGGGATCCTTTTGAATATCCTGCACAAGCACTTTGTGCTTCTTACCACCAGGAACCTCTAAATCAATAATCGTGTTACTTCCCGCATCCTTAAATACCTTACGGAAGGCTTCGTGGTCGAGGGTGAGAGAAATATTCTCAATACCGTGACCATACATAATGGAAGGGATTTTCTTTTGTTTGCGAAGATCTTTAGGATGCACTGCGATATCGCGTGCTTCGCTCGACAGGGTAATGTTAGCCATACGTCAAAAACGACAAGTGAAGAATAAGAGTTGAGAGGTGGTCTGAAATATCAGCGTAAACATTACGCGAAGTTGGAACAAATGCAATAGATTTTCCTACCTGGCGAGCCACTCCACACCCATCTGACTTGCACCTTCACACAATTTCCCTAGAATGATGCGGCAATCGACACCGCTTCTTCTCAGGACGTGTCGTCCATCTTACTTCACAACACAAGGAATGCTATGTTTAATCAGATGAAAGACCTCCTCAAAATGCAGCAGGAAGCAAAAAAAATGCAGAAAAAGCTGAAAAGTATCCATATAGAAGCAGAAGAAGGTGGGGTGACCATAACTATGGATGCATCCATGGAGCTTGTGGATATCCAGTTTTCCGATGAGGCCTGGGCAAAAGGGAAAGGGCACGTGCGCACCTCAATTATGGAAGGGATGAAAAAAGCAACGAAAAAAGCCCAGGAGGTAGCGGCAACAAACATGAAGGACATTATGGGTTCCATGGGACTTCCTGACATGCCAGGCGCATAATCACTTTTTTGCCGACATGCGACATTCTCGATCTCGATCGTTCAAGACCCTCATTCCGTTACTCTTGCTGGTTCTCGTTGTCAGTACCCTGGCAGGATTTTTCTGGTATCAGGAAATGCGGTATGGAAGTCTCATTCAGGAAAAAATGCCCGGGGGGTCCACCCCCTTTATTATTGATGTTGAAAAAGGCTCTTCTATCGGTCAGGTTGCCAAACAGCTGGAGGAAAAAAAACTTATACCTGCCATCGATGCCTTTCTTCGCTATGCGCGGGAGCATGGTGACGACCAAAAAATCCAGGCAGGAACCTTTTCCGTCACGGGTGGCCTCACCATTCCAGAAGTACTGGATATTATGACCGGGCGAACAAAACCCACACGGTCCCGGGTGGTGATTCGTGAAGGGCTCACGATCCGCGAGATTGCCGCCCAACTCACGAAGGAGGGCTTAATTTCTGCACCGGAGGACATGTACACCTGTATTGAAAGCAGTTGTGACTTTTCGGCCTTCACCTTTCTGCCTCCGAAAAAAAATGCTCAGTACGCATTCCCCTATAGTTATATGGAAGGGTATCTTTTCCCGGATACCTATTTTATCGAAATAGATACCTTTACTATAGAAGGTTTTCTCACGCAGATGCTCAAGAATTTTGACACGAAGGTGGTGAAGGGCATGAAAAAAGAGATTGCAGCTTCGTCCTACACCCTGGAGGATCTGGTCATCATGGGATCCATTGTCGAAAAGGAATCCCGCCCGCGAGACGACCAAAGTATTGTTGCCGGCATTTTATGGAAGCGTTATGAAAACGGCGTGCAACTTGCGGCAGATGCAACCAATCGCTATATCAAGGAAAATCCTCTGGATCCTATCTATCAGGTGGAGCTCGTGAGTTCGAACCCCTATAACGGACGAAAAGTGAAGGGCCTGCCACCAAGCGCCATCAGTAACCCCGGATTAGCAAGCATGAAGGCGGCCATACAGCCAACTGCGTCTGACTGGTGGTACTACCTACATGATAACAATGGTGTGATACGCTTTGCTCGTACGGAAAATGAGCATGAGCGAAATAAATCTCTCTATCTGCGATAATTATGGCAAAGCCCACCTGGACTCTTTCACGCTCCTTTGTACTGAAGGGCGTCCTCGCACTGCTCCTTGCTCTGGTCACCGGAGGAATACTCTACGGCTTCGTCGCCCTGGGTGAACTGCGCGTTGTGCTGCCAAAGGTAGCCGAGATGACCGGCCTCTTCCGTGGTGAAAAACGTTACCTGCTGCTTCTGCAGAACAATGCAGAACTGCGTCCAACGGGCGGCTTTATTACAGCCTATGGTGAGCTCACCTTTACCTGGGGCGTTCCAACGGGACTCTCCATTGCAGACGTCTACAGCCTCAAAGGGCACGATGATGAAAAAATGGAAGAAGCCCCTTACCCTATGGGAGATATGCTGAAGGGCCCTAACTACAAAGGGTACAGTTTTCATGATGCAAACTGGCATGCAGATGTGCCAACTTCCGCAGCGGACATTCTCCGATTTTATGATGCGGAATTTCCAGGACGGCGCATCGACGGCGTTGTCTTTGTGAATTATGCCGTTGTTGAGCACCTGGTCAAACTGGTTGGAGCGCTGCCGTATCAGGGAAAAATCCTCTCGTCTGAAGAACTCTTTCACACCATTGAATTTGAGCAGAATAACATTGATCGACATAATGTCGCGGACCTGGAGAATCGAAAAAGCATTCTTGCCACGTTGATGCCGGAACTTTCCCGTGCACTGCTGCGCGACCCCGGCAAGTTTCCCGCTATCTCAGCACTTCTGACCCAGGAACTCCAGAACAAAAATATTGCTCTTTGGATGGCCGACAAAGATCTTCAGCAGTATTTTTCTGATTTAGGGTGGACCAACCTTTTCCCTTCTCCTGCCCTGGGACAGGATCTGGTTGCCGTAGTCTTTGCCAATCTCGGCGGGATGAAATCTGACCGGTACATCGAAAAAGAGATCGCGCATGATGTGGAACTTCAGCGCACAAACGACAGCACTAATGCTCTTCGCCTTGTGGTCACGGATACAGTAACCTTGCGACACCTGGGTGATTATAATGCCCCCTTAAGTCATGTCTACCGTGGGTTTGCTCGTTCCTATATTCCCAAGGAAGCAAAACTCATCGATGTGGATCCCGCCGCCTTTGATATCTATGAGGAAATGGGCTATATGGTGGTCGGTAAAAAGCTCACGGTGGAGCCGAAGAAAGCAACGAGCTATAGCTATGCCTACGAGTTACCAGCTTCATTCCTCATGAACGACACCTGGAGAACCTACCTCTACAAACAAAGCGGTGAAGAGCACCTGACCACGCGAACGTCGCTCCGTGTTCCTCAAGATCAATTGATCACGAGTAGCATGATGGATGTGCGCGAAAATGTTGCCACCTTTGTCGGCCGTAATCTACCGGGTGACCTGACCTTCACGGCACATATCGGAAAAGATACAACACCACCGCGTGTTTCTTTTCAGGAATTTGTGGATTACAACCGTATCACGGTGCAGTTTAATGAACCTGTGCTGAAGGTCGATTGCGAAGATATGGAAAACTACAGTGTATTGGATACGAATACAAAGGTGCCGGATATCACTAATGTGCCCACCATTCTCAAGGTGACTTGTAAAGACCGTGAGGCAACTATACAAACCCGTAATATCCGCTCTCAGTATGGTGAGCATTTTGAACTACGCCTCCGCAATATTCGTGACTGGTCCAATAACATCATATCTCCAAATCCACGAACCATTACCATCGTTCAGCGCTTTGATCAGGATAAACCTGCCGAAGCGACTCCTCCTTCCAATAACTAAAACATGCTTTGCCGTCGTGGGCCCGCATGATACAATCCACGTGGTTTTTCTCTCACCACTATGCACATTAAACATACACTTCTCGCTGGCTTCGTCCTCTGTGCCTACCTCGTCACCTCTACCGCTGTTTTTGCGCAAAGCACAACGGATTCTTTGGTCGATGAAATTAAAAAGAAACAGGAAGCCATTACCAAAAGCTTAAACGCAAAAACCTCTGAGTCGGAGGCCGCCCTTGGCGCACAAAAACAGCAACTTTCGGCACGCCAGCAGGAGCTGAAACAAGTGGAAGAACAAATTTCGAGTTATGAAAAAGAACTCGAGGGGCTGCACGATCAAATCAGTACCCTCACGAATCAGCTCGCCCTCATTGAAAACGCCATCGTCATCACCCAGCTCAAAATTCGTGCTGTACTCATTCAAATTGCCGAAAAGGAACAGGACATTGTGGAGAACACAGAAAATGTTGATGTAGCGCAGGTAGCGGTCGAGAACCAAAAAGATATTTTGCGCACCTTCATGAGCCTGCTCTTTAAACAGGATATGTTGTATTTCTCCAAGGATGAGGCACTCAGTGGAGATGCATCCTTGTATTTAGGTTCTTCCTCCATAACGACGGTGCTCACGCGAAAGCGCTATCTGGAAACACTGCAGCGCGCTGGAACCCACATGCTGGAAGACTTTAAAGATATCGGTACCCTTCTTTCTGTGCAGCGTACGCAACTGGCAAATGACCAGAAGAAACTGGTCAGTCTCAAAGATCAGCTCGCCTACGAAGAACGGCATCTCGATGAACAGAAGCAAACCAAGTCGTATTTGCTCACAGAGACGCAGGGTAAGGAGGAAAACTACCAGAACCTTCTGGAGGAAAGTCGACGTGAACAGGATAATATCACCCTCGAGGTGGAGCAAATGCAGACCAATATTAAAGATATTGAGGCGAGAATCCGTGCATATCAGGTCACAAGTCTTGGTAGTTCCTCTTTGAGCGCGGCGGAAATTGAGCAGCGCAAGAAGGTGCTTGAAAGCTTGGGTACAACAGCAGATGGAAAGCTCGGTCTTTCTTGGCCTGTGGAACCCAAACGAGGTCTTTCCGCCTATTTTCAAGACCCAACGTACCAAAGCGTCTTCGGTGTTGCCCACAGCGCCATCGATATACCAACCCCTCAGGGGACGGAAATTAAAGCGCCCGCAGATGGTTACGTCACGAAGGTAAAAGATGCAGGCATGGGCTATAGCTATATCATTGTTGCCCATACGGGTGGCGTTATGACTCTCTATGGCCACGTCTCTGAGATCTGGGTGAAAGCAGGTGATTACGTTGCGCGAGGTCAGGGTATCGGGAAATCCGGTGCTCAACCTGGTACGAAGGGGGCAGGTTGGATGACCACAGGAGCCCACTTGCACTTTGAAGTCTTCCAGGATGGTAAGCATGTCAATCCCCTGCTCTACCTCGACAATTCTGTTCTTCCCAAAAAATAACCACTTCCCGCCGTGTTCTCAAAAAAACATAGTATCGACTGGTTTCTTGTCATCAGCATTGCGCTCGTGCTCGTGTTTGGGCTGATTATGATCAATAGTGTGAGTGTCTACGATTACCTGCTCACTCTGAGCGATCCACGCGATTACGACATCAACTATTTTGCACTCAAGCAAATGATCCTGGTGGGCATTTCTGTCCTCCTGTTTATCGGCGTTGCCAATATTCACTATCGTTTCTGGCGCAGTATATCTCTCCCTATGTACATTTTGGGGCTCACCCTACTGCTTCTCTTGTTTCACCCCATGTTTGGCCGCACGCTTAACGGTGCAACGGGTTGGCTCTACTTAGGAAGCCTGCCGTCTATTCAGCCCATCGAGTTTGCGAAACTTGCTATGATTTTGTATCTCGCACGATGGCTGGAACCCAAGGTGGATGAACTGAAAGAATTTGATACGGGATTTTTTCCCTTCATGGTCATCGTCAGTGCCATGGGGCTCCCGATTCTTCTGCAGCCGGACTTTGGCGGCCTTCTGGTGCTCATCCCGGTCTGTATCCTCATGTTTTACGTCGCAGGAGGAAAAATGAAGCACCTGATGTATCTGGTTGCGGCAGGCCTTGTCGTCTTTATTATTGCCTTTACGTCGTTTAATCACGTCCGGAGTCGTGTTTATGATTTCTTCGACTCCAGTATCGACCCCTCCAAAAAAAATGTGGGGTGGCAAATTCAACAAAGTCTCATTGCCGTTGGCTCGGGTGGGTTCATGGGGAAGGGCATCAACAAATCGATTCAAAAGTGGGGGTATCTCCCGGAAGTGCAAAATGATATGATTTTCGCAGCCATTGGCGAAGAAACGGGCTTTCGAGGTTCCGTGGCCCTGGTGTTACTGTACTTGTTCATGGCATGGCGTGGGTTTACCATTTCCATGCATGCTCCGGATAAATTTGCGAAATACGCTGCCTTCGGCATTTCCTTTTGGATTGTCTGGCAGGCCTTTGTGAACATTGGTGTGGTGATTAAAATTATTCCTCTCACCGGTATCACGCTCCCCTTTATCTCCGCAGGAGGCTCTTCCCTGGTGACGCTGCTCACAGCCATGGGGATTCTTGTAAATATATCAGCTTATACGACGGTTTCTCATGACTATTTTATTAGCCGGCGGCGGGTCGGGCGGTCACATCCTGCCAAACATAGCGCTGCATAAGGAAATTCTCGCGCGTTCGCCACAAACACAAGTGGTGTATATAGGCGAGTCTGGTGGCATGGAAGAGGCAATGGCGAAGGACGCAGGCCTTCCTTTTTTTGGTATCTGGGCTGGAAAATTCCGCCGGTATCTGAGCCTTCGCAACGGTATAGACTGGCTGAAAATTCCCGTCGGTATCCTTATGGCCATTATGTATATGCTCCAGATACGCCCACGCGTACTCTTTTCCAAGGGTGGTTACGTCAGCGTTCCCGTTGTGCTTGCTGCCTGGCTCCTTCGCGTACCCGTCGTCATTCATGAGTCGGATGTGCGGCCTGGTCTTGCAACACGGATCTGTAGTCGATTTGCTACAACTATTTGTGTTTCCTGGGAAGCAACTCGGCAGTATTTTCCCCATCATGCGGATGTGCGCGTCACAGGCGTCCCCATACGTGCGGAGCTGCTTCTAGGAGATCGCACGCAAGGTCGTGCGCATCTGGGCATTACTAACGACCTTCCGCTACTTATGGTTATGGGGGGGAGTCTTGGAGCCGCAGATATCAATACTTTTCTCTGGGAAAGTCTTCCTCTGCTCCTCAAGGAGTGGAATGTCTATCATCTGACGGGTACAGGAAAAAATGCATCTCCCGCACCCATGCAGGAGACCAAAGGCATGTACATCGCACAGGAATTCAGTGATGCTGCCTTTGCAGACTGTCTTGCTGCTGCGGATGTTATTTTCTCGCGCGCAGGTACCACAGCCCTTGCCGAGTTTGCAGCGCTTGGCAAACGCCTCATCTTGTGCCCCTTGCCTGCCGACCGCTCACGAGGAGATCAAATTGACAACGCAGCAGCCTACAAGGCAATGTACCCCGCCTCTACCATTGTCCATCCTCAGCAAACACTGAATACTAAACTCCTCCTGGAGTCACTGAGACAGCTACGTGCAGTTGCTGAGCCACCTCGCAAAAAAGAAGAGGCGACCCAGTTGGTCGCCTCCTTCTTGTTTGAGGGAACCTATGCAGCAAAGTCATCAAAATAAAAGTCCTGCTGCATCTGTGATTGATTTCGTCGATTATTGACTGTGTTTTTATTATTACCATTCTTGTAGTTGGTAACATCCCACACAAGATAGTCCGCACGCTTATCCTTAAATCGGTCCTTAAATTCCGGGTCAGTATTATCGACAAAGGTCAATTCCTGACCTGCCGCTTTCGCACACTCCTGGACACTCAAACCAACGCTTTTTAACTTGTTGTAGTAAGCTTTCATAAAGCCGTTTCTTCGCTGTGACGCTTCAAGAGGATAGTCTGTAATTATTCCCTCATTTTGGGTACTGTAGCTACCACCACTTTCCATGGTGTCCTTAAAGGAAAATTTTACATAGACCTTGTCATAAATCATGCGTCGCATGCGATTGAGAAAGGCCTCCATGTCATGACGAAGATGGGGCGGCGTGTTTTTCTCCATTTTCTCCAGAGATGCCACAAGAGATTCAATGTAATTTCTCGAATGGCCATTATCAAGACCTGAACCAGATAAATGTCGAGTGATCATGTTTTCGATCACATACTCATTGGTATAGAGCAAAGGCGATCGGCTCCACATTTTTGCATCATGATCCGAGAGGTGCAACGCTGGGGGGTTAATATTGAGCTTTTGGAGACATGTAATGTAATTTGAATCAATCAAAGAACTTTCTGCACCTTGTTTACTTGCTTCTGCATAGTTTTCCAAAAATTGATAATTCCCGTCCAACGTAAAGGCCTCATGAATCTTTGATTTTGATCCATCAGGAGCGAGCAGCTGAATTGTGCCCTCTGCATTTTCATCCAGTTTATACTTGTAGAAGTTGGGATCCACCTGTGTTAAGAAGCGTTCAAGATTCCGTACATTTGGTTCACCCTTCAAGAGGAAGAAATACAGTTCTGGCGAGGAAGGAAACACTGATCCAGCGATATCCTTTAACTCCTCATAAGGAATGTGTGGAGGAAGTCCATGTTTATCTCCATATTTTGTAATCTCAATATAGAGAAAGAGGAACATGTTGAAGAGTACGTCAGACCCCACATCTTTCTGAACGAGTTTTGCAAAGGTTGCTTCAATACCTGCCCAGTTTCTATCTTTGAGTTCCTGCACCAGTTGTTCGCGAATTTGCCCTCCAGACTGCTTGAGCTTAAGTTCCGCTTCTTTCTTTCCTTTGGCGACACTCTTACCCTTCTCATAAGCCGCATCGACCTGCTGCGCAAAGGTATCTCCATAGAGGTTAATACGCGCACGGGCAATACCTGAAATTTGATGCACCTCCGCAAGACCGTCAGACTTTCCTTTATTTTTAATGGCAAACTTGTAGCCACGTTCATTTTCCGCAGCACTGCCCTTAATTTTTGAAAGCCAGAATTGATCTCCTCGCTGGTTTGCAAGGGACTCAAAGGGATACAAATTCCCAAAATGCTCGAGAACAAAAATAAGGAGTGCCTTGAACTCTGCACGCTTCACAAAAATTGGTTCTTGTCCCATCATGTCTGTCAGTGCGTTTCCAGAGGTCACCTGATTAATATTGATGTTCTTAAAGCGCTGCATCTCCTCGCGTATCTTCTCTTCCATCTGGTCAGACTGGAGATTTTCCAGTTTCGCCTTATAGCTCTTTGCTATCTCGTTCTCCATACTCTCCATCTCATTTTGCTGTTTCGACCACAGTGATGCGTTGTTGAAGACCTGCTTCCCATCGTGCTTGTAAAAATAGAGCGCCTCGAGGGTCTTACGCATTTTCCCCCATTTCTCAATTTCTTCCTTTTTATGAGTGAATATGCCCTTACCTACGGCAAACATGGTCATAAGAGAAATACGTGGGTGTCCACCTTCATCGGCACCACCCTTCACTGAGTCAACATCGTAGCTCTGGGCAGAAAGGGAATCACGCTTAATGTACATCTCTGTAAACGACATGAACCGTACATTCCTCTTGTCTGCAAATAGTCGAAGACCCCCTTTTTTCTTTGGGTTTTTATCAGCTGTCTTCTCCACTTCAAGTATAACACCGTGCTGGCGGTCTGCGCCCTTCCCTATCGATGCATGTTTTAGAACTTTACCAAGGGGTTTACCTCCTTCCTGAAGTAAAGATCCCTTCTCAAGATTACCACTATGCACTGGGGCCTTCGCCTCATCCAGGTCTTTCAGTTTGCGAATAGGCGTTTTCTGGTTGTCGTGCTTCCAGGTCATTTTAACTGCTTTTGCCTCACCCGCAGCCGTATTAATGATGTGGTAGATAAACTGCTCGAGAGAAACGCGCTCACTGGCCCCCACAAAAGAAATTCCCGCAGTAGAAACAGTGGAAATGGCAAGCAGTTCCGTTTGTTCCTGTTCCTTCATCTCACCCTTTTTTCCCGTTGGATCAGGTACGGGTACCTTTGCATACATTTCATACCAGACATCTTTTCCAAGACGGTGGTCGATGGGCGGGAGATTATTCACCCGTGCGGCAAGTGCATACATGTCATTAAGTTGCTTTTGCGCATCGGCAACGCTATGAAAGCGGAGCGTTTTTCCAGCAAGTCGTTCCAGAAAATCATGGAGTTGCTCTTTGGGCCCATTTTCCAGGCGCTTTTCGAGTAACTGTTCCTCCGTCTTTTGGTCGTTTTTATGATCAATGCTGGCAATTTCCTCAGGTGAGAGTGGTGTTTGATGGTCAAGTTCAAAGCGGGCTCGCGCTTCAGCTGTTTCAATAATGCCGCGACGTGCGAGGCGGCGCGCATGCTCGGCAAGATCAGCGGAAAAAGACAGCGTTGGGTCTGTCAGACTTTGAAAATGGTTGATATCTTCCAGGGCAAAATGACCAGCCGTCAGCTGCTCTCGAAGTTTTTTGAGTGCAGCGATTTTGTCCTGATGCGGGTTAGTCGTTGGCGTCCCTGCTTGCGCTGCTGCGTTTGCAGCATTTCCTGCCTGACTTTCAAGATCCTGAATCAGCTCATCGATCCGTGTGCGAATAGCAGACAGTTGCCAGTCTCCTGTAGGCACGGCCGTTGCGTCATAATCCGCCTGAGCGCCTTCCAGTTCATGAAGACTCCGTTTAGCAGGTAAATGTTTCCACGAGAGATTCTCCGAGGTGAATTCTTGCATGGTCTGCAAATTCAGTGGCAGTCCATCCTGCGAAAACGTACTGTAGGCATCTTTCAGGAAGACATATTCCTGCGCGAACAGAGTCAAGTTCTGCAGCAGTTCATCCGTGTCCGCATCACTGGTTTGCCATGGTTCTCCAAGAAAAATATTGAGTTTTTTCAGTTTGTTTCCATCGGACCACAAATACTTTGAGGCAGGTGGAGTGGGTGCTGGCCTTGAGCAGACATCACGATACACCGCAAGAGCATCATGCACTTCCACCTCAAATTCTCCCAACAGTACTTCACTGCGCACATGCTTCGTGAGCAATCGGCCACGCATACGCAAGTGTTTCAAAGATTCATTGAGATTATCCAGCACTTCCTGCTCATCAATGGCTACTTCCTCCACAAAGGTCTTCACCTTCTCAAAATCATCCAGAGAAAAATCAGCGGGCAGATTTGCTGCATCAACATCAAGTTTTTCGAGTTTTTCCAGTGCCTGAACAAGAACATCATGCTTACCTCCTCGGAGCACCTTCGATAACTTTTGTAAATTATCCTGATAGATAACCGCAATGCGTTTTTGCATTGCCAGATGGGGAACATCTATACCCGCTGATATGTCCATGACCGGCTTGAGTAGTGGGTCCTGCAGAGGAGACTGAAAGTCTTCCCTGACATTCAGTAAACGCACATACTTGCTTTTCAATTGCGCGAGACGTGTGCGAAGCGCTTTGTGGCGATAGCGGTCGTTGCCTGCAAGAATCGCACGAACATCCTGACCTAACTCTGTATCCACATTGGAAAAGGCATCTGAAGCATCGAGAGATTTCGCCTGCTTCATCTCCAGATAGTTTTTTATGTAGGCAACACGTGCCGCTCCATGGTTTGGATCCTGCATATACTGATGCAGTGCTTCCGCTGCTGTGCGAAGCTCGAGCGCATAAGCGAGCTTTTCCGGCGAAAGACCTAAAGCGGCATTTTTCGCATCCGCATCTGCTGTACCTGGCAGAGAAACATTTCGCGCATCTTCCGGCAGATATTTGAAGGGACCAAACAACTTTTCCTGAGACATTCCCAGGTGAGAGGAGACGGTCTGATGTTCGTTGGCCAGAAGATCAATATACTGGCGTATATACAGCTGATCCATGGCTCGATCATTCAGCTGATATTCTGAAACCGCATAGGGGCGCTTTTTTTTCTTTCGCTCCGCTCGTCCCTGCTCGTTCTGGTCAATCACATCAACTTCCACCGGTTCATCGCTGACCTGCTGAATGACCACAGGTTTATCGAGAACAAAGGGCAGGTCCAGTCCGGCACCTGTAAATACAGCCCGAATTACATTATTTGCATGGGCGTAGTTTTGAGCTCCACCTGCTCTCGCTAGCCGCTCAGCATGCAGTATCTCCAGAGCAGTAATCGCCTCCTGTTCATGCCCGCGCTGTACCTGAACACAATACAAGTTCTGCAGGAGGTACTCGCGCAGAAACTGCATGCGGCGCATATAGTCTCTCGCCGTTGCATTAGCAGGCGCTCGGTGAAAGACATACATTCGCAGGAGTTGGTCTATAGGTGTCGCTTCTGGAATTGTTGTGCCCGTCAATGCTTCAAGGAGTGGCTTGAGTGTTTCAGCAATACCTCTTGATATCTCCGCACGGGGGAACTCTGCATAATTTTCAAACAGCTGATCTTCTAAGGCGTCAAAATACAAACTGTCCTGCAAATCCAATCGATGCGGATTCAAACGTGCCGCTTCGAGGGCATCGTTGTTTAACTGGCCCGTAAGATTCGAGAGGAGATCTTGTGCCTCTGGACTCATATTCTCCTGCAGGGAATTGAGCGCATCCAAACGTCGCTGTGCTTCTGCCTGAGCAAGTTCTTCTGGTGTAGGTTGTTGCGGTTGATGGACAGTCATGAGAGGGGTTTATGACGTATGTTGTATATTAGTATTTTTTGTGCTTTAGTCAATTATTTTGACTTTTCATTAATATAATCCTGCAAAGACTTTTTAGCATTTGATTTGTATTCCCAATTCAGTATCTCAGTATATGTGTGACCAGTGATGCTGGATTGGAGAGCACTACGAATTTCGTTAGGAGCTAGACCAGTTCTTTTCGCATCAGCAATGAAGGAATCTATGGCCGTGACAATTTGTGTCGGAACGACCTTTGTCGCCCTAGCTGCAATTACTGCATTTTTATATCGAGTATCTCCGATATTCATGTACGGTGTCGTTCTCCCTTCAAGGTTAATTGCATTATTAGTACCTACTGTATACTTCGGCTTCGCAGTCGTTGGCGTCACGAAACTACCAAATTTGTCGTGGTAGCTCAGATAGCTTCCGTCCATATAGCGTCCATTTCTACGCGCATCAGCAGAATTGCGGAAACCTGTTAAGAAATCTCTGAATTTAGCATTATCATTTGTGGCCATGTCCGTAAAGTGCTTGTGCATCGCAAGAGCCTGCTGACCAGACACTTTGTATTTTCGTCCATTCGACTCAACCTCTATACCGTTTGAGAGGGTGTTCGCATTCACCAGACCCATGCCATCGGAACGAACAATATTGTCCATAATCTTATCGCGTACAGCTCGGCCTTCATAACTTTGTGCATTTTTCTGGAGGACATCAAAGGACTTTGTCGCATCATTGGTTGTGCTCTGAAGGCCATTTTGAATTTCCGAACGTCCAAGGTCGGAAAGTTTGGTGCTCGGATCCAAGCCCATGTTACGAATACCTTGCGCGACATTTTCACGACGCTGCGCTTCGATGTTTTCCATCATCTGATTAGGCGCACGTAAAAGCGTTGATGCAGAGACCTTGGCGCCATTTTGGCCGAAAGGAAGCACCTGAGCATCGAGTGGCGTTCGTGCAATGAATCCACCAACACGCTTCGCCCCACTTTCGAACTTCTCCAGCACGGTGGAGGCAAGCTTAATTGACTTAAAGCCAAACTTGAAGGCAGCAAACACTGCGATCCAAAGGGCCATAAGGGCAAAAATACCCATCATCGTTGAGAAGAGGTCGCCCACTCCACCTACAGGCTGTGCCGGGTCAAACCATACGGAAATACTTCCCATATTGAGTCGCCCGTTTGCAGTTCCATCTCGCGTCGCAAAAAGTGTGATGAGGTGCACCATCATGAAGCCAACAGAGAGCACAACACCCAGAATCGTTGGCATAAAGGCAAGCGCAATAAACTTCCCATATCCTCCAAGGACACCTTCTTTATCGACGTCATCTCCACGCCAAACTTTCAGTACATCTGTAAGTACCCACACGGGTGAAAGCATCATCATAAACCAAAGAAAGAAGGTTCGTGCAACCATAGCAACGAGCATCGCAATGGTAATGCCGAAGAACATGACGAGGAAGAAGGCGGAAATGAATAGACGCGTCGTAATATCTGCAAAGCCTTGAATATCCGTGAAGGACTTTTCATAACTTGGAATGCGGAGCAGATTGAAGGCGTAGACATACATGGCATTGCGTGCCGAGAAGGACATTTCCTCAAAGGTATGAATACAGTCGCTGTAGTACGGGTAGGCTGCATTTTCTGCCTTTTGTTTACGAACTTCCTCTGTTTGTTTTGCATACTCCTCCTGGGTAGGAGCTGTTATGGAGCTTTCTGTGGAACCTGCTGCCGTTGCGTTTGTGATCAGTATGCGTTTATAGTAATTCTGATCTGTCACAAACTTCCGATTTTCATTAATTTTCGGGTTCGCAATAAGGGTTGGCTCCGATGTATTTCCCGTATTGTTAAAGTTAAAGGCATAGTTTTTGTGGAGACACTCCATGGCGAAAATACTATCTTTGGAGATTTTCTGCGTGGAAGTGATTTTTGTTACCTCATCAGAAATTGCTTTTTGCTTTGCTAGATCAGGCCCGATAGGTTCATACCAGATGTACGGCGTCGTCGTGGGAGATGCACCATCTGTGACGTTGATTTTATTGTAGATATTCGCGCCAATAGTATTGGGCATCGAAAAAGCCATCGTTGTTGTGATATTCGCAAAGGAAAGAATCGTCCGGCAGAAGAAAAAGGAAAAATTCACCACCACAAGTGCCAAGGCAACCTTTGGAAGTACGCGTTTCACATCATACTGACCGTTGTCACCGAAGGGCACGATGTTGCGCGCTGCGACATACACAAGGTACAAAATAATCACAATGTTCACCATATTGCGGATGATCTGCCACAGCGTTTCAATGAGCACGTCTACATTGAAGACGCCTCCACTTACCCAGTCTCCACTCATAAATTTACCGATCATTCCGGCAATGGGTACCAGGAGCGAGTACAGCATTTTTAACACTATGCTCAGAATCACAATGAAGGTCGTGAGGGCCTGAGCCGTTTCCTGCGGAATCTTGTACTTATCGACCAGGAGGCGAATACTTTCTTCACAATTGAGCCGCGCCGTCGGGTTATCCGTAAACTTGGAACACACAGCTGTGTCTGCTTTGGAGTTATCGATGGCTGCCTTACAGTCTATTAAGGCCTGATCTGTTTTGCCTGCACACGTTTGATATTTTGTTTGCTCAGCTATTCGCGCGTCCACTTTTGCCATACATTCGTTTCTTTTCGCACTCGATGACGAGCCATTACACTCAGCATAAATTGGCGAGTCCATTGGCTGCTCAGCGGCAAATGCATAGCCTGCGCTAAATCCCAAAGCAAGCAGTCCTGCAAGAACAGCACCTACAATTCGCGTCTTCCACATGGCATGTCGTTGAGTTTGCATAGATTACAATTGAAGAAGACGAACAACTTTCTGTACCGGTGTTTCCTTCGCAGACAGATTCTCGCGCACGTGTTCCGAGAGAGCAGAACGAAGACCTTCGATGTCATCGGTCAGCTCCAAGAAGAGCTCTACACCAGTGGAGAATCGCGCATCATGCTGCAGCGTCACCTGCACATAGTCGGGAAACTGCGTGATGTAGAAATAGCCCAGTTCCGCATAAGGGTAAAATTTCCCCGCAAGCTGTAAACCATAGGTTGTGAGGGTCAGGGTAATCCGCCGTGAAGGGTCTGTGTGCCGCATCGTCATGGCATAGACCACAATCAAGGCGACAAAAGCCACAGCCATGGTGAGTGAATTTGCACCATCAAGACCAAAACCAAAGCCAAGGAGCACAAAAACCACCGCAAGCATCGTCCACATCCAGCGGCGACTGCGCGTGTACGGCGCACCTTCCATCACCGAGAACGTTCGAAGTACCTCACCCGCCTTAATCGACTGGGAGGAGAGACTTCGATCCTGTTGTTCACGACTTCGCGCTTCACTGACCGCATCAGAACTGGGGTTCTGCGACGGGGCTACCGGTGGTATCTGATTGCCAAACTCGTCCATGAGGTTGATTGTGTGGGTATAAATCTACCCAGTATACCTCATTTTGCATGAAAAAACAACGACTTCACTTGGCCTAGAGATATTTTTTGTAGTGCGAAACGGGCGATACGGAATTCCTTATGTCTTGTTCTCGCTTTACCTCATCCTCACGGCGCTTCTCAAGAATAGCGATACCGTCTGCAAACTTTAATCCCGCATCTGTTTCTGTAAGCTGCACAAGCGTGTTAAAGGCTAGTTCCAACTGTTTGAAGAACTCTTTTGCATCTTCATCAAATTCAGCGTACTCAGGCTTTTCACACAGTGCTCCGACAGCCTTCAAATACATTTCCTTCACAAATCCGAAGCTGAGTTTGGCGTTATCCTTCGTCGTCGTTACTCTAGAAAAAATCTCATAGGCGCTATTGTGCAACACCTCGGGAAGATCTTCCCATATATCATCCACACCGGAGACACGTATAAGCTCATCTACATTTGCCTTTTGCGCCAAGGCATTCAGAACTTTTGTGTGAGCATAGGGAACAACTGTGCCTTGATTCACCTCGAGCCATTTGGAGATATTACCTCCATCTCCATCAAGGCCGAGCATCCGACGCATATCCGCCTTTTCCTTCGCTTTACGCATTTTTTCCTGCGCTTCTGCGATGGGATCCCGCTTCTTTTCCTCCACAACATGACTGCCCTTTGCGTTGGGGTTCACTTGATATCCCTTACGATCTTTGTTGTAGCGGTCGAACCATTCCTTTCCATCAGGCATGAGGCCGTTCTTTTGAAGTATATTGATAAAGACCTTCAAATCATCACCGCGAAGGATAGCAAGCTTTTTCATGGGCTGTACCATATTGATAGCAAGCGACATCGCCTTTCTTGGAGCTATACGCTGCGCATAAATTTCCTCGAGACGCTTTTCCAGTTTTTGTGTGCCTTCAAGCGTATCCTCAAAGGTTGCCACCTCCCGAAGAATTTCAGGTTCAAGGCCAGTGCGTATAGCTGCCTGCTCCTCTAGATCAGAGCCCATCATAAGTAGGGAGAGCTCGTTTGCGAGGTCCGTTGCTTCCTTCAGTTTGCTGGATTGCTCTTTTTCCTTCGTCTGTACTTGCGGCGCTGAGGCTGGAGCATTGAGTGAAGCAAGGTGTTGCTGCTTCTCTGTTTCGTATTGTTTTTTTCGCATTTGATATTGCCGAAAAATCTCCGCAGCCGGATTAGGCACATATTGCTTTGCTCTCGTCGTAAAAAGTGCACGCTCCATTACTGCATCCTTTCGTTCAAGAGAATTCGGACTTCCAGGGTTTTTCTCAAAATAAAACCCATGGAGAAATCCCATCAGTAGTTTTTCATTGAGAGGAAATGCCGATGGTCGAGGATTTCCCGTTTTTTCATCGTGCAGTGTCACACTGATAGCATGCTTTGGAGTATTCGTTAATGCGAGCAAAAGGTAGACAACAGCCGTATCAAAATCGATGGGGAATGTCACTTTTTGTTGTACCTTTGCATCAAACTTTTCACGGAGCGTTTGCATGACCAATTTGAAGTCTGGATTTTCGAGTGTTTTCATTGCACCAGACTCGACAAGTCCCAAAACATGAGCCACACGCATCTCCTCCTTTGGTCCAAGAACCCTGCTCATGTACGGTTCTATAAGGGGGAGGAGTTGGTCTTTTTTTCCATTCCCTGTATAGGAAACTATTTCACTCAGTGCCTTCTGTTTTTCTGGTGGAAATTTCAATGATGCAGGCTGATCTTTGCGCGCAAGTCTATAGGTAATAACCACGGACTCTTTTTCCAAATCACTCATAACAAAGGGTGGGTAGGCATTCTCCGCCTCCGTTTGAACTTTTGCCGGTGATGACTGAACACTCATAGGGGGCACCTTAGGCGTCTCTATGGGCCGAGGAGAAGCTCCTGCGCCATTGTTCTTATAACGGTCTGCAAAACTTTCACCAATCGGTTTCAGAGGGACTTTTGACGACTCTGCATTGTTCCCCTTCGACTGGTCATTCGGCGTATTGTCTTTACGATACCCGTCAAAATTACTTGGTGGCTTCGGAAAATTCATGGCGCTGGCAAAGAAATATTGGTAAGTATGGTCCTCTGGAAAGACGGCACTCTAGCACAAATTTATTGTAACACAATACTTTTGATCTCAAGATTTTTTTGCACTCTTGCCATTCAGCCAAAAGACACTACTCTGCTTTTACGTTTACGATCCCTATGGCTACGAAAAAATACATTCAGCTGAGTAATGTTGCTCTGCAGGTGGGCACAGACATTTTGTTTCAAGCTCTTAGTCACACGCTACAGGAAACGGATCGACTTGCACTCGTGGGCGTCAATGGTGTTGGCAAGTCCACACTTCTTCGGCATATTGCGCAAAAGACCGAGCCCTATGAAGGAAGCATTACCTACCACGGCGACCCACGGATTGGCTATCTTTCGCAAATACATGACGACGGTGTGGGAACAGTATGGGAATATCTTCTGACGGCGCGAGAAGATCTTCAGCCCCTTCGCGAAGGGCTTGCACGCATGGAAGAACAAATGCAGGCTGGTGACTATGATGAGGAGTTTTTGATTCGATATGGAGAAGTCCAGGAGCAGTTTACTAACCTTGGCGGCTATACCCTCGAGGCAGATATTCACCAGGCGCTCACGGGGCTTAGTTTCGCAAAGGATCTGTGGAATGCACCGCTTTCCCAGCTCTCCGGTGGCCAGCGAACAAAAATTGCTTTTGCGCACATTCTGCTCAGTAGTCCAGATTTTTTGTTTCTCGATGAGCCCACCAACTTTCTGGATATGGAATCGCTGGAATGGCTAGAGCATTACCTCATTAATCACTGGAAAAAGGGGCTGCTCATTGTCTCCCACGATCGCTTTTTTCTGGATGCTGTGACGGATCAGACCCTCGAACTGATTCCCCAGAGCACGCCGGAGCTGTATCACCTTTCCTATACAGAGTACATGCATGAGCGTGAGCGGCGCATGGCTCTTCGCACAAAACATTATGAACATCAGCAGGAAGAGATAATGCGCCAGGAGGAAATTGTACGCAGACTGAAAAGTGGTAGTCGCGCGTCTCTTGCGCAAAGCCGTATGAAAATGCTCGACAAAATTGATCGACTCGAAAAGCCGTATGCCTTTGAAAGCCCCGTAATTACCTTTCGCAAAGCGGAACAAAGCTCTGATCTTATCTTTGAAATCAGTGAATTGTGGATTGGCTATGATATAGAAAAGCCACTTTTCATCATTCCGCATATGTCAGTTCTTCGTGGCCAGCGCATTGTGCTTCGCGGTGCCAATGGATGTGGTAAGACCACCTTGCTCAAAACCCTCATGAAAGAACTGGACCCGCTTGATGGATACGTGGTCACGGGCAAACACATGCATGTGGGCTACTATTCGCAAGTCCTGTCTCATTTACGCAACGACATGAGTATTCTAGATGAAATCATGGATACGGGCATGAATATGACAAGACAGCAGGCACGCGCGTTCATGGGGCGCTTTCTCTTTACAGGTGACGATATTTTTAAAACCATTGGCGTGCTCAGTGGTGGCGAGCGCGCCCGCGTTGCACTGGCCAAACTCAGCGCCATGCCAACGAATGTGTTGATTCTCGATGAACCCACAAACCACCTTGACTATCTTGCCAGGGAAGCACTGGAAGAGGGCCTCAAAGAATACAAAGGCACAATCCTCTGTATTTCCCACGACCGCTACTTTATCGATAAGATTGCCACGCATCTCTGGCATGTCGACCCTATGAGTGGTGAACTCAAAGTTACGGGTGGCAACTACAGTGATTACACGCGCATGAAACAACGCGGGACACTTGCCTACAGCTCCCCTGCGCAGGAAGCTGGGGAGGTGATGCTCGCACAAATAGAAAAAATGGGCGGCCGGGAGACCTGGGAACGCAAAAAGAAAAAACGCCGAAAATAACAAAAAAAGTTGAGCGTTGTCCACCCCAACTTTTTTCTGTTGATGCTTCTATAGTTGTCTGGGAGCTGGCCTATTGTATGTTTTTCTCGGCACTTGTCAATGTTAGGCCGCCAGCCTCCATGAGGATATCAATAGAGCCTCCGATTTTCTGTGTAATGTAGTTGTCGTTTCTATACCGAGGATATACATCACGCAAAGCGCACGCTATAGTAGCCACGACCGTAATAGGTAAGGGAAATTTGTCATGCCCGGATGTACAGACAGGAAAGTTGCGACTAATCGACTTATACTCTGCTCCAAGGGACTCCTCAAAGAGCGATATAGATGCCCAAATGGCGCAGATTGTCGTATAGAGCTGACTGTATTCTTTGAGATTTAGGGTTACAGGGGCATAGCTGCATTGCATGTTTTCCTGAAACATCTCCATAAAGTTGTGGGAAACGGAGCGGATCATTGCTTGCGTTTGCTTCATCATCCTTGGAGTATTCTGCTCTCTTTCTTCTCTATTTTCAATCACGTCCATAACCTGTGCAGATGAGGTAAATCTGCACCTTTCTACAGCACAATTACTTTGTGTCAACATCTTGCACTTTTTTCGCGGGCGGTCGTCTTCGCGCTGGACGGCGTCGTGGTGGACGCTTCGCGTTGTTTTCAACGGGTGCCTTCACTGGTGCTGGCGCCGTCTCAACTTTTACTGGTGCAGAGACCGTCACATTTTGCCGCAGCTTTGGCATAACCAAGAGCTTTTTATCCGCAGGGGCAGGTTTTGCAGATACTTCATCTTTTAACTGCTCCAAATCAATATATTTATCCGCAGCATTGATGAGTTCTTTCGCAACCGACCCCTTTGCACTGACCACAAGGACTTCTTTGCCATAGGTACGCAGCAGTTCCAGTGCACGTTCAAAATCACTGTCACCGGAAAAAAGAATCACAACATCGTAGAGATCGCGGGTATTGAACATATCCACTACCATTTCAATATCCACATTCCCTTTGCGAATCATTTTATCTCCAGCCCGTATCAGTTTGACAAGTTTACGACGCACTGTGTACCCCTCAAGGGCAAGAGCATCGAGAAACTGATTTTTTTCCTCATAATTCTCTTCATTCGATGGGTCCACCACCGTGTAGTAGAATGCATTATAAATAGAATAGTGCTGGGCGAAAAAGGCGTAGAGTCGCTCAAAATCAATGGGCCAGCCATTTTTTTGGGTAAAGAACAGGTTTTCAGCGTCGAGAAACAACGCGGCAATTTTTTTCATTTGGTGGGTTATAAGGGCGGAAAGCTCGCCGGGGCATCAAAAATCATCGTAACAGCCTGGGCTCTTGCAAAAACATGCTTAAAGACAGACGTCAGCGCTTCTATTTCCGGTAAATAGACAATGACATGGTAGGAATCACGCTCCTTGCTCAGAAAATAATCTTGGAAAAGGGACACCTGATTTTGATCTTCTGCTACAACGAGAATCGTTTCAAACTGCTCGATACGTTCTTCAATAAGTGCTTCAAATCGAAGATAAGGGCCCACACCAATACACAAATATGTAGAGGAGGGTAGGGTCAGAACAGCATCTATATCACTACGCAGTTCAAAGGGGCGCGCCCAGAAAAGCGTCAAGGGCCCATGATGATCTTCCAGAAGCGGAAGAGCACCATAACCTGTCGTAATAACCTTGGGGTCAAGGAGCGTCGTGATATCCAGCCAGGACAGGGCTGCAAAAATGCCCTCTTGGCGAAGGAGCGTACTGGTAGGCAAATCAAACACGGGCAGCGTCACTTGGGCATTAGGCATACTTCCCTGTAACAGTTCCCCCTCGATGCTCCAATGTATGGTGCTTACCTGTGAACGGCCAAAACTAAAATGGGACCGTACAGGAATATCTTCTACGGTCAAAAGAACCGTATCTTTGGACACTTCGCCGAGGTCATTGTTATAAAGAATAGTTTGGAACGTCGGTGTCGTGCGAACCTGGCTCGTTAAGTAATCACGCATTTCGGCGCAGGTATCGACATCTGGGCATTGGAGATCAGTCAAAATGAGTGTTTGCACATGATGCTTTGCAAGCGAAAACTGGCGTAGCTGGCTTAGCGTCATTTCGATAATGATCACCGACTTTTGCTCCATGGGGTGCTCGAAGGTCTTCTGCTCAGCAATAAACGCACCGTAGGAATAGGGCCGTAGGTGCATTTGAGAGTTTTTCCCGGAAAGAGCGGCAAGTTCTGTAGGACGGAGCGATTGAGAAAAGGCCACAACATTCATGCCATGCTCCGGCAAAATTTCCAAAAGCGTTGCGACTGCAAAAAGCCTGCGCGTTGAATCCCCCGCTATGACGATAACCTCTGCAGTGGTATGAAAACCGCCATGCGACCTGATTGATGGAGTTGATGTGCTCAAAAAACAACCATTAGTATTTTCATCAATAAGTATACCATAGACACTTTTGCTCCTCATGCTTTATACTTGCCCCTTAGTGGGTTTATGGTGCTTGGTATCTTGCATTTTTTCCCAGTGCACCGTACAATAACCCTGATACACATAACAACGAGTTTATGGCAGATGATCAGCAGCAGACTACGCAAGCATCAGAGGAGAGTAATCAAGCTCCCCAGAATATACAGAGTGGAATGTCCACTGGAGCATCCCCGGTAGGTACCGGTGGTGGTGCCCAGCAAGGCGATGGTTCCGCAGCACAAACGGATGAACAAGAGGCAGATCGCCGTGTACAGGAGTTTTTAAAAAGTACTCCACCACCAGAGCCTCGCGGAAGTGCCTATAAGCATACGGAGGATTTCTCTACTTTCGCAACAGCCGTTGCACTACCTGGTCACACGACCATTTTTGATGAGAAGTACTTTCTCTACCTGTTTGCTGGCTCTCTCGTCCTTTCTCTTCCTGAAAAAAAAGAAATTCTAGGCCGTATTCCACAGCTCTCCCAATTTCAAATTGATGAGCTTATAAAAATTCTTGAAGAGGAAAAACAGAAGTTTGATCTTCTTGAAAACGAACACCCGGAACAGATTCAGAAAATGCGTGTCGAAACCAAGCGAGACTGGGATATTCTCGAAATGGAAATTCCTAAGCAGGCCGCTTCTGAAAACGCAAACAATGAAGCGGAGGAGATTCGCAAAAAACTTGGCCTTGCGTAACATGGGTGCAAACACCACCCAATTTTGTGCTCTGATACGAACACCCCAACGGCTCGATGTGCTGCTTGCGGGTGTTTTTGCAGAACATTCTCGTAGTCAGACAGGCAAGTGGATTGCTGAGGGGGCCGTAGAGGTAGACGGCAAGTTGATGCAGAAATCAGCCTATTTGGTGCAGGCAAAACAAATCATTTCCTGCAAGACCCCAGAGCATGCGCCTACGAATGTTCTTCCCAATACTGAGCTCGACTGCCCCGTGCTTTTTGAAAATGCCAGCTGCATAGTTGTGAATAAACCTCTCGGCATGCTGACGCATCCAACGGCAGATCCGGCGTCTTTTCATACCTCCGTTGCCAGCTGGCTTTCTGCGAGGCTTGACGGTAAGAAAGATGCGCCAACACTCGGCGCCCGGCCAGGTATCGTCCATCGTCTCGATAAGTGGACCAGTGGTGCACTGCTGCTAGCAAAGTCTGATGCAGCCATGCGATGGTACGCAGAGGCATTTGAACAGCGGTCCACGACAAAAATATATCTTGCTTTAGTCTGTGGGCGGCTTCCCTATCCCAAAGGACGAATCGACTCACCCATTGGGCGTGACCAGGTGAGAAGAATAGCTATGGCGGTTACCTCGCTAGGAAAAAATGCCATCTCGGAATACACCGTCCTTGCGGAAGGGAAGTTAGGCTCTGAGACCGTTTCTCTTGTGCGCGTGCACATCCATACGGGAAGAACTCATCAGATTCGCGTGCATTTTGCCTCCATTGGCCACCCGCTTGTCGGTGATGAGGTGTATTTTACACGCATTACTCACACCCTGCTCCGAGGGCAATGGCTCCACGCAGCGCATTTAGAAATTCCCGATATGGATACGAAAAAGCTGCTGGTTGTTGATGCGCCACTACCACCGGTTTTTACGGAAATTCTCCGTGAAGCGTCCATAGAAGTTCCTACCATCTAATACCTGCCCATGCTTCGTCATACAAAAGAACAACTGGTGACCTCCTTCGTTTTTCTCGTATTTTGGAGCATCCTCGGTACCATGATGTATATGTTCCTGCTGTTTCCTCAAGTCCATACGCGACTCACAGATTTACTGCACGACGAACAGGCCACTTTGCCTACTCACGTCACTCTCGTGGGTATTGATCAGAAAAGCCTTTCTTCGGAATCAGAGGGCGGGCTGGGTCGATGGCAAGATTGGCGACGGTCGTACTATGCAAAAACCATCGAGCATCTTCGGGCAGCTGGGGCGACGGTCATAGGCGTCGATGTCTTTTTTTCCGAACCCTCTTCGGAAGGACAGGCGAAAACCATCAAGAATTTTCTTGAACGCCAAGGTATTCCCTTTGATAGCGAAAGCGTTTCTGCCTTTGCCGAGGAAGAAGATCGTGCGCTTCGGTCACAGATTGAAGGCAAAAATGACATCGTCTTGGCGGCGGATGCAACAAAAGGGATGCCTGCACTGGTGCCTGATGCACGCATAACCGGCAGTGGTGCCATGCTTGGTAGCGTTACTCTTGTGGAAGACAGTGATAATATTTTACGCCGCGTCCCCTTATGGACTGGCAGTGCAGTGGTTCCCCACTCCTTTGCCTTTCGACTTTTTCTCGCATGGACAGGTGCAAAAGAAGGTGATTTTCGCAGAGAGCAACAGCACATTGCCTATACAGGGCCACAGCTACGCAGTATGGGATCTGGCACCAAATTGCCGCTCTGGAATTTCACGACGGATACAGAAGGAACCCTGCCCGTTCGTTTTCGAGGTGCTCCACTAACGAGGTTTCCTCTGATTTCCTTTGTCGATGCGTACAACAACGCTTTTGACCCGTCCCTTGTGGCCGGTAAAATTGTTTTAATCGGAGAAGTGGATGCAGGTCTCCACGACAACGTGTATACGCCTGTTTCCTTTGGCCAGAAGCGCCCTGGAGTTGAGGTGCACGCTCAGGCACTTGAGTCGCTCATCAATAACGATACCACCACTCCTGCCCCTATTTGGTATCATGCACTTTTCACCGCCGTACTCCTGATGGTACTCCTTGTGGTCGGCATGAAGTTTGGAGCCGTTTGGGGGGCAGTTATGCTCTTCTTCTTACTGGCGAGTGAATTTTTCTACACACTTTGGGCCTTTGATGCGAGTCGACTGACCCTGAGTAGTTGGTACATTGGTCTCGCACTGGTGGGCACCTACGCAAGTCTTCTCGTGTACAAGCTTTTTCTAGAACAACGTGATAAAAAGCAGGCAATAAAAGCATTCTCCCACTATGTCAGCGACAAAGTAGCCAACATGATGATTCGTCAGCCCTCGCTGCTTCGCCTGGGTGGTGAAAAACGGACGCTTTCCGTGAGTTTTACGGACATTGCGAATTTCACAACCATTTCGGAACAACTGACTCCAGAGCAAATCAGTGACTTTTTGCGCATTTATCTCGAGCGCATGACCAATATTGTGCTTTCTGAGGACGGGACCCTCGATAAATACATTGGTGATGCCTTGATGTGTTTATACGGCGCCCCCCTTGCCTTTGACGATCATGCACTGCGCGCTTGTCGTGCGGCACTTGCCATGCATGCAGCGATTCCTGATATTCAGCGTGCACTTCCTATGACGCTTCCTCCTGACCTCCCCCTAGCAATTCGCACAGGAATAGGTACAGGTGAAATGGTCGTCGGAAATTTTGGTTCCCAGAAGCGCTTTGACTACACCGCCATTGGAGACACTGTAAATACGGCCTCTCGCCTCGAAGGCGCAAATAAACAATATAGTAGCCAGATTTGTGTAAACGAAGCAACGTACCTTGCGGTGCAGGATGCCTGCGTTTTACGTACGCTTGATATTGTTCGCGTGAAAGGCAAACACCAGCCCGTCAAAATTTATGAACTGCTGTCCATGCGGGATGCAAGTAGCACCATGATGGAAAAAATGAGTGAGGAATTCGAGCGAGCATTTCTCCATTATCAGGGGAAGGATTTCCTCACGGCTCGTGATGTTTTTGAGTCTATTCATGCGACCTTTGGCGATGCAGTTTCCGCCATGTATGTCCACCGGTGCAACACCTATCTGGAAAAGCCACCTGCAGCCTCGTGGGATGGTGTATATGTCATGACTTCGAAGTAGTATAAAACTATATATTTTATTTGACGCAATAGCATAGGATACGGTACACTACTTAGTGCAGAAGGTCGCAATACACCTGTCGTTGTCCACTTGCATATCTGTGGGGTATGTGAGGACGGAGATGTAAAGCGAGCGATACCTTGAATGTCTAAACAGCGTTCACACTCCAAAACAATTGGCGACATGGTAAGCAGACGAGAGAACCCTCGTACTGATGATGTCTCCGTTGGGAGGGATACCACATGATTCTCTTTATTATCATAGGTGGTAGTGGGTCGCAGCCTTCTGTTTTTTTAATTGCCGTCTTCTGTCGAGACCTCTCCACCTTCGGAGAGGATACTTTCTAGAACGCGCCAGGCAAGCATGGCACATTTGACGCGAGAGGGATAGTCGCGTACTCCACCAAGGATTTCCAGACGACCGGGAAGACCCTCTAAGGGTTCCGCAGTGAGGTGGATCGTCAGGAGTTTCATGAGTTGCTCCGCTTCTTCCACAGTTTTGCCTTTAATTTCTGAGGTCATCAATGAGCAGGAAGCCTGGGAAATAGCACAGCCCTCACCGACAAAGGCAACATCCGTAATGCGGTTTCCTTCCATGTGGAGCATGAGTTCGAGTGCATCACCACAGAGGGGATTTTTCCCCGCACCATGGTGCGTCGGATGCTCGAGGCGGCCAGCATTACGCGGGTGCTTCGCATGTTCCAAAATAGTTTGCTGATAGAGGTGAGAAAGAGACATGAGCGTGTTTATGCAAAAAGATCCACGGTTTTATGGAGAGAGGCAACTGCTGCATCGATTTCTTCCGTGGTGGTGTACAGGGAGCAGGAAATGCGTGTGGTTGCAGGTATGCCAAAACGCTGCATGAGCGGTTCCGCACAGTGCTGCCCTGTACGCACACAAATATTATCACTATCCAGAATGGTCCCGACATCATGAGGATGCACCCCCTTCAGAGTGAAAGAGAACACGGGAACTCTCTGCTCCGCCGTACCCAGAAGCTGCAGGCCGGGAACTACCTTGAGGGCTGATAGGGCGTGCTTCGCGAGCGACGCCTCGTAGGCGGAAGCCACCTCCCAGGAAAGTTCGGAAAAAAATGTGAGGCTGCTACCCAGGCCCAGAACGCCTGCAATATTTGGCGTACCTGCTTCAAAGCGTGCAGGACCAGAGCGGTAAGTGATGTGATCAAAACTGACTCGCTCAATCATATCTCCCCCACCTTGCCAAGGTGGCAACGTTGCAAGAAGGTCTTCGTTCATATAGAGAACTCCCGTACCCGTCGGTGCGAAAAATTTGTGACCTGTCCAAACGTAGGCATCCACACCCAGGGTTTGCATGGCGAGGGGCATGTGCGGTGCTGCTTGAGAGCCATCCACAATCATGAGGGCGCCAACGCGATGTGCGGCTGTGGTCATGGCAGCTATGGGATTTATCGTTCCCAGCACATTCGAAACATGGGTGAGGGCCACAACGCGAACCCGTGGGCTCAGTAGTTGTTCATAGGCCGTTTGATCGATGGTGCCGTCGTCCAGCACAGGAATTTCCCTCAGCTCCGCCCCCGTTCGCTGGCATGCCATGAACCAGGGGACAAGATTCGCATGGTGCTCCATTCCGGAAACGAGCACCACATCGCCCTCCCTTAGAGGTATGGTATAGGCGAGGAGGTTAAGAGCTTCCGTTGCACTGCGTGTAAAAATGATTTCCTCTGAGTTCGCATGCATGTAGGCAGCTGCTTGATCGCGAACATGTTCATAGGCAGCGGTTGCTGCTTCACTCAAGCGATAGACACCTCGATGAATATTGCTGTATTCATGCGTATAAAAGGCCATTTCTCGTTCTATAACCGTGCCCAGTTTCTGAGCGGAGGCTGCAGAGTCAAGATAGACAATGGGCAATCCATCTTGCTGGGTGTTGAAAAACGGAAAATATTTTCGGTAGGGAGATGTCGTCATGATCCAAGCTGGAAAAGAGATCGAAGGGAAGCGAGGTAATTTGCTTCGCAAGATGCTGGGAGGTGATGGGCAAGTTCTGCCATGTGCCCAAGGGCGAGCAAAGCTTTTGCACGTTGCTCACCAATGCCGCGCGTCGCCATATAGGACAGGAGTTCTGGAGTTGCGTGCCCCATGGTGGCACCATGACTGCAGACCACATCATCGTTGTGAATGAAGAGGCGCGGCACCGTATAGGCCTTTGCTCCCTCTTCCATCAGCAGATGTTTTGTTTCCTGTCTGGCGGACGTTCCCGACGCATGAGGAGCAACATCGGTACGGACATCCACATCCACCTCTGCGCCAGAAAACACCGCACTCCGAAAAATTTGCATGCTGGACGCGTTCTTTTCTTTATGCACCATGCGGGTAGACAAAGAAGTATGCCCCGTCTTTTGCACCATGAGAGCACGAAGCGATGCGTGCGCACCCTCGAAGATTTCACAGGTAATTTCCTCTCTAGCACGGCCCGTTGGCGATACGGTACGGATCATACGAAGTTTTGCGTTAGCATGGACGGTTGCCTGTACCCCACGAAGAGATGTTGGCGCATGCGCGTTTGCAAGCAAAGCACAATCGAGAGAAGAGGATTCTTCGAGGACCAGTTCGAGGGAACTGAGGTGCAAATGATTCTCTGAGAGCGCACGGTCTTCTAATATTATGGACGCCTGAATACCGCCCGCAACTTCGATGCGTAGAGACGAACAAAGAATCGCAGGGCGCAGTGCATCACATATCCATCCAAGGGAAAGCGGTGTTTTTGGAGATGCCGTTATGCGTACAACAAGAGTTGACGTGAGAGCACGGGCAAGGTCGCTGAAACTTGACGTGTCCGCCGCAAGGGGTGCGGGGTTTTCGTGGGTAAGGTGGAACTCAGCATGTTGAGCCCGAGGAAGCAGCCCACCATTCCATAGGACAACATCATAAGGCACATCCAGTGCTGGTAGTGTGAGGGAATCGTCAAATATCAGGAGTTCTCGTTCCTGTGCTAATAACTGCCGAAGTCCTGCATGGGCGTAGCCCTCCGTTTTGATCGTGGGCATGATAAATGAACCACCACTCCCTTCTCCGTGCTTTTTGTGTAGTGCGCGCACTACTGCGTCGAAAAAGTTCATGCGTTCTGGTCAATAGCAGCTTCATATCCTTCCCGCTCAATTTGACGTGCCAGGGCCATATCGCCAGAACGAACAATGCGCCCGTTGTGGAGAATATGTACGACGTCAGGCTGCAGCTCTTCGAGCACGCGTTCGTAATGGGTAATCACAAGAAAGGAACGATCTGGTGAGCGCATATCTCGGATACTCGCAGCAATCGTCTTTAGCGCGTCCACGTCGAGACCTGAGTCCGTCTCATCGAGAATACAGAGTTTTGGTTCTAAAAGCAGCATTTGTAGAACTTCGTTGCGTTTCTTTTCCCCACCGGAAAATCCGTCATTCATATGCCGTTCTAAAAACGCCTCGGATAGATGCACTTTTGCTAACATTGGACGCAGCAGATCGCGGAGTTCGAAGGGGTCAATCGTGGATTTCCACTGATACTTGCGAATTTCGTTGAGGGAGGTGCGCAGGAACTCCTCCGTCGTGACACCAGGAATGGCAGGCGGATACTGAAAGGCGAGAAACAAGCCTTCCCGAGCGCGGACCTCCGGTGAAAGTGCAAGCAAGTCCTTTCCAGAAAATTGTACATCTCCTTTCGTCACCGTATATTCGTCGCGACCTGCGAGCACTGACGCAAGGGAGGTCTTCCCTGCTCCATTTTGTCCCATAATTGCATGAATTTCACCCGGTTTCATGTGGAGTGATATGCCTTTAAGGACTTCTTTCCCGGCAATAGATGCGTGGAGTTGATGAATATGAAGCATAAGATTTGATGATGTTTAACCGACACTCCCTTCAAGGGAGATCGTGAGTAGTTTACGGGATTCGACAGCAAATTCCATGGGAAGCTGATCGAGGACGTCACTGCAGTAACCGTTGACAATGAGCGCTGTTGCATCTTCCCGACTAATGCCCCGCTGCTGCATGTAGGCGAGAAGCTCTTCGCTGACCTTTGATGTAGTTGCTTCGTGTTCAATGCTACTGGAAGCCGCAGAATCCTCGAGATACGGTATAGTATTGGCGCTGCATCCATCACCGATGAGAAGGGAGTCACACTGCGAAAAGTTGCTCGCACCCGTTGCGGTCGGCATCATACGCACTAAACCTCGATAGGTATTGTTGCTTTTGCCAGCGGAAATCCCTTTAGAAATGATGCGACTCTTGGTTCCCTTCCCTATATGTATCATTTTCGTGCCTGTGTCCGCCTGCTGCATGGCTCGTGTGACCGCAACAGAATAGAATTCGCCGCTACTATAATCGCCTTTTAGGACAACAGATGGGTACTTCCAGGTGATGCTGCTACCCGTTTCTACCTGTGTCCAGGAAATCTTGGCAAAATCTTCAGCGAGGCCACGTTTGGTCACAAAATTGTATATGCCCCCCTTTCCATTTTCGTCGCCAGGATACCAGTTTTGCACGGTGGAGTATATTATTTCTGCCCCCCTATGGGCAACAAGCTCTACCACAGCGGCATGCAGTTGATTTTCGTCACGTTGTGGCGCCGTACACCCCTCCAGATAACTGACATAACTCCCTTCATCGGCGATGATCAGTGTGCGCTCAAACTGGCCGGTCCCCGCTGCATTGATGCGGAAATAGGTGGAAAGATCCATTGGGCATCGCACACCCTTCGGAATATATACAAAGGTTCCATCCGTAAACACTGCACTGTTGAGGGCCGCGTAGTAATTGTCGGTCACGGGAACGACCGTACCGAGGTACTTCGCCAGCACCTTCGGATATTTGCGGATTGCCTCACTAATAGAACAGAATATCACGCCCGATTTGCGCAGTCGCTTTTGAAAGGTCGTTGCCACAGAAACACTATCTACAACTGCATCGACGGCCACATTGGCAAGTTGTTTTTGTTCATCAAGCGGAATGCCGAGTTTTTCAAAGGTCGCCAAAATTTCCGGGTCGACCTCATCGAGACTCCCCAGTTTTTTCTTTTGTTTGGGCGCTGCATAATAAATGATCTCCTGAAAGTCTATGGGTGGATACACCACATTTTGCCATGTGGGTTCTTGCATTTTTTGCCAAGCACGAAAGGCAGAGAGGCGCCACTCCAGCATAAAGTCGGGTTCCTGTTTTTTGGCAGAGATCAGGCGAATAACCTCTTCCGAAAGACCTTTTGGAGCGAGATCTTCGTCGAAATTTGAGGTGAAACCGTAGGCGTAATCCTCCGTCGTTGCTTTCTGAATGATATCCTTTTCGCTTTGCATACAAGAACATATATTACCGTCAATTTGTACCATATCTACCTGCTAAAGCAATGCGTAAATAGAATCCTAATAGTATATTTGACAAACCGTACTTTATATTGACTTAAAGAACAATATACGTAGACTTCTGTGGATTCGACCTTTGACAGATAGGAGAAAGATTATGACTCAAGCTGATACGCCTGAATGGCATGCAGTGAAGAGATTCTCGAAAGAGAAAAAAATGAAGCGTGCCACGCTTTATGCTTTGCTCGAAATTCCTGCGAGGACCATGCAAATGCAACTGACAAATCAAACGTTGACTCCAACGTCAAAGGCAAGATTGTACCTTCTCACAAAGGCAACAATTTTTAAGCCCATGACAGATGAAGAAAACATTGAATTTGCTCGGCAGCAAATGAATCCTCCAGAAGGCATAATACCCTTCATTCAGGAATCGACAGCAATATCCGGAGATTCAATGGAAAAAATACGTTCGAGCAAGAAACAGCTCATACGTGTTTATCTTGAAGAACTCATTGGAAAAGAAAATGGTTCGTTAGAAACTCTGCAAAGCATTTGGCAACTTTTGCCAGCAAATGACTTTAAGAAACCTAATGAGCAAATTTTTAAAGAAGATGTGCGTGAGACGGCCAAACTTATCCGTCTTTTAACTGCACATCTGCAATATTATGCTATGCATGAAAACGAAAACCTGCGGCATGAGATTCATGCCTATCTGGATTCGAGCATGTCACAGCTTACTATCGCATTCGAGTTATTCAACAAGGCTTACCCCTTGGTTGCACTCGGAAACTTGCTCCGCCATCGGCAGGTGCAAGAATTGTTTCTACAAAAAACATTGAAAGAAGAATAGGAGAAAGATTATGGGTGTAGTTGCGACAGATAAGCGTTTCGAAATTGAGATGGGAATTGATATTACTGAAGTGATGCGGACATATATCCGCAACGTCGCTTCGGGAAACGATGCCATCTACCAAGCAATTCGGCAAGCGCTAGAAAACGTTGTCGATGCAGGCGGAACCTATCTCAAGATTTTACTCGATGAAAAAACCAAAACCATTACATTTATCGACAATGGTTGCGGCATGGGTAAAAAAGAACGTACCGGGTTTCACTCCCTGCACAAGGGATCGAAGGATGGTATCAATACCATCGGTCGAAATAACAGTGGACGTGTGGCATTCCTCGCTTTGGCCGAAAGTGTCACAGTAGTATCACGCACGATGGAAAATGGAAAATTAACATTGTTTGAGTTTCCGTTTTCCCTCGATGTCTTTAGTAAAATCTTTGAAGCTGCCGCTTTGAAGAAAACCATCGATATCGCCCCCATCAAAGCTCACGCTCTGGAAAAGCATATCGAAAAAACCGGTACAGTCATTGTGCTGGAAGGTGTGAATTGGGATAAGGTACACGGAATTCAATATCTCCGTCGTAACCTGCCAAACTATTTTTCCAGAAAATATGCCAAGATGATTCTTTTGAATGGATCCCCACTTCCTGAAAAACAGCAAGTTGGTGAACCATTAATCTATTCCGTGGAACACCCCATTCTGGGGACCATTGATGTGGATCTCTTCCTCGTCAGTGAGATGGATAAAAGCGCCGAGCGCGACCACGAGGTCAGACTTGGAGCGAATAACCCCATTTTTAAGACATGGCAGGTATTCCTGCAGAAATACGTTACCCCTGAACAAATTCGCTTTGTTCCAGTGAAGCTACTCAATGAGCAACTTGGAGGAACGATTTTGATCAAGGGTCTGAACAAGTTTCGCGAACACTCCAGTCACGATTTGCTTGATGAACGCTTTGTTGGCTCAAAAGAGCAAGCAGCACTCATCGACTTTCTGGCAACGGATCTTGGTCCGAAACTTGACGCAGCGTTCCAACACTTGAAAGAGGCGGAACGTCAAGAAGAAGATTTAGCATGGAAGGCAACCATTACGGAAGCCCTCAATCCGATCTTCAAATACGACCCGAAGAAGCACAACCCCCCCGCGGGCAAAGGCTCTCAGTTGGGTGCGAAAGATCTTGTAGAAAAGAAAAAACCTGAGCCGCAAGGTCTCCAGGTTAATCATCGCGAGATTGAGTTACTGCCCGGCGAAAACCAGATTTTTGAAGTAACGCGCAAAAGTGGTACTTCAGGAAAATTTGTGTGGGATGTAACCCAAGCTGGTGGTGTATTTCAACCAAAACCAAAGACCGGCGCATCCATGGTGAATTATGAAGCAGGTTCTACTCCTGGTCATTATAGCCTTGGTGTTGCTGACATGAGTAACCCTGAACTTTGTGCTACCATTAGCATCAATATCGTCGAGGAAAAAACTGTCACCATTAGCCCCAAACGGGTGAAAATACAGCAGGGCAAAAAGCAGGCTTTTCGCCTTGCCAATAGCCCTACTCAAGATGTGCAATGGTCCGTAGAAGGTCCAGGGAAAGGGTTTAGCATCAAGCCTGCAACAGGTTGTGCTATAACCGTATCCATACCGAAAAATGCAGCACTGGCTCAATACCAGTTAGTTGCACGGTATGGGGATAAAGAGGTTCGCGAGACTTTTATAGTCGAGGAACCCCCAAAAAGTGGAGAATACCTCTTAATTGAGGACACTCTCTACATTTTGGAAGCTCCAAGAGGCGGGGAAGATCTACCATATGTGGCCAAAGTCGATCCTGACGCTGGATTGATTCGAGGAACGAAAACGCCTGTTATGTTAGTGAATCGCGAGCATTCGATTATAAAAGGATGTTCGAATAAATACCGCCTACAATTGTTGATTCCAGGACTCGTTGCAGCACATGCAACCTATGCGCTTCAGCGAGATATCTGGAAACAGCCAGAAATGGCACCTCAACGTATGGAAACTTTGCGCCTAAAGGTGACAGAAGAACTCCAGAAACAGTAGGTGCTTCGCCCTCCGAGAAATCGGAGGGTTTTTTTATGTTCTAGTAGATACCATAAACGAAAAAATCCCCGGGTTCTGCCCGAGGATTGTTTCTAATAGCTCCTGTATAGTTGTCATTGGTACATACGTCGTTCATTGACCAGACGCTGTTCGTTTACGAGATACCAACGGATTGCCTGGCGAACCTCTTTTGGAATGTACGGAATATGATCATGCATCACCTCAAGTTGTACACCATTTTCATACCAGAAAGCTGTAGTTCTGAAGAATGTTGTTACCTTACCCTGCGCTACAGTATTGTGTGCCTGAGCTTTACCCCACCGCAAGACAGGCATTTTGACCGAATTAATCGCAGTGACAGGTGCATCCTGTAGTTGATTCTCAGGAACTACATACAAAATGGAATTGAGCGAATCCGTGAGTCGCGCAAGTTCATATGGTTCAAGAATGTTACCAAAAATGGTTCTCGCAATTGAGGATAGCTGCCTTGCAGTGAGACCAAAACTATATGTGGAACGTCCATCATCGACGCGCTCTTGCATAACAGTGAGCAAAAAGTACTGCAACCGGTTGATGGCCAGCTTTTTTCCACCGGGCAAATCCAATGTCATCACGATTTTCGCGAAATCCGTTCGGTTATGTATACCGAAGGTATGCAGAAACAACGTATGGATTCTCTCTGACATCTGTATTTCACCATCTACAACATGGAGATCTAAATCTACCTCCTCCACAAGTTGCTTTTCCTTCGGCGGAAGTACTTCAGCTAACTCCTGAAGCGTTCTGAAGGTTCGTTCTGTCTTTTTTGGCGTATTCTTTTTTGGCAAAACTACATGTTGCTTCGCAGGTGCAGGTGATTCTAGAGAAACCACCACCTCCGCTTTAGGTTTCTGGGAGAAGTCCATACGACTTTCCAATTTCATGAGGATCACCTTATAGGCTTCGATAATTTTGAAGGCGGCATTCCAAGGATCCTCTGACGAAACATTCAGTTTTGTAATAAGCTTTTCACTAAGCAATCGGTATTTACTAAAGAGGGTCATGGCCACCTCAATGAGCTTCTGCTGTTCATACAGTTTGTCTCGGGTGTTTGAGTCTGCAAGATGTAATTGCTGTCGATCTGCATCAGTATAAAGCCCCTCGGTTGAGATACCGTAGAATGTTTTCCTGACTATATGATCAAAGTTTGCAACTTGATTAGAGAGATCTTCACGAGACGCAATTAACTCTTTGAAGACATCTGTGTTTTTTGAAAGATGATGAAACAAATGGATATCATTATGCAATTGCTTCATCAACTGCTCAGATTTCACAAGATCTTTATAGGGCTGCAAATCTTCATAAGTGAGAGATCGAACGTCCAAATCCTGTGCGTACTTCATAAGCTTCTGCACCTGAGCCACTGTGTTGACAATTTCAACACTGCGCGCATTTAATCGCGCCTCAGTTTCGATGATACTGACCATGTGCTTGTAGGTAACGGCATTTGTTTCATGATCTTCGGTTTTGCCTAAGATAAATTCAAGTTTTTGAATCTCATCACTAATAGGATGTGTTTCAATGGATGCTCGTTGTTGCAGTACAGATTTATACATCTCTTTTAGTAGAGCGTGTACTTGCCTGAGGTCCGGTGTAAATTCTTGCAGCACCTCTTCTTCCCGCTCTTCGTTCTCAAGAAGGCCATCTTCCTCGATCACTGTGGTGTCAGAAAGTTCAGTATATTTCTCGTCATCACGAATTTTTGCAAGAGTCGTAAGCATTTCCACAATCTCCTCCGTGGTACGAAGAGGCATGCGAACATGAAACTTTTCATTAAGTTCATCAGCAATTTCTGAAGGTGATTTCCCTTGGTCAGAAAGAATTTCAAGCTCCTGTACTTCAGCATCAGACTGCCATGGGAATGGTTGATCCGAATCGAGATAGGCCTGACGTTGTTCCGTAATGAGTGACAGAATTTCATCCGAAGTGGCGTTCACAAACTCACCATCATACTTGCCATTGAAGGTTTCTCCCTCAAGTTGCATGTAGGACATAAACGTTTCACCCACTTTACGGAAAAGTTCACCACCTGCTTCCTGCATGCTTTGCCAGGATTTTCTCTTTGTCAATTCGTGGACATTTGCAACAAGACCCTCTGAAAAAAGTGCATTAAACTCACTAGGAGTAACAGGATTCTTATGCAGAGCTAATTCATTGAGAATTCCTATTTGAAGATCAACGAGGATTTTTATTGCCTGATATTGCATGAAGGAAAAGGCATGCAAAACCTCACCAGAGGAGATAGCACTCTTGACCTGCATATGTAATGACATGAGCAAATGACTCTTCATGAGCAATGCATATTCCTCTGTCCGTACATGTTCCACTACTTCCAAGCTACCAGGATCAAGCTCTTCCTCATCGAGGTCTTCATCTGTACTATCGATCATTGAGGCGCTGAAATCGTCAATCGACGGCTGTTCAACGTTTGATACGTGAAAAGTGGACTGAAGTGGTTCTTCCTCCATTTGCACAGGTTGATATTCCTTTGGAACGTATGCAGGTAGTGCTCGAATTCTTCTCCCCTCTTTATCAAGGAGCTCAGCCAAATACGCCTCAATATTTTTGTAACTAACATTGGTTGATGCATAGCGCACTTCACCTGCAAAGTTCGTTAATGTTTTTCGGACAACGGTACAAAATACATCGATGTCTGTCACGACAAGACTTTGTCTGCCAGAATCCTTTGAAATGATGCTTTTAATTGCCTCCCTCGTAGTATCAAGGTATTTCAATATGGTTCCTACGGCAGCTTTAATCTTAGTCGATTGAATCTTATCCTCTCGATTCGGATTATTCCGAAATACACGTCCGGAGCGAACGTAATCGCGAAGAAGTGCATATTCCTCATCGAGACGATTCAAGAGGTACTCTTTCTCAACAACAATCTTTTTTTTTGCCTTCTTTGGCATGTTTGCCCCTCGAATAGTGTTCTTCATGAATAGTTCATAAATTAATTCGCTAATTCTCTACAATATTATATACATTCTGTCAATTTATTATGTTGACATTTTTTTATTTTAGTTTTATATACTTCCGCTTTTGATCATACAAAATGAGGAGAATGATTAGGTATGTTAAAGATTACCGAGTTTATTTCTGACTTTTTTGTCCGAGAGGACATGAATGTAATAGAAAAGAGAGTCATTGAGCGTGATTCCGCTATCTATGATGCAATCTACTCAGAATTTAACGATCAGGACTCGTTGCCTGAGACCTTTGAAATCACACATGTTCAACGGATCCTCTCGCGGCTCATGAGTCAAAATCAGATAGTTGAATTAAGTAATTCGATTATCCAAGAGAAGATGAAGCGATTGAAGCATGCTGAGAACTGGTTTCTCAAACCTCAGTACCAATCGACTATCAAAAAAGAAGGACGTGACGCGAAGTATCTCAAGCATGTACAATATACCTTTGTCCGGTATCTCTGGGACAAAAAAATTTTTACAACAGAAGATCTCTATCGCCACCATGCAAAATACATGCAAAATGCACGTATTATGCCTGTAATGAAGCAAGCGCAGTCACCATCAGTAGTTTCAATGGGCGAAATTGTTACCATGCTGTCAAAGTGGGAACAAACGCTTGCTGACTACAAAGAAAAGATTAAGGGCCTTGAACAGACTGTTGAAACCCTGAATCAGACCAATCATTCTCTTCAAACGAAGATTGAAGAGCTTGAAGGAAATCAGAAGGAACCACAAAGTGTCATGACACCAGAAGAGGTGCAGGATATGGTTGCCAAACAATTTCCCCTTCTCAGAGAACATCTGTAGAAGACGTTATAGCCCTGTGCATATTGCATGGGGTTATTTGTTTGACAAATTTTTTTTATTTAGTATTAGTTGCTTAGATAAAAATACAAAAGGATGGTCGGGGCTGTATGGCAAAAAATTTGTTTTCTTTTATTCCTGGATTTTACTCAACGTTCAATAGCGCGACTAAGATAAGCGACCTCGGTGGTCCCAAAGTCTTGTTCGACTACATAGCAGAACATGTGATGAACGAAGAATATCTCCCGGACAAAAAAAAATTTGGGCTGGTCATTGACTGGGCCAAGGAAAAAGGTGTTTCCATTGACGAGAAAAATCTCCGTAATTGGACAGAGCTTCTCGCCAAAACCTACGGATTTCTGGTGGCTGGAGAGACACACAAACATGCGTACAGGCATTACTGGACACCTAGTAATCCTGCATACAATGACTTTACTGGTAAAGGGATCCGGTATTGTTGGGAAAGACGGGTTGTCCAACTTCCAGAGGGATTTAAACCGACGTCACCGATACACCAATCGGTTCAGAAAACACCGTCTCACCCAAAACAGGACAGTGTCGAAACGATCCCAATCTCCGTCGATGCACTCAAAAAAATTGAGGCTAGACTGAAAGAATCTGAGGCGACAAAGGAGGAGCTTCAACGAATTCTCGAAGTACAAGGTACTCTCGAGGAGAAACTCGGAGAGGCACAAAAGACAATTTCTGATCTCACGGAGGAGATTAAAACAAACAAAGTGTTGCTGGTGACTGCGGAAACCCTTCTGCGAGACACGGAGCAATCAAAAGACCTGAATACTGAAAGCAGAGCATTGCTCAGTAAAGAAATTCAGGAAAAAACTGAGTCCCAGGTGATCCACCTTATGCTGAGCTTTCCGCATATTGCAGATGCACTAGAGACTCGCAACTAGTTTGCACCTTTCGTTTGAGGACCAGTGTATGGTCCTCTTTTTTTTATTTTTCCAATAATATTGACATATTTGATTTCACTAGTAAATTCACACCGGTTCTTTGAAATACATAGAAAGAGGTGACCTGTATGGCAATTGATGTTGAAGTCCATGCACCGGAATCATGGAAAAAATTTTCTCCATTGGAAAGGCAGATTTTTGCATTCTGTACCAAGGAAATTCTTCCGCCAGATTTTGAGTTGCGTGGGTCAGAGTCGTTGATATCTCGATTTCATCGAGCAGGTATCAAGCCAGAAGTATCCTGGGAAAAAAAATGGGAAGAATGCTCTCAACGTCATATTGAAAGTATAGTCTACCTGTTTGGCTCTGACGCGATACGTCAGTGCTTTGACCTTGCGGATACAACACTACTTCACCCCATGCTTCTTGAGATGATGGAGAGGCGGGCGAGAGCAAATACGGTTCTCATCAAGGACATTGCTGCAGTTCCCCGTAAAACGGAACTCCTGCGAAGTCTTACAAAGAACGATAAAGCATCGCCTGTCGCAATTCAGCCCGTAAATTTTCTCGCTCGACTCAGTGGTTTTAAACTCACCTCTGAAGAGAAGATCATTTACGACAAAGTTGCAAGCCTATTCTTGCCTGGTTTTATTTTACCGGGGAAAAAGGAATTGGCTCAGCGGTATCCTGAGGTTCTTGCAGAACTACAGGAATCAAACATAGTTATGAGTGCTGGTTCGCTTCAAAAGCGTATCGAGTACTTTGAGAAACTTGCACAATTTCCTGGATTACGTTTAAGTGAACAACGAAAACTTTGCAGGAAAAATGGCCCGTTTCAAAAACTTTTGCATGCGAAAATAACGACTCCAGAATCGTTCGCGGCTTTGTGCCAAACAGGTATTGAGGAGGAAACACCTGTCATAGAGCCCGCCGATACGCAGAACCCTGATGAATTGGCGCAACTGAGGAAACTCTTTGCTCAGCTCAACCAATGCATAGGCACTCTTGTAGAGGAGAAGGAAACGCTCGCAACGCACTTTCGCGAGTTCCAAGATGCTGCAAAACAAGAGGAGGAAAAAGCAGCAAGAGAACTCAAAATTGTGAAGAAAATGCTCTCACAGAGCCGTGAGCAAGTGGAACAACTCCAAGAGATACTGGATGCCGAGCGAGAAGCATCTCAGACACAGATACTGTCGCTGGAAAAAGAAGTACAACACTGGAAGGAGGAAACTCAAGCAGCAGAAGAACTGCTGTTTAACACAGAAGAAAGAAAGGAAACAAAGATATTGAGTTCTTCTGAGGATTCAGAACGTATACTCGAGCAACTGCGTCATGTCGCACCTCGTGTGATACAAATGATACTCCCTTAAGAACCAAGGCCTGTAGCGTAAAGCTACAGGCCATTTTTCGTTATAGACGTTCGAATATATTGACTATATCATTTTTTATTATATATATGTATTAAATCAAAATACAACTATTGACAATTGGAGGTGTGAGATGGCCAGAAAAGCACTTGGCATCATTAAGCAAGTCGTGGGGTCAGAGCATTGGCGAAACAACGTCATGTCTCTTGATTTCATTCAAAAGCAGCTGAGCAGCAAGGAGCAACTCGTGGACATTCTCCACCGGTTATCCCCATATCTCAACTGGAACGGGTCGTTACAAGACGGAAGGAATTCACTGGACCAGATTCAACAGGAACTCCGAGGTGCTGATATACATATACCTCAAAAGTTTGTGGAGAAACTCATCATTCAATTGGTGAGAATCAGTGAATACAACTCTGAGAGCAATCTCAAGCTCCGTCTTCAAATGCTCCGTAAAAAAAAGGATGACAGCTATGCTTTTCTGCGATTGGTATGTGTATCACCTGACAATGGAGAGGAAGTGATTCCAACTCATCAGGAGGTAGAGAAACCACCGCAAGAAACGCAAATTGAGCTGACCGAAAAGGTGGAAAAGACCCAGGATCCCCCCGCAGACTATATGACTGTTTGGGGACCAATTCTGACACCGGAACGGGCGAAAGTGATCGAGGAAAATCTGATCACTCTTGAAACAAGAGTCGTCGAACTAGAATCGTCACACAACAAAAAAGTTGCAGGGCTCCAAAGTGAACTCTCAAGGTTTCAGTCTGAACGAGACTCTATCAAAAAGAATTTTGATGAGAGTCAACGTGAGCTTCAGAAACTTCGAGAAGACAATGCAGGGCTCGAATCGAGCTTGGCGCAATTACAACAATCATTGCGATCAAGGAAAAAAGAATGGGAGAAGAAAGATCATGATTTTCATGAGTCACTTCTTTCCCTACAGCAGGAGCTACATGATTTACAAAATCAATTAGCAAAAGAATCGGAAGCACATCGGCAAACAAAGGCAAAACTAGAAACCAGCAGCAAGGCAAGCGGTTCGGGAACGAACAATAAGCACCTGATGGAACAAGCTGAAGCACTGTTTCGTCCCAAAAGCTAACGATGAAGAGAGTCCTCCGTGGACTCTCTTTTTTTGTTTTGTTGACTTTTCTGTATTTTAGTATAAAACACAACAAATTACATTTCTGTCATCTATGCAACAACGACCAGACCATACAGAACTTTCCTTTGATAATCTTCGTTCGAAGCCCAGTTCTCTAGAATCTCTAGGTTACGACAAACGCCAAGCAATGGAAGCTCGTATACTTGAGCTGATTGAAGCAAGTCCATATACAGACCCTTCCCCAGAAGAGTTACTGCAATTAATAAGCAGTCATGGGTCCTCCATGGATATCCGTCTTGTTATGGCACTCAGCGATGTCCTTCCTACACTTGAAGACAAACGCCGTGAGCTTTTTGCATGTCTTGGAAGTGAGCAACTTGCCAATATGCCCTCCATTGCGTTTATTCGGTCCCGTATGCTACCCAGTTCACACATTTTCCGACCTGAAGAGGAGGCAGCAAAAGCAACTATTGATGAGGAAATGCCAGCAAAGATCCTACCGTCATACATCTATCTCTCATCAAACGTTGGTTCAAAAAAACCCTTTGCCATTGCTCTCAATTCCTTTGAAACTGCTGCAAGTATTGCTCTGACGCTACAGACAAAAGATACATTGAAGCAAACCTATGCAGATCATGCTCATGCACTTGAAAACAAGACCATTACACACCCCCAATTACAACGCGAGACATTTCGTGCGATAAGCACGGGGCACGCACTTCGCGTACTGTTTCAACGACTCTGCACGGTCCAAGGTTTACATGAGAAACTGCGAAGCCATTTTGACTCCTGGCCTTATCGCTACAATGAAGCAGAATCCCAGCACGCTTTTGCACTGCTGAATAGAGTTGATACATCCCAAGCGACATTTTTTGAACGTGTGGGAACTAAGGTCGTGACAGCGCTCTACCTCGAAAAAAAGGATTTTCGAGCATTGATGCATGAGCGGTTTCCAACCTTTAGTCTTTACCTTCGACCTGAAGATTTTGGAGCCTTGGACATTGAGATCACACTCCGTCATCGTCAGGTGATTGACACCAGTCGACTCCATGCGATTTTTCAGGACGAATCTATTTTTGCGCGTTTAGAAGAGGCCTTGCTTAATGGTGAAGATGAACGGTTGAAAGCAGCAGATCTTCTCACCGAGATTGCTACAAACATACGTATTGGACGAAAAAAACCCTCTCAATCTCTTGATCTCAGACCACTTGCTGAAGCATTTGAACATGTCACTTTAGAGAACTACCGAAAGAAAACCGTTTCAGAGAGAAGAGCGAGCAGTATCTATTATGTTTTTGAAGAAGAAAAACTCAACGCAGTGCAACGTGACGCCTATGCTCTCATAAATAGAGCAACGAGAACAGGTGTATGGACGCAAGAAGTCTGCGATACCTTTATGGAACACGAGCATATCTGGCCACAATGGGCAGAACATCGCGCACAGTGGCTCCTCCTTCGCCAAACCCTTGCGGACCAAGGTGTACCTTTTACACCAAGAAGTGTCTTATCACTTGGAGCAGGGTCTTATGATTTTCTTAAAGCCTACGAGGATGTCTTTGGAGAAGGATCCAATAGTGACTCTATAGATTGGACTTTCACAGACTATCGCACCAATTTGTTGCAAACAGCGAAAATACTTTCTGAACCAAATGTCCGAAAAACTATTGATGCTAGCACACACATCCATACATCAATTCGAGAAGCATTCAGTCATATAGATGCAAACCGTTCCTTCGATATTATCGAGAGTAGCGCACTTGAAGAATTTGCGCACCTAGATGCATCAAGCCAGTCACAGGAAACTGCGACCTTTCTTGCCAATATTGTCGAACACATGAATTTGGGGGGATTTGCAGTTCTTGCATGCCCTGCACCTCTTCGAAGAAAGACACTCGAAGCACTGCAAAAGTATGGCGTGCATCCGATTTGCAATGGAGGAAAATTTCGCTTAACTCCACACGCGAAAAAGTATTTGGAAGATACGATCGACGCCCCAAACAGTTTTGAACTCATTGAGCGGTTTGTGAGTAAGATGCAGTCTCGCCATACTCACGTTATTCTCCAAAAACGTGAGATGAAGGACACTATCGGGTTGCAACAAGCTCTTGTTACACAGGGAAACTGTTTTGAGGAAAAAATCCCTTCCCGGAAGAATCGTGACTTGACCCCGGATATTCGTTTAGAAGATTACGCGCTAAATGATGATGAGCATAGTGCATTATTGTTCGAAATTTTGACCTACACCACATCGGAAGAGGTTGGCTTGATAGCATTGAAGAAAGTACTTGGTCTTACTGAGCATATCGATGAAGTATTACCACGTATTATCCGCATTCTTCAAAATAAAGATAGTCTCTGGGAACAGTGTCTTCTCCTTGTCTTGGATTCCATTGGTGATATCAACGAGGAGATTCGTACGATCTTGCAAGAAGTAATTCAAGCATGTCATGCAGACTTGCAGGCACGCATTGCACAATTACTCGATCAAGATGAGGAAACTTTCCCTATTGAAGTGGAAGATATCGTCGAGAATCAGCCTGAAGAAGTACGTGGAGCTATAGAAATCACTCCTGCGCAGTTTCTCACGGATCGAGCACTGCGTGATATGCTGGAAGTTCACCTCATAATTGAGGGAACTGCCCATCGAGATCTTGAACAACTCAAAATCAGTCTGGCCTATCAACTCCTTGGAGAAGATTTGTTTGAAGTCTGCTATTCTCTGATTATTAAAATGGGGGTCATCCTCACAGCATACCCACTTATTCGAAGAGAGCTTCAGCCCACCTACGATGCCTTTGCAGAACTCTGTTTGAATCAGCAAATTTCTACATCTACAGTCTTCTCAGAAGTTGCCATACTCGACAACTTGAAAAAGCATCAACTCGTTTCAGAAGCATTTATAGCCGCAAACATGGAAGCATAAACATCCTCTCGTGTTTGGTTTGGTGAACACATGGCAGAAGGATGGCTTTTCAACTTCTTGAAAAACACTATAGTTTTTGAGAATGTTACCAGCCATCCATGAAAACCATTTTTCGATCAATCATTTCAGGAATACTTCGTCTACTTGCAAAGAGTAAGCTAGCAAAAAGCAAACCAACTCTTATCGGCATAACTGGCAGTATCGGTAAAACCTCGACCAAAGACGCTGTTGTTGCCATTCTTCGACAGAAATTTCAGGTCAAGGCGGCAGACGGCGGCTACAACACAGAAATCGGCGTTCCGCTGATGATTTTGAATCAGCGATCGGACAACACGAGTAGCGTGGCTTCCTGGGCTCGCATTCTCTGGAAAGCCTTTCTCGACGTCTCACAGGGCGAACACATGGATGTACTCGTAGTGGAAATGGGCGTCGATAAACCTGGAGACATGCGCGAACTGACGAAAATCATCTCGCCAGACATCGCTATTCTCACCAGTATTGCCGCGAACCATATTGCTCCAGGTCAATTTTCATCAGAACAGGATATTCTTCGAGAAAAAACGGGCATCGCGGCACTCCAGAAGAAAAACAACTATTTTATCACGAACAATGATAACCCCTGGATTTTTTCCTATGTGCATACGGGCAGTACCCGCCTGCGGTATGGAGAAGATGGCGCCAATGAATTCGTTGTCAGCAATGTCACGGGTAACGTGCAAGGCATTTCCTTTCATGTCAAAGGCAGAAGCCTCGATCATGACTTTCGTGTACCTATTTTAGGGACATACCATACGTCGGTATTGGTGCCTGCAATTATCTGTGGCGAATTACTTGGATTGACGGGTGAAGAAATTCAGAAAGGTCTTGCTGACTTTCAGCTGCCGAAGGGGCGCCTTCGCTTGCTGCCTGGGGTACATAACTCCACTATCATTGATAGTAGTTATAATGCATCGAAAGCGGCTATGCTCCATGCTCTCGAGCTGGTTGATTCCTTACCTGCACCGCGAAAGATTCTTTGTCTTGGACAAATGAATGAACTTGGTGAGCGTACAGAGGAATCTCACCTGGAAGTCGCCCGCTTGGCGGCGCAAATCGGGAATCTCTTTATTCTCGTGGGACCAGATGCAAAAATCTATGAACAAGAACTTCTCCGCGTCGGTGTGGAGAAAGGTACCGTTCATCATTTTTTGGATAGTCAGGAAGCAGGAAAATTTCTCCTGCCCCTTATTCAGGACGGTGACCTTGTTTTTGTGAAGGGTTCTCAGGGGGGTGTGCGCTTAGAGCGTCTTATTGCTGAAATTCTTGCGGATCCTGCTACTGCGAAAGACGTCTTGGTCCGCCAGGGGCCCGAGTGGCAAAATCGCTAGGTAAACAAACACCTACGCCTGTATACTCAGCCTGATAGATATTCATTTTTCAACCATACTATGATGACACTACCTTCCCTGCCCTTTGATTACAAGGATCTCGAGCCCTTCATTGACGAAGAGACCGTGCACATTCACTACGATAAGCACCACCAGACGTATCTCGCTAAACTCAACGCGGCGCTCGAGGGCACAGAAGCAGCATCCTTATCCCTTGATACGATCATTGCACAGGCGAACTCTCTGCCTAAAGCAGTCAAAAATAATGGCGGTGGTGTTTGGAACCACTCCTTTTACTGGGCCTGTCTTGGAAAAGGAAAAAATACACCTTCTTCCCGCATGATGGGTCTGCTAAGCGCTTCCTTTGGGAGCCTGGAAGGATTTCAAACAGCTTTCATGGATGCGGGTCTTGCACTCTTTGGTTCAGGATGGGTTTGGCTCGAAAAAAATACCGACGGCACTCTGGCCATTTCTACGACGACCAACCAGGATAACCCCATGAATGATCGCGCCTCTGCTCACCTCGTTCTGACCTGCGACGTCTGGGAACATGCCTATTACCTGAAATACCGCAACATGCGTGCGGATTATCTGAAGAATTTTTGGGAAGTGGTGAACTGGGAAGCGGTCGAGGGGTTTTATGATGCGCCCTATACGTTTGGCGCCTAGGAACTTTTTTTCACAAGAAAGGAGACCCGGCGTATATGCCGTGTCTCCCTAATCTTTCATGTTATTATCTGTTTTTTTTGAGAAAGAAAACATCAATCATGAAAGTAAGATTCAGTACGAGGAGACAATTGATAACCATCCAATCGGATTGTGCTTTTGACAAATGTAAAGCATTTGAATCCAGAGCATTGATGCTTATCAAAGCAAGTACACAAAGAGAAATTGCTATGGTTGAGCTCTCAGAGTTCAACCAGGTGGGCAACTTTTCTACCCTCGCCTCACTATCTTTCATAGAACGCACCTCCTTTCCATAAAGATAGGATCCTATGTGAAAGTACAGCAATATGTTATGTAGTCAAATTTTTCCAAAATACTTTTTGCAATTAACGTCGTATTCTTTCACGATACAGATAGGCCCGCCAGGCGTCCCGTGGCCCACGATGCTTGCAAATTGAAGCCACCCGTGTAGCCATCGACATCCAAAACTTCCCCGGCGAAATACAGCCCGGGGATTTTTTTCGATTCCATAGTTTTGGGGTCTACCTCACTCGTCGACACACCTCCCGCCGTCACAAACTCATCTCCAGCGCTGCGACCGATGATGTGAAGCGGAACATGTTTCACAAACTGTGCTATTTTCCTGAGCGATTTATCAGAAGTGCCCACCATGAAGGTGTCACCAGCAACTTCCAGCTCACGGAGCACGCACTCCGCAAAGGATCTCGGCACAAGACTAGTGAGCATGGTCAGCACATGTTTTTTCTGGTCTGTTTGTTTCGCAGAAAGAAAATAGCCCGTGAGTTCCTCGAGGGTATACCCCGGGAGCACATCAAGGAAAAGGGAGAGAGGATGTTCACGTGAGATTTTTTCAAAGGCAACATGAGCGGAGACCGCAAACACTGCGGGACCACTGGTGCCCTTATGCGTCAGAAGGACGGGAGCTGGGTAGGAAAATTTTGTGGGCTGCGTCACGGAAAGAACTGCCTTCTGAAAAGAAACACCCGCAAGATGTTTGGGCCACTCTTCCGCGAGTAGGAAGCTGCTGAGACTTGCTGCGAGGGGCGTTATACTATGCCCAAATTCTTCTGCAAAGGTATAGCCATCGCCCGTGGAGCCCGTACGACGA
>Ga0210039_1000130_pt1 | contig 83911 bp, 62 predicted proteins | sample CryGeyCG2114_250_3_FD_185460 | JGI IMG/M metagenome (GOLD analysis project Ga0210039, IMG submission 185460) | Groundwater microbial communities from aquifer - Crystal Geyser CG17_big_fil_post_rev_8/21/14_2.50 (SPAdes) (version 2) | ecosystem: Environmental > Aquatic > Deep subsurface >...
AGAGAGTTGAAATTGAAAAATGCTAAAGAAATCAGATGTAATTATTGGCTAAATTATAAACAAAATTCTGTAGAGGTTTCTACAGTCTTAAATTAAACAAAAGTCCATTTTCCGTTGAACCAGGACATTAAAAAGCATGGCATATTCAGAAAACTTAATTCTTACAAATAAAAATGGTTTAAAATTAAAAGGCGCTGGTATTGGTAGCACAACAATAAATGGCAATATAACAGTAACAAATTCCACTTACGCACAAGTTAGCGATTTTACCATTGGAAATAACAAAACAATAACCGTAAATGGAGGTGAGAGACCATATCTCTATAATATTGATTTTAATAATACTGGCTATAGTTATGTTTTTGTTTATGATGGTTATAATACCGATTTAAGTGGAATAACTAATTTTGGTAGTTCAACAAGCCCAGCGTGGAATTTTTACAACTCCTATACTGGAAATATTAGATATAGTTCAATTGAAGGATATGATTTTGGTGTTTATGCTGCATCCTATTCAGAAATTATGACAAGCGGAATGTCGTTCTGTAATAACATGATAGATTTATGGGCAAGTAGTGGCTGTTGGCTTTATATGCAATCTGGACAATTGAGCTATCCGGGTTCCTATTATGGTAATGTAACATTTGGTCAAACCCCTACATATTGTGGAAACAACGCCGAAAGACGAGATGATACGCAATTAGCAAAAAATGCAGTAGCGCAGCCTAGTAATTTAGATAATGCAAACACAGCCTTTAGAGCATTGCTAATGGATGAAAACATAAGTAAATCAAATAAGATAACAGAAGATAGCAAAACCAAAGTAAATGATGTTATTTCACAATATAAAAACATATTATTAAGTGAAGTTACTAAAACTGAACAACACGAAATACTAAGCAAATTATCAGTATGTAACAGAATTCTACAAGAAGAAAATGGATTTGCAGATTATGTAACATCATTACTAACTAATAAACAAGTTCCAAGTGAAATGAAAAGATTTCTTATTCCAAGTTTAGTAAGTAAAGGTAGCTATAGCCAAGCAATCAATTTAATAGACGAAATCTCAACTTATCAAGATATAACAGCAGACCTAAAATATGAGTTGTTATATGAAAAAGGAACAATTCAAAAATATTATTTAGATGAAGAAGACCTTTCTGAAAAAGTTTTTGCTGACTTGTACAAAAATGGAGGAGACCATATTCTTGCACAATTTGCAAAAGCACAATTAAATGAAGAATATGATTTAGATGAAGAAAGTAATCCTAAAGCAAGTGATAATAATAAACTTGAAAAAGATTTTTCAGTTTCCTCATATCCAAATCCATTTAACCCAACAGCAATAATCGAGTATCAAATACCAAAAGATGGATTAGTAAATTTAGTAGTTTATAATATATTGGGACAAGTAGTAGCAGAGCTTGTAAATGAACATCAAACAATTGGTAGGTATTCTGTTAAGTTTGATGCAAGCAGTTTACCAAGTGGCGTTTATATTTATAAGTTGCAAGCTGGTGAATTTAGCGATGTAAAAAAGATGCTGTTAACAAAATAGAAACATTGCAAAAAATTATTCAAAAAATATTCTTTAGTTTCTCTTCTAAAGCCAATCGCGCAAAAATAGGGATTGGCTTTTTTATTTTAATAATTACACTTAAAAATGAGCACGTTCACGCACTATATATATAATAAATGTATTTCACAACGCAGATTCAAATTTTTACATCTATTTCTTTTCATAAATAACTTTATATTTACGGTTCAATTTTTAATTTATTTAGGAGAAATAATGAGATATTTAATCGTTCTATTTATGATTTTCTTTACTGTTGCTTGTGCGCAAAATGGACAGAATGTTGAACTTAAAACTTTTAACGATAGCGTTAGCTATGCAATTGGTGCAGATATTGCCCGTAATTTTGAAGCTCAAAAAATGGAAATAAACAACGATGCGTTAACTAATGGATTTATGGATGTTGCAAAAAAAGGTGATGTAAAAATTTCTGAAGAAGAAGCCCTAAAAGTTCTTACAAAATTTCAACAAGTTATGATGGCTAAAAAGCAAGAAGAAGCTACAAAAGCATCTGCTGAAAATACAAAAAAAGGCGAAGAATTTTTAGCAGCTAATAAAGCAAAAGATGGAGTAAAAGTTACAGCCAGTGGTTTGCAGTATAAAGTAATTACTCTTGGAACAGGTGCCAAACCTCTTGCATCGGATAAAGTGAAAGTACATTATAAAGGAACTTTACTTGATGGAACAGAATTTGACTCTTCATACAAACGTGGTACACCAGCGGAATTTCCTCTTGCAAATGTAATTTCTGGTTGGACTGAAGGCTTGCAATTAATGCCAGTTGGTTCAAAATATGAATTTTATATTCCTGCAGCTTTAGCTTATGGTGAAAGAGCTCCAGAAACAATAGGACCAAACCAAACTCTTATTTTTGAAGTTGAATTATTGGATATAGTAAAATAGATTTTAGATAAATTGAGTCTTAGATATATTTTATATTATGCTATATGTTTTATTTTAAGATATTAAAGAAGCCCAACTTCTGAAAGCGAGTTAACAGTAAATATAACTCAAGAAGTTGGGCTTCTTTTTGCAAAAAAAAATAATTGTTGAAATATCTTTCTAATTTTTAATCGAGAAACATACAGAAATCACGGTGGATAAGATTTTGGACAGACGCAATTTATCAAATAAGTATTCTATTCAGTCATATACAAAACATGGTTCAAGCTTTTTTCAATTTTTATCTTTTGCTTTTTCCTTGATTCTTGTCTCTTGATTAGATTCTTCTTCTAAATCCTTCGCCTAAAACTTCGTGAACATTATTAATTACCACAAATGCATTTGGATCAATTTCTTTAATTATTTCGGTTAGTTTACCCAATTCTTTTAAAGTAACAATTGTAGTAATCATTTCTCTATCAATGTTTTTATAAAGTCCACGAGTTTTAATTGCTGTTGCACCTCTGCTTAAATCCTTAATAATTCTGTTTGCAATTTCAGTGCTTTTATCTGATACAATATAAGCTTGTCGTGCATAATCAAAGCCATCAATAATTATATCAATAATTCGTGAAGAAACAATTCCCAGAAAGAGGGCATAAAGCATTAAAAGTAATGTTGGTTTATCCATTGGAAGTGATTTGTATTCAATTGCAATTCCAGCAATTAAGATAACAATAACATCCAGGATTAGAATAGTCATTCCTTGTTTAGTATGATATTTTTTGTGAATAATTGCAGCAATTATATCCGTTCCACCAGTTGTTCCTTGATACTTAAAAACAATTCCTAAACCAAGACCAAGTAGCGCCCCTCCAATTATAATTAAAAACAGAAAATCGTTCTCTAAAAGATTATGAACGGTTTGCGAATCCTGAAGTCGTATAAATCCAAATCCTGGAATATCACCTCTAAAAAAATCAATAAAAGCAGCATTAATTGAAAAGCCATAAAAAGTGCGAATTCCAAATCTTTTTCCAAGTACTTTAACACCCCAAATATACAATGGTACATTTAAAATCCATACAGAAAGACCAACCGAAACGGCGCCATCAGTTAAATAGTAAATTGCCATTCCAATTCCACTTACACCCCCAGGTACAACTTTTGCATCAACAAGAAATACTCCAATACCGAGAGACATAATTATTGCCCCAATGGTAATTGCCAAATACTCTTTTACTTCGCTCTTTCTTAGAAATTTTTTCATTATAACCCTATAAATAATATAATTTTTTAATAAATATTTTTGGAATGTAGCATTCTGAAATAGGTAGACTTTGTAGTTTCAAAAATATGAATAAAAAAATATTAAAGATACTTTATTTATCCCGAAACATACATTAGAAAAGCAATAATGCATATTTTCGACTAACTCGCTCTAAGCGTTTATACCTTTGTTCACTTAACCATTTGGGTACAAACGCTAAGACCTAGTAAGTCGGGGCAAGTTCGCTTCTATATTGATTGTTCTTTTTCTAAAATTGTTTATTTTAATCCTATTGCATTATCCAGGTTCATCCCACTTTACCATAATCATCAAATTATTTCAGAAATTCACAAAACAAAAAACCCCAAAACGAATGTAGCCGGGGTTTTAACTTTGTGCACCCTGCCAAGTTCAAACTTCAAAACTGCTGATAGAAATTGTTGAGGTATTGTGCAAAAGGATGTAGTTCCTTTTTCATTCCTTTGGTCTATTTTATTGTGCCATGTTATTAAGTATTTTTTAAAAAATTAAATGACTTAATTGGTGGATTGAACCAACAATAATATGTGTGTATAACAGAAAAATAATTTTGTATATACATCATTTTTAATTGATTTTGATTCATTTCAAGATAAATGTATGTAGAATATTTGCTATCAAAAAACCAAGTGTGTTATTTAATGTTTAATTAATCTTAACTTTATAAAAGGAAGAAAAATGAAAACACGAATTTTTGTTGGATTTATTGTTATGATGTTTGTTTTTGTAACCCCATTAAGTGCTAATGGAAAAGTGGATATTCAAAAATATTTTAACGATACTGCAAACAAAGTAAAAGCAACCGAGAACGCAGCTGAAAAGCGCGAAATTTTAAACGAATCATTTCAAAATTTGTCCAAAGCTCTTGAAAAAGTAGAAAATATGGGATTGGTTTCAAATGAAAATCGCGATGTATTTGATCAATTCAAAAATAATCTGCAAGAAAAGCAAGATGAACTTGCTGGTAATAATGGTTACGAGCGCATACCTGACTCACAATTAAATAACTTTTCCAATTATGTTGTTCAAGATATGGAACAGGCGTTATCTATTAGTCTTGTTGCCTTATTACTAATAATTATTTTAGTTATTCTATTAATTTAGTGGTTTTATAACAAGTGGAAATTGATATGCAAAACTCACACAGACAATCAACATTTCATATTTATATTGCTTGTGTAGGTTTAATGGTGTTTTGCTCGCTCTTGTTTTCGTCCTGTGCACAACTTCCTATTCAGAATTACTCCCAAGTTCTAAAAGAGAATGAGCATGCACCAATTTACTCAATTGTTTGTATCGTTCACGGGGATAATAATTATATCTACCACGATACAACAGGCAATAAATTAAGTGCTGATAAAGAAACTATAACTCAAATAATAAGAGTAGCACAACAAAACCAAAATGCTGAAGTATTTATCTTTCACCAAAAACCAGCAAGTAATTTTTTGCTGTTTTTTCCAACTAAAGATGGTGATTTCTATTATTATAGAAACGGGCAGCTTATTGCAAACGAATCATATTGGCGAGATCAGAAAGAATCGCAACTCAATCCAGAATTGGAATTGTTTAATAGTTACAGTGCAGATAACAAAAGCGAAATGAAAAAAATATTTCTCTACTTTGGTCATCAAATTCCCGAATATGGTGGTGAAGGTTATGATGAATCTTATCCAGAACGGACTTTTACCGTAAGTGACCTTGCGACTGGTTTAATAAATTTTCTTGGAGATTCAGAAAAATTTGATATGTCAATTCTTTCCACATGTTATGGTGGCACACCTTTTACCATTGACAAACTTGGAGCATTATCAAAAATTATAATCGCGTCTCCTGAAAATCTTCATTTATCCTATTTTGATTTAGCTCCACTAGAACAGTTAGATGAAAAATTACGAATTGGTAATAATATTAGTTTTGCAAAAAATTTTGCTCAAAATGCTTTTGATAAACTAACTATGAATGTCCAAACTTCTGTTAGTATTGCAATTTATGATGTTGATAGCACTAAGCAGTACCTTAACGAAATTAGAATGAGCTACACTAACACTTTAACTAATTTGAAATTGCAGTTTCAAACTTTTCCGTCCATTGTTAAACAATGCGACTGTGCCGAACTTCCTTCATATTTGCTTCCGCAAATGAATAAAGGCGTTACTATATTTTATCGTCCAGCTCGTTTTGGTAGGTTAAAGAACAAACAAAATCATTCCGGTTGGGAATGTTGGAAATATGATGCTAAAATTACAAATATCAGATAAATATAATTAGCTTCAAATTGCAAGATGTGACAGAAAAGATTTACAGATAGAAACATGGTTAGAGAATTATGATAAAACCCATGTCAATATTCATGAAAAGTTGTCCATTCTGAAGAAAGGTGATTCTGATCTGATTCCAATAAAACATAAATTCATTTAAACTATTAATTAAATACAATAATTATATTTTATAATTGACAAATGTAAATTAATTCCATATTTTAAAATCAGAATAAAAAATCTGTTTTTATATTTGGATAATATATGATATTTAATAAAAGCACAGAATATAGTTTTAAGGTTCTATCGTATATGTGTGAAGCTAAAGGTCACAAGTATTTAAGTGCAGGTGATATTGCTTTGGCTATCAATATTCCCAAAGAATTTCTTTCAAAAATTTTGCAAAAATTAACTCATAAAGGATTCGTAAATTCAAAACGGGGAAAAGGTGGTGGGTTTAAAATATTAAAAACAAAAAATGAAATTGCAATAAAAGAATTAATAAAACTTTTTGATAATGAAAATTTTTACTCGAAATGTTTGATTGGGTTAAATGATGATTGTCCCGAATGTAAATGTTCTGTTCACAACAACTGGGAAAATTTGAAAACCACACTTTTAAAATCAAATTTGGAAGATATAAAGGAAAACTATTTTTTTACATTTAAATAAGACAACACATACTAATTAATAGGATAAAACATGAAATACAAACTACTTGTTATAGCCGCAGTTGCTACAATTTTATTTAATTGTAGCGATAACAAAGTTGCAAATAATTCGGCTGGAACGGATAACTCTTCAAAAGAAAAGTTAGCAGAAAAATTTGGACTTACTTTATTTGAACTTGAAAATGGTATCGGTCCAATTAAGGAAAAACTAATTCTTGGTCCATTAGATATTGAAATGGCAAGTAAGGGTCAAAATCTTTTTGAAGAAAAATGTGCCTCTTGCCATAAACTTGATGAACGTTTTACAGGCCCTGCGCAAAGAGATGTTTTTGAAAGAAGAACTCCAGAATATATCATGAATATGATTCTAAATCCAGAGGAAATGATTGCAAAACATCCAGAAGTAAAAAAAATGTTGGCTATTTATATGACCAGTATGACTTTCCAAAATGTATCTCAAGAGCAAGCCAGAGAAATATTAGAGTATTTCAGAAAGGTTGATAAAGAAAAATAATCCTTCACAAATTAAAATAGGAGTAAAGTTAAATGATAAAAAATAAAATATTTTCTCTGCTTTTATGCGGATTAATATTCGGATTGGTTATTACCGGATGTTCAAACCAACAAGAGGCAGGTGGAACAGATGAAGCTGCTAAAAGAGTATATGTCGCACCTGGTCAATATGACGAATTCTATACTTTTATGTCGGGCGGTTTTAGTGGTCAAGTAACTGTTTATGGAATTCCTTCAGGACGGTTATTCAAAATTATTCCAGTATTTTCTCAGGATGCTGAATCAGCATATGGATATTCTGAAGAAACTAAAGCAATGCTTAATACTTCATACGGTTTTATTCCATGGGGAGATGCTCATCACCCTGAACTTTCTGAAACAGACGGAGTTCACGATGGTAAATGGCTTTTCATAAATGAAAATAATACTCCACGTGTTGCAAGAATTGATCTAACTGAATTTGAAACTGCAGAAATACTCGAGCTTCCAAATTCGGCAGGAAATCATGGATCTCCGTTTATTACGGAAAATAATGAATATGTTGTAGCATCAACTCGTTTTAGCGTACCTATCCCACAAAAAGATGTTCCAATAAAATCATACAAAGAAAATTTTAATGGAACAATAAGCTTTATAAAAGTTGATAAAAAAACGGGAGAAATGAGTATTGGATTTCAAATATTAGTTCCCGGATTTAATTATGACCTTGCACATGCAGGCAAAGGTCCATCTCACGATTGGGCATTTTTTACATGCTATAATAGTGAAGAAGCAAATTCCTTATTAGAAATGAATGCTTCAAGAAATGATAAGGATTTTATTGCAGCTGTTGATTGGAAACTTGCTGAAAAATATGTTAGTGAAGGCAAGGCAAAAAAGGTGGTGACAAAGTATGCTCATAATTATATGAATGAAAAAACTCAAACGGCAATTAGTGTAATGAATAATGAGGTTTTTATACTCGACCCAAAGGATGCTCCTGGAATGATTTATTATCTGCCTACCCCTAAATCTCCTCATGGAGTGGATGTTGACCCAACTGGGCAATATATTGTTGGAGGAGGAAAACTATCATCAGTATTACCAGTTCATTCATTTGATAAAATGATTAAGGCAATTGAAAACAAACAATTTGATGGTGATGTTGATGGAATACCTATTCTAAAATATGATGCAGTAATTGCTGGAGAAGTAAAAGAACCAGGTCTTGGTCCATTACACACTGAATTTGACGATAACGGTTTTGCATATACTACGGCTTTTATATCATCAGAAATTGTAAAATGGAAAGTTGGAACTTGGGAAGTTGTTGATAGAGTTCAAACGTACTATTCTCCTGGTCATTTAAGTGTTCCAGGTGGAGACACAAAAAAACCTTGGGGTAAATATGTTATTTCACTTAACAAAATTACAAAGGACAGATATTTGCCAACAGGCCCAGCGTTATGTCAATCAGCTCAACTTTTTGATATTACTGGTGACAAAATGAAACTTCTTCTTGATTTTCCAACTATAGGAGAGCCACATTACGCACAAAGTATTCCCGCAGAATTATTAATGAAAAATTCAAAGAAAATTTACAAGTTAGAAGATAATGAGCATCCATATGCAGCAAAAGGTGTAAAAGAAACTAAAGTTGAACGTAAGGGAAATGAATTTCACATTACAATGGGAGCAAGTAGAAGTCATTTTACACCAGATAATATTGAAGGTGCTAAAGTTGGTGATAAAGTTTATTTCCATGTAACAAATTTTGAACAAGATTGGGACATCCCTCATGGTTTTGCTGTTATTGGAAATAAAAATTCAGAATTGCTTATTATGCCAGGTCAAACAAGAACTATTATTTGGGAGCCACAGAAAGTTGGTGTATATCCTTTCTACTGTACAGATTTTTGTTCAGCCTTACATCAAGAAATGCAAGGTTATATTAGAGTTTCTGCACAAAACTCTAATCCAGAAATTAAATTTACTTTAGGAGAATAATTTTATATATCCGTTTTGTTTAATAACATTACGGATGTATTTTTATTTGGAAACAAAATGAAAAAACAATCTCGAATTTTAATCGTAATTGCTTCAATTTCACTTATCTTGGTATTCCTTTTCCCCATTTGGAGAATTTACCTTGATGCTCCTCAATACCCCGAAGGACTTGGTTTGAACATTTGGATTAATAAGGTAACAGGATTAAACCCAAATGATTTAGCAACAATCAATGGTTTGAATCACTACATCGGAATGGAAAAAATTATGCCCGATGCAATCCCAGAGCTTTCAATAATGCCTTGGATAATTATTGCCCTTATTGGTTGGGGACTATTTGCTTCTTTCCTAAATAAAAAGTGGGCGGTTTATGTTTGGCTGGGTGCGTTTATAATTGTTGGTGCTGTTGGTTTGTATGATTTTTATCAATGGGAATATACTTATGGACATAATCTAAACCCTGATGCCCCTATAAAAATACCGGGAATGTCATATCAACCACCTTTGATTGGTCAAAAACAATTGCTTAATATTAATGCTTTGTCTATCCCATTTGTTGGTACATATGTAATTCTGTTTTCAGTTTTAATTACGTTTTTTGTTTTGATTAAAGAAAATAAAATGGAGAAAAATAAGTGAATAAAATTTTTTATTTCAGTTGTGTTTTTATAATCTTTTTCGGTTGCAGCCAAAATCCAGAACCACTTAAATACGGTTTTGATAGTTGCGAACATTGCAGAATGTTGATAACGGATAATAATTATGGAGCAGAGTTAATAACAAGTAAAGGCAAAATATTCAAATATGATTCAATTGAGTGTTTAGCAGCTTATCAAAGCAAATTGTCAGATAAAGATATTCATTCAATGTGGGTTGTTAATTTTTATCCACCTAATGAATTAATAAATACTAATGATGCTTACTTTTTACTGAGTAAAAATCTAAAAAGTCCTATGGGCCTTTATCTTAGTGCTTATAAAGCTGAAGCAAGCATGATTGAGGTAGTTAATAAATATAGTGGTAATGAAATTAAATGGCTGGATTTGGTTGAATATGTTAAAAGTAAATGGAATTAAATTTTTATTATTATTTGCTTTTTTATCTACGTTAAATGTGAACTTTGGCAAAACACTAATAGTGGGAAAAAAGGAAAATTATAATTCTATTAAATCTGCAATAGCTAAAGTTGCAATAGGCGATACTATTATAATAAAAGAAGGACTTTATAGAGAAGGTAATTTAATTATCGATAAACCAATTACTATAATAGGCATAAATACTCCAATTATTGATGGTGAAAACAAGTATGAAATTATTACTGTTAAAAGTGATAATGTTTTTATATCAGGATTAAGGTTAATAAACTCTGGTTTAAGTTTTATTGAGGATAATGCTGCAATCAAATTAGAAGCTGTAAATAATTGTACAATAATTAATAATGAATTTAATAACAACTTCTTTGCTATTTATTTAGCGAAATCAACCAATTGTAAAATAATTCAAAATAGTATTAAAGCAATAAAAAAAACAGAAACTTCTTCCGGTAATGGAATTCATTTATGGTATTGCAAAAATATTACTATTCAACAAAATTACATTAGCGGTCATAGAGATGGAATTTATTTGGAGTTTGTCCGAACAAGTGAAATAAAAAATAATTTTAGCGAAAACAATTTACGTTATGGTTTGCATTTTATGTTTTCTGATAGTTGCAAATATTCAGAAAACATGTTTAAGCACAATGGAGCAGGCGTTGCAGTTATGTATACAAAAAATGTTGAAATGACTAACAACCGTTTTGAAAATAATTGGGGCGGTGCTTCTTATGGAATTTTATTGAAAGATATTTCTGATAGTGATATTAAAAATAATATTTTTTATAAAAATTCCAGTGGTCTATATATTGAGGGATCAAATAGGGTTAATATTTATGATAATGATTTTACTGAAAATGGGTGGGCTATCCGCTTAATGGCTAATTCAATGGAAATTAACTTTGTGCGAAATAATTTCATAGGTAATTCTTTTGATGTTACAACTAACAGTACACATAATTTTAATTTTTTCGAAAATAATTTTTGGTCAGAGTATAAAGGTTATGATATTGATAAAAATGGAATTGGTGATGTCCCGTTTAGGCCCATTAAATTATTTTCGCTAATTGTTGAGAAAAACCGACCAACTTTAATTTTACTGCGAAGTTTATTTATAGATATTTTGGATGCAGCAGAAAAAATATTCCCTGTTTTAACGCCGGAAACACTAATTGATAAATCACCAGCAATGAAAAGATTTTATGATTAAGATTAAAAATCTAGAAAAATATTATAGCAAACTGCACGTTTTAAAAAACATTGATTTGTCAATTGAGCAAGGTAAAATTACATATCTAGTAGGGCCAAATGGATCGGGTAAATCTACGCTTATAAAATCAATACTTGGTTTAATTAAAAAGTATGATGGAACAATAAGCATCAATGGTAAAATAATAAACGAAGATAGTGAGTATAGAAATCTTATAGGCTACATGCCTCAAAGTGCAAGCTTTCCCGAAAATTTAACCGTAAAAGATATTATTAAACTGGTTAAAGAAATTAGATACCAAAACATCTATGATGAAGAACTATTAACAAAGTTTGTATTATCCAAAGAGATGAATAAAAGATTAAAAAATCTTTCTGGAGGAACAATTCAAAAAGTGAATGCTGCTTTAGCCTTCTTATTTGATCCGCAAATTTTAATTCTTGATGAACCAACATCGGGTTTAGATCCAGTTTCAAGTAATATTTTAAAGGACAAAATTATTGATGAGAACAAAAAAGGGAAAACAATATTGTTTACCTCTCATATAATTAGTGAATTAGAAGATTTAGCTCAAAACATAGCATTTATATTGGATGGGAAAATTTGGTTCAGTGGTTCTAAAAATGAGTTGATTAAAATTGCTGGCGAAAGTAATCTTGAACGTTCTGTGGCTTCATTAATGACAAAGAGTATTGCATGAGTATAACACTGAAAATAATAAAATATCAAGTTAAAGATAATCTTCAAAGCAGATGGATAATTGGGTTCTTTCTTTTTTTTCTAATATTTTCTTATTGGTTAATTTCATTTACTGAAGATTCGCACAAAGTGCTTTTAAGTATTTTAAACATGATTATAATTGTAATTCCTCTTATATGTCTTGTATTTGGAACAATTTATATTTACAACAATCTCAATTATATAACGTTTATGCTTACGCAACCAATAAAAAGAAATGCAATTTATTCGGGTCTTTATTTTGGATTGATAATTTCAATATTTGTCTGTTTTATTTTAGGTGTTGGAATCCCAATTTTACTTAATATTTTATTGTTCACTGAATCGTTGAATATTGTAATTTTACTTTTTATTACGGGTTTTTTCCAAATTCTTATTTTTACTGGATTTGGCTTTTTAATTGCAATTCAAAATGATGATAAGCTTAAAGGATTAGGAATTTCAATTTTTGTTTGGCTTTTCTTCTCAATAATATACGATGGTTTAATTTTATATCTTCTCCAAACATTTCAAGATTATCCACTTGAGAAACTAGCACTTGGTCTAACATTATTAAATCCAATAGATCTTGGTAGAATTTTAACAATTCTCAAATTTGACGTCTCTGCTTTAATGGGCTATACAGGAGCAGTTTTTGAAGATTTTTTTGGAAATAATTTGGGCTTATTTATTTCTCTTACAGTTCTATTAATTTGGTCTATTCTCCCGTTTGTTTTAGGTCAAAAAAAGTTTTCAGATAAAGATATTTAATAAAAAATAGAGAAAAGTTTGAACTACTTCATAAAAACGATAGTTTATTAGTATTTGTTATTATAATAATTTTCATTATTATATAAAAACTTAATAAGAATCAGAATTGATAGATGGCGGAGTTTAATGAGGTTTTACTTTGTATTGGTTAAATTCATAAATAAGGCAAGAAACTTAAGTTATGTATACACAGACTATTTTTAATAAATTTACTGCCGTTATCATTGACGATGAACTTCACGGAAGAGAAAATCTGAAAATGATTTTTGAAAATTATTGCCCCGAAGTCGAAGTTCTGGGAATGGCCGAATCTGTTAAAGAAGCAAAAAAACTTGTAGATTCTCTTAAACCCGATGTAGTGTTTCTTGATATTAACATGCCCGTTCTCGATGGCTTCGATTTTATTGCTGAATATGATGAGTTAAATTTTATGGTTGTGTTCGTAAGCGCACATGAAGAGTACGGAATAAAGGCAGTTAAGGCAGGTGCTGATGATTATGTTCTTAAACCGATTAACATAAAAGAACTTAAACAAACTATTAAAAAACTGTTAGCCCTAAAAAATAAAAAGGTGGAAGTTGAGTCGGCATCCGAATCCGATAAACTAATGCTTCCTGCTTCGCATGGTTTTGAGGTATTGCTTACCGATAAAATTATCCGGCTTGAAGCAGAAGGATGTTATACTAAAGTAGTTCTAGTAGATGGGAAAAATAAAATTATCAGTCGCACTTTAAAAGAATTCGAAAATACACTTACAGATAAATATTTTTTTAGAACTCATAAATCTCACATAATAAACTTGAAGCACATTAAAGATTACTCAAAATTAAGCGGTGGTTATGCAACGATGATTGACGGAAGTAAAGTGGAAATCTCACGCAGAAAAGCACCGGAGTTTATGAATAAAATTAAATCTTTGTTAAGTACTATTTGATGATCAAATCGATTGCTAAAAGTGTTTCGCAAGTAGACATGGGGAAAAATAATCTCTATGTTTCTCTGTGTAACCTTAACAGACAAATATTTACATTAGTGATACTGCTCTTTTCCACACTAATTAATTCTATTTACTCACAGACCCCCTCCTACTACCACTACACCTCATCTGATGGACTTGCATCCTCAACAGTTTATGATATTATTCAAGCTCAAAATGGGTTTATTTGGTTTGCTACTGCAAATGGAGTTAGCAGATTTGACGGTAATCAATTTGCTACATTCAGAATCAATGATGGTCTAAATTCAAATTCAATTATCGCAATGGCAGAAGGAAGAAATGGTGAGCTGTATTTTGGTAATTATGAAAAAGGAATTAATGTTCTAAAAGACGAAAAGATTCAAAATTATTTTACTGAGATTAATGGGCAACGCTTTGGTATCTCATATTTATTTATTCCTCAAGATAAAACTAATGAGCAAACAATTTATGCATATGGAACTTATAGCGGCATTAATGCAATTAGAGAAAGCAAAATAGCCGGATTTACAAATACTAAGATTAGTCTATTTCAAACTGATATATATGCTATATATAAATTAACACAACTGACAAATGGTAAAATTATTGCTACTACTTCAGGTGGGTTATATGATTTTGAAAACGGCAATTTTACCAAATTGAATATTACCGGTTTACCTGATTCCGATTTGTATTCATTTGTTGAGGGTGATGATGGCAGTTATCTTGCCGCAGCAAAATCAATAATTTATCATATAAAAGCTGATAAAGTAATTAAGATTTATGATGTTAAAGAATATGGAGATCTTGGCGTTAGTCATATCTATTTTGATAGTAATAAGAATATCTGGTTCTCTATTATGAACAAGGGTTTCTATTTTATTCCGAGCGGTTCCGACAAAATTATTGATATTGGAAGTAAAATGGGTTTACAAAATTCTCTAGTGAATAAATATTTTGAAGATAACGAAGGAAATATCTGGATTAGTACATTCGGCAAGGGGGTTTATTGTCTTAACAATCTTTATCTAAAATCATATAACGAAAATGATGGATTAAGCAATAATACTGTCTATTCAATAGCCAAAGAAAATTCGGGTAAAATAATCATAGGTACTTTTAATGGGATTAACATTTTTGAAGATGGAAATTTTCGTAGGCTGAAAAGGAATATCGGTAAACCATTAACTGAATATATTTATGGAATCAAGAACTTTGATAATACTTTCTATGTTGGGGTTTCACTTGTCAATCAAAAGATAGTAAAAGTTACTTCCGAAGAAATCAATTTCTATATATTTGACCTGCAATCTTTTTCTAAAACTAAAGGCGGACTTTATCTTTTTGGAACCACATCAGATTTTATAATTGTTAATCGAAGACTGAACTATATTGATGAGGGAACAAATAGATTTTACATTTTTGGAGATAACCCGAATCTAAATCGCATAAACGACATTTTTGAAGATTCACAAAAAAATGTTTGGATTGCAACCGCAAATGGCTTGTGTAAATTATCAGGTTTATCATATTCGGCAAATGAGTTTAAAGCTGAGAAATCATTTTTCCCGAATGATCCTGTTTTGAGTTCACGAATTAATTACGTTACACAGGATAATCAAAATAATGTTTGGTTTGCAGGTGTTAACGGAATTGCACGTTACAACCTTGGGAGTGATTCGGTGACAAGCTTTACAAATTTATTTGGACACGATTTATCAGCTTCTAACTCTATGACTTTTGATAGAATGGGCAGGTTATGGCTTGCAAATATGAAGGGATTATTTTTAATCGACGGAAAAATGATAAAACACCTCAGCGGAAAAACAGGATTACCCTCAAGTGAGGTGCTTTCTCTTTACCTTGATGAAAATGAGAATTTACTCTACGTTGGAACAAGCAATGGAATATCGTTACTAGATATTAATCAATTTGATAATTTCAATCCACAACCCCCAAATGTAATTATTGTTGAAGTAGAGGCAGGTGATTCAGTTTATACAGGATATGACAATTTAGTTTTTTCACCCGAACAGCGTGATGTTAAAATTGATTTTACTGCACTCAATTTTTCTTCACCGGGTACAATAAAATATAGATATAAATTCGATGGTGATTGGATAAATACTGATTTTAGTTTTCTAAATTTTGTTTCTCTAGGAAGCGGAACTTATACTCTCCAAATAATGGCAAAATCTAAAAATAGTGATTGGAGTGAACCAACATATCTCAATTTTCAAATACTTCCCAAATTTACCGAGACTTTCTGGTTTTATCTTTTGATACTACTGATTCTAATATGCTTCCATTTAATATTCATATTTTGGCGTATAAAAGTACATAAAAAGAAAATCATTGCGGAATTAGAGTTGAATGAAAGAATAAATGAACTAAAGCATCAGGCGCTATCTGCAATGATGAATCCCCATTTTACATTTAATGCTCTTAACTCGGTTCAGTATCTAATAAATTCAAAACGAAATGAAGAAGCGAATGATTATATAGCGATGATGGCAAAACTTATCAGGAAGCATCTAGATACAGCCGGAAGCGGATTTATTCTTGTCTCCGAGGAAATTATTCGCCTTAAACTTTATTTGGATCTCGAAAAATTGAGATTCCAGGATAGATTTTCGTATGAGATTATTAACGAAACACATTTTGATTCTTCTACTCTTATGATTCCAAATATGATAATTCAACCGTTTGTAGAAAACTCTCTTTGGCACGGTATTATCAATTCCGGCATCAAAGGGCTGCTTACTATTTCATTTTCATTTGAAGATGTCAACATTGATTCTATAATTTCCAGGTCGTTAATAATAAATATTACGGATAACGGCATTGGCATTAATACCGCAAAGAAGAACAAAAAAGAAGATCATATTTCAAAAGGGATACAAATAATTGAAGAACGGCTTAAACTACTTAGCACAAAAATGGAACTGCCAAAACCAATAATGCTCGACGATCTGAGCCACCGCAATCCTAATTTTCAAGGAACCGAAGTGATAATTTCACTTCCGCTTCCTCTTTATAAAATAATCAATACGTAATTATTTCTCTCCATTTTATTTACCGTTTAATCCTTATTGCATACCGTTCGTTTAATAAAAGACACCGCATGCTGTTTAACTGTTGTATCAGATGACTTCCGTATGTAGCTTCGTATAAAATTCTGGTGGAACAAATTGAAAATTGTAAAAATGTTATTAGGATTATTCACTAATAAGCTTTCAACCTCAGCCCCTTTGGTAATTATAAAAAAAGGGAAAGAAGATAAAAATATTAAGGAATACAATTCAATTGAAGAAGCAATTGCAGATTTGGAAAGTGACCCAAATGTATCAAAAGAAAAAATAGAAAAATTAAAATCATCTCTGAAATCGCTAAAGAATAAAACTTCAATAAAAATTAATGATGGTGAACTAATAAAATGTCGAATAAAATAAAGCCCTGTTGTGTGGCTATAATAATTTTTAGTGGATAAAAACAGTAGGCAGCATAAATTATTTATTGTGCAAACCTAAAACAGCTAAAACATAACAGTCTACCAATTAAAATATGGTGTGTCATGCGAAAAATAATTCTATTAATAATGTTGCTTTTTATAACCGGTGTAAGTTTTGCACAAGTGTCGGTAAATCTTCAGCAACCTCCTCCAAACCAGCTTCGTGCAACCGATATATGGAAATTTACACTTATAAATTCAGGCAGAACTACTTTTATTAATTCCACTAAAAAAAACAATCTTTATAAGATATTATATTCTATTTAAGCCCAAGAGGCAAATAATCTGTTATATGTTTTTAATATTTTTCTTTGGATAATAGTTTTTTTTGTAGAATTTGTCATCTTTGAAAAATGTACAGTGATTTGTACAGTAGCTTTTTGGTTCACATAAAAAAAAACCGTCTTTGTCAGACGGCTTTCTTCGTTTTTAGCTCAAAATCGTACACCCTGCCGGGATCGAACCGGCGACCTGCTGATTAAGAGTCAGATGCTCTACCAACTGAGCTAAGAGTGCGTTGCAAATATAGTTCTTTTCAATTTTTTTTCAAAAACATTTAAAATCTCAATTTTGGTAAATCTCTTTATTAAATTTGTAATTGAGAATTATAGGTTAAAATGAAAAAGAAAATTACAATTTTACTCGTTTTTGCATTTATTTTTACAAGCTGCAAAAAGGAAATAGAGAAACAAACTATAAATTTGCCAATAAATGTTACCGACGATTTAGGCGTAATTTTTCAATCAAATAATGCACCACAAAGAATAATTAGTTTAGCGCCAAATTTAACCGAAATTATTTATGAACTTAATCTTGATAGTTTACTTATTGGAAACACAAAATATTGCAACTATCCCGAACAAGCCAAGCAAATTGAAAAAGTTGGCGATTTATTAACTGTTGATTATGAAAAAATAATAATGCTAAATCCAGATCTAATTTTTATAACCACAGAAGGAAATTCGAAGGAATCCTACGAAAAACTACAAAGATTGGGGTTTAAGGTTTTTGTTTCAAATCCAAGAAATTTTGATGGAATTAAAAAGACAGTTGTTGATATTTCCAAAATATTTGCGAAAGAAAAAATTGCACAAAATAAAATTGCAATTTGGGATAAAAGAATTGAAATAATTGAAGCAGAAAGTAGTAACTTCAAATTACAAAAAGGAATGTTTTTAATTAGCTTAAAACCAGTAATGCTTGCAGGCAATAATACTTTTGTTAATGAGTTTCTTAAAATTGTTGGAATTAAAAACATTGCATTTGAATCGCAGGCAAATTATCCAGTTTTTAGTAGGGAAGAAATTTTAAAAAGAAATCCCCAAATAATTATCCACACAATTTTTAACAATAACGCAGATGCTGAAATTTCACAAAACTATCCTGAATGGAAAAAAATTGATGCAATAAAAAATCACAAAATAATTTATGTTGACCCCGATTTGTTTTTTAGACCTGGTCCTCGATATTCAATTGCAGTTGAAAAACTATGGAATAAGTTAAAAGAAATAGCAATTAATTAAACGATAACTAAATAGCAAATTATCAATTTTCATCTCTAACCATTTTTGCCCCTATTATAAATTTTGGATAATTATTAAAGAATATTATGTTTTGTTCGATAGTAAACTTGTAATTAAGGAAAATTACGTAAAAATATTATTCAATAAATATTTCATTACAAGGATGTAGTAGAAATGAAAGTTCATTCAGAAGATCTGACAGGAAATTATTATACAGAAGAAAAGGTCTTAGCAAACCAGATAGCCACTAAGTTGCTAAGCTTTGGGAAGAAGTATATCCAGTCAGATTACAACGAAAACTACGATTACATCCAAAAATTAAAAGAAAACGCCCAATTTAACTCAATCCCCCTTCCACCAGATATTGCAGAGAGGTTCATCTTTTATGAAAATGCCCCAAATTATTTAATATTTGATTCGCCATTAATTTCGTATTTGCACAAAACATTTAAAGTTAATCATACAATGCTTGGTGGAAATAATCCACAATTGCAGCTAAAAGAGTTTTATATAAAATGGCTTAAACAAAAGAAAGGCACTGATACTAAGTATTTTGCAAATTCTATGTTACATTATTTAGAAAAGACTAAGAATAATGGGTTTAATTTATTAATACATGCTATGCTGCTTTCTTATGACGAGGGGCTTTTTGACCCGGCAAAATCAATTGAATTAATTAACAGAGCTTCCGATTTAATTTTTAATAAGCATATTGATAATGAATATTTAAATGAACTAAAATATTTTCTAAAAACAATTGAAGGGTTTTTCTACTTAAAAGGCTCAAATATAGATCAATCCAATAAAATGTTTTATGAGGCTTTGGACTTAAAACACACCGGAATTACAGCAAAATTTCATTTAGCTTTAACCGAAATTGAATTGGAAAATTTACCACTTGGAATTAGTTTAGTTGATGAAATTTATAATACGGATATTGCCCGCTTAAATTTTGCAATACAAAATAATAGTTTTTCTATTTATGAATTTTTCTTAAATCATTCAATTACAAAGTATTTCTTTTTGGAACCAAAATATTTCCCAGTTTTACATTTTTTTGAAGATAAATTAGAGCTATTCAAAAGTCACAATAAAGCTTCTTTTAATGCTGTAAAATCGTCCCTTTTTAATTTGCAAGAAATTAAAGTTGCTAATTACTTTACTGAAAGAATTCAAGCAAATTTGAAATTTATTGAGATTTATGTAAAAAAATATACTGGAAATGAATCTTTGCTGCTATCCGATTCATCGCAAGAGGTTGTTAAAAAATTTGACGAAATAATTGAAATTATTTCTGAGCAAATAAAGCAAAAATATAGCGAAGGTTTAAACGAGCGATTAAAAATATTTGACAATAAAATTGAAGAAATTAAAACAGAAAAAACGCATTTAGAAAATGAATTGGAATCATACCACAGACGCATGAATGAAAAATTGAAAATGCGAATAGTAGATTTTGAATCACAAATGGATGCAACAATTAATGCACTTGAAAATCAAGTAAATAATATTGATGAAAGAAATGATTTAGACCCAACGGTGGTTTTTAAAAATGCCTTTACATATACCTCAATGTTATCGGTTCTTGTTCTGTTACTTGCGGGATTTGCAAGTTATACAAACTCCGAATTTAAAGAAATGGCTAATTTTAGTAATGTTGTTAAAACTGTAATTGTTGAAGGAGCCCAATGGTCGCTAATTACATTTTTGGTCGGAACAATTATTTCAATATTTACAACAATTTCAACCATTTTACATAAATCCTCTTATAAACAAAACATGGTGCGTAAAGTAAAAAATTATATAGATGAAAAAGAAAAAGGAAAAATAGAACTTAGGAAAGAAACTGAATTTACAATAAAACAATTTGAACAAAAGACGAAAAGTCGCATTCAAGTATTTGAAACAGAAATTGCCGACTATCTGGAAAAACGCCAAATTGAAGCAGAACGTTTGCAAAATGAAGCAAATGGAAAAATTCAATTAGAATTGCAAAAACTGCATGGCTTTTATAAATAAACTCGCCTTAGTAACCAATCTTGTGGCTATTATTAGCCATGTGTTTTAAAATCCCCATAAATTAAACCTAAAGTATCGCAATTTAACATTTTTTTGTTTTGGTACGATTGTGGAATGATACAATCTTTTCATTAAAGGATTGAGAATGGACTTATCTATTTCGCGAGGTGACAAGAAAATAGTTGCTCATTATGTAATGTATACACATGATTTTTTTTTACAAGAATCCATAGAAAGTGTAATTCCATATGTCGATTTAATTTTGATTGCTCAAACAACCAAACCTTGGTATGGAAAAGAAGTTGATTTAACAGAAACAAATATAATTTTGGATAAACTAAAAAATAGATACCAAAATAAATTACTACTTTTTAGGGATGAATTTGAAAACGAACAAATTCAGAGAAATTTTTTAATAGAAAAATCTCAAAATTTGGGACATGACGGAGCTTTTATTGTTGACTGTGATGAAATATTTATAGAAGGCTCTTTTAATAAAATTTGTGAGTTTATAGCCCAAAATTCTCCTAAAGCATTAAGAATACCATATTTAACATTCATAAAAGATGCAAGCTTTGTTGTTGCCCCCCCATACGAAGATGGAATTTTCTACATAGATTTAAAGTCTAATGTTGAATTTAGCTGGGCAAGAAATGTAAATGTTGAAGTAACTTTAATGCCATACAAAAAACCGAAAATTCTACATTTTTCATATGTACGTGAAAATGATGAAGCAATTTTGAACAAGGTTAAATCATTTATGCACATTCATGATACGGATTGGGATTATTGGTACAATAATATTTATTTAAATGTTAACCCAAATATTCAAAATTTTCATCCAGTCTGGCCAGAAAGGTGGAAAAATTTAGAATTATTTAATACAGATAAATTTCCTAGAGGACTTTATCAAAAACTTCTAAAAAACAAAAAGCTATTCTTTAATCAAAAAATTAAAAATAACACTTCAATAAAACTACATCTTGGATGTGGGCCCGTTGTTAAAGAAGAATATATAAATATTGATTTGTTTGATGAGCATGCTGATGTTAAAATGAATATCACCAAGCTACCTTATTTCGAAACAAATTCAGTTGATGAAATATATATGAATGCCGTATTTGAGCATCTATATAGCTTTGAACAAGAAAAAGCCCTTTCTGAATGGTTCAGGATTCTAAAAAAAGGTGGTAAACTAATTATAAACGCAACTCCAGATTTTGACGAAGTCATTAAAGCATATATAAACAAAGCAAAAGGAAATTGGGGAGAAGTATTTAATTTATATGAAGTATTTAGATATACACACGGTGATTATAAAGAAGAAAATAAAATTGGACAAATGCACAAAGACATTTTCACAAAAGAAAAAATGAGAAATTTAGTAGAGAAAGCTGGTTTTGAAATAGAAAAAATTGAAAGTATTTGTTGGGGAAATGAACCAAATCCTGTAAGCCTTGATCTTACAGCTTTAAAAACAGTTATTTCAATAGATTCAAAAATAATTACTAATAAAATTATCGAAGCAGAAACCTTAATTGAAAGCGAAGAATATCCAAAAGCGAAAATAATTTTACAAAACATATTAACAATGGATAATAATTGTATAGATGCGTTAAATGATTTGGCGGTAATTGCATTATTGGAAAATGATATTAATAATGCTGCTAAGTATTTAGATAATGTGCTTTTAATTGATGGAATAAATGAAATTGCATTAGAAAATTTGAAATATCTCACCGAAAATTTCAAAGAAAAACATACACAATTGACAAACGATTCAAAAAAAGAAATAAATAATTACCAGGATATTGTTGATGACTATGGAAAATATCTTTATTTCCAAACTGATAAATATTGTAGCCATGAATTAGACAATGAATTATGGAGCAATGGACAAGCGAGATATATAAAAAATGAATTTATTAGTGAAAGTAAAGATGCACATATTTTGGATATTGCTTGTGGAGATGGGGTAGGATTAAAAGTTTTCAAGGAAATGTTTTTTAAAAATGTTATTGGTGTTGAATTAACGGATGAAAAAATTGGAAGAGCAAAACAGTTTGGTTATAAAGTAATCAAAGCAGATATGCACAATTTATCAGTTTTTGAAAATGAAATATTTGATATAGTTTATTCTTCACACACACTTGAACATGCATATCAGCCAGCATTAGTCGTTAAAGAATTATGCCGTATTCTTAAAAAAGGTGGCAAATTAAAAATTGTTTTGCCATATCCAGATATTTCAAATGTAAATGATGAAGCCCATGGTGGAAAATATGAACTTGGTACAAACAAAGAAGATGATGGAAGCGCTGTAGTTAGTTTTTTTACTAAGTACAATTTAAAATTATTAAGTAAAAAATATGATAGTTATAGAGAACCTGAAATTTGGCTTACATTAATTAAGAACTAAATATCATTAGAAATAAATATTAAAGTGTAAAAACAAGAAATTAGATAAAGTAAAAAATGATTCAAAATAATTCAAATTTGTTGATTAATCCTAGTTCAATGATTCAATTGGAATATACACCTCCTCCATTAGGACTTATATTTTTGGCAGCAATGGATAATAGTACTAAAATTATTGATATGGCTTTGTATCCTGAATTTAAGATTGAGCAATACATTATTGAAAACAAACCTAAAGTTGTTGGCGTTCCCATATATACCGTTGGTAGAAATGAAAGTTTAAAACTTCTAAAAATTGCAAAAAAGCATGGTGCTATTACGGTTGCAGGAGGTCCACATGTACCACTTATGTATACAATGGATTGGAAACCTGAAGAAGAATATCCTTACATAGATCACTTTGTAATTGGTGATGGTGAATATGCATGGGAAGAAATTACTAAAAATGTCGATGATAGAAAAGGAATCATTTGGAAAACAAACAGAAAGGATTTGCCTGATTTAAATAACTTACCGCTACCTGCATATGAAAAAACAGATCATAGAAAATATCCGGCAAGAACTAGTTGTGTAAAAGAATGGCGAGGAATAGATTTAACTATCGAACCACGTTATTCAATTGTCTTTGGACGAGGTTGTTTGGGTAAATGCTCTTTTTGCTCAACCTGGTGGGTAAATGGACCATATAGATGTCATTCCATTAAATGGATGGAAAAACATTTGATGCAATTGTGGGATCTAGGTGCAAGGCATTTAACTTTTCAGGATGACTGTCTTACTGCTGATAAACAAGCGTTTTTAGAACTTTGCAAAGCAATGAAAAAATTCAATTTTGTAGCTTATGGAACATCAAGAGTAGATAGTGTAGATGATGAAATTATGGAAGCAGCACGTGAAGCGGGTTTCTACGAATTCTCATTTGGAATTGAACATGGTTCGCAAGCAATGTTAAATATAATGCATAAAAACTCTGCAATTGAATTGTCATTTAAAGCAAGAGAGTCTTGCAAAAAAGCTGGAATATATTTTACTGCTTTAATGATGGAAGGTTATCCTGGAGAAACTCAAAAAGAAATAATCGAAAACGATACATTTTTAAAAAAATTAAATCCTGATAATATTGGTTCTCTTGGGTTTACAATGATATTACCAGGCACAAGCTTGTATCAGAAATGTAAAAATGCAAACCTTATTGATGATTCATTTTGGTTAAGCGAATCTCCATATTTTAATTATGCCGAGGGAATTAATAATGCAATTATAAAATCAGAATATTTGATTGAACAACAAGAATTTGAAGAAGCAAAAAGTATTCTATTAAATATTTTAAAATGTGATAGAAATAATGTGGATGCTTTAAATGATTTGGGGGTAATTGCATTATTAAAAAATGATATTGAAAATGCAGTTAAGTATCTGGAAAAAGTTCTTTCAGTTGACAGAACAAATGAAATAGCATTAGAAAATTTGCAATATCTCTCTGAAAATTTTAAAGATAAACTTTTATCATTAAAAATTGATAATTCTGACAACCATAATTTACAAGAATCTATTCCTTCAATAGAATTTATAAAAATAGATTCGTTTAATGATTTTGTAGATTACAACAATCGAATGAAAAACGATTATTTAGCACGTAATAAATATGAAAAATCACTTTTACAGGATGAGCAAGAATTTTCGGTAAGAGGAATTTGTATCTCGTGTAAAAAAGAAAAAGATTTTTTAGTAGACTATTTGTACTCCTCTGAAACTGGTGAAGGCCGAATTCCAAATTGGCGAGAGAGGCTTGTTTGCCCTGAATGCCAATTAAATAATAGAATGCGTTTGTCGTTACATTTAATTGAAGAGCTTAAACATGATTTATCAAATTCTAAAGTTTACATTGCTGAACAAACAACGCAAACATATAGAAAATTAAAAAATATTTGCAAAGAATTAGTGGGTAGTGAATATATTGGCAATAGTATTCCTTTTGGTACAACCAATAATCATGGAATAAGGAATGAAGATTTTACAAATTTAACTTTTGCAAATGAAGAATTCGATTTAGTCCTTTCATTTGATGTATTTGAACATATTTATGATTATAAAGCCACTTTTGCCGAAGCATTTAGAATTCTGAAAAAAGGAGGTTCGTTGTTATTTACCGTCCCATTTGACCGAAATTCAGAACAGAATATTACTCGAGCTAATTTAAAGAAAGATGGAAGTATTGAGCATCTTTTAGCTCCAGAATATCATGGTGACCCGATGAAAGCATCAGAAGGTTGCTTGTGTTATTTCCATTTTGGTTGGGAAATGTTAAATGACCTTAAAGAAGTTGGATTTAGTGAAGCTTATTCATTATTTTGTTATTCAAAAGAATATGCGTATTTAGGGGGCGATCAAGTGTTTTTTGTTGCTACGAAAAGTAAAGCAGATGGAAAAGAAGAAATTGAATCATTTCAAGAAAAATTAAATGCGCAAATTAAAAAAGCTGAAGAGTTTATAGGTTTGAATCAATTGCATGAAGCAAAAGAAATTTTAGAGACTATTTTATTAGTCGAACCAAACAATATTGATTCCCTAATTGATTTAGCTATTATTGAAATTATGAAAAATAATTTTGAAGACGCAAAAGAAAGACTTAATATTGTATTAAATGTTGATCCTGGCAATCAAATAGCAACTGAAAACCTTATTTATTTGTATGAACAAATAATTGCAAACCAGAAGTTTAAAAGAAATAATAAATCTAGCTATGATTTGAATGGCTCTAACTTTCATAATAACAAAAAAACAATATCTGTTAATTTGATTATACTTAATGAAATTGACTTTATTCAAAATTGGCTTGAAAATACAGTCCCTTTTGCAGATGAAATTGTTATTATTGATGGAGGATCAACAGATGGAACAATTGAAAAAATTGTTGAATTTAACTCAAAAAAAATAAAAATATATAATTGGAAACAGGAATCTTCCTGGTATTCTGAAGGTTGGAATGAGTCGGCGAGAAGAAATTTAGCTATAATTCAATCAACTGGTGATTACATATTGAAAAAAGATGTTGATGAATTCTTTTTGGAAGAAGATTATATGAAAATGCGAGAATTAATAGAGCAAGATGATGATTGTATTTTTTGTTTTCCAAGGCTAAATTTTTGGGGGAGTATGGAATATATTCGTAAAAATACTGAAGCTGATCCACACTGGTATCCCGATTATCAGGGAAATTTATGGAACGCTAGGATTGGTCTAAAATATTCCAATCAATCATTACATTGTGTTTTAGAGCTTGATGAAGAAAAATATACCAATACAAAATTGTTGAATAATATTCACATTTTTCATTATCATTGGTCTTTGGGTAAAAAAATTAAAATTAATGATTTGAGAAGAGGGGATCTTGTAGCTACGGAAGATATGAATAAGCTACCCAAAGAAAGTGATAATAAACTAGTTGAAAAGAATATTATTAATTGGGGAAAAGAAGGCATTATAATCGCCAAATATGAAGGTTCCCATCCAAAAATAATTGAATAATTTTTAACATATAAAATTATGGAAGTATTTATAAGTTTATGTTTCAATTGTTTAGTCTTTTGTTCAAATATTAAGAGAGTTTAGAATGGAACTACTTGAAGAAATGGAAAAAGAACTTCAAAAATTATTTAATCTTGATGATTACGAAAATGCTGTTAAATTACTTGAAGGTATAATTGATAAGAATCAGAATAATGCAATTTTAACTAATCGTGCAGCCTACAATCTTGGAAGAATAAACTATTATAAGGGAAATTTAGATAGTGCAAAATCAATTTTTAGTTATGCTCTTTCTTTTGTAAATGATGATGTATATTCACTTTTCTATTTAGGGTTAATCTTTGAAAATAAAAATAAAATTGCAGATGCAATTAGGATCTATTCAAGTTGTTTGGAAACAAATCCAGACTTGGATCAACTACACCATAAAATTCAAAAGTTATCACTAAATCTTACTTCAGAAGATTCTTTTATTGATGAAGTTATTACTAAAACAGAGAAAAAAGTAAAGCTTGTAAAACATAATATGCCTTTAATTTCTATTATAATTTTATGCTATAATAAATTAGAGTTTACTAAAAAGTGTTTAAAATCAGTGTTTTCTAACACATTTTATTCAAATTATGAAGTATTAGTGGTTGATAATGCTTCCGTTGACGACACTTCCGGATATCTTGAAGCCTTCGGAAATAAAATAAAATTTATCCATTCTAATAAAAATCTTGGTTTTGTTGGAGGGAATAATTTAGCAATAAATTATGCTGAAGGTGATTATGTAGTCTTTCTGAATAATGATACTGAAGTAAAACCCAAATGGTTAATAGGTTTGCAAAGCGTATTCACTTATTATCCCAAAGCTGGAGTCGTTGGTAGTATGCTTGTTTTTCCTAATCAAACTTTACAAGAAGCTGGAGGAATAATATTTAGTGATGGAACTGGTTGGAATTACGGCAGAAATGATAAATTGAATGTATCAAAATATAACTTTGTGAGAGAAGTAGATTATTGCTCAGGGGCTTCTTTGATAGTGAGAAAAAGTATATTAACTAAATTGGGAGGATTTGATCCGCTGTATTCTCCTGCCTATTATGAAGATACCGACTTATGTTTTTCGACTAGAAAGCTTGGCTACAAGGTATATTATTCTCCCTTCTCAAAAGTTGTGCATCACGAGGGAATTACATCTGGAACGGACACTTCTACTGGATTTAAAAAATATCAACTTATTAATAAAATTAAATTTGAAGAAAAATGGAAAAAAGAGTTAAGTCAACAAGAGGATAAGAAATCAGCAAATATCTTTACGTCTTCAAATAGAAATAAAGGGAAAAGTATTTTAATTATTGACGATATTCCCCCATTTCCTGATAGAGCATCTGGGGCTCTTAGACACTATCATATTTTAAAGCAAATGATTGATTTGGGTTATAATGTTACATATGCCCATTTAACCGGACGAAATTTTGTGGATGAACATAGTTTAGGCTATTTTGCTGAATTTGAAATGCAAGGGGTAGAATTTGTTTGGTTTAATTATGAAACATGGTGGAATTTCAGGAATTCACCAGAATCAAAATCAATAAAAGAAGATTTGCTAAAGGGGTTAGAAATTGAAAATAGAAAATTTGATTTAATTTATATCGCATTTTGGTTTATTGCTGAGTATTTCATCGATATTATCAGAAACATGTTACCGAACACACCAATACTATTAGATACAGTAGACATCCATTTTTTACGAGAAAAGCGAAAAGCTGAAATTAGCAAATTAAAAATGGATATGGAACAGGCCATTGATACAAAAAAAAGGGAACTAGCTGTTTACCAAAAAGCTGACATGATTGTTACTGTTACAGAACAAGATAAAATAGAAATTAGAAAAGAAAAAGTGAACAAACCAATATTTTTACTCCCAAATGTTCATGATTTCGTGGAAACAACAATATCATTTTCAGAAAGAGAAGGTCTACTATTTGTCGGTAGTTTTAATCACGACCCAAATACAGATGCAGTTTTATATTTTGTCCGTGAAGTATTTCCAATTATTAAAAAGAAAATTCCAACTATAATGTTTTATATTGTTGGAATTAATCCTCCAGAGGAAATTAAAAAGTTAAATTCTAAAAATATAATTGTTACTGGGTGGGTACCTGAAGTAAAACCTTATTTGGAAAAGTGCCGTGTTTCTGTTGTTCCTCTGCGCTATGGTGCAGGTATGAAAGGTAAAGTTGGCGAAACTTTATCCTATGGCGTTCCTATGGTTTCAACATCAATTGGTGCAGAAGGGATGGATATTGAAAATAATGTTCATGCCTTCATTTCAGATAATCCAAAAGATTTTGCTGAACGTACTATTGCACTCTATCAAAATGAGAATATTTGGAACCAGTTTTCAAAAAGGGGAAAAAAGTTAATCGATTCAAATTATTCTTGTTTGAATATTAGAAGAAAAATTAAATACATAATGAAGTTTGACACAAGAGAGAGTCTAAAAACTTATGAAGCTTTGAAAAATTCAAGTTATCCAAAATATTCAATTATACTTGTTACATACAATCAAATAAATTATACATTAGAGTGTATTAAAAGCATTCAAAATACTTTAGTTCATGATTATGAAATAATTGTAATTGATAATGCTTCGTCTGATAATACGATAAAAGAGCTAAAAAACTATGTAAACATAGTACTTATTCAAAACACTCAAAATCTTGGCTTCCCAAAAGCAGTTAATCAAGGAATTATAGAAGCACAGGGTGATTATGTTATACTTGCGAATAACGATATTGTTTTTACCGAAGGTTGGCTTGAGAGAATGCTCGAAATTGCGGAGGCGCATCCAGAAGTTGGAATTGTTGGACCAATCAGTAATTCAGTTAGTGGAAGGCAATTTGATAAAAATGCTAAATATGAATCAATTGAAGATATGCACAAGTATGCAGCAAAAGTTCGAAAAGAAAATAAAGGACAGTTTTTCCAATTTCCACGAGTTGCGTTTCTTTGTACATTAATTAAAAAAGAAGTCATTGATAAAATTGGTGGACTTGACGAACGCTTTTCTCCAGGCAATTTTGAGGATGACGATTTCTGTTTGCGGGCTCAAATGGCGGGATATAAAACTGTAATTGCAACGGATGTGTTTATTCATCATTATGGTTCGGTAAGTTTTAAGGCAAATGGTGAAAGTGAATATGCAAAACGAATTGAAATTAATAAGCAAAAATTTGTGGATAAATGGAGTGCAGATCCTGAAGAAATTTGGATAAAAGGCAATAAACCAAATCAAAGAGATGTTAAATTTGCCATAAATTCGGATTTATTCAATCAACACATAGAACGTGCATTTACAAATATTGAAGAAAACGAACACGAATTAGCCATTGAAAATTTAGAAATAGCCGTTGCTAATTTTAAAACATCCGAGAGAAAAGGATACGAAAACCTACTTTTGGATGAATTGATTGTAATTCTTGGTAATCTTTACATTGCCACAAATAATCTTGAGAAAGCAAAAGAAACATTTGAAAAGGCGCTAAATGAAAATCTAAGTTCGTCATTAGCTTGTCAAGGTTTGGGAGATGTTTTTAATTCTATTGAAGAATTTGAAGCGGCTAAAACTATGTATGAATGGGCGGTGAAAAATGATTCTCAAAATCAATCAGCAATAAATTCTCTGGCAAATGTAAATCAAAAACTCGGCTTCTCGCAGAATCATAATTCACTTGTTGATAACAATGTAGATCCGTAGCTGTAGCTCGAAAAAAAATAAAAAAAAGAGGAGTTAATACGCAAAAATAAAAAATCCGAAGCTTTTTTGTTCGAAATATTTTGGAGAGAACCGACAAATGTTATCATTTTCAACAATATTTCGGTAATAAAAATCATGGAATAGAAATATGATCACTCCATTAAGCCCATAACTAAAGTTCTTATCATAAATCTGGTGGTTGAAATAGCTTTTGAGAATATGAATTATTAAAAAAAATTATCTATAATTACGCAATCTTAAAGGTTGATTGATAGGAGGAATTACCAATGATTACACTGAGTATGATCGTAAAAAACGAAGAAAAATATCTTGAAGCTTGCTTGAAATCGGTAAAAGATGTTGTTGATGAAATCATTCTTGTTGATACCGGTTCAACCGATAACACAATTGAAATTGCAAAAAAATATTCTGCAAAAATATTTCACTTTGAATGGATTAACGATTTTGCCGCTGCTCGTAATTTTGCACTGGAGCAGTCCACATGCGATTGGATTTTATATCTTGACGCAGATGAATGTTTATCAAAAGAATCCATTTCCGAAATAATAAAATTAACAAAATACCCAAAACGTCATGCCTATTATTGCATTATAAACAATATTGATGAAATTAATTTCCACACAATGGTGATGACATATCCAAGACTTTTCCCGAACGAAAAGCATGTCCGCTTTGAAGGTAAAATACACGAACAAATTGAACCATCGCTGCTTAAAAATAATTTCAAGATAAAAAATTCTACGCTTAAAATTGATCATTACGGATACAACATTTCTGAAGAAGACTTGCAAAAAAAGGCGAAGCGAAATTTGGAAATACTGCTTGAAGAATATGCGGAAAGCAGTTCCTCCTATTTTGCATTTCAGATAGGACAGAGTTATGGTACATTGAAGGAAAAAGAAAACGCCAAAAAATATTTCACTTACGCATTGCAAGACACTAAACTTGCAAAGGAGTACAAGTCAATTGCCTATCGGTATCTTGCAGCAAATAATATGGTGCACCAAAATTACCCTATGGCATTAGAGTTGATAAATAAGAGCCTTCAATGCGACAACGAGCAGCCCATGGCTTTAGTAGTCGGATCACAAATTAATATGGAACTCGGCGATATGGACATTGCCGGAAAATATTGTCGTAAAGCCTTTGAGGAAAATAGAAAATATTTAAAGGGGGAAAAAACGTCCAATCAAAATATCTTAGTTGATGAACTCCAACTTTGCAACTTTGGATTAAAGATAGCTTTGCTATCAAAAAACAAAGAATTATTTAATTTCTTTTACAAAGAATATCCTTTGTTATATAAAACTTCCAATGTTGGTGAAGTAGACTTGTATAATCAATTACTCAACAACCAACCCATATCTTATGAGAAATTAGCAGTCTATGCAGGAATTGTAACTAGTGCGAATATTGAATTAATTCTTACATTATTTGATTACTATAAAGACCCTTTCGTAAAGTTAGAAATGCTTCAACTTATTAAAGAAAGATTTCAGGAGCACGCAGGTTTCCATAATAAATTAGGCCTTTTATTAATAGAAACAGAAAAATATTCAGAAGCAAAGACCGTGTTGGAGTGGGGAGTAAAAAATGATCCACAAAATCAAGTCGCAATAAATTCTCTGGCAAAGGTAAATCAATTGCTTGGCTTTTCTGCAAACGATAATTCGCTCATTCAGCAAAAAAGTGCTGAAGAGCAAGTCCTTGATTTATACGCACAAACATATTCACTTTATGAAGGCAAATTATTTTATGAATCGCTTACTGTCCTTTCTGAATTGGAGAAATTTATTAACGTTAGCGTTGAAGAAATAAATTATGATACGATGATTTCCATCATTAATCTATCGGGGCATAATTATCTTGCCTTAGGAGAAATAGATAAAGCACGGGAAGCATTTGAAAGAGCGTTAAGTCTTAATCCAAGTTCATCCTCCGCTTGCGCAGGTCTTGGTGAAACATTTTTATCTCAAGAAAAATACTCAGAAGCCAAAACTATGTTTGAATGGGCGGTTCAAAATGACGAAAAAAATGAATTGGCATTACAAAAATTGATTAACATCAACAAAATTCTCGGCTTAGATGAAAATGATTTTTCTCTTAATGAAGGGACTTAAAAACAACGATTAAATGTAATGGCTGAATTGCAAAATTATTGCATTCAGCCATTTACACAAAAAATGGTACAGTCCCACTTTTTCTACTATTCCATCTTTCCATTTTTCCATCATTCCAATATTCACTTTTTTCCCACCATTCCCTGCTTTTCCCTTCCTTGCACTTTTCAACAACTGAACAATATTAGCCATTTTGAAAATGGTTTAATCTTTAAATATATGCAAATATGGCTAAAACGCACTATTTTGAAGACATTTTGGCTTTGGCACATCAGTTGAACAGATTATAGCAACCTAAAATTAAAGGAGTAAAATTATGAACTTAAATCAATTGGTTGATTCAGCGTATGATTTATTCAATCATAAAAAATACAATGAATCACTAGAAGTATTATCTCATATAGATGAAGTACTTCAAACAGAAAATTTAAATGAAAAAGAAAAGGAAGCTGTTCTTGTTAGCTTGCTAAATCTTAAAGGATTTAATTACTTAGGATTAAATTCATTAGATAGAGCCACAGAAATGTATGCAAGCGCATTGGAAGTTAATCCAAATTCATCACAAGCTTGTGCTGGCTTAGGCGAAGTTTTTCACATGCAATTTAAAGAACAAGAAGCAAAAACTATGTTTGAGTGGGCAATTAAAAACAATCCAGGTAACCTTTTTGCAGTTTCTGGGTTAGCAAAAACAAATAGAGATTTAGGGTTGGAAGAAAATCACAATAACTTAATTTTAAATTAGTGATAGAACAATGCCAAGACTAACACTAAGTATGATTGTTAAAAATGAAGAAGCAAACTTAAGAGATTGTCTTGAATCAGTTAAAGATGTTGTTGATGAAATTGTACTTGTCGATACTGGTTCTACAGATAAAACTATTAGGATAGCTGAGGAATTTGGAGCAAAAATTTATCATTTTAATTGGATAAATGATTTTTCGGCTGCTCGAAATTTTGCGTTAAAACAATCTACTGGTGATTGGATTTTGTACCTTGATGCAGATGAACGATTGGAAAGAAGGTCTAAAACAGAGCTTATCAATTTGTTAAAAAGGAATTCTTTAACTGGAATAAACTGCTTAATAAATAATATTGATGAAATTACTGGTACACCAAAATATATGAAGTATATTCGTCTTTTTAGTAATTCTGAAAATATAAAATTTACGGGCAGAGCTCACGAGCAAATTGACGCATCTTTGTTGGAAAATAATTATTCAATTATCAATTCCAAAATTGAAATTGTCCATTTAGGATATAATTTGGAAAAACCTCAGCTAAAAAAGAAAGCTGAAAGAAATTTACTTCCATTATTAGACGAATATCGCTTAAATCCTACATCTTATTATGCGTTTCAGCTTGCAAATACCTATAAAGTTATTGGTGATAGAGTAAACGAAATTAAATATCATCAAATAGCAATTCAAGACCCAAAACTTAGAAATGAGTATAAAGCTATTGGATATTTAACTTTAGCTGATTATTCAATGCGTGATAATAATATCAATTTAGCTTTGGAATATGTAACTTCGGGATTAGGGTTGGTTAATAGACATCCGCTACTAAACCTTGTTGCATCACAAGTTTATAATTCATTAAATGAAAAAAGCAAGGCTATTCAATTTTGCAAAACTGCATTAATTGAAAACAGAAAAATTGCTAATAAAGAAAATATTAGTAATTCAATTGATATTATTGTTCCAGAAGAGAAGATTATTAAACACGGACTATATCTATCGGTTTCAAGCGAAAATGATTATATGTTCAATTATTTTTTGTCAGAACTTAACAAGTTAAGAAATTCTGATAAACTTGAAATTGAGTTTATTGAAAAGCTTTTTGCTTCAATAGAGTTAAGTGAAAATGAGTTAGTCTATTTGAGCAATATAATTGACGTTGATAGTTTAGATCTTTATCTCTTGCTTATTTCAAGAATTAAAAGCATACAATCGCAGCTTAATTCTTTATTCTTTTTAAACGACAAATTTGAAACGAATTCAAAGTTTTTAACAAAACTTGGCTTAATGCTTAATGAAAATGGGTATTCAAGTGAAGCAGCGCAAGTATTTGAGCGTTCGCTAAAGTTAGAAGTGAAGGATCCTTCGCAAGTTTTTTACTTAATTTCAATTTATGTAAACGAAAATAAATATGATAAAATTCCTGAACTTTTGGAGTTTGCATTAAAAGAGTTTTCACACATTGCTGGAATTAAAGACAAATTACAAAGTGTAATTAAAAAATTAAAACCAATTTTAATAAATTAAAAAACGGAGAATACGATGGGATTCCAAATTAATACCAACATTGGCGCGTTAAAAGCATATAATGCTTTAGCCAAATTAAATTCAAAAGCAGAAAAATCACAAATTCGATTAGCAACACAAAAAAGAATTAACTCAGTAGCTGATGATACTTCTGGCTTCAATGTTGGAAAATCTCTTGAACAAAAAGTAAAATTAATGCAAGCAGCTCAAGGAAACGTTGGGTCAGCAAAAGATATGTTAGCAACGGCTGAAAGTCAGTTAATATCTATTAAAGATATGTTAACACAAATTAAAGCAAAAATAGCTGATGCTTCAAATCCAGCGGCTGATAAAGCAGCAATTGCAAATGATATTAAATCCATAGGTCTTGAAATAGATAGTGCTATTGCAACAACCAAATTTAATAATACAAATTTATTGATGTCTGGTACAAGTGGTACAGGCGCATCTGGTTTTTCATTCCAAACTGGAGCTGCTTCAACTGATAAGTTGGTAGTTGATTATGGTAAATATCTTGGTGGTGATGTTGATGTTGATGGTACAGGTGGAACAGCAAAGGATGTTCATGCTGACGTTCGTACATCTTTAAATTTAATTTTGGGAGTAACTGAAAGTACTATCTCAGATATAAATAGTACAGCTAATACCGAATTAGATGATTTTGAATCAGCCATTGATAATGCACTTGGTTCAATTGGTAACTCTGTTCAAAGATTAGATGCCAAAGATGACTTTTTAACATCTGCAATTGCAAACTCTCAAGCGTCAGTTTCTCGTTTGTTTGATGCAGATATGGCATTGGAACAATTAAATGCAACTAAAGCATCAATTGGTGGACAGGCAGCTACAGCAATGTTGGCTCAATTAAATATGAGCCCACAACAAGTACTTCAATTATTAGGTTAAAATTAAACAATAGGAAAATGAAATGGGATTTCAAATTAACACAAATATTGGCGCGTTAAAAGCATATAACGCTTTGGCAGACTTAAATTCAAAAACTGAAAAAGCGCAACTTCGTCTTGCTACACAAAAAAGGATTAATAGTGTAGCTGACGATACATCTGGCTTTAACGTAGGTAAATCGTTAGATCAGAAAGTTCAATTAATGCAAGCCGCAAAAGGTAATGTTGGTTCCGCTAAAGATATGTTGGCTACAGCAGAAAGTCAGTTAATATCTATTAAAGATATGTTAACACAAATTAAAGCGAAAATAGCTGATGCTTCAAATCCAGCAGCAGATAAAGCAGCAATTGCAAATGATATTAAATCCATAGGTCTAGAAATAGATAGTGCTATTGCCTCAACAAAATTTAATGAAACCGATTTGTTGATGTCTGGTGCAAGTGGTACAGGCGCATCTGGTTTTGCATTCCAAACTGGTGCAGCTTCTACGGATGTGCTAGTAGTCGATTATGGACAATATATTGGTGGTAATGTTGATATTGATGAAAGTCTTGGAGGAACTGCCGATAATGTTCATCTTTCTGTTAAAACCGGATTAGATTTAATACTTGGTGCCTCTTCAACAAATTTAGGGAGTATTGATTTTAGCTCTTTCGAAACAGCCATTGATAATGCACTTGGTTCAATTGGTAACTCGGTTCAAAGGTTAGATGCCAAAGATGACTTTTTAACATCTGCAATTGCAAATTCGCAAGCATCAGTTTCTCGTTTGTTTGATGCAGATATGGCATTAGAACAGTTAAATGCAACCAAAGCTACTATTGGTGGACAGGCAGCTACTGCAATGTTGGCTCAATTAAATATGAGTCCACAACAAGTACTCCAACTATTAAATTCATAACTCACACTCTGTAGAAGTCACATATTATAAGTAGAGGTCACAAATTTTGTGACCTCTACATTTAATTTTCCATACTCAAAATTTTTTTATAAAAACGCTAAACTTTTATTTTATTACTCCGATAATATTATTAGAAATTAAAACAACTAGTAACAACATAACAAAATAACATGGCATGGATGCCGGTTAAATTAAAAACAGACTACATGGAGGTAGAAAATGGGATTTCAAATTAACACAAACATTGGCGCTTTAAAAGCATACAATGCACTCGCAAGTTTAAACTCAAAAACAGAAAAAGCACAATTACGTTTAGCAACACAAAAAAGAATTAACAGTGTAGCTGACGATACATCTGGCTTTAACGTTGGAAAATCATTAGAACAAAAAGTTAAACTAATGCAATCTGCACAAGGTAACGTTGGGTCTGCAAAAGACATGTTAGCAACAGCCGAAAGTCAGTTAATATCTATTAAAGATATGATTACTCAAATTAAATCAAAAGTAGCAGATGCTTCTAATCCTGCTGCAGATAAAGCCTCAATTGTTAATGACATAAAGGCAATTGGCGAAGAAATAGCAAGCGCATTTGAATCAACTAAATTTAATGACACATCATTATTGGTTTCAGCTGGTGGCTCAGCCCCAAGTTTCTCATTCCAAACAGGAGCTTCTTCAGGTGATTCATTAACAGTAAATTATGCAACAAGTGCTGGTGGTGGTAACCTTTCTGGTACTGCGACTATTGTAACCGCGGGTTCTAATTCAGTTACTGGTGTATCTTCTATAGTTAACGATGCTCTTGGAACTGCCGGAAGTAATGTTGGAATTGCAGATTTAACTACTTCAAATATTTCAAGTTTATTAACAAATATTGATGCACTAGAAACAGAAGTTGATTCTGCCCTTGGTTCAATTGGTAACTCAGTTCAAAGATTAGATGCCAAAGATGATTTTTTAACTTCAGCTATTGCAAACTCACAGGCATCTGTTTCAAGATTGTTTGATGCAGATATGGCGTTGGAGCAATTAAATGCAACTAAAAGTTCTATTGGTGGACAAGCAGCAACAGCAATGTTGGCACAGTTAAATATGTCACCACAAGCCGTACTTCAATTGTTAGGATAAAAATTTATAAGACTCCTCCCTAAGTTGGGAGGAGAATTTAATAAAATGTGGCAAGGAAGCCATAATTTAACAACAACATACATGGAGGTATATCATGGGATTTCAAATTAACACTAACATTGGCGCTTTAAAAGCATATAATGCGCTATCAAGTTTGAATGCCAAAACACAAAAAGCTCAGTTACGTCTTGCAACACAAAAAAGAATCAACTCTGTAGCTGATGACACATCTGGATTTAACGTAGGTAAATCGTTAGATCAAAAAGTAAAACTAATGCAAGCTGCACAAGGTAACGTTGGGTCTGCAAAAGACATGTTGGCAACAGCCGAAAGTCAGTTAATATCTATAAAAGATATGTTAACTCAAATTAGATCTAAACAAGCTGATGCATCAAACCCTGCTGCTGATAAAGCTTCAATTGCAAACGATATTAAATCAATTGCTCTTGAAATTGACAGTGCTATTGCAACTACCAAATTTAATGACACTAATCTTTTAATGTCAGGTTCAAGTGGAACTGGAACTGGATTTAGTTTCCAAACAGGTGCTTCTTCTTCTGATACATTAAACGTTAATTATGGTGAATTTATTGGTGGCGCTGGCACAGTAACTGGTGGTTCTGCAACTGCCGTTCATGCAGATATTGCAACTGATCTAAGCGCAGCAATAGCTGTAACATCAAGTTCAATTTCAACTCTTGATATTGATAGTTTTGAAACTGCAGTGGATAATGCCCTTGGTGCAATTGGTAACTATACTCAAAGACTTGATGCAAAAGATGATTTCTTAACATCAGCTATTGCAAACTCACAAGCATCTGTTTCAAGATTGTTTGATGCAGATATGGCAACGGAGCAATTGAATGCCACTAAAAGTTCTATTGGTGGACAAGCAGCAACAGCAATGTTAGCACAACTAAATTTTGCACCACAAGCAGTATTACAGTTATTAGGCTAAGTTAGTAACTAAAACAATTTCAAAGTCCGCATTCTTAATTGAGTGCGGACAATGAAAAAAGCAAAAAAGCAAAACAATAAAATGTGGCAAGGAAGCCATAATTGAATAACAACATACATGGAGGTATATCATGGGATTTCAAATTAACACAAACATCGGTGCTTTAAAGGCTTATAATGCACTATCAAGTTTGAATGCCAAAACACAAAAAGCTCAGTTACGTCTTGCAACACAAAAAAGAATCAACTCAGTAGCTGATGACACATCTGGATTTAACGTAGGTAAATCGTTAGACCAAAAAGTAAAACTAATGCAATCTGCACAAGGTAACGTTGGATCTGCAAAAGACATGTTAGCAACAGCCGAAAGTCAGTTAATATCTATAAAAGATATGATTACACAAATTAAATCAAAAGTAGCTGATGCTTCTAACCCAGCAGCAGACAAAGCTTCAATTGTTAATGACATTAAAGCAATAGCGGAAGAAATTTCAAGTGCATTTGAATCAACTAAATTTAATGACACAGCATTATTGGTTTCAGCTGGTGGCTCAGCCCCAAGTTTCGCATTCCAAACAGGAGCTTCTTCAGGTGATTCATTAACGGTAAATTATGCAACAAGTGCTGGTGGTGGAGATCTTGCTGGTACAACTACTTTGACTACTGCAGGAGCTAATACTGTAGCTGGAGTTTCTGCTATTGTAAATAATGCATTAGGAACAGATGCAGGTGCAGGTATTGGTGTTGCAGAATTAACTACTTCAAACATATCAGATTTATTAACAAATCTTGATTTATTTGAAACAGAAGTTGATGACTCACTCGGAGCAATTGGTAACTTTGTACAACGTCTTGATGCAAAAGATGATTTCTTAACATCAGCTATTGCAAACTCACAAGCATCAGTTTCTAGATTGTTCGATGCAGATATGGCAACGGAGCAATTGAATGCCACTAAAAGTTCTATTGGTGGACAAGCAGCAACAGCAATGTTAGCGCAGTTAAATTTTGCCCCCCAGGCAGTACTTCAGTTATTAGGATAATCGTATAGCTGAATTATAACAAATTGAATGGTTACGATTGGTACTCGCTAACTATCCCTTGGGACCTCATACGTGGGGTCCTTTTTTATTTATCAAAAAATTTTTTAATGACAAATTTTATGCCAATTCAGTCTAATTCCAATAATTATCTTCCACGTTTCTTCTAATAATATTATTTTTGTAATCTTGATATATTTACTTGATTAAGAGTGTAAAATGAAAAAAATTCTAATCGTTGACGATGAAGAAGAAATATTTCTATTTCTTAGAAGAATAGTTGAAAATAAGTTTGGCTTTGAAGCTGTTTGGGCAGATAATGGTTTGAAAGCTATTAAAGCATTAGAAAAAACCAGATTTGATGCAGTAATTTTGGATGTAAATATGCCAGTTTTGGATGGAATAGAAACGCTTAAAATAATTAGACGTAGCAACGAATTTTCAGAGTTACCAGTTTTAATGTGCAGCTCCGAATCGGATAGACAAAAAATAATTGAAATTATCTCTCTAAAGATAATGGATTACATTTTAAAGCCAATTGTATTTGAAGAAGCAATAAATAAAATTGGAAAACTATTTAAATAAATATTTTTATGATAGGTTTGCTAATTAAAATTAAATAAAACTTTTATCTATCAAAGCAATTAATTATAAATTTAACAGTTGTACCTTTGTTAAGTTTTGAATCAATTATAATTTTGCCATGATTATATTCGGCATATTTATTAATTAATTCGTAGCCAATCGCACTCCCTTTTTCGCCTTTTGTTCCGTATGAGCTATCATTGTTTCTGTTTTCTCTAATTCTAATTAACTTTTCTTCAGAAATACCAACACCATAATCAGTAACAACTAATACAATATCATTGCCAATTTTTTCCAAAATAACATCTATTTTGTTATTTGGTAAACTAAATTTAATTGCGTTAGTTAAAATGTTTCTTAACACAACTTTATACGAATTAATGTCAATTTTACACATTATTTTAAATGTTTTTAATTCTATTGAAATATTTTTCCCAACTAATAGTTCACTTACCCAATCTATTTCATCTTTAATAATGTGTTCTAAATTAACTTCTGTTAATATTACTGAAATTTTGTCAATCTGAATTCTTGACCAATTAAGAAGGTCATCCAATAAATCAAACGCCTTTTTGCTTGATTTGTAGCTCGATTCAACTATTTCCTTAATTTCACTCTGTGTAAAACTGTTAAAATCATCAAGCAACATTTTAGAATAGCCGAGTAAGGAATTGAAGGGGGAACGTAAATCGTGTGAAATTAATGAGAATAATTTATCCTTATTTTTGTTCAATTCAGCTAATTCGGATTGCATTTGCATAATTTCGTTTATATCACGTCCAATTCCAAACAAGTACTTTTTATCTGCAGAAACAGAAAAATTCCACGAATAAAATCCCACCATATTTTCCTTATTAAAAAAGCCGCTCTCAAACGAAATTGAGTTCTCAGAATTCATAAGTTGTGATAATTCGTTTTTCACTTTTACAAGGTCATTTTCTGGAATTAAATCAAAAAAATTAATCTGTTTCAATTCCTCGTTCAAATATAAAAGTCTTTCAGACCAAATAGAATTTGTAAAAACCATTGCTCCATTAGGCGAAATTATTGCAATTAAATCAGATGACAATTTAAAAAAGGATTGAATTTTTTGCTCAATCCATTTTTTTTCTTTAATAATTATAGAATAATGGATGGAAATAATAACAATTATTATTACAATTATTATGCAAAAAGCAATAAAATAAAATGATTTATACCATGGTTTGTTTACCCAAAATATAATTTCAGTAGGTTTGCTCCACAAATAACCAGTGTTTTGCGAGCGTATTTGTAGCTTATGCTCACCGTTATCTATTTGCGACAAAACTAATTTTGTGTTATATGTTGGTTTTGACCATGTGTTATCTTTGCCGCTTAATCTCCACTGATACTGGACTTTATCATTTGGATAAGTAAGTGTAATAAATGAAAATTCAAAAAACGAATTATATTCAAAGGATAAATCTGTAAAAGATTTATGATTGTAATTATTATTTTCAATTATTTGAGTTATTATTGGTGGATTTGTAACGTTGTTATCTCCAATTTCCTGTTGGAAATATGCTAATCCACGAGCTGTTCCAATTATTAGTCTATTATTTTTAGCAATTACGGCGGATCTGTATGTAGCAGTTAAATTTGGAAGTCCATCATTTGTGTCAAATTTTGAAATGCTACCTTTATTAATCAGAAGCACACCATATTCAAAACCAATCCAAATTCTATCCTTGTTATCAATTGCTAACGATTTAATATTAATTTCTGGATACCCGTTAAGATTAATTTTTTTAAAAATTTCACCAAAGTGTTCTCTGTAAAGTAATCCTTTGTTTGTGCCTAGCCAAATATTGTTATTAGAATCAAAAGCGATTTCGTTAACTATTATTTCATCACCCAACATTTTAAAATTGGTTTTGCTGATATTAAAAAAACTATCTATTTGCGGGTTATAGTAAAACAAAAAGGAATTGGAACCAACTCCACCGACATAAATATATCCAAAATTATCTTTAGCAACTTTCTGGGCAAGAGTGTTTATTCCATTTTTATTATTATACAACCTGTATTCATTGTTTCCATTAATTTTAACAATACCACTTAATCCTTCTTCGGTAGCCCAAATGCTATTGCTATTATCCATTACAATCGATCTTACAAGACGGTTAATGCTTTCTGTTTGTGGCAAATAAATTCTAGAAATTGTTTCGTTTTTTTTATGCTCAACATACCCATCACGGTAAGAAATCCACAAATCATTTTGTGAGCCAGCAACACAGAGTATTAAGCTTTCTGATTTATTAAAAATATTTGTTATCTTTGGCTTGTTTACAAAATTGTCTATAAGATAAACAGAATTTCCATCAGTAAAAAAAATATTTCCATCAATGGCTTTACTAACATTTTCAATATAAAATGATGATAAATTATAATTTATTGCATTAAAAAATGTTTCGGTTATTAAGGCAAATCCTTCGTCTGAGGCTACCCAAATATTACCCGCTTCACCTATAGTAATATTTGAAATATTATCAAATTTAAGCCCATCAATTTTTGAAGTACCATTTTTTTTGTTTATTATAAACAATCCACTTGACCATGTACCAACTAACAGGGAATTTTCATCATAATTTTTAATAATGGATATATCATTTATGTTATATTTTTTAACAACTTTAACATCTTCAAATTTCATATTATAAATAATATTATAAGCACCCTCATTTGTGCCAATTAAAATTTCGTCTGAGGGACTTTTATGAAAAGCATCAATTCTGATGTTTTTATTCTTAAATGAATATAGTTTAATAAACTTGTTTAAATCTTTATCGTAAAAAAATAAACTTCCCTTTTGAGAACATGCCAAAAGATTTCCATACTTATCCTTAGTAAACAAAAAACTTCTGAAGTAGCTATCGGCACGTTGATTGTCATCAAAATTGAATCGGAAAATTTTACCATTCTCATATTTTACAATTGCGTCAGGCTCACTAATCCATAAAATATTATCATCATCAACAAAAACCATTTTGGGATAAAATATTGTAGAATCCGTTTTTGATGCTGCTCCCTTAATAAAGTCGACTATTTGATGGTTATTGTTTTCTGTAATAATTTTACTTATTCCAAGGTCCGATACAATTAGAACATCACCATTTTTCAATTTCACTATATTTTTGACATATTTACTTGGAAGTTGATCCTTGAAAACTGTAAAATTTTGTCCATCAAATTTCACTAAACCGTTATCAGTAGCTATCCATACAAATCCAGCTTTATCAATTTCAATTGCCTTAGTCAAATTTGTTGGCATATTTAATTCGTTTTTATATTCAATTGACATAAAATTATTTTGACAAATTGAATTTGTATAAAGAGCGAAAGTAATTGCTAGTGGGAAAATTAGATAATTGATTATTTTATGCATAAGTGTTTCAATTAAATTGTACTATTAATTAGAAGATTTAAAAGAATTTTAATCTGCTATTTTTTAAAATTAAAAATGCTACTTAAAAGATTTTCATTTTCCACAAAATCCTCAAAAGTTGAATTTACAAACTCAGCAGTTGGTGCAATTGATTGATATTTTAGCTCAAGCGATTTTGTAAATCGTGGATTAATTACAATAACTTGTGTGTCTTGCCTTAAATTTTTTTTAAATATTGCTCGCACATGAACATCGGCATTGGAAAGCGAATATCCAACAAAAACTATTTTTTTTGCAGCTCTAATTTCCCTACCAGCTTCGGCAATAAGTTGTGCAAAAATCTGTCTATTTAAATTTTGTGTAAATGATGGAGTTAAAATGAGTGTTTCAAAACTAGTACCATCAAGAGGACAAATATATTCAAAGGTTTCATTTGCTCTTTCGGAATACCAAGTAAGTTTTCCCATATTTAAATCAATTTTTCTATCCCAAGGTGTTAGTAACGTTTGATTGCAGCAATTGCAATATTTCCAATTTAAACTTCCATGCAATTTAATAATTTTAAATGGAACAGGATTTGAATCAACATCTGCCAATATTGGCTCACGAGGATTTATCCAATAATTGAAAAATTCTAATTCTTTCAATTTTTCATAATTCATTAAATGAAATGAATAATCAATGTATCCAATACGTTTATACATCTGTTGAAATGTTTGCTCTAAAAGTGTATCATAATTTAGTGTAATTACCGAAATATTTTTGTTGTATTTTTCAACTACATCCCAAAACTTGTGATAAATTGAGCTTGTTTGCTCGGTATTCATATTTACAATATGATGTATTAGTTTTATCAAATACTCTTTTATTTCATGAATAATTGAATTTGAATATTTTTTACTTAAACTTTCGTTTTGCCTTATAAAATAATCTAAATATAAAAAAATAGATTCAAGATTTGGATATTCGTTGTTTGCCTCATCATAAACAAAATTATCCTTAATAAATTGAATAACAATTTTTCCTATTTCGGAATTTGCAATTTCTTTGTCATTTAAAATTATAGGTAAAATATCGCGTTGAAGCGGAACACCATCCGGGTGTGAAGTGCCAGCCCCAAAAACAAAAAGAACGTCTCTTTCGGGGGGATAATGAAGATATTTAATTGTTTTTTTCATTTAGTTTAAACTTTTTTAGATATGTAAAAAACCAATTTCAAAATAACAAATTATTTTGAATCATATATCCAATTTGTTGAACTTAACAAGTAAATATTTTTATGGGGATAATTGGTAGTGGTGTTTCAAACAAATTCCCGCAATCCATTTAATTATAAATGCATGGTAGCAGATTTAATCGATTGCGGGAATTTTAAGTTAATAAGAATATCTCACTTTATATTTAAGCACTGTTTCTCCTTCTGCTTTTACAGGTACTTTGAACAATATATTTTGTGAATTAATCTTTTCAAAATCTAAGGACGAATTTAAAATTGTCCAATTTGCTCCAAGATTTCTCTCAACATCCACCACAATGTTTTCGTTTTTTTTGTTTTTTATTGTAATTTCATATTCTTGTTCACTTACTCTCTCGGCTATTTTTATATTATTAGTTTGTACATCATTAACAACTATATCAAAAGCTTCGCCAATTTTTAATCTCAACTTTTCGTTTTTTGGAGTGTGGTCAATTAAATCTTCGCCAATAAATTCAAGAGCATCACCATCCGATTTGTAAACGCGTACTTTCCCTTTTGGCATTGGAATATTCAAGTTATTTGATTTACTGTTTTCAAATTCAATAATTACAGCAACTTTTTGATTGGAATTGTTTCCATAATAATTTCCACCCTTGTAGTAATATTTTTTATTGGCTTTAACATTATTAGCTTCAAAAAGAGAGACTTGCTTTGTTTCGTTATTGCTTAAAGTTGTTGGGCGTTGTAAGTTATAAATATGATATTCAAAAAACTCCTTTTCTTCAAATTGAGGCTGCATTGCTTCCATCATTACTATATCGCCTTTATAACGTCTTCCATTATTTTGAGGTTTAACCAAGTTAACATCACCAGCAATTAGTTTAAGCTTAGCATTTTTGAAAGTAGCACCAGACCTATTGTCGACACTTATCCACGAATTTAAGTCAAGCGCGTTATCATTTTCATTTAGAACAGCAACATATTCCGCATGCCAATTCATTCCAGAAGTTTGATATGAAACTTCGACATCTTGCTTGCCCGATTTTGGAGCCTTAAGTAGCCAAACCAAGGTTGGTTTGGTAATTAAACCTTCTGGAAGTGCATTTACTGAAATTTGGTATTCAGAAATATCCGAAAGCATCAACAATCCACCATCATTTTTTTTCAATACAATTTGATTTCCATTTGCAGTTAGCAGAATTCCTTCGAGTAATTCACCTTTTGAATTTACCAATTGAATGCTTTTGTCGAGATATTTAGTAAGAATTTTTTCCATACTAACTAAATCATATTGAAAATTCTGTTCAAGAATTTCGCCGTCAATTCCAATATGAACACTTGTTGGATCAATATATTGAGCTACATCGGTAAGTTTTATTGTTGATAATCCAGATTTGATATCGAGAGTACGTAAGTCCTTAACAACTCCAAGATTGTTGTTATAGACTGTAATTGCCACTGATTTTTGATTGCTTTCTTGAGCAAATAAAAACAGAATGGGAAATAAAAACAAAGCTAAATTAAAAATTTTTGAGTTCATCTAATCACCTAATTTTTTTTTGAGTTATAAGATAAACAATACAAAATAAAATTTGTTCTAAATAAATATTTAGCTCTAACGTTTTTCTAAATTGTTTGTTTGTTCATTTTATCAACAAACACTAATTTTGGTTTGAAGTTAACCAATTCTTCATCTGTGTAAGTTGAATAACTTGCAATAATTATTAAATCTCCCTTTTGAACTTTTCTTGCTGCTGCACCATTTAGACTTATATCACCTTCGTTTGCAAAAATTACGTAAGTGGAAAATCTTTCTCCGTTAGTAATGTTATAAATTTCAACTTTTTCAAATTCCAATAAATCTGCAGCTTCACAAAGTTTTGGATCAATTCCAATAGAACCTGCATAATTTAAGTCTGCATCCGTAACGGTTGCACGATGTATTTTCGATTTTAACATTTTACGAGTCATTTTAAATACCTATTTGTTTAACATAAATAATACAATAAAGTAAAAATCAATAAATTTAAAAATAGAGTAATCAATATAAAAACGAACTTTTCCCCGACTTACTCGGTCTTAGCGTTTGTAACAAAAAGGTTGAGTGAACATTGTTATTAACGCATTGAGCGAGATGGTCGAATATGCATTAATGCTTTTCTAATGCAGATTTTGGATTTAATTCAAATGCATATTTAAGTCCTTGTAAAACCAGTGTTGGAATTATTTCATCAAACAATCCAACATTTTTGAACATACTCGAAAATCCTCCAGTTCCAATAATAATAGGTTTTTCATCCTTGAACGCTTCTTTAATAATTCTCGATTTTATTTCCTTCACCATTCCAATTTGCCCAAAAAACAAACCGCTTTGAATACTTTCGTGTGTGGTTTTACCAATAACAGTATTCATTTCTTTAATTTCAACCTTAGTTAATTGGGCAGCATTTCGCTCGAGCGCTTCCATAGAAATATTAATCCCGGGCAAAATAATTCCACCAAGATATTCCTTGGCTTTTGTAATAACGCAAAATGTTGTTGCTGTTCCAAAATCGACAATTATTAAATTTTTGTTTGGAAATAAATTGTAGCCAGCAATTGCATTAATAATTCTATCTGCACCCACTTCTGTAGGATTTTTATATTTAATCTGCAATCCAGTTTTGGCACCAGGTTTTAGAAAAAATGGCTCAACATTAAAATATTTTTTGCAGCCATTTATAACTGCATGATTTGCTTGTGGCACAACACTGCATATTGAAATCTCTTTAATATTAGCAGGGTCAATTTTGCTTTCGCGTAATACAGAGATTAGAAATATTCCCACTTCATCGGATGAGGATTGCTGGCGGTTAAATTTTCTGAATTGAAAAATTAAATTATCTTCATCAAAAACCCCACCGTATAATTGAGAGTTCCCTAAATCGATTGTTAATAACATTTTATTTAATTCCTTTTTTTTTCAATATTAAATTGCTAATTATTTTCGCCAATTCTAACGAAGATTCAACTTTGTTTAACTCTTTTTCATTTGTGAAAATTCTAAAGTTGCTTTGAACCGATTGACTTCTGTTTGAAAAATCGTTTAACACAACATAATCAGATTGAGTATTAGTAAAAAGAGCGTTCACAGAATTGATTTTTTCCGATTCACTATTTCCACTTACTAATTTAAATCCTAAAAGAATTATGTTTTTGTTAGATGAATAGGATTTAAGTCGTTCAATAATTTTAAAATTCTTTTTTAATTTTAGTTCAATAGTCTCTTCTTCCGATTTCATCTTTTTTGATAAAGGTAGTGAATAATTTTCATCCAACAATTTAATTTCTGATACAGAATAATCACTAACAGCAGCAAGATGAATAATTGCATCAAAATTATTTTGCGACAGTAATTTTTTTAATTCATTATTTAAGTCACTGAAGCTGAAATATTCAACTTTGTGGCAATCTAATTTGGGTAAAGTAGAATCTTTTGCATGCAAAAACGTGATGTCAAAACCATCTGATATTAAATGATTGGCAATTGCAGCACCGGTATTTCCAGTACTAATATTTGCAATAAAACGAACGTCATCAATGTTTTCTTTTGTTCCACCAGAAGTAATAAGCACAGAAATATTTTTCTTCTTTGGTTTTAAAGTCTTTTCAATTTCTTCAAAAATAATATCTGGCTCAAGTAATTTACCTACTCCAGTATCACCGCAAGCTAAATAACCGTTATCAGAATCGAGGATTTTAACGCCCCATTCTTTAAGTGTTCTTATTGAATTTTGAGTAGCTGGATGCATGTACATTTTTGTATTCATTGCTGGGGCAATTAAATAGGGTTTATTAAAATCGTGAGCCAAAAAGAGAGCAGTTATTAAACTATTTCCATCTCCCGAAGCAAAATGATTTATTGTGTTTGCAGATGCTGGCGCTACAATTACTAAATCAGCCCACTTCATTAAACTTATATGGCTTAATGCTTCTCTCGGCGCAAACATATCGGTATAAACTTGATTGTTAGATATGGCTTCAAACGTTGTGGCACCAATAAACTTTTGTGCCGATTCGCTCATTACAACTTTAACATCATATCCATTTTGAACTAATTTAGAAGTTAAATAAGCTGATTTATAGGCAGCAATTGAACCTGTTATTTTTAGTAATACTTTATATTTTAACATTGTCTATTAATCTCACTCCTTCTAAATAAACTGCACCAAATATTCTATCCTCTATTATTTCAATATAATCAACCTTAAATCCGTCTTCTTCTAACATTGCTCTAATTTTTTCTGGAACCACACTATGATTCAAAAGTTGAGGAAAAAGAGTTGCCTTAACTCTATTCTCTTTAGATAATCGTACATTTCTGGAACTAAGCGCCAATCCATCTTTATCGCGGACTGTTGGAACAGAAACAATTTCTGTATTAACAAAGAATGATTCAGCCATTCCTTTTATTAAAAGATATTGTTGATAATCTTTTTCTCCAAAATAAGCGAAATTAGCCCTAACAATGTTTAATAATTTTAGAACTACGGTAAGTACACCATCAAAATGTCCTGGACGGAATGCTCCGCAAAGTTTTTTGCTTAATTCATTTTCGGTAACGGAATATTTATAATTATCTGCATATAATTCATTATAATTTGGAAGGAACAAAAAATCCACATCTGCTTCATTTAATTTTTGCAAATCCTCTGTTAAAGTAATTGGGTAATTTTCTAAATCTGATTTATCATTAAATTGAGTTGGATTAACAAAAATGGAAACGACAGTAATGTCATTTTCTTCTTTCGATTTTTTTATAAGTGCCATGTGTCCTGCATGCAAGGCACCCATAGTTGGCACAAAACCGACAGAATCATTTACATAGTTTGAGGATTCACGTATAATAAGAAACTCCGAAACAGTTTTTATTATTTTTGTCATTAGTAACTCTCCTCTATTGAAGGAAATATTTTTGTTTTTACATCAGAATCGTATTTATTTAATGCTTCTGTTATTAATGAAAATCCGTCAAGATATTTTCTTAAAAATTTTGGATTAAAATCATTATCCATTCCAAGTAAATCATGCAAGACTAAAACTTGGCCTGATGTTTTATTTCCAGCTCCAATTCCAATTGTTGGAATATTGATTGCAGTTGTTATTTTTTCTGCAAGAATATTGGGAACAAGTTCGAGGACAATGGCAAAAACTCCAGCATTTTCTAAATCTTTTGCATCGTTAATTAGTTTTTCCGATGCTTTATTCTCTTTTCCTTGAACTTTAAAACCACCAAACTGATTTATGCTTTGTGGAGTTAAACCAATATGGCCCATTACTGGAATTCCAGAATTTACAACATGAGAAATCATTGGAATATTATCACCAGCACCTTCAATTTTAATAGCATTTGCACCAGCTTTTATTATTCTATCAACACCATCCATAAGCCATTTTTTACCTTTGCGATGAGCAAGAAATGGCAAATCGGCAATTACAAATTTGCTTTTTATTCCTCTGCAAACAGCAGCAACGTGCAATTCCATCATTTCAAGAGTAGCATTAGTAGTGGTCTTAAATCCGTGCATAACCATTGCAGAACTATCGCCAACAAGCACGGCATCAATATTTGATTGATCTATTATTTTAGCACTCCAAAAATCGTAGCAAGTAACAACAGAAATTTTCTTGTCGTTAAATTGCATTTTTTTGAATTGATCTATATTTGTCATCCTCTCTCCAAGTTAATTTAACTTTAGCATTAGATGATTGAAAACTATTGCCGAAATTTTGAAAACATTTTTGTGAAGCAATAGGTACCTGTTATTTCAATCAAGTCCTTTAGAAGTTCATCCTTTTCTACAAGTAACTTTCTGCGTGCAGATAAGTTCAAGTAATTTAGATTTACACTGTAAATTTATAAATTTTTAAATTAAATGGTAATAGGAATTATTAATTCTTTAGTGATTATTAGTTAATACCAAACTCAATTATTTCAAGCCTAACTTCTTGAACTCCAGCATTATCCATCCCTAATTGAATTGCAGCACCAAGAGATAAATCGATAATTCTATTTTCTGGAACTGGTCCTCGGTCATTTACTCTTACAATAACGGTTTTATTATTGGCAAGATTAGTAACACGAATCATTGTATTAAAAGGATAAGTTTTGTGAGCGGCTGTTAATTCATACATATTATAAATTTCGCCATTTGCGGTCATTTTTCCATCAAAATCATCTGCATAAAATGAAGCTAATCCAACAACGGTTTCAACAGAGTTTGATAAATTATAAAAAGTATCTATTTGGGTTTCATTTGAGCTAAAAAAAGTTCTATTCCTTTTCTCAAATTTTTCTACTTGCTTTGAATTAAATCGTGGTGCTGAAGAACAACTTAATAAAATTGCAATAAGTAATAATGTTATTAATGTCTTCAATTGAATCCTACGCTTTCAATAATCTTAGGCGTTAAAGGGAAAAAAACAAAATTTGTTAAGTAATATTTGTAAGTTGCAAATATAGCAAAATGTATTGAACCTTATTTAAAGATAATTGTTTCAATTATTTGTCCTTTTTGCGTATTTTAACACGAAGACTTTAATGTTTTAATTTATTTTCTGTTTAATATACTATATTAATATTAGGTTGTGTGTAATCGCCAAATTAATGCAATTAAAATCTATTCATATAGATTGCCTAAGTAGGAGAATGCCAAATGAATCTTATCAATAATATTAATTACTCAAATGAATCAATTCTTAATGCTATAATTGAATCTACAGCAGATGGAATACTGGTGGTTTCAAAAGATGGGCATATTTTAAAGACAAACAAAAAGTTTAAACTCCTTTGGAATATATCCGATTCTATTTTGGAAACAAATGATGATGAAAAAATAATTGCTTCAGTATTAGAGCAGCTAAGTGAACCAAAGTTGTTCTTAAAAAATGTTAAAGAGCTTTACAGTCAACCGGAAAAAGAAAGTTCTGATATTCTAAATTTTATTGATGGAAGAGTTTTTGAGCGATATTCAGCACCTTATAAAATGGATGGCGAAATTCTTGGGCGTGTTTGGAGTTTTAGGGATATATCAACACAAAAACAAACCGAAGAGACATTAAATCATGAAAGAATAGTTTTACGAACTATTATTGATAATCTTCCCGATGCTATTTATGCAAAAGATATAAAGTTTAGAAAAACACTTGCCAATAAAGCCGATTTAAATAATATGGGTTGTATATCAGAAGCAGAAGCAATTGGCAAAACTGATTTTGAATTCTTTTCTGTGGAATCGGCTACTGTAGCATACAACGATGATAAAAGTATTATTGAAACGGGTCAACCAGTTATTGATAGAGAAGAAGATTTAATAGATAAAAATGGAAGAAGAAATTGGATATTAACTACAAAAATTCCTTTAAAAGATAAAAACGGTAATATTTCTGGAATAATAGGTGTAGGGCGTAACATAACAAATCGCAAAAAAAATGAACTTATTAGAGAAACACTGTACGAAATTTCAGAATCTGTTTTAACAACATTTGATATGCCAATGCTTTACAAAAAAATTCATCATGCAGTAGCTAACCTAATGCCAGCTAAAAATTTTTTTATAGCACTTTTTGATGAAAATAAAAATGTACTTTCTTTCCCTTATATGGTTGATGAATATGACGAACCGTATGATCCAAAACCACTTGGAAAAGGACTTACAGAATACGTAATTAGAACGGGTAAACCAATTTTAATAGATGCCAAAAAAGATATGGAATTATGTGAAGCCGGTGAAGTTGAACTTATTGGAACACCTGCTACAATATGGTTAGGAGTTCCACTCAAAGAAAATGATAGAGTTACAGGTGTTATTGTTCTTCAAGATTATGATAATCCAAAAGCTTATGGAAATGATGAATTGCAATTACTTGTTTTTATTTCTGAACAAATTGCCTTAGCCATTGCAAGAAAAAAAAATGCAGAAGAAGTTCAAAAGTATGTTGCAGAATTAAATGAGTTAAACCAAACCAAAGATAAATTCTTTTCTATTATTGCTCACGACCTTAAAAACCCCTTTGTAACACTTCTTGGATTTTCTGAAATTTTACTTTCTGAATATAAAGAGTTGCAAAGCGATGAGGTTTTGTATTTTATTAATGAAATGAAAAATACTGCCGATTTATCATTTAACTTACTTCAAAATTTATTGCAATGGTCACGCTCGCAAACTGGAAAAATAGAATTCCATCCAAGCAATATAAATTTATTCAAAATTGTTCAACAAAATATTTTGCTTGTAAATAAGGCGGCAGAAAAAAAAGATATTTCTCTTGTTAATAATGTAATTGAAGAATTAGATTTATATGCTGACGAAGATATGCTTAATACTATTATTAGAAATCTTTTAACTAATGCAATTAAATTTACCAATACTAATGGAATAATCTCGGTTGAATCTAGAATAAATAAGAGTATGGTGGAAATTGATATAAAAGATTCAGGCGTTGGAATGGACGCCGAAACAGTTACAAAGCTATTCCGATTAGAAAGCACACAATCAACTACTGGTACTAATAATGAAACAGGTACTGGATTAGGATTAATTTTGTGCAAGGAATTTGTTGAAAAACATGATGGCAAAATTTGGGTAAATAGTGAAGTAGGAAAAGGAAGCACGTTTTGTTTTAGTATTCCACTAAAAGAGTAATTGTTCACAAAACAAATTTAGCAGAATGTGTCATTCTGAATGGACCGAAGTGGGGTGAAGAATCTCTAAATTTTTGAATATGCCCTATTTTGAGATATTTCGTTCTGCTCAATATAACAAATGCTATTTTATTACATAAGGTGAGTTAATTATAATAAAAATCCGATTGTTTCCAATCGGATTTTTTGTATTAATAGAGATTTTGATTACACAAAACTAACTTACTCTTACATATCTTACTGCCATCCCGCTTAATAAAATAGAAACAACAACCAAAATAATGGCAATTATAATAAAGGCAATTGTAATTGAGAATACGGCGTAAAGCGTAAAAATTGCAAATATTGTTTGAATTACAAGTCTAATAATTCCATGAAAAATGCTTCCACATGTAACACTTTCATATAAAAGAAGTAAGAAAGCAATTAAATTAATTGCTAACACAATCCAGACTAACCAAGCTCCAAATCCATAGCCTGCTGGCCAAAAAGAAAAATTATCACCAAGATAATATTCAATTTCATCTTGCCAAAATAGAATAATAAATGCAAATAAAAATCCACTAAAAGCTGTAACAATAGGGAAAAATGCTACATTTCCGTCATAACCACTTTTTGTAAGTCTTTCTAACAAACCATCGATAGATTCAAATTTTAAGCTGCCACCAAATCCAATAATGAGGAAAACAATCATCATCACCCAAAATTTCCAACTGCTCCAATCCATATATTCTTTTGCCATTTTTTCAAATTCGGATAGATTTACTTCTTCAATGCTTGTTGCATTTAAGTATGATAATTGTACATATCCAACTTTTCCATCCAAATCAATTTTTAGCCACTCATTATATTTTCCACCTTTTGAAGGCACTTGAACTTCTGAGCGAAGTGTATCTTGAGTTGATAGTTTACCAATAATACTTGCTTCTACCGATGGTTCAGAACGAACAATTAAATTATCTTGTTCTGGAATATAAATTCGGTGTTTTTTTTGTTTTTCAAAATTATCAACTTTGGGTTTTAAGTTTTGAATTTCCTCAATTTCATTTTGTGATAAAATTCTGTCATAAATTCTAACTTCATCAATTAAAGCTTCAAAATCATCATTTCCTCTAGGATTTGCTCCAATTAAAGTATAATTTGCCGACATATCCATTCTGGTTTTACCAGTAGTTTTTTTTCCATTAACATAAATTGAGGCTGTTTTGTTTGTTTCGTCGTATGTTGCGGCAATAAAAGTCCATTTTCTAAATTCTAGTTTGGTTTTACCAATTGAACCACCTTTTCCATCAGAAATGCACCAAAAATAACTTCTATCACCCTTTTTCGAAAATATTTTTCTATCGCCGTATCTATCGTCGTTAGAAATTACAACTATTTCTCCATATCTAATAGGATAAACCCAGGCACATAAAGTAACTTTTGGCATTTCGGAAGCACTAATATTAATTGGCAATTTTATATTGTCATCTTCATCGTTCCACTTGTAACTTCCATTTCTTTCGCCACTTACATCCTTTTCGTGATTAACTCCGTCAACAATTCCATTGTTTTCATTCCCACTTTCATCAGTAGCTTCGTTATCGCTAAATGAATAATAGCCTACAAGTCCTTTTTGCAAATCAGCGCTTTTCTGTGGAAAAATATTTGAAGAAATAAAAAATAGAATAATACTGTAGACAAAAATAATGTTTCTCATTTTTGAAATCATCTTAACTCCTCTAACTTTTAGTTTTAAGGTTAATTAAAATAAGTTGCCTCAATTTATAATTTAAAAATTGAGGCAACATAAAAATTAACTTAAAGAAATGTTGGTTTCAAACCAATCACCCTTTGGTTTAATAGGAAGCAAATAGGAAGTAGAGTAATTTAAAATAGCATTTATAACACCCAAGAAAGCAGCAAAAAATCCTAAAATCATTGCAGCAATTAATAAAATAACGAGTCCAATTATTGCCATTTGGCCTTCGGTTTCCCAATCTCTTGATACATAACCGCTACTATTTTTCACGTAATATTTAACTCCGTTTCCAATAAAAAGTCCACTTAAAATTGAACTAATCATTCCACCAGATCTTCCAAAAATTTTCATTCTTTTTTCAAGGGTGTACATTGTTGTTCGGCTTGATAAAAAGTAGAAAACTAATCCCAAGAAATGAATAAATATGAAAGTGCTAATTCCAGCCATCATAAACATTAAGATTCCAACACCCAAAGAACATCCAATTACCCAATTTGAGCCGGTAAATGCTCTTTGGGTTCTATCAGCATAAACTGCCGAAAACTCTTCAACTCGAGCAGTAACATCAGCATCCGTAGGAACCAAATGCTTATTTATATAATCCAAACCTTCTTTAACAAACCGAGCTTGTTTTCCACTAGTAATTGTAATCATATTTTCGCCATTATCGGCTGTAAATGGTGTTAGTTTTTCTTCAATTTTTTCCAAAATAGAAACAGCTCTGTTGTTTCTTTCTTCTTCGCTCAAATTTTCAATTATTTGAACTTCTTCACTATTTTCAGTAGTGGGTGAAAATAGTTTTTCTTTTAGGTTTGTATAAACAACAACGGGCAATAAAATAAATACGCCAAGCAAATAACCAGTAATTATTATTACTTCAAACCAATCAATACCCCCACCAGACGAGGTTTCAGCGGGTTCTACTTGCGCATAAATTGTTAAACACGAAAATAATAAAAGTATAAAGACAACAAGTAATGAATTCTTTCGCATTTTTTCTCCTATGATTAATAAATGAAACATACATTTGAACTTTTAAAGTGATATCTATTTAAAATATTTATATTTTTTAATTAACATTTATTAAATCTATATCTCTGAATTTTACTGTTTGTCCACCATTTACCACATAAATTGTTAGGAGTGAAATTTTTGTTGTTTTTGATGAAATATTTTCAAATAGAAATTCAGCTGGAGTTGGAATTCCTGGAACGGTTTGTTTTTCTAAACGAGACCATCCAATTTTTGATGCTGAATTAGCTAATTTTGCAATACTTACCGTATATTCATTTCCAGATTCGTCAAAAATTTTAACATCAGTTAAACCAATTATTAATTCTAAATCATTTTCGGTTGTATTTTTAATAATAAGGTTAGCTGTAATTTTTTTATTCTCCAATTTGCAACTAACTAATTCAAATGCAAATTTATCAATTGAAATTACGGGATTTGTTTTTTCAATTGATGGTTTAACTGGAGGAGTTGGTGGCACAACTGGTGGAACAGGGGGGGCAGGTTGTGCTATTTCTTCCACAACTTCTTTTGCTACTTTATTTTCAACAACTGGATGATTTGTAACTTGATTTATGTTTTCATATTTGTTTACATCGTTTTCTAATTCCTTAAAAGCTTCGGTTGATCTAAAGCGTGTATAAAGATTTGTATTGTCAGAAATTTTTTTCAAAAACGCTTTTTGTGCAGCTCCAATTGGATATTTAACCAAAACATAGGCTCTCCAATTGCTTCCATCTTTTATAAGTTTTTTCTGAGAAATTTGACTTCCTGTTAATTCTTTTGAAGCAATAGTTTTTGTTGCTTGAGTAAATTGTGATAAAAACTCAGAATTTTCACCTTGTCCAACTTCTTCCTCAAACTTTTTTTGCATCGAATTAATCTTAACTTCAATGTTTCTTGCAATATTTGCACGAGCTTCTGTTGTTGCTTTTGTTATTGCTAAATCCATATCTCGCGAAGTTGACGATGCTGCTGCAAAAATATGATCTGTTGCTGTTGGAGGATTTAAATACCATTCTGGAATGTCGCCGGTCTCGGTCTTTGCTAATTCTTTTGTACCACCACATGCATTTAATAAAAGGAAGGAAATTAAAATTACTACTGAAATTATCGAGCTTTTCATAAACCCCTCGGGCTTGTTATTAGTTTAATTTACTGAATAAAAAATAATCAAAACATTTAATATTTTCAAAACAAAAAAGATAAAAATTAATGGTTATCTTTTTACACCAACAAATAATAATTAGATATTAATAGCTTTTTATGAAAATATAATAATTGTTTAATAAATGTCGTTATTTTGCGAAATGAATTAGTAGAGACGTTGCAAACAACGTCTCTAAGTTTAAGAAAGGCATGTATTTGAGTACAATAATTGACTTAACTAGTGTCGTTATAATAATTATTTAGTTCAACAATTTTTCAATTTCTGATGTAATTTCTGCACTTTCTGGCTTTGCTTTGCTTTTAAAATTAGCAACAACATTGCCATTTTTATCAACAAGAAATTTTTCAAAATTCCATGCAATTTCTGATTTTCCAGTAACTTTATTATCTGTTAGCATTATGTAAAGCTCGGTTTTTTCGCTTCCTTTTACTGATATTTTATCAAAAAGGGGAAAAGTTACATTATAATTTATGGAACAGAACTTTTGAATTTCTTCATTTGTGCCTGGCTCTTGACCCCCAAAATCGTTACACGGAAAAGCTAATATTTCAAATCCTTTAGCGTTATATTTTTTATAAATTTTTTCTAATCCTTCGTATTGAGGCGTACAACCACATTCACTTGCAACATTTACTATTAGTAAAACTTTGCCTTCGTAGGATTTTAGGTTTACATCTTCTTTTTTAATATTCTTCACTGAATATTTATATATGTTTGCACTTTTAATTGCCTCTTCATTTGAGGCACTTTGTGCATTAAGGGTTATTCCAAATAAGCTAATTCCTAAGAATGAAATCATAATTAGAATCCTTTCTATATTGTTATTTAATCTAATCATTATTAATAGTCCTTATAGTGTGCGAAATCTTTTTCAACAAGATGGTCGTTAATATTAATCCAAGTTTCGTTTATATCTTTAACAAATACTTCACCTAAATATCTGCCATATTTGCCTTTTTTATCTTTAATAGTTTCAAGCAGTATTTCTTTTTCTAATATTAGCGAACATAAATAATCCCGAGTTAATAACCCTTTTTCACGGGTATTTCCAGTAATTTCTGGTGCATTAATTCTATTTAACCTTACTTTTTCGCCTTTAATAAACGAATTAAAGCCTAAATCAATTTCAACAGTAATTGTATCGCCATCATAAACTTTAGTTACAAAAGCACGATATTGATATAAATTTATATTCATTTTTCGTCCCCCAAAAATAAAAAGTTGAGTTTTAAGTCCAGCTTTTAATGATAATTATACTTGTAATTTCTTTAAATCTTGCATTAATTTAGCAAATTGAGTAAAACGCAAAGCTTGCGGTCCATCACTTAATGCCTTTTCTGGTTCTGGATGAAACTCAACCATAATTCCGTGAGCACCAACAATTTTGGACGCCAAAGCCATTGGTGGAATTTTATCGCGTTCACCAATGGCATGTGAAGGATCGACCATAATAGGCAAATGAGTTAATTCACGCAAAACTGGAATTGCACTTAAATCAAGAGTATTTCGCGTTGCAGTTTCAAATGTTCTAATCCCTCGCTCCATTAATATTACTTGTCGGTTACCTTGGGCCAAAATATACTCTGCGGCATTTAGTAATTCATCAATTGATGACATCATTCCGCGTTTTAATAAAATTGGAACGTGAACTTTTCCAGCTTCTTTTAGCAGCGAAAAGTTTTGCATATTTCTTGCACCAATTTGAATTATATCGGATTGCTTTGCAATTGCTTGCACTTGCTCAGGCGCTAATGCTTCAGTAATTACTGGCAAATCGTATTCTTTTCCGGCTGCTTCAAGATAATTTAAGCCGTCCCATTCCAACCCTTGAAAACTATATGGCGAAGTACGAGGTTTGAAACAACCACCACGCAAAATTTGAGCTCCATTTTCTTTTACCTCTTTAGCACAAGCATAAATTTGAGATTCAGATTCAACAGAACAAGGTCCGCCAATAACAACAAAACTATTTCCGCCAATTTCAACATCGCGCACTTTAACAATTGTATCTTCTTCTTTGTATTCGCGACTTGCCAATTTGTAGCTTTTTGATTTTGCAGTTTTTTTAATTATCGGTGCTTGAATATCCTTTAATACCGACGCTTTTTCGCCACTTGCATCTTTTTCGTCAGATATTCTATCTGGATTTAGTTTTGTCTTTTTAACAACTTGTGATGGATAGCTTCCAAGAACTTTGAAAAATCTTAAATATGGACCTAAATCATCAAGCATATTTTGAACATTTTCGTCTTCTGTGTTACCTTCAAAATCGACATAAAACATTTCTTCCCAAGGATTACCAATAATTGGACGTGATTCTAACTTGGTTAAATTGATTTTGTATGCATCAAACACAGATAAAGCTTTAACTAAAGAACCTGGCGAATGTGATGTTGCCATAACAAGTGATGTTTTTGCCGGAAGTCGGTTATCAACCTTAATTCTATTTCGAGAAACTATTAAAAATCTTGTATGATTTTCCTCTTGGTTTGATATTCCTTTACGAATAATGTTTACATTGAACAATTTTGCAGCTTCTTCGCTTGCAATTGCAGCAAATTCTGGATTTTTTTCCTCGCTAATTTTTTGCACTGACATGGCAGTATCGGCAAAATATTCAATTCGGGCATTAGGTATTTTGGCTAAAAAATCGCTACATTGAGCCGCTGCTTGGTAATGAGCATAAATTTTTTTTATTTTGTGAATAGATACATCTTCAGTTGCAACTAAGCAATGTTTAACCTGAAATGTTTCTTCGCCAACAATTGAAAGTGTTGTATGAAGCAACAAATCATAAACTTCATTTATTCCACCAGAGGTTGTGTTTTCAATAGGAAGAACGGCGTAATCTGATTCACCTTTTTCAACTGATTCAACAACTTCCGAAAAAAGCTTTTTCGATACAAATTCCAATTCTCTATTTGAATATGCAAAATATTTTTGCGAAGCTAAATAGCTGTAAGCACCTTCAATTCCTTGAATTGCAATTGTTAGTCTTTTGTTTTTGTCACTTTCTTTTGATGGATTAAGAACATGACTTTGCTGCAATCTAATAGAATCTTCAATTATTTCATAAAATACCTTGGTTATAAAATGTTGGTCAACACCTTTTTCTTTTCCTAAATCAACAAGACGGTTAAGCAATTCTTCTTCTCGCTTTTCATCTCTAATTGGATTATTATTCACATTTTTGTCTTTAATTACATTTTTGCTCAATTCACGGCGTTGAGCAAGCAAATCGATTAAATTGGCATCAACTAAATTTATTTTTTTCCTTAATTCTTCAATACTCATTATTTTCCTGCTGTATAAATTAAAAATTAAGTGTAAAATTACTAAATTAATGGTTCTAATAAAATTTAGATAAATGTACATTTACTATTTTTGAATAATTATTCGGAGTTTTGATATGGCAAATACACTTTCAAGCATGTTACAACTTGGTACAGAGGCACCAAATTTTAATTTAAGTGATACAAAAACTGATAAATTTATTTCATTAAAAGATGCTAAAGGAAAAGTTGGGACTTTGGTAATGTTTATTTGTAATCACTGTCCTTTTGTTCTTCATGTAAATGAGCAATTGGTTAAACTTGCAAACGATTATATGCAAAAAGGAATTGGTTTTGTGGCAATTAGCTCAAACGATGTTGCAAATTATCCTCAAGATTCACCCAAATTTATGAAGGAACAAGCTAAAAAAGTGGGTTACCCATTTCCTTATTTATATGACGAAACTCAAGAAGTTGCAAAATTTTTTAATGCCGCTTGTACCCCTGATTTTTATTTATTCAATTCCGAATTGAAATTAGTCTATCGTGGTCAATTGGATGATTCTCGACCCAGTTTAAATATTCCAGTTACAGGAAAAGATATTAGAAATGCAATTAATTCACTGCTTGCTGGAAAAGAAGTTGACCCAAAACAAATTCCAAGTATGGGTTGCAATATTAAATGGAAGTAAAAATTTCTTTTGTAGATTTATGCAACTTTAATTTTTAATCAAGGATTAGTCTCAGTATTAAAAAAATTATTAGACCTAATGTGGTGCCCAAATATATCATGCGAATATATTTTCGTCCTTCTTCATTTTTTGCTTTAAACAACCTAAATGAGAAATATGCAATTGATAAATCCATTATTCCAATGGGTAGCAAATAGATTAAGGAAAACCAATTTGCAATAAATGGAATAGAAGTAAGAAGAATTACAATAACAAAAATTAGACTGCTTATTTTAATAGCAGTTTCTTTACCATATTTTATTGCAAGTGATTTTGAGTCAATAATTAGGTCGCCTTTCATATCCATTGAATCTGCAGCAATTTCTTCTCCTAAATCTACTAAGGCTCCTATTACTCCAAAGAAAAGAGCGATTTTATTAAAGGGCAATCCAACAGATACCCCCCCATAAATAAATGTCATTCCAACAGATAAACTCACCAAAATATTTCCAACTATCCCTTTTTGCTTAAATCTTCTATTATAAAGAAACCCAATCATTGACCAGGTTATTGAAAATAATAATGCAGTAAAACTCATTAAATAACTTAGAATTAATCCAGAAAACAACAATGCTAGTGAAAATATCAACGCCTCTAATGGTGAAACAAGGTTGGATGGAATTGGTCGATGTGGAGCATTTATCTTGTCGGTCTCAACATCAAAATAATCATTTAATACTAATATTGATGCAGAAATTGAAAAAACAGATAGAAATCCTAATATTGAGATTGTTAATGTTGCGAATTCGCCAAGAGCTAATAATTGTCCCATTAATACACAAACACCTGCTGAGAATGGAAGCTCAAATCGAATTAATCTAAAAATTCCTTTAATTTTTTTCATAACATCCAAGTATTATGTTTATAAAACTAAATATTAAAAATAATAAGAAATTCCTATTTAATAACAGTACATAAAAAATCTCCTAATAGATTGTTATTAATCAGAATTTTACAGTAAATAATTATAAACAAAAGAAAGTTTAAGAGCCAAATACGGAATATCAAAAACAATAAAAAATATTTTTTGGTTCAAACATTAATAAATATGTTAAATGAATTTGTCAAAGGCATTTCATATATTTAGGCTTCTATTAATAATTAGAAGAGATAAAAAATGAATAGTTTTAGAGACCAAAAAAAGTTCATTGAAGCTCTGATGAGATACGAAAGAAAAATGGATTCTAAAGAGCGCGAAATTTTTAGAATGATTGTTAGTAGGGATAAGGACGAGGAAGATTTGGATTCACTTGCTTTTTCAGACCTTTCGGAACTTTATACAAAATATTATGTTAATAGAGAGAAAAAAAATTTAGATGATTTATTTAAAAAGGGTTAACAAAATTTTTAATTTGATTTAATTGAGGAAAGAATGAGTCAAAAGAACATTCACAGAATTTTTGCGTTTATAGTGTTTTTAATTGCAGCGGCTACATATTTTATGACTGCGCAGCCGTCAGTTTCATTTTGGGATTGCGGCGAATTTATTGCTTCATCTTATGGACTTCAAGTTCCGCATCCACCAGGAACTCCATTTTTTATTTTACTGGGTAGATTTTTATCAATGATTCCTTTCGCCGAAAATATTGCTTTTCGTGTAAACTCAATATCAATTTTATCAAGTGCATTCGTAATTTTATTCGTCTATTTATCAGCGGTTAAATTAATTGAAAACTATAATAAAAATAAATACGACTCGTCACTAAGCCAAATAGGAACATATTTTTCAGCAGCTATTGGGGCGTTATCTTTAGCATTTGCAGATACATTTTGGTTTAATGCTGTTGAAGCAGAAGTTTATGCATTTTCAACATTTTTTATTGCCTTTGTTACTTGGTTAATTTTAGTCTGGAACGAAAAAGCAGATTCATCCGATAACGAAAAATATTTAATTATGATTGCATACTTAATTGGTGTTTCTATTGGTGTTCACTTAATGTCAGTTCTTGCAATTGTTCCCATAGTTATGATTGTAATGTTCCGAAAATATATGAACGACAATGAAATTACTAAAAAAACTGCTTTATTATTTTTGATTCAAGCTGCTGGAACTTTGTTAATTGCAGTCTTCATTTGGGCTTCAGCAACAAGTTCTGTTGCTCCATCACCCGAAGAATATAAAGCTTTCGATTTACGATTTGTTACATTGGTTGGCATATTTTGGGTTGTGTTTATGGGCGCAATGTGGAAAAAGATTTTCCAAAAAAACTCATTTTATATTCCAATTATGATTGGTGGAGTAATATTAATTTCTGTTTATCCAGGCTTTGTAAAATATATTCCAAAACTTATTTACAATTTAAGTGGCGATAATTTTGCAATGAATCTTACGGTTTTTCTTGGAATTTTTGCGGGTGTTGGATATTTAATTTATTGGTCGCAAAAAACAAATAAACAAACCACAAATCTATTGGCAAAAAGTGCCTTATTTATTTTACTTGGATATTCTTCATACACAATGACTATTATTCGCGCAAATCAAGATACTCCAATAAATTTGAATGACCCAAAAACTATGTCAGAATTTCACTCATATATGAATCGTGAACAATATGGCGACTTCCCAACTTTCAAACGAAGATTTTCGCAAGAAGGACATCAACAATCTATTTACACAAATTATAGCAGTGATTTAGATTTCTTCTGGAATTACCAGATGGATCACATGTTTAACAGATATCTTGGTTGGAATTATATTGGAAGAAATTCCACAGTTCAAGGTTCCGGAGTTCATTTTTGGCAGTTACTCGGAATCCCTTTTGCAATAGGGTTGTTTGGAATATTTTATCAATTTAAGCGAGACTGGAAAATGGCTTCGGCGTTAATGGGAATGTTTGTCTTTCTCGGATACTTAACGGTGTTCTACCAGAATCAACAGCAACCGCAACCTCGCGAGCGCGATTATTTTTATGTTGGCGCATTCTTTGTATATTCCATTTGGATTGCACTTGGTACACGTGGTATTTTAGATTTTGTTACCGAACAATTCAAAAACTCATCATTATTAAAACCAGTATTAGCATTAATGTTAATCTTAATTTTTGCTGCTGTTCCAGTTACAATGTTAAAAGCAAATTATCACACACACGATAGGTCAAACAATTTTATTCCTTGGGATTATGCATATAACCTGCTTCAATCAGTTGCTCCTGATGCTGTGCTTTTTACAAATGGTGACAACGATACATTCCCGCTTTGGTATTTGCAGGATGTTGAAGGAGTTCGCCGCGATGTTAGAGTTGCAAATCTTAGTCTTCTAAATACTCCTTGGTATATTAAGCAATTAAAAAATACAGCACCTTACGGAAGCAAAAAAGTTGCCTTAGATTTAGAAGACAACGAAATTGACAAAATTGGCCCATCTCGCTGGGAGCCAAGGACAATGCGTCTTCCAGTTCCTCAAATAGTTTTTGCTCAAGCTGGTGTTACAGATACCAATATAACAAATAAAGGCAGCATCAGTTGGTTAATGAATAACACTACTTCTTATGGAAACATTAAAGTTGTGCGTGTTCAAGATATTGTTGCACTTAATATTATTCAAGCTGCTAAATGGGAAAGACCAGTTTATTATGCAGTTACTTGCTCCGATGATAGCAGAATTGGACTTGAAGATTATTTGCAAATGGAAGGAATGGCTTTTAGGTTAGTTCCTAAAAAGCGCGATAAACCAGCTTATTATATTAATGAAGATTTAATGCGTCAACAATTGTTTAACGAACCTGAAGGTTATAGCAAAACTTATCAACCTGGGTTCAAATTTACTGGCTTAAATGATTCAACTATATTCTTGGATGAAAACCACCAAAGGCTTTCGCAAAATTACCGAAATTCGTTTCTTCGGTTAGCAATATTTTATTTGGACCAAAACAAAAAGGATAAAGCCGTTGAAGTTTTGGACGAAATGGAGAAAAAACTTCCTCGTAAAAATATTGAAATGCGTTACGAATTGCTTTATGATATTTCTAATTTATATTATTCCGCTAATGCTATTGAACAATATAATTCAATTATTAGCGAGTTAGAACCAATTATGGTTTCACGATTAGAATCTAATCCTCGAGATTTTCAACAACAATATAATCCTTATGTTGTTTTACGTGATATATACGAAAACCGAGAAGATTATAACAAATTGGTTGACCTTTTCACGCGTCTCGAAAATGAAATTCCTGGTGATGCAAATATTCAAGGGATAATTTCTAGATACACAGCGTTAGCAAAATCGAAACAAGAAGCAGATAGCACTAAAAATTAAGCTATAATTTTTTTAGTAAAAAAACCTCTTTAATAGCAATGTTAAAGAGGTTTTTTGCTTTAGAGACACAGGGGTTTTCACAATTTGTTCAATTTCTAATTTTGGATAACATAGTTTTAGAAATGCTAACAAACTATTTCAAAAATGTTTTGAAAAATGTAAATTGCATACTAAATAGATATTGGCTCTAAAAGTGAAAATATGTTCTCAAATTTGTCATTTTCTTTGATTTGTTTTTGTATTAATTGCTATTTAACCTGGATAATGCAATAGGATTAAAATAAACAATTTTAGAAAAAGAACAATCAATATAGAAGCGAACTTGCCCCGACTTACTCGGTCTTAGCGTTTGTACCCAAAAGGTTAAGTGAACAATAGTACAAACGCTTAGAGCGAGTTAGTCGAATATGCATTAATGCTTTTCTAATGCATATTTGGGGTTTAATAACTTTATTTTAAATTAAACAATGGAGTTGATTTTGAAAAAACATAAATTTCTTATTTTTTTTAGTGGATTATTATTGTTTTCCACATCCTTGTTAGCACAAAAAGTTGATGAATATGTAATGCATCAACTACGTGCCATTTCTAAATTGGACAAATTTGGAGTTTATATTTGGAATTTTGAGGGTGATAAATGGAACAACAAAATTTCTGAACAAGAAGTGCAAAAATTTGTACAAAAATCACTTAAAGGTGCTGGAATAAAGACAATCGATTTTTCTGATGCACGTAAATTGGATGGTGCTCCAAATATTGAAGTTTCAATTAAAGTTGATGAAAAAGGCAGAAGCGGTCTGTTTGCCTATTCTGTAATTTTGCGGTTCATTCAAGATGCAAAGCTTATTAGAAATAATGTAATAAATTATGGAGCAATTACTTGGGAACGCGATGATGTTGGCTTTGCTTCTAAAGAGGATTTAGATTTGGAACTAAAAATTACAATAAACTCGCTAATTGACGAATTTATTGTTGATTATAATAAGGTGAATTAAAAAACAAAAACCTTTCATTAAACAATAAAAGCGGGGTGAAGCAATTTTTAGAATGCGTTTCAAAAATTAAATTTTGCCTAATTGCACTTTGGCTCAACTTTGAGCACTATTTAGTAAAATTATAAGTTATATCAATTATTATTGTTCAATAAATACTTTTTCAACAAACTTAGAATTTAGAAGTCGGGCAACAGAAATATAATTTGGATTTAAGCATATTTTATCACCAATATGATATTTCTTTTTCCCATTTTTATCAATATTGTCACCAATATCAACTACAGTCATATCCGAAGTAATTCCAACAAGTTTTATATCTTTATCTTCTGCAGAAAGTCCATCGTGGTCAACATCTAACAGACCAAAATCAAGAATTGCTTTATTGGCTTTTCGTCCTAAATCGTCACTTTCAAACTCAGCAACATGACCAATACTGGCATCATTAATAATTCCATCGGGCACAACGCCTTTTTCTTCAAGTTCAATTATTTGTGTATAAAAATTAAATGTATCGTTATTTAAATCTAAAAATTGCTTGTTGTTCAAAGGACTTGTTCCAAAAAAAACTGCCTCACCAATTCTAAAATGGTTAATATCTTTTGGAATAGTTTGGTTTTCTATCAATGGCAAAGTAATTGAACTACCTCCCGAAATTAAGCTTAATTTGGAATTATATTTTGCTTCAATTAGTTCTTTGTATAGACAAAGCTGAAGCAATTTATCATATGTTGGCTCAATGCCATACATGCAACCAAGATTACTACCAAGTCCTACAACCTTAATATTATTAAGCCTAAAAATGCTTTCGTAAAAATCAGATAAATCCTCTCTGTTTATGCCTTCTCTCAATTCGCCAAGTTCAATCATTACAATAATCTTGTGAATTTTATTTTGTTTTTTTGCAGCTTTATCGAGAGCAATAATAGTTTTGTATGATGAGTTTAACGAAATATCTGCATATTTTACAACATCATCTATATATTGAAGAGGCGGCGGTTTAATATAAATAGTAATTAATTCTGGATTAATTTCTTTTAGATTTTTCAAACTCGATAAACGAGAATCGCCCACTGAATGAATATCTTTTACAATATCGGGGGTAAGTATTTTTTTCATAAAATCTTTATCACCCGAAAAAACCTTTGTAATAAGGCTCCATTTAATATTATTCTTTTTTAAATATGAGCTAAGCTTTTTAATATTATTTCTTATCTCATTTATATTTATTTGTAATTCTGCCATTTTCTTATCTTATTATTTTAGAAATATTTTATATTTTTAGTATTATTCTATTAAATAATCTTTTTGTTTTCATATCGCATTTCTGCATATTTTGAAGTAAAACCCAGTCGTTCATATAATCTTTTTGCAGGATTATCATATTCAACGTGAAGTTTAATTCTTCCATCACACAGCTTAAAAGCCTTTTCAATTATTTGTTTTCCAAAACCTTTGCCTCTGTATTTAGCATCAACAGCAACATAGACTAAAATCCAATCGGGAATATAATCTCCCATTCCAGTTTTATTCATAATTAAAGCACCCACCAATTTGTTTTCATAAAATGCAGCAAGAGCAAAACCACCTTCTGATTTCTCTTTGGAGAATGCGTAATTCAAACATTTTTGAATATCTTTTTTAGGGTCGCCAAAACGATCGAGATGTTTGAATAAAAAATCAACAAAATCATCTCTTGTTATTTCACCAAACTCATTCTCATTATTAATTTTAATTATCTGTAACATTATTTCCTCTCGTTTTTTTTTGAAAATTTTATTTTGTGTACAATGTAATAAACTATTGCTGAAGTGCTTATTCCAAATATGTTTGCATCCAAATCGAAAGGTAAATGAATATTAGAAATAACTAAAACAACCGTTGTTGTTCCGCCAGAAATCATTGCAAACATTGCTGCAAGAGAATCAGGTCGTTTTCCATATAATGCAACCAAAATAGGAATAAACAAACCTGAAACCATAAAGGCATATGAGTAAAGCATCAATTCTAGAACATTAGTCATATAAGATGCTAATAATAACGATAAAATACCAATTGTAATTGTAATAATTTGTGAAATTAGCAATTGTGATTTAGAATTATCTTTAAAATTAAAATACTTACTTAAAATATCTATTTGAACATTTCCGGAAGCTGCCATTAAGCAACTATCAGCAGTTGAGAGCACAGCCGAAAAATAGGCAGAAAGCATAAGCCCCATTAACCCAACTGGCAAGACGGTATTTAACAAAATTGGCAATCCCATTTCGGGGTCAATTGCTGTTCCAAATGCGTAGCCAAGATCGGCAAACATATTGTTTTTATAAGCAACGCGCGAAAACATACCAAGTGTAACACCCATAAAAGCCATAATTGGCCACTCAAATAAACCAGCAATAAACCAAGCCTTCTTTGCTTGTTTTTCACTTTTTGATGCATAAATTCTTTGATAAAGAGTCATACCAACAAACCAGATTGGAATAATAGTAACAGCCCAATTTACAAGCATCTGCCAGCTAACATTGCCCATTGAAAGAAATTCAGATCCAATAGTAGCCATAATTACATCAAAGCCACCAATTGCAAAATAAGAAATTGGAATACCAATAAGTACTAAACCAACCATAAGTATTATCCACTGAACTGTATCAGTATAAATCACAGCTTTTAAGCCACCAATTCCAGTATAAATAACCGCAATAACTCCCATAATTACTAATGCAGTCATTAAATCTATTTCAACAAATGTAGCCGAAGCCAATTTTGCACCTGCTAAAAGTTGTGAACTTGTAAATCCTATATAACCTATTGCTGAGATAATACCAGCAATTAAAGCTACTTTTTTATTATAGAAATGTTCGAAAATTTGAGGGAAAGTAAAAAATTTATGCTTTGCAGAAAGTCTAAATATTTTTGGAATTAAAATAACGGCACTAAACCAGGCACCAATTAGTCCTGTAAAAAGCATCCACGAGCCTGCAATACCAATCATAAATCCAAGTCCGCCTAAACCAATTGAAAAACCACCTCCAACATCTGTTGCAACAACAGAAAGACCAATATGCCAGCTGTTGAGCGATCGCCCACCAACATAATAGTCTTCAACATTTTCGTTTTTTTTATAAAAATAAACACCAACTCCCAACATTGTGGCAAAGTAAACTATGAAAATAATAATATCTATAATATTCACAGAATCTCCTATATAATTTGTTTAATTACAAAGTTTGTAAGCATTGTTCCTAAAAAAATAATTTTATCATTTATATTTTTTGTTGCGTAGAATTTGGACAAGATTACTTAAAACGCAACAATTCTAAGCTAAAATTGTTAATCCCCAAATATGCATTAGAAAAGCATTAATGCATATTCGACTAACTCGCTCTTAGCGTTTGTACTATTGTTCACTTAATTTTTTGGGTACAAACGCTAAGACCGAGTTAGTCGGGGCAAGTTCGCTTCTATATTGATTATTCTTTTTCTAAAATTGTTTATTTTAATCCTATTGCATTATCCAGGTTAATTGCTTGTAACCCTATAAAATAATATCATTTATGAAAAATGCAAGTTTTCGTTCATTTTTATAGCTCGTGTATAAAAACTATCCAAATTATTTGTATCTTAGTTACAAAAAAATATTTGAGCAAGAAGATTATTTATAAACTTAAATGTCTATTAAACGTCCAAAATTAAAGTAATTAATAAATAAAATAAGGCTAAGTTATGAACGGAAAAAAAACGTTAACAATTCTTTTAACATTAATTATTTCATTAACCATGTTTGCAAATAATTCCAATTTTGTAAGATATCCCGCTCTAAACAATAACGGTTCACAGCTTGCATTTTCGTTTCAAGGTGATATATGGTCAGTTTCAACAAATGGAGGAAAAGCTACAAGACTAACTATCCACGAAGCTTATGAAGGTTGGCCCTTCTGGAGTAATGACGACAACAGTATTGCATTCTCAAGTAACAGATATGGGAATTATGATGTTTTTTTAATGCCAAAAGATGGTGGGTTTCCAAAAAGATTAACATATCATTCAGCAAATGATGTTATTACAGATTTTACTTCAGACGATAATTTAATTTTTTCTACAAATAGACTATTTCAACAAATTGAATGGGATAGTGAATTGAGCAGAGTTTCAATAAATGGTGGAACTCCAAATCGTGTTTTAGATGCCGTTGGAAACATGGCAACTCAATCACCAAATGGTAAATATATTGCATTTGCTCGTGGTTGGGGCAGAGTTGAAAGAGAAAAATATAAAGGCTCAGCCGATTTTGAAATTTGGCTTTTTAACACAGAATCAAAGCAGTTTACTCAAATTACCAATAATGAAGTTCAAGATATTTATCCTCGTTGGGCAAACGATAATACTCTTTATTTTGTAAGTGCGCGTAGTGGTAAATATAATATCCATAAAGTTGGAATTGATGCAAATGGAAACGCAACAAAAGAAGTTTCACAAATAACAAATTTTAATGATAATGGAACGCGATACTTTAATATCAGCAAAGATGGGTCAACTTTGGCAATGGAAGTTGGAACTGATATTTATACAATGAAAATTGGCAGTGGAAATCCACAAAAAGTAGAGATAAAAATAGATTCTGATTATAGATTTGACCCAATTGTTAGCAAATCTTTTTCTGGTGAGTTAACCGAATATTCCATTTCACCAAATTGCAAATACACCGCAAAAATTGTCCGTGGCGAAATTTTTATATCTGAAAATGATAAAGAAAAAAGCTTAACTTTTAATCTAACAAATAATCCTTATCGAGATCAAAATGTTACTTGGTTAAATGATTCAACATTAATTTTCACTTCAGATAGAGATGGACAATATGATTTATATTCGCTTGTTTCTTCGGATAAAAAGGAATCGAATATTTTCAAAAGCATGAAGCATAAAATTAATCCTTTAACAAAAAGTGACGAGGATGAATCAAACCCAATTGTTTCGCCAGATAGTAAAAAAATAGTTTACCAAATTGGGCGAGGAAAACTTGTTTCTGCTGATATTTCTAATGATGGTGAGCTTAGTAATAAAACAGTTTTATTAGATGGATGGGCAACTCCGGAAGGGATTTCATGGTCGCCAGATAGCAAATGGATTGCATATTCGCTAAGTGATTTAGAATTTAATGACGAAATATTTATTCATCCAGTAGACAACAGCATTAAACCAGTGAATGTTAGTATGCATCCAAGAGGCGACTATTCTCCAGTTTGGAGTAGGGACGGATCAAAATTGGGATTTGTTTCGCAACGTAGCAATAGCGATATAGACATTTGGTTTGCTTGGTTGAAAAAATCAGATTGGGATAAAACCAAAGCTGATTGGGAAACGGAGGAAGAGCCAAAATCTTCCAAAAAGAAAAAAGGCAGCGATTCTACTGAAGTTAAACCAATTAAAATTGATGTTAATAAAATTCACGAGCGTTTACAAAGAGTAACTTCTCTTAATGGCGACGAGACAAATCTACTTTTTTCAAAGGATGGGAAAACCATTTATTTTACAGCCAAAAGTTTAACCAATATGGGTACCGATATTTTTAGCATCAATTTTGACGGAACGGATATTAAAGAAATTACAAAAAGCGGCAAAAGTCACAACGCTCTTTTTTTGGATAAAGATGCCAAATATATTTACTTTGTTACAAAAGGAAAGCTTTCGCGAATTGATATTAAAAGCGGGAAAGAAGAAGCTTTGCCATTTAATGGAAAAATGGAAATAAACTTTGCCGAGGAACAAAATCAAATATTTGAAGAAAGTTGGCGGGCTTTAAGAGATGGATTTTATGATCCTAATTTCCATAATAATAATTGGGATAAATTAAAAGACAAATATAAACCTATGTGTTTAAAAGCTTCTACACAAAAGGATTTCCAAGATATGTATAATATTATGCTTGGTGAATTAAATGCAAGTCACATGGGAATGAGATATGCAAACGACCCAACAGAACTTCAAAAAGAAAAGACTGGTCTATTAGGCGTTGAGGTAAGTTCAGCTAAAAATGGAGTAAAAGTTTTACACGTTGTTCCTAATTCGCCTGCCGACAGAGAGCAAAGTAAATTATTGGTTGGCGATGTTATAACCAATGTTAACGGAACTAAAATAGATAATGAGACTAATTTTTATTCTCTATTAACTAATACTGTCGATGATAAAGTTCTGTTAAATATTAATAGAAGTGGTGATGAAATAGAAATTATTATTAGACCAACATCCAATCTTAGAGACCTTCTTTATAATGACTGGGTTGAAAATAACAGAAAACTCGTTGATAAATGGTCAAATGGTAAAATAGGATATTTACATATTGAAGCAATGGGAATGGAAAGCTTTGAACGTTTTGAGCGTGAGTTTACTGCTGTTGGTTCTGGAAAAGATGCAATTGTAATTGATGTTAGGTTTAATGGTGGTGGTTGGACTACCGATTATTTAATGACAATTCTTAATTACAAACAACACGCATATACAATTCCTCGCGGAGCTGCTAAAAATTTGGAAAAGGAAAAGAAAAATTTCAGAGAATTTTATCCAACAGGAGAAAGACTTCCATATGCAGCTTGGATGAAACCTTCAATTGCAATTTGTAATCAAAATAGTTATTCAAATGCAGAAATATTTTCACACGCTTATAAAAATCTTGGAATAGGCACTCTGGTTGGTGTACCAACTTTTGGAGCTGTAATTTCAACTGGTTCTAAATCATTAATTGATGGTTCAACTGTTAGAATGCCTTCACGTGGTTGGTTTGTAAAGACAGATGACAACAACATGGATTTAGTTGCTGCGGTTCCCGATATAATTGTTGAAAATGCACCAGATGCAAAAGCCACCGGAAACGATGCCCAATTAAAACGTGCTGTTGAAGAACTTTTAAAACAAATAAAGTAAAATACCCCCCCCCTACTATTTTTGGGGGGGGGATGCTTCCTTTTCGGTAAAATTATAATTCAAATCTGTAACTTTTACTTCAAAATATGACCATTTCAATTATTTTCTAATAATTTAGCAATTTTACATAAGGCATAATATTTGATTCATAAATTAATTACACTTTCTAATCGCAAGTGTAATTAAATTTTTGAAAATCGTAATAGTTATACTTAATGATAAATTAAGTTGAATAACATTCAGCATTTCGGTAATTTGTTACATTATAAATGGATAGATAAAAAAGTTGTTATAAATATTTAATATCAAGAAAAAATTATTTTAATTTGAGGAAATCATGAAAAAATTCGTCATTTTGTTTACAATTATTTCTCTAATTGTTCTTATGTTTTCATGCCAACTAAAGGATAACGCAAATGAAACAAACCCTGTTAATCCTGGTACAGAAACTCTTGTAACTACAAGTCCGAAAAGTGGTGATACTCTCTTCGTTTCGTCCAGTTTTGATATAAAATGGACGAGTAACACAACACAAAAATTATTAATTGACTATACAATTAATAATGGTGCTAATTGGAATTTAATAGCTGCAAACTTAGATAATACTCAAAGTTATATTTGGTCATCTATACCAAATACACCAACAACACAGGGACGGGTTAGAATTACAACTGCTGATAGCACCCTAAATTCTATTAGTGAAGGATTTTTTACTATTGCTGTAGGTACTTCAAAAAAAATTACTCTTAGCCAACCAAACGGAGGTGAATCATGGAAAGGCAATAGTAATCAAGCAATAAAGTGGACAAGCATAAATGTCGATTCTGTAAATATAGAATATACGTTAGATAATGGTTTAAACTGGATTAGTATTGTTTCTAATTTTCCAAGTACTGGTTTTTATAGTTGGTATCCACTTCCAAATACACCAGCATCCAATGCGAAAGTTAGAGTAATTGATGCAAATGATGTTTTAGTAACTGATTTAAGTGATGGAACATTTTCAATTGAACCTGAAGATTTATTAACTGTAACATTGCCAAATGGCGGAGAAGAATGGTTGTCAGGTTCTGGTCAATATATTAAATGGGATACAAAAATAGATATCACTCCTGGTGGAGCAGATTTAAAATACACCAAAGAAAAACTAAATATTAAAAATTCTAACAAGAAAATTATTAATAACCTTTTATTAAAAAATAATAATTCAAAAAATATTTTATTAGGAACTCCTAAATCTATTGAGTCAGTTGAAGACGTAAAAATAGAATATAGTTTTAACGGAGGTGCCAGCTGGAATACAATTATAGAGACCACACCAAATAATGGTATATATTTTTGGTCTTTAGTCCCAAATGTAAATTCGACACAATGCTTAATAAGAGTTAGTGATGCAGCAGATAGTGTTCCATTTGATTTTAACGATGCACCTTTTTCGATTTTTACTTCATTACCACAAGAGATAAACATAACTGCGCCTAATGGTGGAGAAACTTGGGCATCAGGAACTTCCCAAATTATATCTTGGAATTCAAAAGATGTTTCCTTAGTTAAAATTGAATATACCATTGATAATGGAGTTAATTGGAGCACTATTGTTGAATCAACCCAAAGTGATGGATTTTATTCATGGGAGCAAATTCCTGCCATAGCTGCAACCAACTGTCGAGTTCGGATTTCAGATGCAAGTGACGGTAGCCCCTCCGATATGAGTTCGGAATTGTTTTCCATTTCACCAGAACCAAATATTAATTTAATTTCACCAAATGGTGGTGAAACATTGCAATCTGGGTCTAGTATAAATATTACTTGGAACTCAACAAATGTTGCAAAAATTAGAATTGATTATACAATAAATGGTGGTGCCGAATGGAAGTTGATAGCTAATAATGTTGAAAGCTCTGGTTCATATACGTGGGAAAATATTCCAGATGTAAATTCAAACCAAGTTAAAATTAAAATTAGTGATGCTAACGATGGAATTCCATCTGATATTTCAGAATCTAACCTATCTATCTCTAATCAGATAGTTCAAAGCCTGGAAATTGTTTCCCCTAATGGTGGCGAATTTTGGGAAGCAAATACTGCAAAGAATATTTCATGGAATAGTTCCGCTGTTACTCAAGTAAAAATTGAATATTCTTCCAACAATGGATTAACTTGGGCATTAGTTGAAAATAATTTGCTAAGTTCAGGTTCGTATGATTGGACAGTGCCTAATGTAAATTCCACTCAAGCTAAAATTAGGATTAGTGACGCAGTGGATGGAAATCCTAATGATGAAAGTAATGCTACATTTAGAATTAAGCAAGCAGGGACTCTTAAACTTATTAACCCAAATAGCGGTGATAATTGGGTTGCGGGGGACTTAAATAAAATTGAATGGGAGGCTCAAAACGTTGAAAAAATTAAAATTGAGTATACTACTACAAATGCTATTTACGACCCAACTGCTTTGCATTTTGATGACCAGTGGTTTAATTTGGTAACAAATGCTCCTGGTGCAGCTGGCGTTTTTGAAACTCGATTTACAATTCCTTCTACAGAATATAGATTACGTATTAGTGATGCAGAGTTTGATGAACCAGTTGATTTTAGTGGGTTGTTTACTGTTAAAGGACAGCCATCATATTCTTTGCAATTATTAACACCTAATGGTGGTGAAAACTGGATAATTGGAGAACCTTATGAAATAGCTTGGACTTCAGAAAATGTTGAAAGAATAGCTATCGATTATTCTTTGAACAATGGAACTACTTGGGATAATATCTTGGCAGATGCTCCAAGTAATGGGCTTTTTAATTGGGTTGTCCCAGATATTCAGGATAGGTCGGACTTATGTAAAATTAGAATTAGACATGCAACTGATAGTACTATATTTGACTTATCAGATGCATCTTTTTCAATACATCCAAAAAACAAATTACTACGAGTAGTTTCTCCAAATGGTGGTGAGGATGTAATTTCTGGCATCCCAACAAGAATTGAGTGGACTTCTGCCGGTGTTGAAAACGTTGATATATATTTTACAATTGATAATACTACTACTTGGCATGAAATTATTAAAAGTTATAAATCTACTGGTGCATATATGTGGACACCTCCTGATACATCCTCCTCTTTAGCAAGAATTAAAGTTATAGCTTCTAACGATATTAATATTAAGGATGAGAGTGATTCGTATTTTAACATTCACAAAGCAAATGATGGCACAGTAGAAGTTATTTATCCAAACGGTGGTGAACAACTTAACGTTGGAGGAAGCACTGATATTAAATGGAAAACCGAGAATGTAAAAAATATTAAAATAGAGTATTCACATAATAACGGTGCTGATTGGTCAACTTTAATTGCAAGTACACCAACGGACCCTGGCTTTTATGAATGGAATCCTATTCCTTCTAATCAAACAAGCCATGGAGTAGTAAGAATTAGTGATGCTTCAAGATCAGACATAAATGATATTTCAAATGCTACTTTTTCAATTAATGACCCAATAACAATACCTCAGGTAATAAATATCACCTCACCAAGTGGAGGTGAAAAATGGTTTGTTGGTGATTCGCATAACATCGAATGGACTTCCAATAATGTTGGTAACATAACTATCGAATATTCAGTAGATGGAAATATTTGGAAAAATATTGTTACAAATGTTGCTAATATAAGTCCATATTCATGGAGTGTTCCAAATGACAAAGCAAATAATGTAAGCATACGTATTAAGGAAGCTTCTGATAATGTCCCAACTGCTACCAGTCAACAATTTAGTATCCAAACTCAAGAGATTACAATTTTAAGTCCAAATGGTGGTGAATCTTGGGCTGCTGGTGAATATAGAAATATTAGTTTTACATCTAACAATATTGAAAATATTGAAATAGAATATTCTGTTGATCAAGGTAATTCGTGGAAGGCAATTGCTTCTGTTAGTGGAACAACTAATCAATATAGTTGGAATATTCCAAATGAATTTTCAAATTTTGTTCTGGTTAGAGTAAAAGATGCCATTGATGGTTTCCCTGTTGATGTTAGTGATGCAATTTTTGAAATTAAACCACAACCTACAATTACTTTAATTTCTCCAAATGGAGGAGAAATTATTACCGAAGGTTCAAGAAAACCAATCACCTGGTCTTCAAAATATGTGCAAAATGTTAGAATAGAATTTTCATCCAATAATGGTGGCAGTTGGCAAGAACTAATTGCTAACACTCCAAGTGATGGAAGTTGGACTTGGGACCCTGTTCCTGGAATTATTTCTAACTTATGTGCAATTAAGGTTAGTGATGCTGACAGAAATGATATTTCGGATATTTCAGAAAACACATTTTCAATTGAAGAAAAAATTGATCAAATTTCTGGCGAACCTGCTTCTATTTTCCTTGTGTCTCAATCGTTAAATGCAATTGGTGTTACTGAAAGCGGTTCACCAGAAACCGCTCAAATTACTTTTGAAGTTCAAGATTCAAGCGGAATGGCAATTGATATTGCTCACGCTGTTGATATTAGTTTCAGATTTGGTGCTCAGCCAAATGGAGGAGAAATTTTAGCACCAAGTGTAGTAAAAACAAATGAGAAAGGACAAGTAACTGTTAATTTAACTAGTGGAACTATTGCAGGTGCTATTCAAGTTATAGCCGAGGTAAATTTTAATGGTAATTTGGTTAGTTCAAAACCTGTAAACATTGCAATTCATGGTGGAATGCCAAATCTTGCTCATTTTTCAGTTGGTACTGATAAACTTAATTATCCTTACTTAAATAAGATTGGGCTAACGGGAACTGTTACAGCTCTTGTTGGTGATAAATATACAAACCCAGTTCGTCCAAACACAGTGGTTTATTTTAATTCGGATGCAAGTGTTATTGAAGGTTCAAGTCTTACCAACCCACTCGGTTTAGCATCTGTTAAATTTAATTCGGGTAACCCTCAACCAAACGATGCTACTTATGGACCAGGCTTCTTTTATGTTCATGCTAATACAATAGATGAAAATAATGCAAATATTTCGGTTAATTCACGGGTTTTATTTTCTGGTTCACCACAAATTACAGTTGTACCATTAACGTTTGCAATTACAAATGGTGGTTCACAATTGTTCACATTCACAGTAATGGACGAAAATGGAAACCCATTAGCCTCCGGAAATGATTATTCGGTTTCAATTTCTACTGCTGGTGATGCCGAAGTTTCTGGTGATATTGCTGTAAAAATGCCCGACGTACAGACTGGCAATACATCGTTTAGTTTTGCTGTTTCTGATTCAAAAGCTGCTGAAATAAAGCCAGCAACTGCAACTGTATCTATTACTGTAAGTGGTCCAAATGGTACAGCATCTACTATTATTTCGGGATCAGTTGAATAAATATTATTAAAGCCCAATTTTATAATTGGGCTTTTTATTTGAAGGAACTATTGTTTTTTTAGTTAATCTATTATTATTTTTTATTTAGTATGAAAAATGATTATTTAATATATGTTTTGATAATCCTTTTATTCACCTATATAAAGTCTAACGCCCAGTTTGAAATCAATAAAATTGATTCCCTTATTAAATTGCCTTATAATGTTATTGTATCAAAACCTCGAAAAATAATAAATCCATTACTCAATGCAATTGAAATTTCGGAAGAGACAGAATCCAAATTAAAAACTGCTAAATTATATAGCCATTTAGCACTTGCATATTCTTCAATTAGCGAATATGATAATTATCGCGAGACAGCTATAAAAGCAATTAAGTTGTTTGAAGAAACAAAAAGTGAAATAGATTTAGCATTAGAATATGGATTATTTGGCTTTCACTTAAAAACAACTAATCTTAAACGTTCCAAATATTATATGCAGCTTGCTATAAAATTGGGTGAAAAAAATAATATGACTAAGGAGTTAGGAGGTATATACGATAATTATGGAGTTGTATTAGAGCTGGCAAATGATTTGGATAGCGCTTTTTATTACTATAAAAAGTCATTAGAATTAAAATATGCTTCTAAAGATTCTATTGGAATACCTTATACATTAAATCATCTTGCAGGCTTGTTTGCTATGCGTGGAAACATGAAAGAGGCTTTTGAATATATGGCAGAATCGGATAAATATCGAGCCCAAGAAAAAAGTAATTATGGGCGAGCAGAAAATGCTGTTATTTATGGTGAGCTTTATGAAAAGGTTGGAAATATCAGTTTGGCAATTAATAAGTATAACGAAAGTCTGGAACTTGCCAAGTTAATTGGCAATAAGAATTTGGTTCAATATAATTACGAAAAACTTTCTGGGATTTATGACAGAAGAAAGGATTTTAAGCGAGCATATTCCAATTTGGTTCACCACAAAAATTACCAGGATAGTATTCTAAATTTAGAAACAAATAAAAGAATAGCCGAACTAGAAATAAAGTTTGAATCTGAAAAAAAGGACAAAGAAATATATGAATCTAAATTAAAACTAAAGGAGCAAAGAGACCAAATACTAATTGCAACAGTTTTTTCGATATTACTTTTAATTGGAATTATTGCCATTTATAGATTTCAAAAATTTAAACACAAACAAATTAGAAAAGAATTGGAATTAAAAAACCAATTAGCAAAAGTTGAGTTTGAAAATAAAATATCTGACGAAAAATTAAGAATATCTCGTGAATTGCACGATAATATTGGCTCTCAACTTACTTTTATAATTAGCTCGCTTGATAATCTTTCTTATTTAAACATAGATGAGAATAATAAGGCAAAATTGAACAACCTCAGTAATTTTGGAAGAAATACTTTGAATGAACTGCGCCAAACAATATGGGCAATGAAAAAAAGCGAAAGCTCACTTCACGAACTTGTGTTAAAATTAAACGAGCTAAAAAAGCAGATTTTTACAGCTGTCGAAATTCAAATAAATAATAATATATCTTCCGAAATTACACTAACCTCAACACAAACATTAAATTTATTTAGAGTGGTGCAAGAAGCAATTCAGAATACTATTAAATATGCAAATGCCAGCAAATTAGAAATTAAATTTACCCTGATTAATAACAAACTTATCCTTTCAATTGAAGATAATGGAAATGGGTTTGATATTTTAAAAGCAAACATGGGAAATGGAATTAATAATATGAAATTTAGATGTAAAGAAGCTGGCGGAAATTTTGAAATTATAAGTGATAATAATGGAACAAAAGTATTTTGTAGTTTAATAATTAATTAGGACAAACGGCTTATTGAACTTTTAATGGCTTAATATTAGATTTAAAGAAACTATTGGAATTATATGAAAATTAAAGTTGCAATTGCTGAAGATAACGATTTTTTAGCAACATCTTTTGAAGAAAAATTAAAACTATTTGATAACCAAATTGAATTCAAATTTCGTGGAAAAAATGGAAACGATTTATTAAAAAAATTGGAAGAAAATCATAATATAGATATTATTTTAATGGATATTGAAATGCCAGAGATGGATGGAATTTTAACTACTGAAATAGTAAGCCAAAAGTATCCACAAATAAAAACAATAATATTAACAATTTTTGATGATGAAGAAAAAATATTTAAATCAATTCAATCTGGTGCAATTGGATATCTATTAAAAGATGAAAAGCCAATTACAATATTAAATGGAATTACTATGGCTTTAGAAGGTGGAGCCCCAATGTCACCTATAATTGCATATAAATCATTGGAATTATTACGAAACCCAAATCGTATTTCCCTTGAAAATAGTAAAGAGGATTTTGCTCTGTCAAAACGTGAAATAGAAGTGCTTGAGCAGCTAAGCCAAGGTTTAGATTACAATGAAATTTCTGAAAACCTTTTTATTTCCCCATCAACTGTTCGAAAACACATCGAAAATATCTACAAAAAACTTCATGTAAATAATAAAATGAAAGCTGTTAAAAAAGCTTTGAAGCATAATATTATTTAACCAACAAATAAGACATTTGTCGTATTGAGATAAGTGGTCTTATTTTGCATTTTATATTAAACAAAAAATATTTTTTTGAAACACTTTTTAAAAGTGATTTCATATAATTTACAAATAAAATAATAGGAGAATTTATGAATAAAATAATTTCAATTGTTTTTTTTTCATTAATATTAACAGGATATGTTTTCTCTCAATGGGAAAATGTTTATACAAATAATACATGGTCTAATGGAGCATCACTTTTTGTTCATAATAATATTCTATTTCAAAATTTAGGAGCAAAAACTTTAAGATTGGAAGATGATGTAACAACATGGACAGATATTTCATCCTCTTTTCCTACGGATTTGGTGCTAAACATTTTTAGTTTTAAAAATAATGTTTATGCAGTAATGCCGAGCGTACTTGGTCAAACAAACTACTCAATTTTTGTTTCAACAGATAACGGAATTACATGGACAGAAAAATCTAAAATTGATGAAGTTTCTAATGGGGCAATTTTAAGTTTAACCTCTGATGGAAATAATTTTTTTGCGGTCTCAAATAGAAAATCAATTTATAAATCTACCGATGAAGGAAGCACATGGAATGAACAAGAAATTAATTATTCAGGTATTTCACAAATTTTATCCTTTGCCGCTGTTGAAAATACTTATCTTGCCACTGATCAAGGAGTTGGGTGTATATTTTCGTTAGATGCCGGTTTAAGTTGGGCTCCTAAAAATGTAACAACAATTATTTCTTTAATTTATAAATTGGGAACCGATATTTGGGGAATTGGAGCTGGTTTTTCAGGTATATTCAAATTTAATACTGTTTCTAACGAATGGGAAAACAATTTTATACCTTCTGCTTTTAGCATGCCAATTAGTATTGGAGCAAATGGCACACAGTTAATTTCATCTTTTGCTGATTTTTTAACTGGCGGAAGAAAATATTTTTCGTCAAACGATAAAGGTAATACATGGATTGAATTGACAACAGATTCCATAGGAATTAAGAACGATATTACTTCTCGGTATTCTGTAACTGCAAATGATTCTTATTATTTTGCAAATTCTTGGATATATGCAAACGGAGTTATTACATACTCAATTTTCAAACTTCCACTTCAAGTAACAGCTATTAACGATAAAATGGAATTACCAACCGCTTTCCAGCTAAATCAAAATTATCCAAATCCTTTTAATCCAACAACTACCATTTCATTCAGTGTTATTAAGAGTGCAGAATATAATTTATCAATATATGACTTACTAGGTCAAAAAGTAAAAACCCTTGTTGAAGGTCAGTTAAATGCTGGAAGTTACAAATTTGAATTTGATGCCAATTATTTTTCCTCCGGAACATATTTATATACTCTTAAAGGAGAATCTTCTCAAATCACAAAAAAAATGATTCTAATTAAATAAGATTTTATCAATAGATTTCACTTTGGAATTTATTATATATTTTCACTACTAACCGACAAAAAATAAAAGGAGCTGCAAAGAAACAGCTCCCGGAGTCGTAAATTTGTTGTAAGCAAAAACAAACAAGAGCACGACATGCGCAAAGATACGGAAATAAAATTTGTCGGTCAGCCGATATATGGACAACTATTAAAGTTGATAGATAAAGGAACCTTTGCAGAGTTAGTAAGAGAAAAGAAAAGCGATTATTATTACAAAGCCTTCGGAAGTTGGGATCAATTAGTTACTCTGCTCTTTGGAATATTAAGTAGATGCGATTCAATGGCAGAAACGTGCGAAGGGCTGCGGGCAATGAGCGGAAAGTTGAATCATCTTATGATAAAAAAGGCACCAGCAAAGAGTACCGCCGGAGATGGACTAAGGAATCGGGACAGTTCGTTTTTTGAAGTGTTACTATTCATTAAAAGTGTACCACCAATATTCATCAAAAGTGTACCAGTAAAAAAATAGAAAGGGAATCATGATTTATGAAATGGAGCGGAGCGAAATGGAATAAATCATGATTCTCTATCGAA